>ENA-ORCV01000939-ORCV01000939.1-marine-metagenome-genome-assembly--contig:-NODE-939-length-12229-cov-3.137344_pt1 | contig 12229 bp, 11 predicted proteins | sample MGYA00237779_ERZ508509 | MGnify/ENA primary metagenome ERZ508509 (study PRJEB26180, sample SAMN06268772) | marine metagenome | isolation source: Bioluminescent Bay, La Paraguera, Puerto Rico | place... | reverse complement strand
TTGCTATCGAGTCCTTGGCGCGGTCGCTTTTCTCATTGCCGGCATAGATTTCCTTAATCACGTTGCCTGCGTTGACTTCCAGCACTTCCATCGTGCGGGTGATCTCGTCAGTGGCTTTCTGAGCTTCGGTTGCCAATTCCTTCACTTCGCGAGCAACCACGGCGAAGGGCTTGCCCGCATCTCCGGCGCGCATGGCTTCGATGTTGGCATTGAGCGCGAGGATATTGGTGGTTTCCGCGATGTTCTCGATGTCGATGGAGGATCGTTTCACCTGTTCGATAGCAGCAGCGAAATCTGTGACCTGTTGCCCTAGCGATTCCACCAATTTGACCAGGCTGGCAATTTCACCCAGTGATTCGTTGATCATCGCAGTGCTCTGGTTGAGCCTTTCGATGGCCTGACTCGAAAGAACCCGCGCCTCATCACAGGCATCGCCGACCTTGACCTGGTCGGCTTCCATTTCCGCGACACTTCCTTGCAGTGCCTGGTGCTCGGCGCGAAGTCTTTCAGATGTCTGGATAACCTGCTCGAGAATACCCGAGACGTCGGAACAACCGACCGTCACTTCACCGCACGCCTCCGGTATGGAGTCGAGCGCGTGGCTCCCCGTCAGGTCTACCTTCTCCATTTGCATTATTTGCTACCCGAATGGCTCTTATTTTTTCGGGTGTTACCGCTACCGCTGTAAGGTTAACGGACCTTAAAGGATGCAAAGGAATTTGCAGGGCGGTTTTCAGAACTCTCTGGGAATGTTGGCGAATATTTTTTGTACCGCAGGCCGCGCGTTGATCTGTTCTATCCAACGCAGCAAATGCGGCGTGTCATTTGCGTTCACAAGCTCGGAAAATCCGAACTGCATACCATTGGCGATGGAGAAGTTGCAGATGTCTGCCAGAGAATAAACGCCGCCAGCCAACCATTCATTGTCAGCAAGGTGATCGTCCAGTTTTTGCACTGACACGCCGATCTTGCGCATCTCCTCGTCGAGCAAATCCTGGGGAAAGCCTTCGCGTGCACGGCGCCACTTCACCTGTTGTTCGGGGATCGGTACGCGCCCGACCATCTCTTCGAACTCCTCGTCGCTGAGGTTCTCAACCATCTTGGAGACGTGCCGGTGCCAGCCGATGGTGGAGACGCACCAGCAGAAATATTCGTCCACCCATTTGGTCCAGATGCGCATCTGCGCGACATCGAAATGGTCCGCGGGGCGCAGCTTCACTTCGGTGGGATGCGCATCCTCCAGATATTCGCAAATCACCGTACTTTCGGTGACAATGCGACCATCATCGTCCAATGCCGGAACCTGCCCGCGCGGATTGATCGCTTTATACCATTCGGAGTGGTGTTCGAATGTGGTCGGGTCGAGCAGCTTGTGTTCGAATTCCAGCTCCTTCTCATAAAGGGCCATCATTGGCTTGAGCGAGTTGGCACCAGGGCCGAAGCTGTAAAATTTGAGCATGGTTTCTCCCTTTTTCGCCAAACTTGGCGAATCTACTCAGTAGAATAATAGGTCTGTCACTTCTTCGCGCCATTTCGCCTCGTCAATGGTGGCGAGTTTGTCCAAATCGGCGGGCAAGGATGACGGATCATCCACCCATTCGCGTAAAGCCGGACCGCCATTGATCACATCAATGGCGAGGCGGTCGAATTCATATTCGTATGGGAAATCGCGCCAGATCGGATAATCGGGGTGGAGATTGCGGATCGCCTTGAAGGCAAGCGCCTGCAGCCGCCATGGGCGGAAGGTGTTGTGATCGTAGAATGGCCCTTCCGAATGCACCATCAGACCACTGCATAGCTCGCCCTCGTGCTTGTGGAAGGTGGGTGTGAACCAGCATTCGCGCAGCGCGCAGCCTGCCAGCCAATCGGGAGCAAATCGCTCCATCTCCACCAGCACTGCCTTGGCGTCGATATCCGGTGTACCGAAAAGCACTTCGAGCGGGCGTGTCGTGCCCCTGCCCTCGCTTAACGTCGTGCCTTCGAGCATCACCGTGCCGGCATAGGTGCGCGCCATATTGAGATTGGCAGCATTGGGGCTGGGATTGATCCAGATACGATCCATGGGCCAACCGAAGCCGGGCCCTGCTTCGGGCAACCAATAATGCATTGTTATCACGCGGTATTGGACGTCGAGATCGCAATGGCGAATGAACCACAGCCCCATCTCACCCATCGTAAGACCGTGCCGCATCGGCATCGGACCCGCGCCCACAAAGCTCTCCTGACCTGGCAGAAGGAGCGTGCCCTCCACCGGACGACCGGCGGGATTCGGGCGATCGAGCACCCACACTTCCTTGCCATGCTTCGCTGCTTCCTCGAGCAGGTAGAGCAGCGTGGTGACGAAGGTGTAAATGCGGCATCCGAGGTCCTGAAGGTCGAACAGGAAGACGTCGGAGCTGTCCATCATTGCGTCGGTGGGGCGACGAACCTCGCCATAGAGCGAGAAGATCGGGATACCGTAGGTGGCGTCCACCTCGTCCTCGGTCTCGACCATATTGTCCTGCTTGTCGCCTTTCAGCCCGTGCTGCGGGCCAAATGCTGAGGTGACGTTGATCCCCGCCGCAATCAGCGCATCTAGCGAATGGGTGAGATCGGCGGTGACGGACGCCGGATGCGCCACCAGCGCCACGCGCCTCCCCTTGAGCGCGTCCTGCAGGTCCTGCTCTGCAAGCAGACGATCGATCCCGAACTTCATGTTGCTTCGGGTGCAGGAAGTGTCACGACGAAGCAAGCTGGATCGTGGAAATCGAGTCTGTCCGGCAGGCCATGCGCCATTGCCCAGTAGGATTTTGTGCCGCCTTCTTCCTCGATTACGCTGGTCAAAGACAGACAGGCAGGTCCGGCAGAGATGGGAGAGCCAACGCAACATCTACAATCAGCATATTGCGTCCCTTGCGCGGTGTGATGACTGGATCTTGCTCTAGCGGTCGTTCTGCAATTCCCTTACGCCAGTCGGAAAAGTCATAGGCGGCCCAAGCCTCGGAAGGTGAGAAATTGAATTCCGAATAGGTGCCGCCTCGGCCAAGCAGAAACATCTCGAAACAGGTTGTTTCCCACAATCGGTCGGCCCTTTGCGATCCTGCAAAAGGCGGAAGTACGACTTTGCCGGAACCCTCGACACGCCAACGCAGCCGCAACCAATCACCGGAAATGCCAAAACGCGCTTCAACCGAACGGACTGCTTCTGGGGAATATGCGGGGTGTGCAATCAGTTGATGCGTTTGCAAGCGGCAAACTCCGTGCTAGGCGCGCGCCTCTATTTCAGAGGGCATAATGAGCGAATTCCAGTCCGACCTTCTCAACCTGCTCAGCGAGCGAGGGTACATCCACCAGGTAACCGATGCCGGTGCGCTTGATGCACTGGCAACGAAACAGGTGGTGCCGGGCTATATCGGGTTCGACGCCACCGCGCCAAGCCTGCATGTCGGCAGCCTTGTGCAGATCATGATGCTGCGCCGCCTGCAGCAATCGGGCCACAAGCCGATCGTGCTGATGGGTGGCGGCACTACCAAGGTGGGTGATCCTTCAGGCAAGGATGAAAGTCGCCAACTGCTCACCAGCGCAACGATCGATGCGAATATCGCTTCCATCCGTAAGATTTTCGAACGGCTGCTGACATTTGGTGATGGCCCCACAGATGCCGTGATGGTCAATAATGACGATTGGCTGTCCAAGCTCGGCTACATCGATCTTCTACGCGATGTCGGACCGCATTTCACGATCAACCGAATGCTGACATTCGATTCGGTCAAGCTGCGCCTCGATCGCGAACAGCCGCTGACTTTCCTCGAATTCAACTACATGATCCTGCAGGCCTATGACTTCCGCGAGCTGGCCAAGCATTTTGCCTGCCGCCTGCAGATGGGCGGATCGGATCAATGGGGCAATATCGTCAACGGTATAGAACTGACGCGCCGCATGGACGGCCTGGAAGTCTACGGGCTAACCACTCCCCTGCTTACGACTGCTGACGGGTCCAAGATGGGCAAGACAGCGGCCGGCGCCGTGTGGCTCAACGAAGACCAGCTGCCCGCCTATGATTTCTGGCAGTACTGGCGCAACACCGATGATCGCGACGTTGGACGCTTCTTACGTCTCTTCACCGATTTGCCGCTGGATGAAATCGCCCGATTGGAGGCACTAGAAGGCAATGAAATCAACGCGGCAAAGGCCGTTCTTGCCAATGAAGTGACGAAGCTTGTTAGAGGCGAGGATGCGGCCAAAGCGGCAGAGGAGACCGCAGCGCAGACCTTTGCTGGCGGCGGCATGGGTGAAGACCTGCCGGTACTCGAGGTTCCGTCCGAAGGTATCCGCGCCGGGGCAGCCTGCACCGCCCTGGGATTCACTGCCTCCAATGGCGAAGCAAAGCGCAAGATTGCCGAGGGCGCGGTGAAAATCGACGGAGAGACCGTGAGCGATCCCGGTATGCTGATCACCCTGACCGCTGGTGAAGAACGCAAGCTCAGCCTCGGCAAGAAGAAACACGGCGTTTTGCGAGGTCTTTGAGGACCTTTACAATTTATCCAGTATTTACTGTCATACCCAAGCTCCAGTTAGGCTTATGGAGATTTGAGAGCCATGGCAGGCGCACAGCTTTCCGTCACCGATTTGCGGCGCGCAACGCGTCATCCGGTGGATTATCCGGTGATTGCAGAACATCGCCTCCGCGGCGATATGAAGCTGCATATCACTAACATTTCGGCACATGGTTTCATGGCAGACGGCGAGCCCGTGCTCGGTCGCGGTGACCGCCTGATCATCCGGCTTCCGGTTGTTGGCCGGATCGAAGCCTATTGCATCTGGACGACAGAGGATCGTGCCGGCTTCCAGTTCGAACGAATCATCCGTCTTGATGATTTCATGTCGATGATCCGCGAATTGCAGCCCAACCCGGCACTGCGCCGCAAAAGCTAAGCTTTGTTGTTCTGAAGAGGCAGCGCCTTGGCAAAAGCCGGTAGCGCTGCCAAAGCGCCGGGGTGAGCGAACCTAAATCACCCTTCCAAATTGCCAATTTCCGCGCCTTCTGGGTGGCCCGGCTGACGATGACACTGGCGCAATACGCCATGATGCTGATCATCGGCTGGCAAACCTACAATATCGCGCGCGAAAGCGGCATGAGCGTAGGCGGCGCATCCGGACAGCTTGCGCTGATCGGCCTATTACAATTCGCACCGCTCTTCGTTCTCACACCCTTTTCGGGACTTGCTGCTGACAGGCTGAATCGCCGCAATGTCGCGCGCATGACCACGCTGTTGCAGCTGGCTTGCGCAGCTGTTCTCGGCTGGCTGACCTTTACCGAGAGCATCTCTATTCCCGCATTGTTCGGCGTGGCAGTTGCCTTGGGCATTGCCCGCGCCTTTGCCGGCCCGGCGCTGGGAGCGCTGGCCCCCAACCTCGTTCCCGCGAAGATATTGCCCAACGCAATCGCCCTGTCCTCCATCTCCTGGCAGGTGGGCATGATCGTGGGGCCCGCAGTCGGCGGCTATTTCTACGATATCGAACCCCACTTGCCCTACGCAGTGGCGACTGGACTGTTCCTGGTCTCGATCATCGCGCTCGGCTTTATCGGACAGGTGCCGCGTTCCGCCATCAACGGCGCGCAAAATCCACTCGGTCAGATGAAGGAAGGGCTGGCCTATGTGCTGCAAAACAAGATGGTGCTGGGATCGATCACGCTCGATCTCTTTGCCGTCTTTCTTGCAGGAGCTACCGCGCTCTTCCCCGTCTATGCACGCGATATCCTGCAGGTCGGCGCATCGGGCTTGTCGCACCTTGCACAGGCGCCTGCGATCGGCGCAGCGGTAACAGCGCTCTACTTCTCCTTCCGCCCGCTCAAGACCAATGTCGGCCCCAAGATGCTGTGGGCAGTCGCCGTATTCGGTGTGGCGACTATTATCTTCGGGCTGTCCACATCGATGCCGCTAAGCCTCGCCATGCTCTTCATCATCGGCTGCGCAGACATGTTCTCGGTCTATATCCGCCAGTCGCTAATCCAGCTCCATACGCCGGATGACAAGCGCGGTAGGGTCTCCTCTGTCTCGCAAATGACCATCTCCGCCTCTAACGAGTTCGGCGATTTCTTCTCTGGTAGCTTGGCTTTCCTGTTCGGTCCGGTGATTGCTGTGGTTGCGGGAGGGATCGGGGCCGTGATCACCGTTGCCGCTTGGGCGCAGATATTTCCTGTGTTGCGTACAACCAAGACCTTCGATCCGCCAGATCATCTGCTAGAAGGTAAAGAGAAAAGCGAATCCGAGGGAGCCTGACATGAAGTTCGACAACGTCCTCCAGTCGATCGGCAACACGCCGCATATCCGCCTTGCCAAGCTGTTTCCCAACCATGAAGTCTGGGTGAAGAGCGAGCGGAGCAATCCCGGCGGCTCGATCAAGGATCGCATCGCCCTCGCCATGGTCGAGGCTGCAGAAGCTTCCGGCGTCCTCCAGCCCGGCGGCACAATCGTGGAGCCGACCAGCGGCAATACCGGCATCGGCTTGGCGATGGTAGCTGCCGTCAAGGGCTACAAGCTCGTGCTCGTTATGCCCGAAAGCATGAGCCTCGAGCGTCGCCGCCTGATGCTCGCCTATGGCGCCAGCTTCGATCTGACGCCCAAGGAACTGGGTATGAAGGGCGCCCTCGCCCGCGCCGAGGAATTGCTGGCCGAAATCGACGGATCGTGGATGCCGCAACAGTTTGAAAACCCTGCCAATGTCGCCGTGCATGCGCGCACGACTGCGCAGGAAATCATCGCCGACTTCAAGGATACGCCTCCCGCCGTGCTGATCACGGGCGTTGGCACCGGCGGTCATTTGACTGGCTGTGCAGAGGAATTGAAGAAGGTCTGGCCGGACTTGAAGGCCTATGCCGTTGAACCCGAACTTTCCCCGGTGATTTCCGGCGGCCAGCCCGGCCCGCATCCGATCCAGGGCATTGGTGCCGGCTTCATCCCGGAGAACCTGCACACACAGGCCATTGACGGTGCGATCCCTGTTGATGCGGAAGCGGCCAAGGAAATGGCCCGCCGCTGTGCGCAGGAAGAAGGCCTTCTTGTCGGCATCAGCTCGGGCGCAACGCTTGCCGCGATCGACAAGAAGCTGGCAGAGCTTGATCCGGGCACGCGCGTAGTGGGCTTCAATTACGATACCGGCGAGCGCTATCTCTCCGTGCCGGATTTCCTGCCGACTGAGTAGGGCTTCGACATGAGCGATTTCGAATCTGTCGACTATTACGACGGCGAGACGGCGTTAGCTGGCCTTGTTGCTCGTCCCGCAAGCACGCCGCGTGCGGCGGTGCTGGTGTTCCCGACGATCATGAACCCAACACAATCGGTGCTCGACAAGGTGCAGGATCTCGCCGCCAATGGCTATCTCGCCATGGTCGCGGACTTCTACGGCAAGAAACCCGAGAGTTTCGACCAGTCGCGTGAATTTGCCATGGAGATCAGACAGACGCCGGAGCTTTATCGCCAGCGCCTGCGCGCCTCATTGCGCGCAATGGCAACTCTGGAGAATGCCGAAGACCTGCCGCTCGGAGCCATCGGATTCTGCATGGGGGGTCAAGCTGTGTTGGAACTGGCGCGCGAAGGCGCTCCCTTATTCGCAGCCGTCAGCTTCCATGGCTTGCTCAATACAGAACTTCCTGCCGAACCGGGTGCCGTGCGAAGCCGTATCCTCGTATGCCATGGCGACGCCGATCCCATGGTCCCGCGAAAGCAGGTGTTGAAGTTCTGGGAGGAAATGGACCACGCCGGCGCCAATTGGCACTTCCATTCCTTTTCCGGTGTCAAGCACGGCTTCACCAACCCCGCACCCACGGAGAACCCGGCTACCGGCTATGATGCCAGCGCCGACCGACAAAGCTGGGTGGCGATGTACTCACTCTTCGACGAGGTGCTGGGCTAATCTTACCCCCGTTCGCCTCAAGCGAAGTCGAGAGGCGGCATTGTCGGGCAACATGTCTCGACTGCGCTCGACACGAACGGAGCGCGCTCAAACCCGAAGGAACTGCTCGGGCTCGAGCGCCATCATCGCGCCTGCCCCTGCTTTCACACGGTGACGCAACGCGGTGCATTGCGGCAATTGCTGTTCGGCATAGAAACGCGCGGTGGCCAGCTTTGCGTCCATGAAGCTGGCATCGCCCTCCCCCGCATCGAGCTTTTCGCGTGCCACTTTGGAAAGGCGCAGCCACATCCAGCCAACCGCCAGCGTCCCGACCAGTTGCATGAAGGCATAGGCGCCGCCCGCCATGTCCTGCGGGTCACTTGCAGCCTGTTCGACGAGCATCTTTGCGGCCGCTTCACCATGGTGCACCGCCTTAGCCAATGGATCGGCGATAAAGGCAAGATCATCAGCTGCTGCATCGCATTCTTCGGAGATCATGGCGAAGAAGGCCTGCGCCACTGCGCCTCCGTCCTTGGCCGTCTTGCGTCCTGCCAGGTCAAGCGCCTGCATGCCATTGGCGCCTTCGTAAATCATCGCAATGCGCGCATCCCGCACGATCTGTTCCATGCCCCACTCGGTGACATAGCCGTGCCCTCCGAAGACCTGCTGCATATTCACGGCGGTCTCGAATCCGCGATCGCTTCCATAAGCCTTGATCACCGGTGTCAGGAAGGACACCAGCGCATCGGCTTCCTTCCGCACCTCGGCATCTTCGGCTCCATGCGAAACATCGATTTGCACCGAGGTCCACAGCACCAGTGCGCGGAAGCCTTCGGCGAATGCGCGCGCGTCCATCAGAAGGCGACGCACATCGGGATGCACCACCAGCGGATCGGCAGCTTGCGAAGGATCGGGACGATCGCCCATGGCGCGGCCCTGCTTGCGTTCCAGCGCATAGGCGGCGGCCTTCTGATAGGCGTGCTCGGCATGGGCAAGGCCCTGCACACCCACCGCCAAGCGTGCCGCATTCATCATGATAAACATGGCTGCCAGCCCGCCGTTTTCCTCGCCAAGAAGGAAACCGGTCGCCTCATCGAAATTGAGTACGCAGGTGGCGCTGCCATGCAGGCCCATCTTGTGTTCGATTGACCCCACCGAAATGCCGTTTGTCTCACCACTATCGGGGATGATCTTGGGAACCAGGAAAAGCGATATCCCGCGCGAACCGGCCGGCGCATCGGGCAGGCGCGCGAGAACCAGATGGACGATATTCTCTGTCAGGTCGTGATCACCGCCGGAGATAAAGATCTTCTCCCCCGTAATGGAATAGGCGTCATTACCGCGCTTCGTGGCTGTGGTCTTCATCAGGCCCAGATCCGTGCCCGCATGACCTTCGGTCAACGCCATGGTCGCAAGCCATTCGCCTGAAACCATTTGCGGCAAGTATGATTGCTTCAATTCGTCGGTAGCCGATGACAGCACAGTCGCCACAGCACCGGGCATGATACCCGGATACATGGTGAAACCGGCGCAGGAGGAATTGAGATATTCCTCGATCACCGTGAATAGCGAATGCGGCATGCCCTGCCCGCCAAACTCCTCCGGTTGCGGCAAGGTTCCCCAGCCCGATTCAACCCAGGCCTGATAAGCTTCCTTGAAGCCGTCGGGTGTTGTGACCGAACCGTCCGCATGGCGCGTACAGCCCTGTTGGTCCGCCACCGTGTTCAGCGGCGCAATGATATCGCGGCAGAACCGCCCGGCCTCATGCGCAACGGCATTGATGATATCCTCATCAACCATCTCGTAATTGGCCGGCTCGCTGCGTTCATGCAGGCGGAGAACGTCCTTTAGGATGAAAGCGATGTCCTGAGCTGGCGGATTAAAGGAGGTCATGGATGATCTTGTCGATTTTATACATCTGTATGAATTGGGTTTAGACCCTTGCCATCAACCACACGATAAAAGCAACTGCGCTGACCGGTGTGACAGGCAGGGCCTGCAGGCTCCACCTTCAGCACCAAAGCATCCTGATCGCAATCGACCAACATCTCGACGACTGTCAGCGTGTTCCCGCTGCTCTCACCCTTCATCCACAGCTTGCTGCGACTGCGCGACCAGAAATGCGCGATGCCCGTCTCCTGCGTCTTCGCCAGGGCCTCGACATTCATGAAGGCGAACATCAGCACTTCGCCGCTCGCTGCATCCTGCACGATTGCGCTTATCAGGCCATTCGAATCGAATTTTGGCATGAATGTCTGGCCCGTCTCGCGTTGTTCGGTGTCACTCATTTTCGTTTCAGCTTCCCGATTGCTTGCTCGCAGTCCCAAGAGTCCACGTGCTGCATAGCGATTTGTTGCAGGATAACCACAGAGAAGGTTCAAAATCAGATGAAATCCGCCGATCCTGTTTGACCGTGAACCTTTCGATGAGATGAATGCGTCGCGGCTTGACGGGCCGCCTGTCATTTCGGGTCACTCGATAGACGAGGCCAAGGAAGTGGGAGGGACTGACACTGCCAAAGGCAGGCTGTTCATGAGGGTTTGGAACGCGCTTTGACGAGGGGGGATAAGCGCAGTTCCAGCAGTTATCGTCACGCGAACGCCCGGGGCTCCGATGCCTCGGGCGTTTTTCGTTCGCGGTTTTAGACTTCTAGAGAGCTTCATCCAACACTCTGGCAAAGCAGGTAATTCTTGTCCGTTTTACACGCGCCTTGCGAAGCGCCCGAATACAGGCTTCGCTCGTTGCGCAGCTGGTCATCACATCATCGACAAGTAGCACCTGGGCACGGCTGATCTGCTCCGCCCGCGCCGGATTGACCGCAATTGCTCCAGACAGCACGCGGGCGCGTTCTTTGCGTCCAAGTCCGCCCAGTGACGGCGTCTGTTTGGATCGAATCAAGCCGTCGACCAGCAAGGTCTTGCCGCGCGCGCGCGCAATTTCGCGCGCCAGCAATGCAGATTGGTTGAAGCCGCGCTCCCACAGGCGCCGACGATGCAGCGGGACTGGTATGACCAGCCAATCGCCTTCCAGTTCAGGCAAGCGCGCAAGCATCAGCCGAGCAAGAAGCGACGCGAGCGCAATCTTCTTCCCATGTTTGAAAGCCAGCACCAGCTTGCGCGATGTGTCATTGTAAACCGTGGCCGCGCTGATCCCGTCAAGCTTCGGTGGGCTGGCAAGACAGACGGCACAAATCGATCCATCCGCCGCCGTATCTTGACCGAAGGGTCTCTGGCACGATGCGCAGCACGGCTCTCCAGGAATGACCAGCTCTCTCCAGCAGGAAAGACACAGCCCGCCATGCTCGCCAATGGCATCACCGCAAGTGGGACAACGCGGCGGGTAAACCAGGTCCACTAAAGGAGAAAAGGCTTGCTTGAGCAACATCTTGCCTATGCTGACGTGGCAACAGCCTGTAGGCAAGCAGGATGGCTAGTACTCCGCCGACAATCTTCTCAATACGTCGCAAGATTTCCCGCAAGGCACGTGCAGAGCGCATCATCGAACAGTGCGAGACGGCCAGCTTCCTGCTCGACCATATGGTTGAGGATGTGCATGAGCGGCTGGCATTTCTGAATTATCAACCGACACAAGTGCTGCTGGATGGCTTTGGCAGCGCCGGCATTGCCGAAGGGCCATGGAATCATGCGGCCAGCTTCCGATCGCTCGGCTCTCCTGATTTCGACACGCCGGCGGATTGCGAGGCGGCATCCTTCAATCTCGTTGCCAGCCTCAATAGTCTCGACAAGGTGAACGACCTGCCCGGCGCGCTGATCCAGATGCGCGAATTGCTGGCACCTGGCGGGCTTGCCATCGCCAGCTTTATCGGCGGTTCCAGCTTGATGAAGCTGCGGCAGATCATGCTTGCCGCCGATGGTGACAGGCCTGCTGCGCGCATGCATCCGCTGGTCGACCCGCGATCCTGCCCGCAATTGCTCGGCCGTGCTGGTTGGCGCAATCCGGTGGTGGACTCGTGCGCTTTGAAGGTCCGCTATTCCTCGCTCGGCAGGCTGGTCCAGGACCTACGCGAACAGGCGATGGGCAATGTGCTTGCATCACACGCCCCGCCACTCACTCGCGCCGGTTTGGAACGCGCTCAAGCCGCCTTTACCGACCTTGCCGATGAGGACGGCAAGCTTACCGAGACATTCGAGATCGTCACCCTGACGGGCTGGCGTTAATCGGCCAAGGCTGCCTGCGCCGCTGCCAACCTAGCGATGGGCACCCGATAAGGTGAGGCCGAAACGTAATCGAGCCCGACCTGCTCGCAAAATGCGATGCTGGCCGGATCGCCGCCATGCTCGCCGCAAATGCCCAGCTTGATTTCATCGAGCGTCGTACGCCCACGTTCTGCAGC
>ENA-ORCV01000938-ORCV01000938.1-marine-metagenome-genome-assembly--contig:-NODE-938-length-12232-cov-2.817359_pt1 | contig 12232 bp, 10 predicted proteins | sample MGYA00237779_ERZ508509 | MGnify/ENA primary metagenome ERZ508509 (study PRJEB26180, sample SAMN06268772) | marine metagenome | isolation source: Bioluminescent Bay, La Paraguera, Puerto Rico | place... | reverse complement strand
TCGAGAACGGCGACGTCGGCGACGCCCATGACGCGGAACGTCCACCAGACGCGGGCCGCCGAGAAAAGCCCGGCGCCGTCATAGACGACGATGCGCTGCCCGTCGCCGATGCCGAGCTTGCGCATACGCGAGGCGAACTTTTCCGGCCGCGGCAGCATGTGCGGCAGATCACTTCCGGTATTGGCGATGTCGTCGATATCGAAGAACACGGCGCCTGGAATATGCCCTTCCAGATATTCCGCCTTCGGGTCGCGGTCCATGTCCGGCAGATACCAGGAGCCGTCGACGATCGTCAGGTCGGGCGCATCGAGGTGTTCGGCGAGCCAGTCGGTTGAGACGAGAAACTGATCGCGTTCGCCGGCCATGGATATTCCTTCGATTGTTCTGTTCAGTCGACGATCAGGCCGCGGCTGGCGTGCCAGTCGGCGATGGATTCGTCGGGGTACTCTTCGAACTGCTTGTCAAATTCGCGGATGTCCGGCTGCACCCAGTCCGGCATCGAGCCGAGCATCAGGTGGACGCGTTCCGGCGGAACCGGCAGGTCTGTATCGATTGCCGACGCAAACGGATGGACGAGCTCGGGCCAGCGCGGGTCCCAGACCCACAGTGCCGAGCCGCAGGTCTTGCAGAAGCGTCGCTCACCCGGGCTTTCCTGGCCGTCGATCCGCGCATGAAAGACCGTGATGTTGTCTTCGCCGCGCACCTTCAGCGAGGCCGCCGCGCCGCCCAGGTTGATCGAATATCCGCCGCCGCCGGCCGTTTTCCGGCAGATCGAACAATAGCAGCGCATGTAAGGGTAAGGTGTTGAGGATTCGAGCGAAAAAGAGACCGCGCCGCAATGGCATGAGCCGTCGAGCCGCATGTCAGGCCCCGTCCGCGAAGGCGACCCGGACCCGCCGGTTTCGCGCGCCCTTGGACTCAACCTTGGCAATCACCATCGGCCCGATTTCGGACGTGTTGGCGACATGCGTGCCGCCGCATGGCTGCAGGTCGACCTCGCCGATCCGCACCAGCCGCACGCGTCCGGCACCGACCGGCGGCTTGACGCTCATCGTCTTCACGAGTTCCGGCTTGGCGGCCAGTTCGTCGTCCGTGATCCATTCCGTCGTGACAGGATGATTGCCCGAGATCAGCGCGTTGAGCTGGTCGCTCAGCTCGTCCTTGGGCGGCACCGCGCCTTCGATGTCGAAGTCCAGCCGTCCGTAGTCGTCGGAGATCTGGCCGCCCGTCACAGGATGGACCAGGACGCAGGACAACAGGTGCAGCGCGGTATGGATGCGCATGCGCCGGTAGCGGGTTTCCCAGTCGATCAGCGCCTCGATCGTCTGACCCGGTTCGGGCAGGGCGCTGGGCTCGGCCGGCACATGGACGATCTCGTCGGGCGTTTCGCCCTTGACCGCTGTCGCGATCGCGATCTGTGCGGCGCCATCGTTTCCGCCATCGTTTCCGGCGGCCTTCAGGACGCCCCTGTCGCCGGGCTGGCCGCCGCCGGTCGCGTAGAACACGGTGCGGTCCAGGACGATGCCGCCGCGATCATTGATGCCTAGCACCGTCGCGTCGCAGGACTTGCGGTAGGCATCGTCGCGAAACAGGGGCTCGGTCGTCGCCACTTCAGGCCTCCGTCTCGACGAACGGGATCTCGATATCGACCTCGCGCTCAATCCAGTCCGGCACCGGCAGGTTCTTGGAACGCAGGAACTCGGGATTGAAAAGCTTCGACTGGTAGCGCGTACCGAAGTCGCAGAGCACGGTGACGATCGTGTGCCCCGGGCCGAGGTCGCGGGCAAGCCGCATCGCGCCGGCCACGTTGACGCCGCTCGATCCGCCAAGACACAGGCCCTCGTGCTCGAGCAGGTCGAACACGACCGGAACTGCCTCGGCGTCCTCGATCAGGTAGGCCTTGTCGACCTCGATGTTCTCGATCACCGGGGTGACGCGCCCGAGTCCGATGCCCTCGGTGATCGAGCCGCCCTCGGTTGCTTTAGCGGTGCCGTTGGTGAACAACTCGTACATCGCCGCCCCGCGCGGATCCGCACAGCCAATGACGATGTCGGACTTCTGCTCGCGCAGGTAGGTCGACGTGCCCGCCAGCGTCCCCCCGGTGCCGATCGAGCAGATGAAGCCGTCGACCTTGCCGTCGGTCTGGGCCCAGATCTCAGGGCCGGTCGAGACATAGTGGGCCTTGCGGTTGTCGAGATTGTTCCACTGGTCGGCAAACAGCACGCCGTTCGGTTCGCCGGCGCGAAGATTGTCGGCGATCCGCCGGCCGATGTGCTGGTAATTGTTCGGGTTCTTGAAGGGCAGGGCCGGGGCCTCGACGAGCTGGGCGCCGGCCAGCCGCAGCATGTCCTTCTTTTCCTGGCTCTGCGTCTCCGGAATGACGATCAGCGTGCGATAGCCGCGCGCGTTGGCCACCAGGGCAAGCCCGATACCGGTATTGCCCGCCGTCGCTTCGACCACGAGACCGCCGGGTTTCAGGTCGCCGCGCTTCTCCGCTTCCAGGATCATCTGCCGGGCCGGGCGGTCCTTCACCGACTGGCCGGGATTGAGGAATTCCGCCTTGCCGAGGATCGGGCAGCCGGTCGCTTCGGAGGCATGGCGCAGCTTGATCAGCGGCGTATTGCCGATCGCCTCGACGATGCCGTCGCGAGTGTCCATTTCGGCTGTTTCCTTCCTCACCTGCCCCAAGTCAGGCAAACTAGCGGCGGGCCGGTAGGCGTTCAAGGGACACAGGGGCGTGGCAGCGCGAATAAACGTGGACTGGTCGGGTGGGGCATCCAACGGGCACTGCGGCGTGTCGGGTAGTGGGTGGCGCGCCGCCGGTCGATAGGGCTGCGGCACCGGCGACGTTGAAGGCCGGTTGTGTTCCGGGTATGAGCTTTGCGGGAAACCAACCGAGGGAACTCGAATGAGAATTCGCAAAGCGATGTTGCGTGGCGCGCTGGCCGTCGGACTGGCCGTATCCGCCACGAGCGCCAAGGCGCAGGACAACCAGGAGGCGCCGGTACTCGTTGCGGGTACCGTGGACTGCCGCTACCAGCTTCGGCCGGTCGAGACGGCGATCTGCAACACGCCGGTGCTGGCAGCGATGGATATCCAGATGATCACGCTCTACAGCGCGCTGAACCAACTGGTGAACCCGGAAGTCGGCGTCGTAATGAGCGCGGACCAGGAAACGTTCCTGAAGACCCGCGAAGCCTGTTCATCCGATGTGACCTGCATCGGCGAAAGCTATGCCGCGCGTATCGGCGAACTGGACAAGATCCTCAAGGACATTGCCTCCCGCGGACCTTACTGACACCGGCGAAACATCGCCTGTTTGCGCGCCGGGGCAACACCAGTTGCCCCGGCGTTTTTATTTGCGCTGGTCAGCGGCCGGCTGAAAACGGCGCACGTTGCCATCGCCGCCGCCTTCATCGCTGCGCCCGGGCACTTCGTCCCGGCGGCACAGGTCCCGATGATGTCGGCGCTGGATCGGATCGGCTGGCGGAAGGCAAAAAATTGGGCGGCACGAGGCCGCCCAAGTTAGATACGCACCAACGGAGGGAGGTTACGTTGATGGTTCGCCCCCGCGCCCTCCGCCACGGGTGAGGGAGCCAGCTCCCTCATGTCTGTTCATGAATTCATTGTGTCTGATTCGCCGGCTTAGGTCTGGATATTCAACGTATGAGGTTAAGGAATAGCTACTGTGTTGCGGAAACAACACAGTAACTCAGCGTAACGATCCTTTACGCTACTGGAATGCGACTTCGGCGAAACTGCGCAGTTTTCGCGAATGCAGCCGCTCCCGTTCCTGGGATTTAAGCTTTTCTAGAGCTTTTAGCCCGATTTCCAGATGTTGGCCGACCCGTTCGCGATAGAATTCGCTGGCCATGCCGGCAAGCTTTATTTCGCCGTGCAGCGGTTTATCCGAAATACAGAGCAAGGTTCCGTAGGGGACGCGAAAACGGAATCCGTTCGCCGCGATCGCCGCGGACTCCATGTCGAGCGCAACGGCGCGCGACTGCGACAGCCGTCGCAGGATCAGACCGTGGTCGCTGAGCTCCCAGTTCCGGTTGTCGACGCTGGCCACCGTGCCGGTGCGCATCACCCGTTTCAGCTCGTATCCGCTCTGTCCCGTCACTTCGCCGACCGCCTGCTCGATCGCGACCTGAACCTCGGCGAGCGCGGGGATCGGCACCCACGGCGGCAGTTCCTCGTCGAGCACATGGTCCTCGCGCACATAGCCGTGCGCCAGCACGTAGTCGCCGAGCTTCTGGGTGTTGCGGAGGCCCGCGCAGTGGCCAAGCATCAGCCAGGCGTGCGGCCTCAGCACGGCGATATGGTCGGTGATCGTGCGGGCATTGGACGGGCCGACGCCGATATTGATCATCGTGACGCCGCTGTCGCCGGGCTCGACCAGGTGATAGGCCGGCATCTGCGGCAGCCGGGGTGGCGGCTGTCCTGACGAGGCGTCCGACGTGCGCGTGTTCGGCGTGACGACATTGCCGGGTTCGACGAAGGCGGTCGCGACCGGATCGCCGTCGGCCATGCGCTGCCGGCCGATGCGGGCGAAGTCGTCGATGTAGAACTGGTAGTTCGTGAAGATCACGAAGTTCTGGAAGTACTCCGGGGCCGTCCCGGTGTAGTGCGACAGTCGGTGCAGCGAATAGTCGATGCGCGTCGCCCGGAACATCGCCAGCGGCGCCGGCTCTCCCGGCGCGGCCTGCATCGTCTCGTTGGCGATGGAATCGTCCATGGCCGCAAGATCCGGTGTATCGAAGACATCGCGCAGCGGCCGGTCGTTTTCGATGTCGCCGCCGCGACGGTTCGCACCGGTTTCCAGATTGATGTCGCGCCGGTAGGCGAAGTGGATCGGGATCGGCTCTTCGGACTCGCCGATTTCCACGGGAACCCCGTGATTGTCGATCAGCAGCCTGATCTGCTCGGTCAGGTAACGCCGGTAGAGATCGGGTCGCGTCACCGTCGTCTCGTGCACACCCGGCCCGGCGACGAACCCGTAGGACAGACGCGAATCCACGCGCGCATGGGTACCCGTCGCGATCCGGACGAACGGGTAGGTCGCCCGGACCGGCCGGTCCGGGGCACGCCCGTCGAGATAGGCTTCGAAGTGGTCCCGCAGGAAGGCCGTGTTGCGCTCGTAGATCTCCTCGAGCCGCGCCACCGCCTCCTCCGCGTTGTCGAACGATCCCGTCGGGATCGGGGAGGGGGAGAGGAATGCCGCTTTCATGCCTTCGAGCTTTCACCCGCCGCCGCGCAAGTCAAGCCGGCCGAGGAGACCTGCTCCTACGCTTGTGAGCCTGGCCGCGTGGCAGGGCGTGCTCGGCAGCCCGGAATCGAAACGGGCGGCCCGTGGCCGCCCGTCGAAGTAGGTCTTGTCCGGGAAGGTTCAGCTGCAGCCGCTGGTCGACCCGCAGGTGTCGCACTTCAGGCAGGTGCCGTTGCGCACCATGGTGAAGTTGCCGCATTCGGTGCAGGACTCGCCGACATAGCCTTTCAGGCGGGCCTGGGCACGCTGCTCTTCGAGACTCGGCTGGCTGACGACCGTGGTCTCCTCGGCCACTTCGATCTCGATTTCCACTTCCTGCTTCAGCGCGGTCGCCTGTCCGCCGCTGCCGCCGGCGAAGGTCTGCGCGCGGGCCTGAAGCTGTCCCACCGAGCTGCGGGAACCGTCGGCGCCGCGACCGGTCGGCTCGGAGCCGTGCACGACCACCAGCTTCTCGTTGACGCGGCCGCGCACCAGGCCGGTCGACACGAACCGGGCTGCCGGCACGGCGGGTTCCGGCTTGCCTTCGTCGACGCCGGAGCCCACTGCCGTGGTGCCGAGGTCCGACTGTTCGACATGGCCGAGATCGTGGCGGCCGAGATAGGACACCGCCAGTTCCCGGAAGATGTAGTCGAGGATCGACGTGGCGTTCTTGATCGAGTCGTTGCCCTGCACGAAGCCGGCCGGCTCGAAGCGGGTGAAGGTGAACGCCTCGACATATTCGTCGAGCGGCACGCCGTACTGCAGGCCGAGCGAGATGGCGATGGCGAAGTTGTTCATCAGGCTGCGGAAGGCGGCGCCTTCCTTGTGCATGTCGATGAAGATCTCGCCGAGGCGGCCGTCCTCGTACTCGCCGGTCCTCAGATAGACCTTGTGGCCGCCGACGATCGCCTTCTGCGTGTAGCCCTTGCGGCGCTGCGGCAGCTTCTCGCGGTCGCGGATCGCCTTCTCGACGACACGCTCGACGAACCGTTCGGCCATCGCGGCCGCCTTCGCCTGGGTGGGCTGGGCGGCGATTTCGGCGACCTCTTCCTCGTCCTCCTCGTCGTCGGCCAGAAGCTGCGCCGACAGCGGCTGGGACAGTTTGGAGCCGTCCCGGTAGAGGGCGTTTGCCTTCAGGGCCAGCGTCCAGGACAGCATGTAGGCGTTCATGCAGTCCTCGACCGTCGCCTCGTTGGGCATGTTGATGGTCTTAGAGATGGCACCGGAAATGAACGGTTGCGCCGCCGCCATCATCCGGATGTGGCTTTCCACCGACAGGAAGCGTTTGCCGTTACGCCCGCACGGGCTGGCGCAGTCGAAGACGGGAAGGTGTTCGTCCTTGAGGTGGGGCGCACCTTCAAGCGTCATCGCCCCGCAGACATAGGTGTTCGCCTGCTCGATACCGCGCCGGTCGAATCCGAGTTCCGACAACAGGTCGAAACCCGGATCCGCCAGTGCGTCCGCCGCAAACCCTAGGGTCCCGGAGCAAAACTCTTCGCCCAGCGTCCATTTGTTGAACGCGAACTTGATGTCGAACGCCGACTTCAGCGCCGCCTCGACCGCTTCGATCTTCTCTTCGGTGAAGCCCTTTTCAGCCAGCGTCTCGTGGTTGATCACCGGCGCGCCCTTCAGCGTGCCGTGGCCAACCGCATAGCTGACGATGTCGTCGATTTCCGACTGCTCGTAGCCGAGACCCCGCAGCGCCTCCGGCACCGCCCGGTTGATGATCTTGAAATAGCCGCCGCCGGCGAGCTTCTTGAACTTCACCAGCGCGAAGTCGGGCTCGATGCCGGTCGTGTCGCAGTCCATGACGAGGCCGATCGTGCCGGTCGGTGCGATCACCGAGACCTGCGCGTTGCGGTAGCCGTGCTCCTCGCCGATCGACAGCGCCCGGTTCCAGGCGTCGCACGCCGCCGCCACGATTTCGGCTTCCGGGCAGGAGGCGTGGTCGAGCGGCACCGGATGGATGTTCAGGCCTTCGTAGCCTTCCGTTTCGCCATGCGCCGCGCGGCGATGGTTGCGGATCACCTTGAGCATGTGCTCGCGGTTCGGCGTGTAGCCCGGGAACGCCCCCAGCGCCGAGGCCATTTCGGCGGAAGTGGCATAGGCAACGCCGGTCATCAGCGCGGTGATGGCGCCGCACAGCGCGCGGCCGTCGTCAGAGTCGTACGGGATGCCCGACGTCATCAGCAGGCCGCCGACATTGGCGTAGCCGAGGCCGAGCGTCCGGTACTCGTAGGACAGCTGGGCGATTTCCTTCGACGGGAACTGCGCCATCAGCACCGAGATTTCGAGCACGATCGTCCACAGCCGCGTGGCGTGGGAGAACGCCTCGACATCGAAATTGCCGTCCTCGTCGCGGAACTGCAGAAGGTTCAGCGACGCCAGGTTGCAGGCCGTGTCGTCGAGGAACATGTATTCCGAGCACGGGTTCGACGCGCGGATCTCGCCGCCGGCCGGGCAGGTGTGCCAGTCGTTGATGGTGGTGTGGAACTGGATGCCGGGATCGGCGCAGGCCCAGGCGGCATGGCCGATGTCTTCCCACAGGTCGCGGGCCTTGAGCGTCTTGGCCACGCCCTTGTCGAGGCGCCGCACGAGGTTCCAGTCGCCGTCGCCCTCGACAGCGCGCAGGAAGTCGTCGGTCACCCGCACCGAGTTGTTCGAGTTCTGGCCGGAGACCGTCAGATAGGCTTCCGAATCCCAGTCGGTGTTCAGCACCGGGAACTCGATCGCGGTGTATCCCTGCCTGGCGAACTGAATGACGCGGCGGATGTAGTTTTCCGCCACATGCGCCTTCTTCGCCGCGCGGATCTCGCGCTTCAGCGCCGGATTCTTCTGCGGATCGAAGCAGTCGTCGCCGGAGCCCTGACAGTTAACGCAGGCCTTCATGATCGCCGACAGGTGCTTCTGGCAGATCTTGGAACCGGTGACGAGGGCGGCGACCTTCTGCTCCTCCTTCACCTTCCAGTTAACGTAGTCCTCGACGTCGGGGTGATCGATGTCAACGACGACCATCTTGGCGGCGCGGCGCGTGGTGCCGCCGGACTTGATGGCGCCGGCCGCCCGGTCGCCGATCTTCAGGAAGCTCATCAGGCCCGACGACTTGCCGCCGCCCGACAGCTTCTCGCCGTCGCCGCGCACATGCGAGAAGTTGGAGCCGGTGCCCGAGCCGTACTTGAACAGCCGCGCCTCGCGGGTCCAAAGGTCCATGATGCCGCCTTCGTTGACCAGGTCGTCGCCGACGGACTGGATGAAGCAGGCATGCGGCTGCGGATGCTCGTAGGCCGACGACGAGGCGGTCAGAACGCCGGTCTCGAAGTCGACATAGTGATGGCCCTGGCCGGGACCGTCGATGCCGTAGGCCCAGTGCAGGCCGGTGTTGAACCACTGCGGGCTGTTGGGCGCGCACTTCTGGGTCGCCAGCATGAAAGCGAGCTCGTCGAAGAAGGCGCGGGCGTCGGCCTCAGAATCGAAGTAGCCGCCCTTCCAGCCCCAGTACGTCCAGGTGCCGGCGAGCCGGTCGAACACCTGCCGCGAATCGCGCTCGGGTCCATACCGCTCGTCCTCGGGCAGCTCCTCCAGCGCATCGATGTCGGCGACCGAGCGCCACAGCCAGGACGGGACGCTGTTTTCCTCGACAGGCTTCAGGCGCGCGGGGACGCCGGCCTTGCGGAAATATTTCTGGGCGATGATGTCGCTGGCGACCTGCGACCAGCCAGCGGGCACCTGGATGTCGTCCAGCCGGAATACGACCGATCCGTCCGGGTTCCGGATTTCACTCAGCGTCTTCCGGAATTCCAGCCCTTCGTAAGGCGATTTACCCTCGACGGTATAGCGTCGCTCAATCCGCATCTTAACTCCCCATCGCGCTCATCGGCGCGCAGTTGCCCCGCGCCGGACCAACACTGTCCGGCTCCTGCCCCAATACCTGGCGGTATTGAATTCTCCTGGACGTCTGGTGACGCCCGAACACCCACCCACACTGCCGTCCGCAGGCCCTATTTGGCCGGCAGACCAAATCTCTTGTTGCCTCCGGAGTTACCCGAAGGAAGTAACGCGCTGAAACTTCTATGAAATTCCCGCTGCTCGGCGGTAGACCGTGCCGTCGGCAACAACTCGGATAACGCTAAAAGACTCGGTCGAGCGGCGTCAAGGATATTCACGGCTGCCGACATCAATTTTTCACAATCCCTTGTGGCTGCTCACTTTCGAGCAACAAGATATTGGGGTGAATCTTAAGGGCCGGTGAATCGTGGGGACAACCGGGTGAAGAATGTGGCGGGCGAGGATAAATCGCCTTCGCGCCTCCCGTTCGCACCTCGTTCAGACAGCTCCGAAGCGGAATCGATTCGCCCGGCCGAGGGGGGACCGTAAAGGCCATTGAGAACGATTCGTCTCGAATTGTCTCAATCGATTTCAGCGGGGTTTAAACCGGTCCGGGTAACGTTCTGCGTCGATTGACGGAGCTACGTGTCTATGACCACCAGTCTTGCCTATGGAAAGCCGCTCGAGGAACTCGATCTCGTGTTGGTTCACGACAATCGGGGAGCTCAGGCGATCCTGCGTTCGATGGTGGCGTCCATGCACATCGCCCGGCTGCGCGTCTACGAGCGCGCCGAGAAGGCGCTCCATGACATGATGATCGACCCGCCAACCGCGCTGATCGCCGAGTGGCATATGAAGCCGGTCAGCGGCTACCGCCTGGTGCGCATGATCCGCAACAGTTCGATGACACCGCTGTGCTTCATGCCGATTCTCGCGGTAACGCCGATGCCTACCCTGTCGCTGGTCGACAAGGCCTTTTCCGTCGGCGTCAACAACATCATTGTGATGCCGATCGCCCCCGTGGTGCTGCGCCGCCGGCTGGAGTGGCTGCGCAGTGATTCGCGCGAGTTCGTCCTCGACGGCGACCAGTACGTGCTCGACGGGATCGAGGAGATCCTCGATGAACGCGTCCGCCGCAACGACGTCGCAGCCCTGCTGCGGCGCCAGAAGGCCATGCAGGACGCATTGACCCGGCGCGCGGAGAACGCCCAGGATCTCGTCGACCGGATCGTCAACGGCGAAGTCGACCTCGACGAATACGGGGAAGGGGACACCGCGCCGGTCCCCGAAAAGACCGAAAAATCGAAGTCCACCTGGAATAGCTGGACTATGGTCTGACCGGCATCGCCGGTGTCCGCGGTCCCGTCTTCCGGGAGCAGGCCTTCTGTCAGTTCCAGTTGCGCCGGCGGTGTTCCCAGGGGGTCACGGTTCCGTCGCCGTCCGAATCGGCGGCCTCGTGGTGCGCTTTGGCACCGTCCATGAACTCCGCCTTGCTGACGCTTCCGTCCGAATCGGTGTCGAGTTCGCCGAACCGGGCCTTCTTCTGCTCCTGCATGGCCTTCTGGCGCTCGGTGTTCCAGCCACGCTGCGGTCCCATCCTCACCGCCATATACTCCTCGACCGTCAGCATTCCGTCGTCATCCGCGTCCATGACCGAGAATACTTCATCGGCGGCAGAAGCGGCCTCTTCAGCGCTCACTTCGCCGTCATCGTTCAGGTCGATCATGCTGAAGCGCCCACGCCCGGGACCGTGCATTCCCTGCTGCATCGCCCAGCCCGGCCCCCAGCCGGGACCCTGTCCGCGGCCCCAGCCGTAGCCTTGTGCATCGGCGTTCGCTGTCGACAGTGCGACCACGGCCCCTATGGCCAATCCGACTATCGCTATCCGCATCGCCACCTCCGACTAGCTGACGTTCACTCTCCACGGTCTCGTATCGCAGAAAGCCGCCGGTGCCGCGTTGACGCAGCGCAAGCAGAATGTAGCTGTGCAGGGCGTTCGCGGGACTGGACACACGCCGCCGTTGACGCCATAGTCCGCCCGCATTCCAAGGGCGGACTATGCGCGACTTCATCATTCAGATCTTTGCCTGGTGGCACAAAGCAACGCTCGGCACGCGGTTCTACACGTGGCGCAAGGGCGAGTTCGTCGGCGAGGACGAATTCGGCAACCGCTACTATCGCACGCGTGGCGGCGCCATCGATCCGACGCTGGGGTTCCAGCGGCGCTGGGTGATCTACAACGGCCCGGCCGAGGCGAGCACCATTCCGCCGGGCTGGTGGGGCTGGATGCACAACAAGGTCGATGTCGCGCCCAGCGAAACCGACTACCAGCCGAAGCCTTGGCAGAAGCCGCACACGCCCAACCTGACCGGCACGCCGGCCGCCTATCGCCCGCCTGGCAGCATGCTGACGCCCGAACGGCGTCCGCGCGTTACCGGCGATTACGAGGCATGGTCGCCGGACGCGTGACCCGGTCGATCTGGACAACCGTCCCGGCAAAATCCATTACCCGTTCGGGGATCGGAACACGCGATCCTGGCGCATGGACGAAATAAAGCTGGCGGACGGACCCGAAATGACCATATTTCGGCGCGATCCGACGGGGGCAATTGAGGGATTCCTTGACGTGGCGAAACCGGTATTGACCGAGGGCAGGGGCTTGGCGCGAAAGATCGCGCGCATAGTGCCGCTGGCGGCCGCTGCCACGGTCGCGGGTGCGCTGGCGGTTTCGGACGCGCGGGCTGAGAAAATCTCAAACCCTGTCGCCGAGTTCACCGGTCTCGACAAGATCACCGGCCAGATCCGCACTTTCGACGTGCTGATCGACGAAACCGTGCAGTTCGGCGCATTGCAGCTCACGCCGCGAGTCTGCTACTCGCGCCCGCCCACCGAGCCGCCGCAGACGACGGTTTTCGTCGAGGTTGACGAGGTGACGCTCGACCGCAAGATCCAGCGGATCTTCACCGGCTGGATGTTTGCCGACAGTCCGGGGCTCAACGCCGTCGATCACCCGATCTACGATGTCTGGCTGACCAACTGCAAAACCAGTTCCGACGAGCTCGGGATCGGCAACTGAGCGAAATCCGCGTCTTTCGCGATCGCGTCTTCCAGCATCCGCTGATACTGCTTGCGAGGTACCTCGATGGCGCCGAACCGGCG
>ENA-ORCV01000937-ORCV01000937.1-marine-metagenome-genome-assembly--contig:-NODE-937-length-12232-cov-4.312875_pt1 | contig 12232 bp, 9 predicted proteins | sample MGYA00237779_ERZ508509 | MGnify/ENA primary metagenome ERZ508509 (study PRJEB26180, sample SAMN06268772) | marine metagenome | isolation source: Bioluminescent Bay, La Paraguera, Puerto Rico | place... | reverse complement strand
CTCAGCGCTCCAGCAGATGTCCTTCACAGGCTGCCAGAAACAGGGCCCGATAGCCGTCTCGACCCAGCGGCAACGGATTACTCGCGGCGGAGGGATCTATCGCCGCCATCGCGCCGATTTTATCTGCCTGCGAGGCATCAATACCAATCTCTGACAGGGTATTTGGAATCCCCAGGTCGCGACGCAAAAACAGCACCCAGTCCAGCACCCCGACAAACCCTGCCTGCGGCAGTGCCAGATAGCGCGACAGTCGGCTCATGGGCTCTTCGATGGTCTCTCGATTTGCCGCCAGCACATAGGGCATAAGTATCGCGTTGAGCAGACCGTGGTGCTTGTCATACAGGGCACCCAGGGGGTGCGCCAGCGCGTGCATGGCCCCCAGACCGCGCTGGAAGGCGGTGGCACCCATACTGGAAGCGGCGAGCATCTGCATGCGCGCCTCCAGGTCACTGCCATCGGCAACTGCCCGCGGCAGGTACATGTGGATGAGCCGCATGGCCTCGAGTGCAATCCCCTCGGCCATGGGATGAAAACTGTTCGAGCAATAGGCTTCGAGATTGTGGGACAGCGCATCCATACCGGTGGCGGCAGTAATCTGCGGTGGCAGCCCCAGCGTCAACTCCGGGTCAAGCAGCACGATTTCCGGCAGCATGCGCGGATGGAAGATGATTTTTTTCCGCTGCGCGGCCTCATCGGTAAACACCGATGAGCGGCCTACTTCGGAACCGGTGCCGGCGGTGGTGGGCACCTGGATCAGCGGCAGGCGCCGGCCACGGATATTGTCCAGGCCGTAGAGCTCTTCCAGGGACTGGCGGCTGCCCGGGTGCGCCAGTACCGCCACCAGCTTGGCCACGTCCATGGAACTGCCGCCACCAAAGCCCACGACCAGTTCCGCATTGAGTGCGCGCGCCGCATGTACCGCCGCCTCGACCGTGACGTCTTTCGGATCCGCCTCCACGCGGTCGAAGATACCCAGGTGCATGCCGGCGCTGTCGAAGCCCGGCAACACCCGGTCCAGCAGGCCGGCGTTGACGATGCCGGCATCGGTCACCAACAGTACCCGACCCGCACCCTCGGTCCGGCACAGGTCCGCCAGCCGCTGTGCCGCGCCGACCCGGTTGACGATGGTTCTGGTGGTGGAAAAGTCGAAATCCTGCATGGCTGCCCCTGACATCAACGCTCGTCAAATTGTTGTTATTCAGGGGACATTGAACGGCCCACCGGAGCCTTTGGCCATTACCTCGGATTTCCGGTAGGCGGGATTAACAACGCGTTGCTAACCCGCCTTGCTCGCCGCCGGGGTTGCGGACCTCTCGACGGGTCGCGAAGGCTGCTCTGAAGCCTCGCCGAACACCCTGCGCAACAGCGCCATACCCCGGCGCCAGCCCAACAGGCTCTGGGCGCACAGTACGCCGGCAAACATGGCACCGGCGACACCGCAGCTCATGATGTCCTGACCGGTGAGGTAGAGGCCCTTGATGCGGGTCTTGGGGCGCAGCCAGTCCTGTTCGAAACGCGACGGGTCGTGATCCAGGCCGTAGATCTCACCGCGGCGGTAGCGACAGAAATGGCGGGTGGACAGCGGTGTGGACAGTTCGCAGTAATCGACCTGCCCGCGCAACTGCGGGAAGTGGCGATACAGGTGCTCCAGCAGGCGCTCGCTGAACTGCTGCTTCAGCGCCTCGTATTCCGCCCCGCGCTTGCCCCAGGTTTCACCCTTCCACTGTTCAAACCACTCGTAGGGCGCCGGCGCCACCAGCTCGATGGTGGCGCGCCCCGGGTAGCGCTCGTTGAAACTGGGATCCTTGGCGGAGGGGAAAGAGATATACACCAGCGGGATTTCCGCTTGCGGATCCTGCAGGAAGCGCTCGGTATCCGCCTCGTAATCGCCGCTGGGATACAGCCAGTAATTGGTCTTCGGCAGCCCCAGTTCCGCGGCGGTTTTGCGCAGGCCGATATACAGGCACTGGTGGCTCATGGAGGGTGTTACCTGCCGCAACTGGCGCAGGTAACCCGCCGCATAGGAGGCGCTCTCGGGCAGCAGTTTTTCGAAGGTGTTGAACACCCCGGCGTTGGAGATCACCGCCGGTGCGTGAATCTCGGTGCCGTCACTCATGCGCACGCCGGTGACTTTCTGCCCGTCCAGCAACAGGGTCTCGACATTCGCGTAGGTGAATACCTCGCCACCGCTTTTCTGGATCTGCGGAATGATGGTCTCGGCAATGCGGCTGGCACCGCCCACCGGGTAGTAGCCGCCGTAGAGGTAATGCTTGGCGATCAATGCGTGAATGGTGAAGCTGCTGGTCTTCGGCGTCATGCCGTTGTCGCCCCACTGCCCGGTGAGCACCGCGATCAACGCCCCGTTATCCGTCAGTTCCCGCAGTACTTCATAGGTGGTCCTGTTCAGGAAAGAGGGACAGCGCAACTTTTTAACCAGTCTGAGTACCGGCGCGCACCAGCGCGGCAACAGCTTTTCCAGGGAGATCAGCGGCATCGCGCTGGCGACCGCATCCACCCGTTCAAGGTAGGCCTCGATGGTGGCGCGCTCTCCGGGGAATTGCTGCACCAGCGCGTCCACAAACTGCTCGCGTCCGGCCACCAGGTCGTAGGATTTATCGCCGAGACAGATGCGGTCGTAAGTGGCATCCATTGGCGCCCACTGCAGCGCGCCGGCGGAGAGGAAATCGAACAGCTTGCGGGTCATGGTGGGGTGGCCGCCCACATCACCGATGTAGTGCACCCCCACATCCCACTCGTAACCGTTGCGGTCGTAGGCATGGGTAAAGCCGCCGGCGGTGTAGTGCTGCTCCAGCACCAGCACCTTCTGCCCGCTGGCACTGAGCAGAGCTGCGGTGGTGAGTCCGCCGATCCCCGAGCCGACGACGATGGCATCGTAGGGACCATCGAGGCGGCCGGCGCGGTAACGGCGGCCGATACGCAGGCGGCTCCGTTGCTGGCTGGCCCTGTGAGCAGACGCAAAAGATGCTGCCTCGGCCATGGCTATCCTCCGGGGGGCTATTCTTATTCTGAAGTTGCCCCGCCACCTTAGCCGCGAACGGCGCCCTACGCAATCAGGCTCATGCTACCCGCAAACGTCCCACAGGTAACCGACTGAATCCAGTGCTCCCCCAGAGTAAACTGGCACTCGTAGTCTCGAGGCAGGTTATGCTTGGTCGCGAAGCGCTCGTTGAGGCGCAACACCAGGGTCTGATCTTTCAGCCGCAATTCAGCGGCCTCTGCGACTTCGAAGCCGAAGTAGTCACGCACCGAGGGATAGAGCGCCTTGAACAAGCTCTCTTTGGCAGAAAAGATCAAAGTGAGGGCAACCCGGTCAGAAAGCCCCTGGGCGCTGAGCAATTCCCGCTCTCGGCGATTGGCTACGATCGTCGCCACCTCGCGGCAAACCTTGGAAGACATCAGAACTTCTATATCGATACCGAGGTAATGCTTGTCGGTCCTGCGGCTCACAGCGCACACGGCTACACTGCCCACGTGAGAGATGGACCCCACCACGCCGCTCGGCCACAGCGGGTTGCGCTGCGCGCCGATCCCTACCTGCACGTCGTGGTTACGAACAGGGCCGAGGTGCTGCAATGCCAGCGCGGCGGCGTAGCGGCCGGCGAGAAACTCCGCCTGTCGCTTGGCTACCGCGCGCTCGATACTTTCGGGCCGGTCAATACCCAGTTCGGTATAGAGGGCCGGATCGTAACTGCCCGAATCAAATTCACAACTAACCAGGCGCACACCGGTTCTCGCGTCCACCAGCGAGTGCACCTTACCAATAAACTGGCGCTCAACCCCGGGCATAATATTTGCGGCTACTTCTTGCATTCAAATCTTCCCCGGTACTTTCTTCGGGTCTTCCTTCGGTTTTTTTCTTCAGGCCTAGGGCCATAATCAGCCCCGGTAAAACCGGCACTACTGGCGTCACCTACTACATTTGTGCCATTACTTGATGCACGCAACGTGCCAAAAATCGCCAGCCACCCCGCCTCCCTGGCAACACCGCTGAATATAGCAGCCGCGGGCTCAAGACACCGACGGCGCCAACAAGCAATATTGGTTTCCATGCCAGTTCTTGGTAAAAACTCCAGCATTAGCTCCGCTGTTGTGCCACGGTAAGTGCTGCTCCTTGGAATGGCCATTCCGGGAACCCTGCCCCCAGCACCCCTGTCCATCAGGGTTTTCAGAGCAAAGGTCTTTGGGGAACTATGCGATCATATCTGAACAGAATCACTCTTCCGCTCCTGGCGCTTGCCCTGGTGGCGGGGGCTTTCCTGGTGTTTCCCGGACTCAAATACGAACTCTATCGCAAACTGCCACCAAAGATCCGCTGGAATATTTCCTATGCGCTCACCGACAAGTTTGTGGTGGGAATGGTTTATTTCGTGGAGCGCAACAACCAGCTGCTACTGGTGCGCCACACCTACCAGGACAAGTGGGCACTGCCCGGAGGCTGGATGGAGCGCAATGAATCGTTCGAGGAGTCTGCGCGACGGGAGCTGCGCGAGGAACTGAATATCCGGATCGACGAATTCGAGGTACTAGAGGTGAACAAGGTGCCGCGCTCGGGGATCATCAATATCGCCATTCGCGGGCGCCTCAAGGACAAGCATATCGCGATCCGCGACGGGGAAATCTACGGCTACCGCTTCTTTGACCTGCATCGGCTGCCAGAGGATGTGATCTATACCCACAAACCCTATATCGAACGCTACCTGGAATCCCGCCGCCCGCCGCGGCAGCCACTACCGGAGCCAACGTCGGACACTCCCGCTGTACCGGAGCCCTGAGTGCGCACTTCTCTATTCTCAATCCGCTAATTCCCTAACGGGTTCAAACGAAAACACCGCCCGCAAAGGCGGGCGGTGTTTCGAGACTTCAGGATCGCGGGCGCTGTACCCGCAACGCCTTAGAAGTTGTAGCGAACCTCTGCACCGTAGGTGCGCGGTTCGGATACGGAGGTGTAGGGCGTGCCGAAGTAGGCCATGGAGCGACCGCTGGGAATCGAGGTGCTCTCGTTGTCCAGCAGGTTGCGCCCCCACAGTGCCAGCTCGTACTGGCCGTCGCCACTCATCCATACCAGTCGCCCGTTCAGGCGCTCGTCGTCCTCACCCACGCCGGGGATATCCGCGAACTCTGCCAGGAAGCCCGGCTGATCTTCGTCGCTGTTCTCGGCGAAGATGTAGTTCAGATGCAGGTTCAGATCACCCACCGGAATAGCCGGCGCCCAGTCGAAGGTAACGGTATAGGCGGTGTCGGTGGAGGACTTGTCACCGTCAATCTGCTCCACACCCTGCGCGTCAAAGTATGGCTGCCACTGGGATTCCACATCGCGCACGGTGGTCACGAGGCCGAAGCGCACGGACTCGGTGGCCATCCAGTCGAGGGTAACCTCCACACCGTCAATCTGCTGGTCACCGTTGATCACGGTGGGCAGGGCGTTGGCGGAGCCCTCGCGCTTGCTCTCGACACTGCGCTGGCGGTTATCGACGGTCATGTCGAAGTAGCTAAGCTGTACCCGCAGATTCTGCAGTAGGTCGCCCTTGATGCCCAACTCGACGTTATCCACCTCTTCCGGTTCAAATGGATCGTCGGCGCTGGCCACATTGAGGGAGTCAAAGCCACCGGACTTGTAGCCGGTGGAGTAGGACAGATACGCCATGACGTTGTCGCTGAGGTCGTACTGGCCAACGATACGGCCGGTAGTCGCACTCCACTTGTCGGAAGCGCTGCGCACCCCCTCTCCCACGTTATAACTGGCGCCCGCGGGGAAAATCACTTCTTCCACACCGTCCCGCTCGAAGCTGGTTCCGGGGGTCAACCAGGTGAAAGACTTCTCGTCGCTGCTGTAGCGCAGGCCGGCGAGCACACTCAGGCGATCGGTCACCGCATAGTCGAAATCGGCGTAGACACCGTAGTTGGTAAAGTCTCCGGTGTTTTCCACGGACTCGGTCCACCACTCACCGGCGTATTCGGGGCCGAAAAGCATACCGCCGATACCGAGACCCTGGCTCACCATGTCGTAGTAGATACCGTCCTGCGGGAACGGGCCCTGTGCCCCCACCGCCGGTGCCACCAGCGTGGTAAAGGTGGCCCAGTCGTCCGCGTCCCACAGGTGATCGACGCTGTCCAGCATGGCCAGCCCCATCTCACCCGCAGCCCCCTCAATCATCCCGCGCAGGGCCGGGTCATTGACGATATTTGCCGTCACCAGACGGGTCACGGAATCAGCGGAGGCAGTGACATCGGTGCGCTGGTAGATGTCCTCACGGGAGTAGTTGGCCCCCATTACCGCACTCAGGCGCTCGCCGGTGAAGTTGAACTGCAGCTCGTGGTAGCCGATGTCGGAGTCGAAGGTGTTGTTGGTATCCAGGTAGCGGGTGATGTCCGCGGTGCCGTCCTCTTCCTCGCGGTTGTAGGTTTCCCACTGGCGGTAGTTGGATACCCACTTCAGGCTCCAGGCGTCGCTGATGGCGTGAGTCAGTTTGAAATTGACGGAAGACATGGAGCGGGTTTCGCCGCCATCCACCACGTCGTTTTCCACTTTGTGGTCAAACGGATCGGTACTGTAGGCGTATTCACTGACACCAATCGCCTGGCGCGACGCGTTGTCCACCTCGTCCCAGTCGTAGGACAGCTGGGCGGCGGTCTTGTCGGTAATCTGCCACAGGGCGGCGATACGGCCGGTGACAATATCTTCCGCGCCAGCGTCAGCACCGCCCGGGGTGACATTGTCAATGAATCCGTCGCGCTGGTAGCTCAACAGGTTGCCACGCACAAAGAAGTTGTCCGTCAGCGGGGCATTGACCATGCCTTCCAACTGGGTCAGGCCGTAGTTGCCGACGCGCGAGGATACAAAGGCTTCGAATTCCTGCTGTGGCGGGTTCGGCACCAGGTTTACGGTACCCGCAGCGGCATTGCGGCCGAACAGGGTGCCCTGCGGGCCCTTCAGTACTTCCACCCGCTGCATATCGGCAAAAGACATGGAAGTGGCCGCAGCCGGTACATAGGCATCGTCGTAGAACACCGCGACGGAGGGGTCGCCACCGGCGCTGATGTTGGAGCTGCTCACACCGCGGATACCGATAGTGGACTGGGTGATGCTGGAACTGACATCAAAGCCGGGAATGAAGTCGTCCATGTCGCTGAGTTTCAGCGCATTGGTGTTTTCGATATCGGCGACGGAAAAGGTGTCGACGGTTACCGGTACTTCCAGCGCATTCTGCTCGCGCTTCTGCGCGGTGACGACTATCTCGTCGAGCACGCTGGCACTGGCGAAGCCCGGAGCCAGTGCACCGGCAGCAAAGGCAACTGCCAATGCAATGGGGCATTGCCCGTTCAGTTGAAGCTTGGTCATACATATACCCTTGGAGTTTATTGTTACTCTGAAGAAGCGCGGCCCCGCCGGGCGCGCCTACAGCAAACGACCAGCCTGACCTGCCCCCCTAAACCCGGGGGTTTTCTTCAGATTTCGGCGGCGTGAAGTTAGCACAACGATTATTGCGCCAACATACAGAAGCAAACTTTATTCCAGGGTTTTGCAAAAAATGTAGATTTTGTTTTGTTTACTGTGTTTTTCTCAGAGAAAAAATGTGAACCCGGTCACACATCCCAGACCACTCAGTCAGACTTCCTGCCCACCGGCTTGATCACCTCAGGCATCAGCCCATTCAGGATCCCGTAAAGCACTTCGATACGCGCTTCATTGGAAAAATACTTGTTCGCCAGCATCACGAAGCCGAACCGCTTTTGCGGAATAAAGGCCACGTAGGTAGAGAAGCCCCCGGTAGAGCCGGTCTTGTTGATCAGCACATTTTGCTGGGGCGCGAGCGGCGGGCGGATGGCTTCCACCGGCTGGTCCTCGCGCACCATTGCCGGCGAGTTACCCTGCATCAGGGTTTCCACCGCTACCGGTAACGCGTACTGCTCCCACACCAGATCCTGCACGTAGAATTCCGTTTTGAAATAACCCTTGCGGGTAGTCGCCAGAGCCCTTTCCAGGTCGCGGCCGGTTTTTACCAGCTGCATCTGGATACCCAGATAGCGGGATAAATCTGCAGCACTGGATTTGACCCCGTACGCCTCCTCCCCCAGCACCCCCATATCCACTCTTACCGGCGTGCCGCTGCGGTTGTGACCGCGAGCGTAGTGCGACATTTTTTCGTCCGGAACCTGGATATAGGTATCGCCCAGTCCCAACCCCTGAAACACATACTGCTGCATCGCCTCGGCGAAAGGCTGGCGCAATTTGCGCGCGGTGATCAGGCCCAGTAATCCGATACCCGGGTTGGCGTAGGTGCGGCTGGTGCCGGGGAAATACTGCGGCTGCCACTGGCTCAGGTAGGCCAGCAGCTGGCGGTTGTTCTCGATCTCCGCGGGCACCTGCAGCGGAAAGTGGCCGGCGGTGTGGGTGGCGAGGTTGAGCAGGCTGACCCCGTCCATGGCGCTGCCGCGCAGATCCGGCAGGTGGCGACTGACCGGGTCACCCAGCGACAGCACACCCCTTACCTCGGCGTAAGCGGCCAGGGTGGCGGTAAAGGTTTTACTGACGGATCCGATCTCAAACAGGGTGTGCTCGGTGACCGGCTCTTTGGTGTCTTGTGAGGCCACCCCCAGGGTAAAAAAGTAGGGCTCGCCATCGATGATCAGCGCCAGAGCTATTCCGGGGGGATTGTGTTTCTCCACCACGGGCTGGAGCGTTTGTATCACCACCTGCTCTAGATGATCGGGATCGGTTTTGGCGAAAGCGCTGATGGAAAAACAGGACGCGGCAAGCACCACCAGGAACAGCGTGCATAAATCTAATCGACGGGGAGAGAGAAAGTGCTGAGAAAAGCGGCTCGGGGGCACGGCAACATCCTTGTTATTTACAGTTATTGATAGCGCTCAGACCGCCGCAACACGGTTTAGTGCTGCGGTGGTCGGCTCGCCGTCAGTCCATCAATGGGCGAGCGCCTCCCAGGGTCGGCCGGACGCCGTTACTGATCTGGAAGGCCACCCGTGCCGCGGTGCGCGCGGCGTGGTCTTCGATATCGAAATACGGATTGAACTCCGCCATGTCCGCCAGGCACACCTTGTTCGATTCCAGCACCGTATCCAATAGCGGCTCGAACAGTTCGAAACTCACACCGCGCCCGGCGGGGGCACTCACCGCCGGCATGATTGCCGCCGGGAACACATCGAGATCGATGGTGAGGTAGACGAAATCCACCTTGTCGATAAATGCCTGGATCTGCTTCTGCACCTGCTCGATACGCCAGGGGGTGATCTCGCGGTCGGAAATCACCTCCGCACCCAGCTCCTGCGCGCGCTGGTACAGCGCCGGGGTATTGGCGGTGGCCGCGGCACCCACGCACAGGTAATTGAACGGGCGGCCGTTCAGGTCACACTGCTCGGCAATCTGGAAAAACGGAGTACCCGAAGACCCCTTGGGCGTGGGCAGGCGGATATCCAGGTGGGCGTCGAAGTTGATGATACCCAGGGTCTTGTCGCGATGCTGCTCGCGCATCCAGCGGGCGATCCCCTGGTAGCTGCCGTAGGCAATCTCGTGGCCACCGCCGAGCACCAGCGGGAAGTGGCCGGCGGTCATCAGCTCGGTAATACGCGCACCGAGCATCGCCTGTGCGGATTCGAGGTCTTCCTTTTCCACCCGCACGTTACCGGCGTCGTACAGGGGCGCACTGAAGGTTTTCGGCAGGTTCGCCATCGCCAGGCGCAATATGCGCGGGCCCTTGGCGGCGCCGATACGGCCCTTGTTGCGGCGCACCCCTTCATCGGAGGCGAAACCGAGCACCGCAATCCCGGGGCGGCTGTCCAGGTGGAGCGGCACTATGTCTTCGTGCCAGCGTTTGCCTGCCTTGCCGTCTTCGCTGTCGCTACGGCCGCTCCACAGGCGCATATCAGCCAGCTGTAACATGGCGACCTCCAAAAAACATTTCCGACGGTTTCAGTGCGCCCACTTCATAGGCGAGCTGGTCCGGCGTTTCCATCGGCCACAGCGCCATATCCGCGACCAGCCCCGGGCGCAGTACGCCGCGACTGCAGCAGATGCCCAGCGCGCGCGCGGCGGCGCGGGTCACCCCGGCGAGGGATTCCGCCGGGGTGAGACCAAAGAAGTTGCACCCCATATTCATCATCAGGCGCAGGGAGGCAATGGGACAGCTGCCGGGGTTCAGGTCGGTGGATATGGCCATCGGCACCCCGGCCGCGCGCAGCTTTTCCACCGGCGGTACGCGGGTTTCCTTCAGGGTGTAGAAGGCACCCGGCAGCAATACCGCGGCAGTACCGCTCTCGGCCATGGCCGCGACGTCGACGTCGGAGATGTATTCGATATGGTCCACCGACAGTGCGCCGGCCCTGGCCGCCATTTCGGTGGCGCCGGTGCGCGCCAGTTGTTCCGCATGCACTTTGACCGGCAGCCCCAGCTCTTTTGCGGCACTTACCACGCGCCGGCACTGCTCTACGGAAAACGCGATGTTTTCACAGAACATGTCCACCGCATCCGCCAGCTGTTCCCTGGCCACCACCGGCAGGATTTCGTTGCACACCAGGTCGATGTAGGCGTCGGCACGGCCGTCGTATTCCGGCGGCAGGGCGTGGGCGGCGAGGCAGGTTGTCTGGATATTCACCGGATAGTGCTGGGCCAGGCGACGGGCCACGCGCAGCTGTTTCAGTTCGGTATCCAGATCCAGGCCGTAGCCGGACTTTACCTCGACGGTGGTAACGCCTTCGGACAGCAGTGACTTGAGGCGCGGCTCGGCAGCGCGATACAGCTCTTCGGCGCTGGCCGCGCGGGTGGCGCGCACGGTGGAGATGATGCCACCACCGGAGCGGGCGACATCCTCATAGCTCTCGCCACCGAGGCGACGGGCAAATTCACCGGCGCGATGGCCGCCGTAAACCAGGTGGGTATGGCAGTCGATCAGCCCCGGCGTCAGCCACTGACCCTCACCGTCGATAACCTCATCGGCAACCGCATCGGGCAATTCCCGGCGCGGGCCGAGCCACACGATTTTATTGCCGGTTACCGCCACCGCGGCATCTTCCACCGCCCCGTAAGCGCCGGGTATGGAAGGATCCATGGTAGCCGCGTGGACATTGGTAATCAGCAGATCACAGCGTTCTGTCATGTTCGCTCACTGAATTGGCGTTAATGGTAACGATAGCCCCTAGAGGCCGGTTTGGCGCGATTTATCACTATCAGATAAACCCGATACTCCTTGATCACCTGCCGATCACTTGCTGTGGCGACGAGCAGATCCCTCTTGACAGCGAGCGGGCCCGAATCCATAGTTGCGCCAAACACAAGTTGTATATACAAGAATGTACAACCAGTCACGCACTTTAACCGAGCAGGCGGAGACCACACAAGTATGAGCAGTCAGCCCCGCTACGCTGCCATCAAAGAGCATATCCGAGCCCAGATCGAAAGCGGCAAGTGGCCGGCACAGTTCCGCGTACCGTCGGAAAACCAGCTCGCCCAGGATTTCAGCGTCAGCCGCATGACCGCCCGCCGGGCCCTCAGTGAACTGACCGACGAGGGCGTGCTGATGCGCTCCCAGGGCCTCGGCACCTTCGTCGCCGAACCGGTACCCGCCGGCTCGCTGCTGGAAGTGCGCAATATTGCCGACGAAATCGCCGCACGCGGTCACAGCTACGCCAACCGCATCCTCAAACTGGAACAGGCCCAAGCCGGCACCGAAGTGGCGGTGGCGCTGGGCCTGGCCGAGGGCGCGGCGGTGTATCACTCGATCATCGTGCACCTGGATAACGGGCTGCCGATTCAGTTCGAGGAACGCTATACCAACCCGACACTGGTGCCGGAATACCTGCAACAGGACTTCACCCACTGCACCCCCAACGAATACCTCACCCGGGTGGCGCCGCTGACCGAGGTGGACACCACGGTGGAGGCCGTTGGCGCCAGCGGGGAAGTCGCGCGCGCACTGGAAATTGCCGAGAACAGCGCCTGCCTGCAGATCTGGCGACGTACCAAAAGTAGCTCAGGCACGGTGAGTTTTGCGCGCCTGGTGCACCCGGGCAGCCGGTACCGGCTGGGGGCGCAACTCAGGTTTTAGCCTTCGTCATGCCGCTACCGGATCAAGTCCGGGATGACGGGAATCGAGGTAGAGAACCCGAATTGAAGGCGGGGTGCCGGGTGCGGGTTTTCAGGAGCGTCGCAAACAGGATGTTTGCGCCGCAGCGCCCAGGGATGGGTTCACAGCGGTCC
>ENA-ORCV01000935-ORCV01000935.1-marine-metagenome-genome-assembly--contig:-NODE-935-length-12258-cov-3.028159_pt1 | contig 12258 bp, 14 predicted proteins | sample MGYA00237779_ERZ508509 | MGnify/ENA primary metagenome ERZ508509 (study PRJEB26180, sample SAMN06268772) | marine metagenome | isolation source: Bioluminescent Bay, La Paraguera, Puerto Rico | place... | reverse complement strand
CCTCGTTCATTTCGCCAACGTCGAACAAACGGACGGATGAATATGGCGGCTCGCTTGAAAACCGCATGCGCTATCCGCTTGAGGTGGCCCGCGCCATGCGCGCCGCATGGCCAAAAGGAAAGCCGATGTCCGTTCGAATTTCCGCAAATGACTGGGTGGGCGATGAAGGCGTAACGCCAGAAGAGGCCGTTGAGATCGCGAAAATGTTCGCGGCAGAAGATATCGACATTATTGACGTTTCCGCCGGACAGACTTCGATTGACGCGAAACCAGTTTACGGCCGCATGTTCCAAACGCCGTTCTCAGATCGCATCCGAAACGAAACCGGTTTGAAAACGATGGCGGTTGGCAACATTTACGAGCCCGATCACGCCAACTCCATTTTGATGGCAGGGCGCGCTGATCTTGTTTGTCTTGCGCGTCCGCACCTCGCCAATCCATACTGGACACTACATGCCGCCGCAGCGCTCGGCGACAAGACAGAGGAATGGCCAGCGCCATACCACGCCGGTCGCGATCAGATTCAGCGCTTGGCGGAACGCGCAGAAGGCATGGGAATTCGGGTATGAGTTTGAACGGAAAGAAAGTCCTGATCACAGGTGGCGGCACAGGCGTTGGTGCGGATTTGGCTCGCGGCTTCGCGCAAACTGGTGCCGAGGTGTTTATCTCGGGTCGCACAGCGGCAACGTTGGAGAACGTTGCAACGGCGCATGACAACATTTTCTCGGTTGTTTGTGATGTTGCGAACGAAGAATCGGTCAAAGCCATGTTTGATCAGATCGGACCGATGGACATTGTCATCGCCAACGCTGGTATTGCTGAAAGTGCGCCGCTGGTCAAAACTGACCTTGAAAGCTGGAACCGCTTGATGGCGGTCAATCTGACCGGCGTCTTTTTGACGTGGCGAGAAGGTCTGCGCAACATGCAAGGCAAAGAATGGGGCCGCCTGATCGTTATCGCGTCAACAGCTGGCCTCAAAGGCTTTGGCTATGTCGCGCCATATTCGGCAACCAAGCATGGGGTTATTGGCCTCACCAAATCGGTTGCGCTTGAAGTCGAAAAAAGGGCATCACGGCGAACGCGATTTGCCCGGGCTACTTGAATACGGAAATGACCGATAGATCGGTCGCGACCGTGATCGAGAAAACCGGCATGAGCGAGAGCGAAGCCCGCGCCACATTGGCGAAGGGCAATCCGCAAGGCCGCCTTTTTGAACCATCCGAAGTCACTGCGTCAGCGCTTTGGCTTTGCGGTGAAGGATCCGAAGGGATCAATGGACAAGCCATCGCAATTTCAGGGGGCGAAATATGAGTTTGGCGAAAGAAAAATTTGAAGAGCAGCCGGTGAGCAAGCAGCGCTTGCGCCTTTGGCTGCAAATGCTCAAAACCACACGGTTCATCGAAAACGAGTTGCGCGAAGAATTGCGTTTGGGTTTTCAGTCGACGCTACCGCGTTTTGACGTCATGGCGATGCTCGATCGTACCCGCGAGGGGTTGCGCATGAGCCAATTGTCCAAGCAGCTCATGGTTTCAAACGGCAACGTCACCGGCATCATCGATCGTCTTGTACAAGAAGGTTATGTGATGCGCGTGCAGGTCAAAGGTGACAAGCGCGCGACCTTGGTGCGCCTCACGCCAGCAGGCATTGAGAAATTTGCTGAAATGGCCGCCGAGCATGAAGCTTGGATCAACGAGCATCTTAAAGAGATCGACGAAGGCGAAATCGGACATTTCATCGATGTTCTTTTGAAAGTGCGGGAGGACGACCATTGAAACCCGTTTCAATGAAAGACCTCGCCCCAACCCACTTTTCATGGGAGATGGACGGACGCGTTGCGATTGTGAATCTCAATCGACCAGAACGCAAAAACCCGCTTACTTTTGAAAGCTACGCCGAATTGCGCGATACGTTTCGGCAAATGGTTTACGCCGACGATGTTGATGCAGTGGTCTTCGCTTCGAACGGTGGCAATTTCTGTTCCGGCGGCGATGTGCACGACATAATCGGGCCACTCGTCAATATGGACATGAAGGAGCTTTTGGCCTTCACCCGCATGACGGGCGATTTGGTCAAAGCGATGATCCATTGCGGCAAACCAATCATCTCTGCTGTTGATGGTGTTTGTGTGGGTGCTGGCGCGATCATCGCTATGGCATCTGACTTGCGCGTAGCAACGCCCGAAGCCAAAACAGCGTTTTTGTTTACACGCGTTGGCCTTGCCGGTTGCGACATGGGCGCTTGCGCTATGCTGCCCCGCATTATCGGCCAAGGGCGTGCGGCTGAGTTGCTCTACACGGGCCGCTCCATGAGTGCCAATGAAGGCGCGAATTGGGGGTTCTTCAACGCGCTTCACAGCGCAGATGATTTGCAAGCCGAAGCCATTAAACTGGCGCAACGCATTGCCTCCGGTCCAACTTTTGCCCACGGCATCACCAAAACCCAGCTCAATCAAGAATGGAACATGTCGCTCGACCAAGCGATCGAAGCCGAGGCGCAGGCGCAAGCGATTTGCATGCAGACCCAAGATTTTGAGCGGGCCTACAACGCCTTTGTGAAAAAAGAAAAGCCGGTTTTTGAGGGCGATTGATGGACAAGAGCTTTCTCAACTGGCCATTTTTCGAAGATAAGCATCGCGCCTTACAAGCCGAAGTTGACGCTTGGGCAGCGAAGAACTTGCCCGCAGATCACGGTGACGTTGATGCCTCTTGCAAAAAGCTTGTCGCTGATTTGGGCGCGGCTGGCTTTCTGAAACACTCAGGCGCTGGCGACGGCGAAAAGCTTGATGTCCGCGGCCTTTGCCTCATTCGTGAAACTTTGGCCCGGCACGATGGTTTGGCCGATTTTGCCTTTGCCATGCAGGGGCTCGGCATGGGCACCGTCTCTTTGTTTGGCAATCTCGAGCAGCGCCAATGGCTTGCAAAAACGCGATCCGGCGAAGCCATCTCAGCCTTTGCTTTGAGTGAGCCGAAATCTGGTTCCGATGTCGCGAACATAGAATGCAGTGCAGAATTGCGCGGCAATCACTATGTCATTAATGGCGAAAAGACTTGGATTTCGAATGGCGGCATAGCCGTTTTCGCCCGCACTGGCGAAGCACCGGGCGCGAAGGGGCTTTCAGCCTTTTTGGTACCGGCAGGCACTAAAGGACTGGAAATCGCTGAACGCATAGATGTGGTGGCGCCGCACCCGCTGGCGCGCCTCAAATTCAATGAAATGGAATTGCCACCATCGGCCATGATCGGGCAACCAGGGCAAGGCTTCAAAATCGCCATGTCGGTTTTGGACGTGTTCCGTTCAACGGTAGGCGCTGCGGCGCTTGGTTTTGCCCGTCGCGCATTGGACGAAACGCTAAACCGCGCCGCCAATCGCGAACTTTTTGGCGCGCCATTGTTCGACCTTCAAATGGTTCAAGGCCATATCGCCGATATGGCTCTTGATGTGGACGCTGCGGCTCTGCTGATCTACCGCGCCGCATGGACAAAAGATATGGGCGCAGAGCGCGTCACACGCGAAGCGGCTATGGCGAAGCTTTATGCCACCGAGCGTGCGCAAGAAGTCATAGACAAAGCTGTACAAATTCACGGAGGGGATGGGGTCCGCAAGGGCTCTGTTGTGGAAAGCTTGTACCGCGAAATTCGTGCATTGCGGATTTATGAGGGCGCATCTGACGTCCAAAAAATCGTGATTGCGCGACAAGCAATGGGAGAGATCAAATGACGTTGGGACCGTCAGCACATGAGGATATATTTGCGCGGGACAATCTGCCGCCAGCGGATATGCAGCCTGTCTTTTTGACCGAGGATTTTGTCTATCCCGAATATATCAATGTCGGGCGCATTCTTACTGACGCGATGGTCGAGCGCGGCTTTGGGGATCATACCGCGTTGATCGGCAATGGTCGTTTGCGAACATACAAAGAGCTTACTGATTGGACCAATCGTTTGGCACATGCCTTGGTTGAAGACTATGGCGTAAAACCCGGCAATCGGGTGCTGATACGTTCGGCGAACAACCCGGCCATGGTGGCGTGCTGGTTGGCAGCGACCAAAGCTGGTGCGGTGGTGGTCAACACCATGCCCATGCTTCGCGCAGGCGAGCTTTCGCAAATCGTCGACAAAGCTGAAATCTCAGTAGCGTTGTGTGATAGCCGCATGATGGACGAGATTGTTTCTTGCGGCAAAACCTCAAAGTTTCTCAAAACCATTGTCGGGTTTGACGGCACAGCAAATCACGATGCAGAGCTTGATCGAATTGCCTTGGGCAAACCGGTGCAGTTCGATGCGGTACGGACGGGCCGCGACGACGTCGCCCTTTTGGGCTTTACTTCCGGCACCACAGGCGAGCCCAAGGCAACCATGCATTTCCATCGTGATCTTTTGATGATCGCAGATGGGTATGCGCAAGAAGTGCTCGGCGTAACGCCTGATGATGTTTTTGTGGGTTCGCCTCCCCTCGCCTTTACGTTTGGTCTAGGTGGACTGGCGATCTTTCCGTTGCGCTTTGGCGCAACCGCGACATTGTTGGAAACGGCATCGCCAGCGAACATGATCGAAATCATCGAGACCTATAAGGCAACTGTTTGCTTCACAGCGCCGACCGCCTATCGAGCGATGCTGCGCGCTATGGATGAAGGTGCGGACCTTTCCACTTTGCGCTGTGCAGTTTCGGCTGGCGAAACCCTTCCTGCGCCGGTGTTTGACGAGTGGCGCGAGAAAACAGGCAAGCCCATGCTCGATGGCATCGGGGCTACCGAAATGCTGCACATCTTCATTTCCAACCGATTTGAAGATGCAAAGGCGGCTTGCACGGGTCGGCCGGTAACGGGCTACGAAGCCAAAGTTGTCGACGACAATATGAATGAAATGCCGCGCGGCGAACCCGGTCGCCTTGCAGTGCGCGGGCCGACTGGCTGTCGCTATCTCGCTGATGATCGACAAGCAAAATATGTGATTGATGGCTGGAACATCACCGGCGACACATTCATCCAAGACGATGAAGGCTATTTCCGCTTTGCGGCGCGCAACGACGATATGATTGTTTCGGCTGGTTACAATATCGCTGGCCCCGAAGTTGAAGCGGCACTGCTTGCACATCCACATGTTGTTGAGTGCGCAGTTGTCGGTGCACCAGATGAAGAACGCGGACATGTGGTCCAGGCTCATGTGGTTTTGGCTGATGATGTGCCTCAAGATGAAGACACCATCAAGCGGCTACAAGACCATGTGAAAGCAACTATCGCGCCCTATAAATATCCGCGCTCTATTGTCTTCACAAATGCCCTGCCCAAAACCCAAACGGGCAAAATCCAACGTTTTCAATTACGAGCTTCCTGAACCAGTATGAGCGACTTCGCCAAAACCAAATCCATATTCCATCTGCCAGAGGGTGTGATTTATCTCGACGGCAATTCTTTGGGCCCCTTACCCAAAGCAACACCGGACAATATCGGAAACATGCTCACCAACGAGTGGGGCGAAATGCTCATCACCGGTTGGAACAAGGCCGATTGGATGGGCCAACCGTCTCGCGTCGGCGACCGCATCGGAAAACTGATCGGCGCGGCCGCAGGTTCTGTGGTGATGGGCGATACGCTGTCGATCAAGGTTTATCAGGCCGTATCGTCTGCGCTTGAACTGAACTCATCACGCAAGGTTGTTTTGTCAGATAATGGCAATTTCCCAACAGATCTCTACATGGTCGATGGGCTTTTAAAGTCGCTTGATGCCGGTCACGAGCTGCGTCTTTCTGATCCAGATAAAGTCGAAGAATCATTGAGCGAAGAAATCGCGGTTTTGATGCTTACTGAAGTGGACTACCGCACTGGTCGCAAACACAACATGAAGGCGTTGACCGAAAAAGCCCACGCACTCGGCATCATTGTCATTTGGGACTTGGCACATTCGGCTGGCGCGGTGGAAGTTGACCTTGAAGGATGCAATGCTGATTTCGCCGTTGGTTGCACCTACAAATATCTAAACGGTGGTCCCGGCGCACCTGCTTTCATTTATGTGGCCCCACGTTTGCAGGACAAAATTCGCCCATCGCTTTCGGGCTGGATGGGACATGAGGCGCCGTTCGCATTCGATCTTGATTACCGCGCTGGCGCAGGTATCGAACGGATGCGTGTTGGCACGCCGCCTGTGATCGCGCTCACGGCGCTCGAAAGTGCACTTGATATTTGGGATATGGTCTCAATGGCGGACGTACGCGCCAAATCCATCGAACTATGTGATCTCTTCATTTCTGAGGTTGAAGCGCGTTGTCCTGAACTTGAGCTTAACAGCCCGCGCGACGGCGAAAATCGTGGTTCGCAGGTCACGTTCAAATTCAATGAAGGCTATGCCGCGATGCAAGCTTTGATTGCCCATGGCGTGATTGGCGACTTCCGCGCACCAGACAATATGCGCTTTGGCTTCACGCCGCTCTACATAGACGAAAGTGACGTGCGCGCGGCGGTTGATATTTTGGCTGACGTCATCAACAATAAGCTTTGGGACAAACCAGAATACAAACAAAAGGCACGCGTCACCTAATGAACTCGTTCGGTCACATCAAAGGTAATTGGGCACGCCAGTGTACCATTGCGTCTGATTGGTATGTGACCGATGAGAGCCGCTTTGGCATTCCGAGGTGTGCCTCCCTCTAACAGCTTGAAAATTGAAAACCGCCCAATTTGGGCGATAATCTACACTTCTGTTAGAGTAAAAAATGACCAAAAAACCTTATGACCCCGCCGAGGAAGGCGCGCAAATGTCGTTTGATGGACGCATGTCCTATGGCGACTATTTGCAAATTGACACCATTTTGAACGCACAGCGCCCGCTTTCCACAGCGCATGATGAAATGCTGTTTATCATTCAGCATCAAACATCTGAACTTTGGATGCGGCTGGCGGTGCACGAACTGACAGCCGCGCGCGAAGCTATTCGTACCGACAATCTTGCTCCGGCATTTAAGATGCTTGCCCGCGTGGCCCGCATATTTGAGCAGCTCAACAATGCTTGGGACGTGCTGCGCACCATGACGCCGAGCGAATATACCGAGTTTCGCGATACGCTTGGCCAATCATCAGGCTTTCAATCATACCAGTATCGACAGATCGAATACCTTTTGGGCAACCGCAACAAAGCGATGCTGAAACCACACGCTCACCGCGACGAAATCCATGAAATGCTCGCCGCTGAATTGGAACAGCCAAGTCTTTACGATGAAGCACTGCGCCTGCTCGCTCGAAATGGCGTTGATGTGCCGGATAGTGTTCTTAATCGTGATGTTGCCGAACAACACCAAGCGAATGATGGCGTCGAGCTAGCATGGAAACAAGTCTATCAAGACACCTCAAAGCATTGGTCGCTATATGAGATGGCCGAAAAGCTTGTTGATTTTGAAGATTATTTCCGCCGTTGGCGGTTCAACCACGTTACAACTGTAGAACGTGTAATTGGATTTAAACGCGGAACAGGCGGCACGGGCGGCGTTTCATACTTGAAACGAATGCTTGAAGTCGAACTATTCCCAGAACTCTGGCATGTAAGGACCCAACTATGACCACTTGTGTATTTGTGCAACTGCGCTGCGCCCCGGGCAAAACCTATGAGGTCGCGGATGCCATTTATGAGCGCGAAATCACCTCAGAGCTTTATTCAACCAGCGGCGACTTTGATCTGTTGATGAAGATTTATATCCCCGACGGAGAAGATGTGGGCATGTTTATCAACGACAAGATTTTGGATATTCCACACATCGCAAGATCGCTGACTACCCTTACCTTTAAGGCGTTCTAGTCAGATTTGATCTCACTCAAGGCGCACTTTGTGCATTTGATCTATCGTCCCCTTCTGATGAAAAGAGGGGGACGATATGACCGACACGACGACACCGACCGACGCAATTGAACAGGTCGCAGACACTTCAGAAATCAAAAACGCGCTCGAGGCGCGGATTGAAGATGCCCGCCATCGGCTAGCCCGGATGCGCCACGACCCGGAAGTCGTCCGTCAGACGTTTGAGAATGGCGAATACCCTTACGTCAAAAAAATCTCGCGCAAGTCCTACGAAAAACGCAAAGCCGAACTTCAGGTTGAGCTCTTAAAGGTTCAAGAATGGGCCAAGGAAACAGGCCAAAAGTTCGTTTTGATTTTTGAGGGGCGCGACGCCGCTGGCAAAGGCGGCACCATCAAGCGTTTCATGGAGCACCTCAATCCACGCGGTGCCCATGTGGTGGCATTGGAAAAGCCAACCGAACGCGAAAAATCGCAATGGTATTTCCAGCGCTATGTGCAGCACCTGCCCTCAGCCGGTGAAATCGTCCTGTTCGACCGCTCTTGGTATAACCGCGCCGGCGTTGAGCGCGTGATGGGCTTTTGCTCTGCTGGTGAATATCTCGAATTTATGCGCCAAGCCCCGGAGTTTGAGCGGATGATCGTGCGCTCCGGTGTGCGCCTTTACAAATATTGGTTCTCCGTCACCCAAGATGAGCAATTGCGTCGATTTGAATCGCGCGGGCGCGAACCTTTGAAGCAATGGAAACTATCACCCATCGACAAGGCGTCCCTTAATATGTGGGACGACTATACTGAGGCGAAAGAAGCGATGTTCTTTTACACCGATACCGCCGATGCGCCTTGGACGATCATAAAATCAAATGACAAAAAACGCGCGCGCCTTAATTGCTTGCAGCATTTCTTGGCGAGCTTGGACTACCCAAACAAAGATCATCATGCGGTGCGTAAGCCCGACCCGTTGATTGTTGGGTCCAGCAACGATGTCATCGGTCGTTCGTCACACATCTTGGGCAGTTCGCTCCACCCGGACCAACGCCGAAACGACTAGCGTTAAGTTTTACTCAAAAACAACTTTAACGCGTGTGAAACAAACTGGGTCATTGTTCAAAATTTCAGAACAATTTAACAACAGTGACCCTACTTCATGTATTTTCAAGTATTCATCGTTTCATTTTTACTACAACGCTCATAATTACATCATATTGAAGAGATTTTTTCAGCCGAAATCGTCTCTATTCAATATTTACCGATTGGTCAAATGTCATATTTCAAGTGTTGAGTCCAAATTGAAGAAAACCTACTACGTTAATACTTCCCCTTCATCGCTTCGTTAAATTTTTATTTAACCTTTGGTCTGTAGTTTCCTTTTGAGAGGGAGAACGTGGGGACGTTTGGTAGTGAACAATGTTTGCAGAGCTGAATCGAAAACTTTATGACTGGGTAGTCCCCAAAGGTTTGGGGTCGCAGGCGTTTGCATTTTCGACAAGAGACAAGAACGGAAAGCTGCTGAAAGATCCGATGGAGCTTTCGCGCAAGGAAACGCTTGATCGCTTATCAGAGATCAACCAACAAATCGGCAAAATGAAGCTGATTGCCAACAAGGCGCAAGCGGAATTCAAAGAGGCCGAAACCGATACTGACGCGGCACGGAACTTGGCCAAGCGGTGTACGGCCGCTCTGGAGCATTGCGCAAAAATCAGCCTACAGAATGACATGATGTTTGAATCCATGCATTCACCGCAGGATCCATATTTGATGGACCGAAAGCATGCGCGCTATGCCGAGCAATTGGACGATATTGCACTCACCTTGTCGAGCATCCTAAAAGCGATTTGTAAAGACTAGCGTTTCGTTACGTGCTTTAGTGCGCACGCAACTCCAATCGCCACTAAAGGCCAAAACCTATGGCAATCATTGAAACCGACCGGCTGTATTGGCGTCCATTTTCCAATGGTGATATCGACACCATGGTTGAACTATTTGCTGACGAACGCGTGGCACATTGGGTTGGTGATGGCAGCGCATTATCCGAGACGCAGGCGCAACAATGGCTTAGGAACGCGCACCAATCGCTAGAAGAGAACGGCACCAGCGCTGGTGCCATTATTGAGCGTGCCAGCGATCAAATGATTGGCTGGGCAGGCATCGTGCATCCCAAAGACCAAAAGCCTGAATTGATCTATGGGTTAGAATTTTCGGCTTGGGGCAAGGGATATGGCTTGGAAGCGGCAACGGCAATTGTTGATGACGCACGCAAGAACCAAAGCTTTGAGCAGATCATCGCCACTGTAGACCCAGAAAATACTGGGTCGATCAAAATTTTGAAAAAGCTAGGTTTTCATTTGATCGATAGTGGCGTCGATGAAGACGGGTTACCCACCGACACCTATTTGCTTGAAATGTCGCGCTAGCTTTCAAGCGCTTCATGCAAAGACTGGATAAGTGCCGCCTTTTCGACCTCTTTTGAGGCATCATCGATATGCTCAAACGCCCATGCCATGGAATGAACATGTAAGACGAGCAAATCGGGTCGCGCTTGTAACTTTTCCGGCACATCGCGAATGGCGGTACAAATGCAAACCGCAACTTCCGCCACCAAATGATAATCGAAAAGTGGCGCCTGCCCTTTTATGTCATGCGCCAACGCGAAGATCGCTTCGCGCACATCAAACCCTGACGCATCACTTGCCACATGCTCTTTCATCTCCTCAATCGAGGCCTTTAGTGTTTCGCGGTATTTTGCGCCATTGAGCCGCAAACGACGCTCTGCATCCTGCTGCATCTCTCTTAAAGACGGACCTTTTCCTTCTCCAATTGCTTCAGCAAGCTTGTTGGGCGGCGTGTAAATTTCTACCGGCGCTTTTTGCTTTTCGTCTCTATTCGCCATTATCACTCTCGCTGTTTTGCGCGTCGGCTGCTTCGTCGGTTGGCTGACGACGATCAATTCCCTCAAACCCGCGCATGGTGCGACGACGGTCCGGCCCCGTGTACATTTCTGTTTTCACAAACTGCCGCGGCGAATTGCGCATATAGACCAGTCGGTCATAAACCGATGTCACTGAAATCGGTTTACACAACACTTCGCTTGCGCCCATGTCGCGCGCCCGTTTGACATGCTCCACTGATGAATAGGCCGTAATCACCAAAACCGGCAAATGCCGCACATCTTCGCTTGAGTGGGCGCGAACGCCTTTGATCAATTCAAAACCATCCACCGGTTTCATCAGCAAATCGACAAACAAAATGTCAGGTAGCTTATTGTCAATTTCGTGGATCGCATCGCTTGCGCTGCTGGCATGGCGAATTTTCTTGATCTTCATGGCAAGCAGAATGTCGCGCAAAATATTATGCGCAAAATCATTGTCATCGACGATGAGGATTTCAAGATCCCTAAAATTATACTGTTGCGTCGATCCGCTCATATTTCAAAGTCTAAATTGAATCGGTTAATTATGGGAATAGTTTATCGAAAAGAATTAAACATGCCATTGGACAAATTGCGCCGGCGTGATCGGCTGCAAAAAACGACACCCAGCATGGAAAGTCAACAGATTTGATGCATTTCGCGCATGAACAAATGTAAGGAATTCGTTGGCGAGCACCTAATTGATCTGATAAACTATTTGAAGTTTAAAATAACATCGTAGGTATTGCCGTGACTCAAGAGCGCCCAAGCATTCGTGACAAAGATCGCCCCGACCTCGGAAGTTTCTCATGGGATGATGCGTTCCGCTTAGACGATCAACTCACCGAAGAAGAGCGCATGGTGCAAGAAACCGCACGCGCCTTTGCTGACGAGAAACTGCGCCCGCGTGTTCGCGAAGCCTACAATAACGAGACAACCGACCCATCAATTTTCAAAGAAATGGGCGAAATGGGCCTTTTGGGCTCAACCATTCCTGAAGAGTATGGTGGCGTCGATATGGGCTATGTCGCATATGGCCTAATTGCACGCGAAGTCGAGCGTGTAGATAGCGGTTATCGCTCGATGATGTCTGTGCAATCATCTTTGGTGATCTACCCCATCTATGCCTATGGCACTGAAGAACAGCGCCAAAAATATCTACCTGGCCTCATCTCTGGTGAATTGATTGGCTGCTTTGGCCTAACCGAACCAGATGCGGGTTCTGATCCCGGTGGCATGTTGACCCGCGCCACCAAAACAGACAGCGGTTATGTGCTCAACGGCACAAAGATGTGGATCTCAAACAGCCCAATCGCCGACGTATTTGTGGTTTGGGCAAAGTCTGATGCCCATGGCGGGAAAATTCGTGGCTTTGTACTCGACAAGGGCATGAAGGGGCTGTCCGCGCCAAAAGTTGGCGGCAAGCTTTCTCTTCGCGCGTCGATCACGGGTGAAATCGTGATGGAGAATGTCGAAGTCGGCGAAGACGCGCTGGTCCAGCCGCCGAGCGGCTTTCGCCACGGCTTCGCCGACCTGATGAACGCCTACAACTCGCAACGCGTCGGCGCG
>ENA-ORCV01000934-ORCV01000934.1-marine-metagenome-genome-assembly--contig:-NODE-934-length-12290-cov-2.446328_pt1 | contig 12290 bp, 15 predicted proteins | sample MGYA00237779_ERZ508509 | MGnify/ENA primary metagenome ERZ508509 (study PRJEB26180, sample SAMN06268772) | marine metagenome | isolation source: Bioluminescent Bay, La Paraguera, Puerto Rico | place... | reverse complement strand
GGCCAGCCGCCGGTGTGCCCGAGGCGGCGCCCGAAGTACGGCCGGACGACGCGCCGCAACTGCCGCTGGAGCCTGCGGCCGGGGAGGAACCGGAGAAAGCGGAGCTTGCGCCTTCGAAGGGGACACAGGCGGCAGCCGATACGGGGTCCGGTTCGGACACCAGGACGGGTGTTGTCACGCCGCTGAGCGCCGGGCGGCCGGGCAAGCCGGAATGAGCCTCGCAGGCGACAACGGCAGGTCCGGGAGCCGCTTCCGGCGCTGTCTGGACGGGCGGCCCGACGAGGCCGTGCTCAAGTGGCTGTTCCGCGGCCTGCTGGCCGCCACCGTTGCGGTGCTGGCCTTCGATCTCGCTGACCTCCAGTCGCAGGCGCAGGCGCACACGCCGGCGGCCATTCCCGGACTTCTGCCCGCCGTCGAGCCCTATCTGCCGTCGGTGCGCGAGGGGATGCCGGCGCGGCCGGGCCTCGCACCGGACGGCGCGCTGCGCGATCCGGCGCGGTTCGATCTGGTCGCGGACGGTCGGTTGCTGCTGGAAGGTGCGATTGATCCCGGCGCTGCCGAGCGCTTCGCCGCCGAAATCGACAAGCGCGGCAGCTACGTGACGACCGTCGTGCTCAATTCGCCGGGCGGATCGGTGACCGACGCACTGGCGATCGGTCGGATGATCCGCGAACAGGACTACGCCACGACCGTCGAGGCCGGCGGCTATTGCGCCTCGTCCTGCCCGCTGCTGCTGGCCGGCGGCACGGAGCGGATCGTCGCCGGGGACGCCTCCGTCGGGGTGCACCGGGTTTATGCGACGACCCTGACCGAGGGGACCCTGACGGCGGGAACGGCGGAAATCGGCATGGACAATGCGCAGCGGGTGTCGGCGGAAGTGCAGCGCTACCTGCTCGACATGGGCATCGACCCGCAGGTCTGGATCCATGCGATGGAAACGCCCAAGGAAGAGCTGTTCTACTTCACGCCAGACGAAATGACCGGGCTGAAGCTCGCGACGCGGATCGACCCGGCCGAATAGTCCCGCCGCACTGCCGTCCGAAACCGTAGCCAATTCGGAGCGCAGTGTTCCTGTCGCGGGTGGTCCGCTGTCGCGGTGCAGCAAAGACGGGCCTTTGCGGGCGGCGAAAGCGGTGCTTTTATCGCGGTGGGTGGGGCAGCCGGACCGGACGTGCCGCACAGGCATGACTTCGGTGGAGACCCCGCTTGGACCTGTTCCTTCCGTCGGTAACGATCACGTCCTCCCTGCACGTCCTGCTGGTCGTCGCGATCACCGTCCGGGTGATCATGAACCGCCCCGCCACGGGCGTGGCGCTGGCCTGGCTGTTCCTGGTCGCCGCCGTGCCGTTCGGCGGCGCTGCCATCTATTTCCTGATCGGCGAGCGGCGGATCGGCGGCAAGCGGGCGCGGGGCCTGGGCAACCTGCGCGCCGACTACCGGCGCATGACGGAAAGCGCGGTGCGCAGCGGGCTGGCCGAAGTCGACTGGTCGCGCCACGTCCATCGGGCGCGCGGGCTCGACAGCCTCGGCCGCACGATCGCCGAGTCGGCCACTGTGGCCGGCACCGACTTCGAACTGCTGAACGTCCCCTCCGACATCCTGAAAAGGCTCGCCGACGACATCGACAACGCGACGACCAGCGTCCTGATGGAGTTCTACATCTGGAACGAGGGCGGCGACGCCGATCTTGTCGTCGAGGCGCTGATCCGGGCGGTGGCGCGCGGCGTGTCGTGCCGCGTACTGGTCGACGAGCTCGGCGCGCGCCCGTGGTGGCGCAGCGGCCAGCCGGAGCGGATGCGGGAGGCCGGCATCGAGGTGGTCGCGGCGCTGCCGGTCGGGTTGTTCCGTACCGCGTTCGGCCGCGCCGACCTGCGCCTGCATCGCAAGATCGTCGTGATCGACGGCAGGATCGGCTGGACCGGCAGCATGAACCTTGTCGATCCGCGCTTCTTCAAGCAGGACGCCGGCGTTGGCGAATGGATCGACGCGATGGTGCGTCTGGAAGGGGCGGTGGTGCCGGTGCTGGCGGCCACGGTCGTCGGCGACTGGGTGCTGGAAACCGGCGACTCCATCGATGAAATCGTCGAGAGCGCCGGGCTCGGCCTCTGCCCGCCCAAGGGAACGACCGATATCCAGGTGATCGGCTCGGGGCCCGGAGAGACCGGCGACGGGCTGATCCTGATGCTGCTGGCGCTGATCAACGCCGCGCGCCACGAGCTGATCCTGACCACGCCCTACTTCGTGCCCGACGAGTCCCTGCTGCGGGCGCTGCGCGGCGCGGCCGGGCGAGGCGTCAAGGTCACCTTGGTGCTGCCGGAAAAGATCGATTCCTTCCTGTCGCGTCACGCCAGCCGGACCTACTACGACGAACTGTTCGAGATCGGCGTCGAGATCCGTTTCTACCGGGACGGGCTCCTGCACACCAAGTCGATCACCGCCGACGGATCGCTGTCGATGTTCGGCACGGTCAACCTGGACATGCGCAGTCTGTGGCTGAACTACGAAGTGTCGCTATTCGTCTACGGCGCCGAGTTTGCCGAGGCCCTGCGGGCACTGCAACTCAGCTACATAGCCGAATCCGACCGGCTGGATCCGGACGCCTGGCGCGCGCGGCCGTTCACGCAGCGTCTCGTCGACAATACGTTCCGACTGGTCAGCCCGCTGCTTTAAGCGGGCCGACCGGTCAGGCGCCTGGTGAACGCCGGATCGCCTATTTGGGCAGCTTGTAGGAGATCCTGGCGCCGTGGATGATCGCGCCGTCTGCTTCGAAGCCAGAGGTCGCGATCCGATAGCTGAAGCCCTTTTTGACGACCTGATTGACATTGACCGAAACGGCTTCCGGTCCGGTTCCGGCGCTGGACTGTTTCGCGCCGAGAGGCGTGAGATATCCGTCGAGCTGGGAGTATCTTCGCACCGAGAGCCATTCGGCCTGCCCGTTGGGGTCGATGAACAGCTTGACGTTGACGATCAGCGCACCGACCGGCAGGTGCACAGGGGCGCTGAAGAACGCCGTGCCGGACGCCACCTGAACGCCGCCTGTTCCGGCTTCGCGGTAATCCGCGTCAGATGCCGGCCGAAAGTCGATGGAGCCAATCTCCATGATCATCTTGGGGCCGTAGTTCTTCGCCTCCGGCTTCGCGGCCGGGGCTTTCTTTACGGCGTCCGGGGCGTACTGGCCGTCCAGTTCGGCCGGAAGCGAGGCCGCTTCGGTCGTCGGAGCGAGGATCAGCACCGCGGCGGCAACGGCACTGGCGCCGCCGGCCGCCCGCAGCAGGGGATGGCCGTTGCCCGCCTTCGATCGAATCGTCATGGCATCTCTCCCTGGTTCCTTGAGGAGGTCGCAATGTGTCGGGACTTGTTTTCTGCCTGACGTCCGCAGGGTTTCCGGCGCGTTTCAGTTTGGCCCCAGCACCGCAGGCCTGCCCGCGTCGAAGCCATTGCCTTGTCGGCCGGGCGTGCCATCTTTGACGATACAGGCTCAGCGATCGGTGGCCGGGATCGGACCGGCCGGTTGACGGACCACGGGGAGGATGTCGATGGACGGGGACGCGCTGCGCGCCATGCAGGCGCCGATCAAGGAACGGTACCGGGATACGCCGGAGGCGGCTGTCGTCACGCTGAAGGCAGAAGGCCGGGTCGACGACCAGGCGATTTCCTGCAAGGTCGACACGGGGCGCGCGCTGGTGACCGCCGGCCTGCATCCGGCGACCGGCGGCAGCGGACTGGAGGCGTGTTCCGGCGACATGCTGCTGGAGGCGCTGGTCGCCTGCGCCGGCGTGACCCTGAAGGCGGTCGCAACCGCGATCGGCGTGGAGATGCGGGATGCCACCGTCCGGGCCGAAGGCGATCTCGATTTCCGCGGCACGCTCGGCGTCGACCGGGAGGCGGCGGTGGGCTTCCGCGATATCCGGCTGATCTTCGACATCGACACGGACGCGCCGCAGGACAAGCTCGACCAGCTGCTGAAGCTGACCGAGCGCTACTGCGTCGTATTCCAGACCCTGAACACCCGGCCGAACCTGTCGGCGAGGATCGCCACCGGGCACTGATTTGGCCAGTCGATCCGTTCAGTTGATCAAGGGAGGACGAAGCATGAAACGGCCAACGGACGTTCCGCCGGTCACCCAGGAGATGATCGACCTCTACGACGAGTACACGCATCTGACGCTCGACCGGCGCGGGTTCATGGACAAGCTGGCGCGGCTTGCCGGCTCCTCGGCGGCAGCGGCCGCGATCGCGCCGGTGCTAGCGGCCAATCCGGCCCTAGCCTCGATAGTCGAAGCCGACGATGCGCGGCTGAAGGGGCGCGACGTCTCCTTCGAGACGACCGCGGGACCGGCACGCGGCTATCTGGTCATGCCGGCCGAGCGGGACGGGCCGCTGCCCGGCGTGGTGGTGATCCACGAGAACCGGGGCCTGAACGAGCACATCCGCGACGTGGCACGGCGCACGGCGCTGGCCGGCTTCGTGGCGCTCGCGCCGGACTTCCTGTCCATCGGCGACGGCACCCCCGACGACGAGGATGCGGCCCGGGGAATGATTTCCGCGCTCGATCCGGCGGCCGCGGTCAGCATCGGCCTCGGCGCGATCACCTATCTCGCCGACAATCCGGACACCACGGGGTGGGTCGGCGCCGTCGGGTTCTGCTGGGGCGGGGCGATGGTCAACCAGCTCGCCGTCCGCTCGCCCGACCTGGCGGCGGCGGTGGCCTTCTACGGCCGGGTTCCGGACCCCGCCGACGTGCCAAACATCAGGGCGAAGATGCTGCTGCACTACGCCGGACTAGACCAGCGCATCAATGCGGGCATCGACGGCTACCGGGCGGCGCTCGATCAGGCCGGGACAGACTACACGATCCATATCTATGACGACGTCAACCACGCGTTCCACAACGACACCTCGGAGGCCCGCTACGATCAGGCCGCCGCGACGCTTGCCTGGGACCGGACGATCGATTTCTTCCGGGACGCGCTCGGCTGAGTAATAGTTGTTCACTATTTGTTCTTGACGTTGGCAAGAAACTGCGGTGCAATCCGGCCGACCCATGCCGAGCGACTTTTTGACGGAGACGGATTGCGATGAGCGATGAGGTGCCGGCCGGCCTGATGCGCCGCGCGGACGGGCGCGTGTCGTGCTGGTGGCACGGCACCGATCCGCTCTACGAGACCTATCACGACACCGAATGGGGCCGGCCGATCGACGAGGACCGGCGGCTGTTCGAGAAGCTGTGCCTGGAAGGCTTCCAGTCCGGCCTGTCGTGGATCACGATCCTGCGCAAGCGCGAGAACTTCCGCAACGCGTTTGCCGGTTTCGACATGGAGAAGGTCGCCCGGTTCGGCGAAAAGGATGTCGAGCGGCTCGTCCAGGACGCGGGCATCGTGCGCCATCGCGGCAAGATCGAATCGGTCATCAACAACGCGAAGCGGGCGCTGGAGCTGCAGGAGGAGGCCGGTTCGATCGCCGGTTTCGTCTGGCGGTACGAGCCGGGGCCGAAGGACCGGCCGAAGCGCGTCGACCATCAGACGCTGATGGAGATGCCGAAGACGGCGGCATCGACCGCGCTGTCGAAGGATCTGAAGAAGCGCGGCTGGAGTTTCGTCGGCCCGACCACGGTCTATGCCTTCATGCAGTCGATGGGGATCGTCAACGACCATCTGGAAGGCTGCCACTGCCGCGCGGCGGTGGAGGCGGAACGGGCGGCGTTCACGCGGCCGGGTTAGGTCCGGCGTGGGGCGGCGGGCGATGCCCGCGTGACATCGCCGCCGAAATCCGGCATCACGGCGCCATGCGCCTCGACATCTCCGACATTGCCGCCGATTTCCCCGAGTATCGCCTCGCCGTGGTCGTCGCCGCCGGTCTCGATATCCCGGCAGACCGGCCCGCGGCGCTTGGCGGCATGATTGCCGAACGCGAGGCGGCGCTGCGGGCGCGATGGGCGGGGATGGAGCTGTCCGAAATCCCGGGCGTCGCCGCCTGGCGCAGGGCCTATCGCGCCTTCGGCATCAAGAAGACCAGCTACCGTTCCTCGGTCGAACGGCTGGTAAAGAACGCGCTGGCCGAACGCCCGTTGCCGGCGATCAACGGTTTCGTCGATTGCTACAACGCCGTCTCGCTGACCCACGTGTTCCCGCTCGGCGCCGACGATCTCGACAAGGTGTCCGGCGACATAGCCTTCCGCTATGCGCGGCCGGACGACAGCTTCCTCGACATGGGGTCGGAGGCGCAGAACGATACGCCGAAGCCCGGCGAAGTGGTCTATTCCGACGCCAAGAAGGTGCTCTGCCGGCGCTGGAACTGGCGCCAGGACCAGCGGTCGCTGGTCTCGCCGGACACCAGGCGCGCCATCGTTACGGTGCAGGCCAATGGCTGGGGCGATCCCGATGCGGCGGTTGCCGATCTCGTCGACCTGATCGGGCGGTTCTGCGGGGGCACGTCGGCGGTGACCTGGGCATCGGCGGCGGATCCGGTCGTCGAGCTCGTCGAGCCGTGAGCGCGTCATGAGCCACCCCGCCATAACCATCGAACGCCGCGACGATTTCGCCGTCGTCCGGTTCGACCGGCAGGGCAGGGCGAACGCCATCGATTTCGCCATGATGGCGGCACTTACCGAAACTGCGCGCGGTTTCGAGGGCGACACGGAGACCGCCGCGGTGATCCTGACCGGGGCGCCGGCGATCTTTTCAGGCGGCATGGACCTGCGCGACCCGGCGTTCGCCGGGCTCGAGGATATGGGGCTTGCCGAGGTCCGGGCGCTTGCCGAGCGGGGTCCGCGCATGGTGCGGGCCTGGGCCGAGATCGAAATTCCGGTGATCGCCGCGGTCGAGGGGCCGTGCATCGGCGGCGGCGTCGTACTGGCCGCCATCTGCGATTTCCGCGTGGCCGGGCAGGGCGCTCGGTTCGGGGCGCCGGAGGTGGCCGTCGGCCTCAACATGGGCTGGCATTCGGTGCCACGTCTGACCGGCCTTGTCGGCGGGCCGGCGACAAGGCGGCTCCTGATGCTCGGCGAAGAATGGGATGCCGGCGAGGCGCAGCGGCTCGGATTCGTCGACCGCGTTGCCGAAGACGGTGCCGCGCTGGATGCCGCATTGGACATGGCGGCCAAGCTCGCCGCGCGGCCCCGCCAGGCGACGCGCATGGTCAAGCGCCAGGTCGAGGCGGCCGTGCACGGTCAGGACCGGATGTCGAGCGCCCTCGACAAGGACCAGCACGCGCTGGCCTGGCTGTCGGACGAGTTCCGGAGCGCCGTCAGGCGGTTCGCAAAGAGCTAGGAGGCGCGGCTACGCTGCTGGCGGTATCGTCGCCTTGACGCTGTCGCGCCCGGACATGCGGTCGAACCAGGCCGACAGGTTTTTCGCCGCCTTGATCTTCTCGCCGCCCTCGGGCGTCGCCATCAGGTAGTGGACGATCGGCACCAGGTTCAGGTCGGCGAGCGTCAGCGTGTCGCCGGCCAGATAGTCCGACTTGCCGAGCGCCGCGTCCAAAACGCCGATCTGCCGGTCGAGATCCTCAAGGCATTCGTCGATCGCGGCCCGGTCCGGCTTGCCGTCCGCGCCTTTCGGGAAGATGTAGGCGAACAGGTAGCGGCGGATCAGCAGCGGGTCGATGACGGTGTTGATGACCGAGACCCATTGCTCCATGCGGGCTTGGCCGGCCGGGTCGGCGGGAATCAGCGCGGGACCGTCGAACGCGCGGTCGATATAGGTGTTGATCGCCTTCGACTCGAACAGTTCCACGTCGCCGTGCCGCATGACCGGCACCCGCCCGAAGGGATGGATCGCCGAAACGGCGTCGGAATAGGGCATTTCGACGACGAGGTCGTAGTCGACGCCCTTCTCGTGCGCGGTCAGGCGAGAGGTGCGCACATATGTGCTCTGGGGCATGCCGATGATCTGCAGTGCGGGCATTGGGGGATCCTCGCGGTTCGGTGGCTGGCGTTAAAGCTGCGCCGCCGCCGCTCATCCCACGTCTGCGGTGATGGGCGGCGGCGAATGCGTGGCTGTTGGTCGACGGGGCCGTCAGGCAGCCGCCTTGCGTTCGAACAGACGCTCGAGGCAGTCGAAGCTCGAGGTCCAGCCGCCGCGATGGTTGTCGCGGTTTTCCTTGTCCTGGAACGTCTTCTGCAACATCGTCATCCGCGTGCCGCCATCGGCCGGCTCGAAGGTCACCGTGACCAGGGTCTCGTGACCCTGCGAACCGTCCTCCTGTTCCCAAGACCAGGTGAATTCGAGGCGCCTGGGCGGCTCGATCGTCCGGTAGACGCCGGCGCAGGTATGCCGGTTGCCCTCCGGCGAGCGCATGGTGGTGCGCCACTTGCCGCCCTTTTCGACGTTCAGGTCGTGTTCGGGCGTATCGTAGCCGTCGGGTCCCCACCATTGCACCAGCAGTTCGGGCTTCACCCAGGCGTCGAACACCTTCTGCGGCGGGGCCTTGATCAGGCGTTCGATTTCCAGCACGCGATCGTCAGTCATCGTCCTCTCCCTGTTGTTCGGCCATCAGCCGTTCGAGCCGGTCAAACGAACCGGTCCAGAATGTGCGTTGGGTCTCCAGCCAGTCAGCCATCATGGTCAGCGCCTCCGGCCTGATCGAAACGCGACGCCACTGCCGGTCGATCTTGCGTTCCACGAGACCGGCCTTTTCCAGCACCGCCAGATGCCGTGAGATCGCGGGCTTCGAAATCGAAAACGGTTCGGCGAGTTCGCCGGCGGTGCGGTCGCCCTCGCGTGCGAGCCGCTCGACGATGGCGATGCGGGTCGGGTCGGCGAGGGCAGAAAAGACTGTCGGCAGGTCGGTGGCGGTCGTCAGCATGTTTCGTATTCCAGTTAATTAACGTTATTGTTAAACGAAAGCTGACGTTGGGTCAACGGGGGCGACTTCACGATTACGTGTCGGGGGTTTTGACACACCCTGTGCGCCATGCCCGGACCTGTTCCAGGCATCCATGGCCACAGGCGCAAGCGATGGTGTTCATGGGTTGCCGGGACAAGCCCGGCAATGACGCCCGCGGGATGTGACGGCCCCGGTGCCCGGCATCTGTGCCCGGCATCTGTGCCCGGCTTCTGTGCCTGGCCGCCCTGGTCTATTGCCGGCCTTGCGGGGGCAGCGGCTTCGCCCGTTTCTCGTGCCAGCCGACGCGGGCGTCGGGCTTGGAATCGACCGAGGCGAAATAGGGCTTGATGTCGAGAAGAGGGGTGCCGTCGAAGCAATCGACGTGGCGCACGATCAGCCCGTCGTCCCCGACCCTGACGATGTCGACGACGGCGATGCCGATCGGATTCGGGCGGCCGGGCGCGCGCAGGGCGAAAACGCCATGGGTGACGGTGTCATTCGGGGGCGTGAGCGTCACCACGTCGCGCGGGGCGCGTTCGAGCCAGTACAGCAGGATCGCGTGGGTGCAGGTCTCAAGCGATTTCAGCCCCGCCCGGTAGGGTGCGTCGACCTCCACCCGGCATTCGACGTCGGTCTCCATGGCGTTGCGCGGGCAGTCCTCGGCGCGGGTCCAGGGCGTGCGAATGTGCCCGATAACGGTGAGTTCGGGGCCGGCTACAGGCGGTTTCTTCGGCAATTTCAATCCTTTTGCGACGTCCGGGCGCGGGCTGAACTGGCGCCGACGGAAGCCTAGCCGTCGCGCGCCGGCAGCGAAACGGGGCATTTGCCGCATCCGGAAAATCAGTATTCAGGATGAGTTGACAATATAAAGATATCTTTATATCGCTATCTTCATACGGGGATGCACGAATGCTGCCGATCTCGACCGACAAACTGCTGACCGCGCTGCGCGCCGCCGGGGAACCGACGCGGTTGCGCATCCTTGCGCTGCTGGCGGAGGGCGAGCGCAGCGTGAAGGAGCTCACCGACATCCTGGGGCAGAGCCAGCCGCGCATCAGCCGGCACCTTAAGCTCCTGACCGAAGCCGGCCTCGTCAGCCGATTCGCGGAGGGCGCCTGGGCGTTTTTCCGGCTGGTCGATACCGGGCCGGCCGGCGAGATCTGCGCCAATATCGTCGACCGGCTGGACCGCTCCGATCCGGTGCTGGTGCGTGATCGCGGCCGGCTGGAGGCGGTGCGCCGCGCCAATGCCGAGGCCGCGGCGGCCTATTTCCGCAAGCACGCCGGGCAGTGGGACCAGATCCGCTCGCTGCATGCCAACGAGGCGGCTATCGAGGCCGGTATCCTCGAACTCCTGGGGCCCGAGGACCTCGGCGTCGTGGTTGATCTCGGCACCGGAACCGGGCGGATGCTCGAGCTGCTGTCGCCGCATGTGGCGCGCGGCATTGGCATCGACGTGTCGCACGACATGCTGTCCTACGCGCGCAGCCGGCTGGAGCGCGAGGGCCTGAAGAACTGCCAGCTCAGGCACGGCGACATCTACAATCCGCCGCTGGAGGACGGCATCGCCGACCTCGTCATCATCCATCAGGTGCTGCACTACCTGCCCGATCCCCACCGCGCGATCGACGAGGCGGCGCGGCTGCTGAAGCCCGGCGGGCGGCTGCTGGTCGTCGATTTCGCGCCGCACGGGCTCGAATTCCTGCGCGCCGACCAGGCCCACAGCCGGCTCGGCTTCGCCGCCGCGCAGGTCGCCGGCTGGATGAGCGATGCGGGCGTCGCGCCTGAACGCCAGGTCGACTTTCCGCCCGACGATATCGATGTCGCCGAGATCGGCCGCCTGACCGTGTCGGTCTGGCTCGGCCGGGATACCGGTACGCGGCTGCCGCGTGATGCCGCCGAGGAGGCCGCCTGATGTCCGAGAATAAACCGACGCCCCTTTCGCCTGCCAGGCAGAAGGTTGCGGCCCGGCAGAAGGTGGCGACCCGTCAGCCGGTGCCGCAGCGCCTGTCGGTGTCGTTCGAGTTCTTCCCGCCGAAGACCGCGGAAATGGAGACGTCGCTGTGGACGGCGTTCGAGCGCCTCGCGCCGCTCGGCCCGAGTTTCGTGTCGGTCACCTACGGCGCCGGCGGCTCGACCCGCGACCGGACCCACCGCATCGTCACGCGGATCCGCCGCGAATCCGATGTCGAGCCGGCCGCGCACCTGACCTGCGTCGATGCGAGCCGCGCCGCCGTCCAGGAGGTCATCGACGCCTATCTGAAGGCCGGCGTGCGCCACATCGTGGCGCTGCGCGGCGATCCGCCGGACGGGGTCGGCTCGGCCTATGTGCCGCACCCGCAGGGGTTCCAGTCGACGGCCGATCTAGTCACCGCGGTCCGGCGCACGGGTGATATCGAGGTGTCGGTATCCGCCTATCCCGAAAAGCATCCGGAATCGCGCGATATCGATGCGGATATCGACGTGCTGGCCGCCAAGGTCGACGCCGGGGCGACGCGGGCGATCACCCAGTTCTTCTTCGACAACGCGCATTTCTACCGCTACCGCGACCGGCTGCAGAAGCGCGGCATCGACATCCCGGTGGTGCCCGGCATCCTGCCGATCTCGAACTTCGCGCAGGCCGCGCGCTTCGCGAAGACCTGCGGGACCGACGTCCCGGCCTGGCTGGCCGCCCGTTTCGACGGCCTCGACGACGATCCAGAGACGCGCCGGCTGGTGGCGGCGACCGTGGTGGCCGAGGAATTCCGCGGCAAGAACCGCGTGCAGCAGCAGCGCATGGTGAACCAGGCGCTGAAGAGCATCCTCGAAGGCCAGAACGCACCGCTTCACGCGCTCGCCCTCCAGACGAGCGCCCCGGACTAAGCCCTGCCAGGAGCCAATCGCCATGAGCGACATCCACGCCCAGATCAAGGACACCGTCGACCAGAACGACGTGGTGCTGTTCATGAAGGGCACCAAGTCCATGCCGCAATGCGGATTTTCAAGCCGCGTCGCGCAGATCCTGACCTTCATGGAAGTCCCCTTCAAGGACGTGAACGTGCTGGATTCGGCCGAGATGAGGGACGGGATCAAGACCTTCTCGGACTGGCCGACGATCCCGCAGCTCTACATCAAGGGCGAATTCGTCGGTGGCTGCGACATCATCACCGAGATGACTCTGTCGGGCGAGCTGGACAAGGCGCTGGCCGACGCGGGCGTCGCCTTCTCGAAGGAAGCCGCCGAGAAGATCCGCGAGCACAACGGCTGAGCGCCGCACCGGCTGCCACGGGGCGCGCGCGGCATCGTCCGGCGCGCCCTTTTCGTTTCGGGGGACGCGCATGAAGCTCTTTGTCGGCCTCGGCAATCCCGGCGCGCAATACGCTGGCCATCGCCACAATATCGGCTTCATGGCCGTGGAGGCGATCGCCTCGGCGCATGGCTTCTCGCCCTGGCGGTCGAAGTTCCAGGGCGAGGTGGCCGAGGGGC
>ENA-ORCV01000933-ORCV01000933.1-marine-metagenome-genome-assembly--contig:-NODE-933-length-12295-cov-2.960386_pt1 | contig 12295 bp, 4 predicted proteins | sample MGYA00237779_ERZ508509 | MGnify/ENA primary metagenome ERZ508509 (study PRJEB26180, sample SAMN06268772) | marine metagenome | isolation source: Bioluminescent Bay, La Paraguera, Puerto Rico | place... | reverse complement strand
CCGCGAGAGCCTCGCGGCCTCGGCCGGAATGCTGTTCGTCTTTCCGCGCCCGCAGACCGTCGGCTTCTGGATGAAGAACACGCTCATCCCGCTCGACATGATCTTCATGGACGCGACCGGCACCGTGCGCCGCATCGGCCACGAGGCGCAGCCGCACGATACCCGCCCGGTGATGGGCGGCACCGATATCGAGACCGTGCTCGAGATCAATGGCGGGCTGTCGCGTCGAATCGGCATCGAGCCGGGCTGGCAGATGCGCCATCCCGCCGTCGATCAGGACAGCGCCGCCTGGCCCTGCGCCGAGGCGCAATAACGCCCGTCCGCACCCGGTTTTTCACTTTCCAACCCGCGCCATCGGCGCTAAGCACCGGCATGGTCCGGGGCGTGGCGCAGTCTGGTAGCGCACCTGTTTTGGGTACAGGGGGTCGTGAGTTCGAATCTCGCCGCCCCGACCATCCTGGATACCGCGTCACGGCGCGTCCCGCCGCCGCGCGCCGCGCGTCTTTCATCCTTTGTCTCAGCTTCCGACGCTAAGCGCCGGTGCCAAAAGAGGTTTGCGCCGCTGCCCTGCGCGGGACGGGAATCATGGCCCCTCACGCCCTCTGCGCCCCCTGCCGCAGTCAAATGGTTTTTCGCGCCCGAAGGCGATTTTTTCCGTTGACCAACCGGCCCTGTCTACGTCAGTTTGTGTGGGCGGTCGGGGAAGCCACTAGATATTGTGGCCAAGACCGTGGGGACAGTAACCAAAGCATGAACCACGCGGAGCGGCCGGACAGGCGCCCGCGCCCCTTTTCGGGGCGCGACGGGCGGCGCGGGATGCCGACCGCACGAGGGCCGCAGGACCCAACAGAGAACGGGGCAGAGACCAATGAAAATCGACCGCACCTTCACCACCGCCGGACAGGACGCCTACGCCGCGCTGGACTTCGTCACCACCTCGTCGGAAATCCGCAACCCCGACGGCAGCATCGTGTTCCGCCTCGACGAGATCGAGGTCCCCGCGGGCTGGAGCCAGGTGGCCTCGGACGTGATCGCGCAGAAATATTTCCGCAAGGCGGGCGTGCCCAACAAGCTGGAGCGCGTGAAGGAAGAGGGTGTGCCCGAATTCCTGTGGCGCTCGCGCGCCGCGCGCGACAATGACGGCTTCGGCGGCGAGACCTCGGCGCGCCAGGTGTTCGACCGGCTCGCCGGCGCCTGGGCCTACTGGGGCTGGAAGGGCGGCTACTTTACCACCGAGGAAGACGCGCGCGCCTATTTCGACGAGATGCGCGTGATGCTCGCGCGCCAGATGGCCGCGCCCAACTCGCCGCAATGGTTCAATACCGGGCTGCACTGGGCCTATGGCATCGACGGGCCGGGGCAGGGGCATTACTACGTCGATCACGAGACCGGCAAGCTCACCCGCTCCAAATCCGCCTACGAGCATCCGCAGCCGCATGCCTGCTTCATCCAGTCGGTGCGCGACGACCTTGTCGGCGACGGCGGCATCATGGACCTGTGGGTGCGCGAGGCGCGGCTGTTCAAGTACGGATCGGGCACCGGCACCAATTTCAGCAGCCTGCGCGCCGAGGGTGAGAAGCTGTCGGGCGGCGGCAAGTCCTCCGGCCTCATGGGCTTTCTGAAAATCGGTGACCGCGCGGCGGGGGCGATCAAGTCGGGCGGCACCACGCGCCGCGCCGCCAAGATGGTGATCTGCGACGCCGACCACCCCGATATCGAGGAATTCATCAACTGGAAGGTCAAGGAAGAACAGAAGGTCGCCTCGATCGTCGCCGGGTCCAAGGCCCACGAGGCGAAGCTCAACGAGATCTTCGCGGCGATCCGCGAGTGGGACGGCAGCACCGAAGACGCGGTGGACCCGGCCAGGAACGCGAGCCTCAAGGCCGCCATCCGCGGTGCCAAGCGCGCCCATATCCCCGAGACCTACGTCAAGCGCGTGCTCGACTACGCGAAGCAGGGCTATGGCAGCATCGAGTTCCCGACCTACGACACCGATTGGGACAGCGAGGCCTATGCCAGCGTCTCGGGCCAGAATTCCAACAACTCGATCCGCGTGACCGACGCCTTCCTCAAGGCGGTCGAGACCGATGACGACTGGCCGCTCATCAACCGCGTCGACGGCACGGTCGCCAAGACCATCAAGGCCCGCGACCTGTGGGAGCAGGTGGGTCATGCCGCCTGGGCCTGCGCCGATCCCGGCATCCAGTATCACGACACGGTCAACGCCTGGCATACCTGCCCCGAGGATGGCGCGATCCGCGGCTCCAACCCGTGCTCGGAATACATGTTCCTCGACGACACGGCCTGCAACCTCGCCTCGATGAACCTGCTCAAGTTCTACGAGAACGGCGCATTCGATGCCGAGGCCTACATGCACGCCACGCGGCTCTGGACGGTGACGCTGGAAATCTCGGTGCTGATGGCGCAGTTCCCCTCGAAGGAAATCGCGCGGCTCAGCTACGAGTTCCGCACGCTGGGGCTGGGCTATGCCAATATCGGCGGGCTGCTGATGAACATGGGGCTGGGCTACGATTCGGACGAGGGCCGCGCCATGTGCGGCGCGCTCACCGCGATCATGACCGGCGTGGCCTATGCCACCTCCGCCGAGATGGCGGGCGAGCTTGGCGCCTTCGCAGGCTACGAGCGCAACGCCGCCCACATGCTGCGCGTCATCCGCAACCACCGCAGCGCCGCGCAGGGCAAGACCGACGGCTACGAAGAGCTGGCGGTCAAGCCGGTTCCGCTCGACCACGCCAATTGCCCCGACCCGCGGCTCGTCAGGCTGGCCGAGGCCGCCTGGGACGAGGCGCTCAGCCTCGGCGAGGCGCATGGCTACCGCAATGCCCAGACCACGGTGATCGCCCCCACCGGCACGATCGGGCTGGTGATGGATTGCGACACCACCGGCATCGAGCCCGATTTCGCGCTGGTCAAGTTCAAGAAGCTGGCGGGCGGCGGCTATTTCAAGATCATCAACCAGTCGGTGCCCGCGGCGCTGGCCAAGCTGGGCTACGGCCCCGCGCAGATCGGCGAGATCGTGAGCTACGCGGTGGGCCACGGCAGCCTCGGCAATGCGCCGGGGATCAACCACACCTCGCTCATCGGCCACGGCTTCGGCGAGACGGAACTGGCGCGCGTCGAAAAGGCGCTCGGCTCGGCCTTCGATATCCGCTTCGTGTTCAACCAGTGGACGCTGGGCGAGGAATTCTGCCGTGAGGTGCTGGGCATCCCGGCGGAAAAGCTCAATGATCCCACCTTCGACCTGCTGGCGTCGCTGGGCTACTCTCGGCGCGAGATCGAGGCGGCCAACGATCATGTCTGCGGCACCATGACGCTCGAGGGCGCGCCGCATCTCGATCCGGCGCATTACCACGTCTTCGACTGCGCCAATCCCTGCGGCAAGAAGGGCCGCCGTTTTCTGGGGGTCGAGAGCCATATCCGCATGATGGCCGCGGCGCAGAGCTTCATCTCGGGGGCGATCTCCAAGACGATCAACATGCCCAACGACGCCACCATCGAGGATTGCCAGAAGGCGTATGAGCTCTCGTGGTCGCTGGGGGTCAAGGCCAACGCGCTCTACCGCGACGGCTCCAAGCTCAGCCAGCCGCTGGCATCCGCGCTGGTCGAGGACGATGACGAGGCCGCCGAGGTGCTCGAGACCGGCAGCGCGCAGGAAAAGGCCGCCGTTCTGGCCGAGAAGATCGTCGAAAAGGTGGTGATCAAGGAGATGGTCCGCGCCGCCCGCGAAAAACTGCCCGAGCGCCGCAAGGGCTATACGCAAAAGGCGATCGTCGGCGGGCACAAGGTCTACCTGCGCACCGGCGAATATGCCGATGGCAAGCTGGGCGAGATCTTCATCGACATGCACAAGGAGGGCGCGGGCTTCCGCGCGATGATGAACAATTTCGCCATCGCGGTCTCGGTGGGCCTGCAATACGGTGTGCCGCTCGAGGAATTCGTCGATGCCTTCACCTTCACCAAGTTCGAGCCCTCGGGCATGGTGCAGGGCAATGACAGCATCAAGAACGCCACCTCGATCCTCGACTACATCTTCCGCGAACTGGCGGTGAGCTATCTCGACCGGACCGACCTTGCCCATGTCAAACCCGAGGGCGCATCCTTCGATGACCTGGGCCGCGGCGAAGAGGAAGGCGTGAGCAACATCAAGGAGATGTCGGGCGAAGCGGCAAGCCGCTCGCTGGAGGTGCTCAAGCAGATCAGCTCCACCGGCTACCTGCGCAAGCGCCTCCCGCAGGAGCTCGTGGTGCTGCAGGGCGGGCAGGGCACCGGCACCACCGGTCTTGCGGGCGGCGACGCGGGCTTTGCCGTGCAGGGCAGCAGCGAGACGCTCGAGATCAGCCGCACCGCCTTCGCCGCCACCTCTGGCGGGTCCACCTCGCTCGACGCCCGCACCAAGGCGCGGATGCAGGGCTACGAGGGCGAGGCCTGCGGCGAATGCGGCAACTACACGCTGGTGCGCAACGGCACCTGCATGAAGTGCAACACCTGCGGGTCCACGAGCGGGTGTAGCTGAGGGGATTGAAGGGTGGGGATCGGTGTTGGCCCACCGACCCCCCACTTATCCCGCATTAGCCTAGCACGCTGCGGGACAAGCGAAACTCGGCCCTCTCGGGTCGATACCGACGGAAAGACCATGGACGAGATCGCGGATCAATAGCGTGCTGAGAAATACAGGTTTATCCCAAGACTTACCCTCAACCTTCCGGGTAACCTGTGAATAGAAAGCCTGATTATGGCAAAGAACACCGGCGACGGATATCGAAAAGGCTCTGTGACAGGCAGAACGCAGTTCAAAACACCTGATGGTGGCTGGATGAAGCGCGACGAACGCACAGGGCAATTCTTGGATAAGAAGAAGTCCGATGGACCCTGGAAAGGTGTGGCGAAAGAGCCTGACGGGCGCGACACGGACAATGCATGAGAGTTCGGGGGCGGGTGCGCTCGCTCCGGACGCGGATCGGACACACAGGCAAAGACATGGTCGGGCAGCAACGCACCATCCGATCCGCGACACTGAGGGGGCCCAAGGGCCCCCTTTTTCTGTCCGTCCGCCGCCGCCCGCACCGCCCCGGCGCACCGCCGGAATACCGATACGATACCGACAGCATACCGACGCGGCCAAAGCCCCCGAAAACCGCCAAGTTTACCCTTGTAACCCGCCCCCACCCCCCGCTATACGCATCAGCGGAGACGTGGCCGAGTGGTCGAAGGCGCTCCCCTGCTAAGGGAGTAGGCCCGAGAGGGTCTCGTGGGTTCGAATCCCATCGTCTCCGCCACTTGCCCTCGCGAAAGCGTTCTCCCGATCCGGCTGCGGCCGGATTTTTCCGTGTTTTCAAAGAGGTTTGTGGGAGGGGCTGAATACCGCCGGGCCGTCTGTTGACCCAAAATCCGTTCTCTCAGCCGGTTATTCTCCGGACCTGATGACTGCGCTGATTTGGTGAATTCTTTGCAAGATGCTGAAATCAAATAATTTTCTGGAAGAGCGACCTAAACACTTCGGCTGGAGTCGCGTTCTCGGGGATGGAACTGAAATCGAACATTTGCTGATCGTTCGGTAAGTATCGCAGCATTGCGATTTCCGCAGCGCAGCATCTTGCCAGGCGCTGCAGAGAGGGCGGAGAGCTGCCGTTCGCTGCGTCAGATACTAACCACAGAGAACTCAGGAAGCTGCCGTTCGAACAATCTAGGTGAGCACAATCGATCCGCCCAGACGGACCTCCGGGAGCCCTTCCACCAGAGGCTTCCGCAATGAACGCTCAAGCGTAGACCGTATGTGACTTGATAGATCGGTACCGCATAGCTAACCTGCCGAAACTAGGAAGAAAAAGTATGATTTAGCAGCGTCAATATTTACGCCTTGTATTTCTGAAGGCGTGAGTGCGGCGCAACAAGCTGCGCACCGAAAATTAACTCAATCGAAGGAGGAAAAATATGGACGACCCCATCCTCGGCTCTTATCTGCGGGAGTTCTCCCAAACGTACGACTTGGAAGGAGAGAAAGAGTCCGATATATTTGAGTTTTTCTCCGCGTACTGTGTGATGCATCGAGATTTTTCAGAGCATACTGAGCTCACGGATGCAGTCGTCGCAGGCACTTATGACACCGCAATAGATGCAGTCGCGATATTTCTAAACGACATACATGTAGTGACCCCTGCTCAGGTCGATGAAATTGCAGGTCGGCATAGAATTTCAGTTGACTATTGCTTCATTCAATCAAAGGCAACCCGAAACATCAAGGCTGCCGAGGTCGGGAGCTTTCTGCAAGGCATCCGGGAGTTTTTCGGCAAGAGCTACATGCCAGCCAATGAGGACATTGCCGACAAGCGTGATCTCTCGACTCATGTTTTTGATGCCAGCGTTAAATTTCGGGGTAAGCCAAGGCTTCACATCTACTACTGCTATGCGGGCAGCTTCAAAGAAGATGAGAGTTTGATCGCTCGCGCCGAAGCCGGCAGGCAGGACCTTAAGGATCTAGGGCTTTTTTCGGAGGTTTCTTTTGAATTTCTGGATTCTGATCGGCTGCAGCAGCGATATCAGGAAGTAAATCTTCGGGTTGAAAAGGAAGTGTCTATGAATGAGTTCGCTTCACTCCCGCAGATTCCGGGAATACGGCAAGCCTATCTTGGGCTCTTGCCCTGTACCGAACTCGTGACACTCTTATCTAACTCTGATGGAAAGCTACACAAGGCAGTATTTAATGAAAACGTTCGCGATTTTCTTAGTCGAAACCCAGTGAATGATGAAATTGCCGCAACCGTTTCTTCTAAAGAAAACCAAGGGCGACTACCGGCGCTTAACAACGGTATAACGATTGTTGCAAGAGGGGTTTCTCTTGTAGGAAAGAAGTTCACACTTGCCGATTATCAGATCGTAAACGGATGCCAAACGAGCAATATCATTTTCTCGAATAAGTCTAACCTGCAATCTGAAACAGTTATTCCAGTGAAGATCATTGAGGTTGAGGACAAGGAAATAATCAACGAGATTGTGCGCGCAACCAATCGCCAAACAGAAGTCAAAGATGAGGCTTTTGTTGTGCTGGGAGACTTCCATAAGAAGCTTGAGAGGTTTTTTCTTAGTATTGAGGGTGATGAGGCGCAAAAGGTAGTGTACGAACGTAGAAAAAGGCAGTACAGTGATACGACTTTCTCCCCGCATAATATCGTCACGCTAACAAACCTGACAAACGCAGTGGTTAGCTGCTGCTTTGAAGATCCCGTTGATGCTAACGACTATTATGGCGTTCTGTTGAATAAATACAGTGATCGCATTTTCCAAGACAGCCATTCAATGTGGCCATATCTTCTTTCGGCAAGGATCTTAAAGGAAATTGAGAGGATGTGCTCGGGCAAGAATAGAAGAAATGTCTGGAAGTTTAGATTTATCCTTGCAGCGCTAGTGCGCAAGGATTTCGGAAAGCTTCCTCCACTTGGCAGCGATTCTGCCCAGCAGAAATATGCCTCCACCGCATTGCGTACCATAGAGAATCCGGAATCTTTTTCTCGACTGGTGTTGGAGGCTGAGCAAAAACTGGCAGATGCAATCAAACGGCAGCCTAAAGACTTCGACTCTCGCAACGCCCACCAGAACAGGAAGTTCGTCACTGAACTCCTAAATCCTTGAATATGCGCGGTCGATAGGATCGCTTGGGCTTCGGCTTGAGTTCGGACTAAGGGCCACCTTAGGTGGGGCATGGTTGCGTGCAGCGATTGGCCGGGTTCCGGATTGCGGTGGCGCCGTTGGAATGTGGTGCCTCCACGAACTTCGGGAAAGAGCTGCCTTGAGCGCGAGCGGGGCGCCTGGGGCGAACGACCGCTTTGTAGCTAACAGCGGCGAACCGCCTCGTCTGGTTCGAATGACGGCTCCGGGCCGTTCGCGACGCCGTGTAAAAAGAGGCAGATGGCCCTTCCCGGCAACTGCATTATAAATTCGTAAACACCAGAAAGGTGATATTGAAATCAGGCGCCGGGTGTCACCGAGAATAGGAAAGCGACGGCAGATCTTCCAACTCCATGATGCGGGCTCTCTGCGATGCGGCGTTACCCTCGCATCAGGGAATTGGCCGGATCATAAGGGGAGGCATCTATCACCTGCGCCCCGGCCAACGCGCCACATAGATCCACCTCGATCTGCGTTCTGGCATCGACCACATCGGCATCGATAAAAGCATAGGCGAGGTTCATGCCGACCCGGTGCCCCCATGTGCCAGAGGTGACCGTCCCGACGACCTCGCCATTTCGCATCACCGAGGCGCCCGGATGGGCCGGGGCGTGCGTTGTATCGACCTTCAATGTCACCAGCCGCTTGCGCAAACCGCTCTCGCGGCGCCGCTCCAGCGCCTCTCTACCGACGAACTGACCTTTTTCCAGTTTCACGAACCGGTCCAGCCCGGTCTCATACGGGTCGAACTCCGTCAGAAGGTCCGCCTTCCAATGCAGGAACCCTTTCTCCATTCGCATCGACTCCACCGCGCGGGCACCGAAAATCTTCAGCCCATGTGCCTCGCCCGCCGCGCGCAGCGCAAGATAGGCGGCGTAGAGCGAGGCATTGGGCACGTGGATCTCATAGGCCAGCTCCCCTGAAAAACTGACCGACATTACCGTGGCTGGCGCAATGCCGATGAAGCATTCGCGCACTGACAACCACGGGAATGCCTCCGCCGACCAATCCGCCCGGCTGACTGCTTGCAGAACCTCACGCGATTTCGGCCCGGCCAGAACGAGGACGGTCTGATCGTTGGTCAGGCTGCGGATTTGCACATCCTCACCGTCCCGCAGATGCATCCGCAACCAGTCCATGTCATGATATTCGCTGGCCGCCGCCGAACCGTACCAGACCCGCTCGGGTCCCCTATCAGAGGCGGGCAGGTTGGCCACAGTTGCCTCCGCCTTAAGCATGCCATGATGGTTCAGCAGATAGCCCAGCCCGACACGCCCCGCCCGCTTGGTCACGGTCCCGCAGAACATCCGGTCAAGAAAGGCATGTCGATCCGCACCGGTGATCTCGAAGCGGTTGAAGCCGCTGACCTCGCACAGACCCACGTTCTCTTGCACATTCTTGACTTCGGCGCCGACGATGTCGAACGCCTCGTCGAAATCAAAGGTCAGCGTGGGATGAAACTCTGCGGTGGGCTTGATGTAATCGACCCGTTCCCACCCGTTGACCACTGTAAACTCGGCCCCCTCGGCGGCCAGCACCGGCGTAAGCGGCGTCGTCTTGGCCGGGCGGCCCGCTGGCCGGTGCTCATGGGGAAAGTGAAAACGGAATTCGTTTTGATAGTCCTCAACCGCCTTGCGCGACGTAAGTTCCACATTGGCATGTCCGGTGAACCGCCTCGGATCAAGGCACCACGTATCATAGCATGCCTCGCCATGTACGATCTGCTGCGCCAGCAGCCAGCCATGCCCACCGCCCTCGCCGAGGCCGGCCCGTAGCCCGATGATGCAAAATGCGTTGCGCTTGCCCGGGATCGGCCCGACCAGCGGAGCACCATCAATCGTGTAGGTGATCGGTCCGTTGACCACCCGTTTGATGCCAACCTCGGCCAGAACCGGCATCCGTGCGAACGCGCCTTCAAGCACGTCCATAACCCGGTCCAGATCGTCGGGGCAGAGGTCATTGGAAAAAGCGGGGCTAATCCCGTCCATCCCCCATGTCTTGCACTCCTGCTCGTAGAAGCCGACAAGCAGACCGCCCTTCTCTTGCCGCGAATAATAGTCCGAGATCGGACAGCGCAGCAGCGGCATGCGGTGGCCCGCCTCGGCGATTGCCGGGATATCCTCGGTCACGAAATACTGATGCTCCATCGATGCAACGGGATGGTGCACCCCCATCATCGCGCCCATCTCGTTCACGCGATATCCACAGGCGTTCACTACGATATCCGCGTCTATCACGCCCTTGTCGGTCTCGACCGTCCACGTATCGTCCGCCTTCTGGATCAGGCCGGTCACAGCGGTCTGGCGATACACGTCGGCCCCCGCCCGACGCGCATGAAAGGCCAGCGCCTGGCACAACTGCGCGGGGTCGATATCGCCATCCTCGCCATCCCAAAGCCCGCCCAGAAGATTGTCGGTCGAGATCAGCGGATGCCGACGGGCACATTCGGCGGCGTCGATGACCTCATACGTCACGCCCATGCCCCGCGCCATCGACGCGAAATGACGATAGCCCTGCATCTGCGCCTCGGTATTGGCAAGGCGAATGCCGCCATCACCATGATGATAGCCAACAGGATAATCGGGATCGTCCCGCAGCTTCTTGTAAAGCGCGATCGAATGCGATTTCAGCCCGACCATCGTCTGGTTCATGCCGAAATTCGTCACCTGCGCCGCTGAATGCCATGTCGTGCCGGACGTTAGTTCGTCCCGCTCGATCAGCACCACGTCGCTCCAGCCTTCCTGCGTCAGGTGGTAGAGCGTCGAACACCCCGCGATGCCCCCGCCGATGACCGCAACCTTGGTGCGCGATTTCATGATCCGTCTCCGTCGATATGTGCCTGCGACTGGGACGCGAATTTGACGTTCAGGCAATCAAAACCCGGTAACTTCGAAAATATTGAAATCGTGTTTTGATATTTTCGCATACCCTTCACCAAGTCTTGCCCGTCCCGTCATATCCGGACCAGATCAGTCCAACCTTTAACCATGAAAGCGGTGCTCGTGGCGGAAAGATCCAGACGTGCCGGACGCGCGGAGCGCATGGCGAAACGCCGTGCCAAGCCGACCCTCGACCCGTGTCCGCCCGGTCAGGCCGGGGGCGCCTACAAGCCCCTGACAGAGGCCGAGCTCAACGCGATCTACGACACCGCCTTGGCTCTGCTTTCGCGGCTCGGTCTGGGTTACGTGCCGGACCGCCTCCACCGCGATCTGCTGCGCATCGGTGCGATGGACAGCGGCACGGGGCGCGTCTTGTTTCCCCCGACGTTGGTGCAGGATGCCGTGGACCATGCCGCCAAGACATTCGTTCTGCACGGGCGCGACCCGGCGCGATCCATCGAGGTCGGTGGCAACCGCGTTCATTTCGGCACCGGAGGGGCGGCGGTTCAGACGCTGGACCTCGACACGCACCTTTACCGTCCGTCGACCCTCGCCGACCTGCACGATTTCACGCGGTTGCAGGACACGCTGGCCAATGTCAGCTGGTACACGCGCTGCTGTGTCGCCACCGACGTGCCCGACAATTTCGACCTCGACGTCAACACCGTCTATGCGCTGTTGCGCAATACGACGAAACCGACCGCCACCTCCTTTACACTCGCAGATCACGTGGCGCCGATCGTCGAGATGCTCGACATCGCTGCGGGTGGGCCCGGCGTGTTTGCGGAACGCCCTTTCGTGAAGGCCCATATCAGCCCGATCATTTCACCTCTGCGCTTCGGCGAGGATGCGGTCGACGTGGTGTATGAATGCATCCGGCACAACATCCCCATGTCCTGCATCACCGCGGCGCAAGCCGGCGCCACCGCACCGGCAACGCTGGCTGGGTTCCTTGCCCAATCACTGGCCGAGACAATCGCCAGCCTCGTGATGGTCCACGCCATTCAGCCGGGATTTCCAATGGTATTCTCCAATTGGCCGCTGGTCATAGACCTGCGCACCGGCGCGTTCACCGGTGGCAGCGGCGAGACCGCGCTTCTGAATGCGGCTTCCGCGCAACTCTCGAACTGGTTGGGCCTGCCCTCGGGCGTGGCCTGTTCCATGACCGATTCAAAGGCCATCGACGCGCAATACGGCATGGAAAAAGGTCTGACCTCCATGGCCGCCGCGCTGGCGGGCGGCAACCTCATCTACGAAAGCTCCGGCATGACAGCCTCGCTTCTGGGCGCCAGTTTCGAAGCATTTGTGCTGGACGATGAGATGCATTCCCCCACCTATCGCGCCCTGCGCGGCATCGAAGTCAGCGAGGCCAACCTCGGCTATGACGCGATCGTCGACGCGGTGCTGGGCGACGGGCATTTCCTCGGTGGGCAGCATACCTTCGCCGCGATGGAACGGGACTATTTCTATCCGTCACTGGCCAGCCGCGAAGAGCCACGAACATGGGCGCAGACCGGCGCAAAGGACGCGTGGGTCGTGGCCAATGCCCGGGCGCGGGACATTCTCGCATCGCACCGCCCCGAATACCTGACACCTGAGCAAGACCGCGCCATCCGGCACCGGTTCAACATCCTCTACGACTGATCCTCGCTATCCCCGTCGACCAGCCTGAACTGGTTTTCCAGCCAGGGCATGGTCTCGACCAATGGCCGTATCACCTGCGCGTCAAGCGC
>ENA-ORCV01000931-ORCV01000931.1-marine-metagenome-genome-assembly--contig:-NODE-931-length-12317-cov-2.590278_pt1 | contig 12317 bp, 12 predicted proteins | sample MGYA00237779_ERZ508509 | MGnify/ENA primary metagenome ERZ508509 (study PRJEB26180, sample SAMN06268772) | marine metagenome | isolation source: Bioluminescent Bay, La Paraguera, Puerto Rico | place... | reverse complement strand
GCACGTGGTCATGGAAGTGACGGAGGCCGATCCCGTCGTGAAGGGCCAGACGGCGGCGTCGTCCTACAAGCCGGCCAAGATGGAGAACGGCGTGCGCGTGATGGTGCCGCCCTTCATCACCACCGGCGAGCGCATCGTGGTCGACACCAACGAGCTCACCTACGTGAAGCGCGCCGACTGACCTCGAAGGGATCCGGTCCAGACAGATGGCACGTTCGGCTCTTCTCAACGTGATGGTACAGGCCGCCACCAAGGCCGGCCGTTCGCTCGTGCGCGACTTCGGCGAGGTCGAGCAGCTGCAGGTCTCGATGAAGGGACCCGGCGACTTCGTCACCAACGCCGACCACCGCGCCGAGAAGATCCTGCGCGAGGAACTGACCCGGGTCCGGCCGACCTACGGGCTGCTGATGGAGGAATCCGGCGAGATCGAGGGCAAGGATTCCCAGCACCGCTGGATCGTCGACCCGCTCGACGGCACCACCAACTTCATGCATGCGGTGCCGATGTTCGCGGTCTCTGTCGGGCTGGAGCGCGACGGCGAGATCGTCGCCGGTGTCGTCTTCAACCCGGTCATGAACGAGCTGTTCGTGGCGGAAAAGGGCGCGGGCGCCTTTCTCAACGACCGCCGCATCCGCGTCGCCCAGCGCCGGGACTTCACGCAGGCCGTCATCACCTGCGGCGTGCCGCATCACGGCCGCGGCAACCATCCCACCTTCCTGAAGGAACTCGCGCCCGTCATGGCCGATGCCGCCGGCATCCGGCGCACCGGCGCGGCCTCCGTCGACCTGTGCTGGGTGGCAGCCGGCCGCTTCGACGGGTTTTTCGAGCGGGGCCTGAGCCCCTGGGACGTCGCCGCCGGCATGCTTATCGTCAGCGAGGCGGGCGGCTTCGTGAGCGACTACTCCGGCCGCAAGTCGGCGCTCTACGCGGACACCATCATCGCGGCGAATCCCGACATCCATCGCGAACTGTCCACGCGGATCGCAAAAGCCTGACGCGTTGAGGCGTTTACATCTTGGACATGTCGCGGCGGCGGCGGTAACTTGCAACGCGTGAAACCGCCCGATTCGGGCGATTCAATAGCCGAGCGAGATCGACTCCGGGAGCGATACCGGGAACAAATGGCCCGACTGCAAGACCCCCAGAAGCTCGCCACCCCGCGGATCTACCTGCTGCGGATGATGGTCTTCCTGGTCATCGCCGGCTTCATCGGCGCGATCCTGTATCCGCAGGTCTACGCCGCCTTTATGTCCAATCCGGGCCTCAACGGCCTGATCCTCGGGGTGCTGCTGATCGGCATCCTGCTGGCGATCCGCCAAGTGTTCCGCCTGTTCCGCGAAGTCTCCTGGGTCAACGACTTTCGCCTCGCCGATCCCGGCCTCGAGGTCGCCCGCCCGCCGGTGCTGCTGGCGCCGATGGCCGCGCTGCTGCGCGACCGCGTCGGCCGCGTGGCGATTTCGGCGCAGACCATGCGGTCGATCCTCGATTCGATCGCGATGCGCCTCGATGAATCCCGCGATCTCGCCCGCTACATGACCGGGCTGCTGGTCTTTCTCGGCCTGCTCGGCACGTTCTGGGGCCTGCTGCTCACCGTCAGCTCGGTCGCCGGCACCATCCAGTCGCTCGATATCGGCTCGGGCGACACCGGCGTCATCTTCGAGGACCTGAAGGCCGGCCTGCAGGCGCCGCTGGCCGGCATGGGCACGGCGTTCTCGTCCTCGCTGTTCGGTCTTGCCGGCTCGCTGATCCTCGGCTTCCTCGACCTGCAGGCGGGCCAGGCGCAGAACCGATTCTACAACGACCTGGAGGACTGGCTGTCCTCCGTCACCGAAATCACCGAAGCCGACGAGCGCCCGCAGGAGGCCCCGCGCCCGGCGCCGGCGCCCGCCCCGGCACCCGCTCCCGCCTTTACCGCCGACACCGAGGAATTCCAGAAGTCGATCGAGAAGCTCACGCAGGTCATGAGCGAAGGCGGTCCCAACCGGGCCGCCACCGCAGCCATGGCCGACCTTGCCGAGGGCATCCAGGGGCTCGTCCAGCACATGCGCTCGGAACAGAAGATGATCCGAGAATGGGTCGAGGCCCAGGCCGACAGGCAGAGCGAAATCCGCGACCTGCTGGCCCGCCTCGCCAATCGGGAAGATGCGTAAGGGGTCGGACCCATGTCGATGACCCACGGCCGGCGCCGCAGCCGCCAGATCGACTACTGGCCGAGCTTCGTTGACGTTCTCACCAACGTCCTGCTGGTCTTCATCTTCCTGCTGTCGGTCTTCGTGCTCGCCCAGTTCTTCCTGAGCCAGGAGATTTCCGGCCGCGACACGGTACTCAACCGGCTCAACCTGCAGATCGCCGAACTGACCGAGCTGCTCGCCATGGAACGCGCCGGCAAGCGCTCGATCGAGGACCAGCTTGCGCAGCTTCAGACGACGCTTGCCTCGTCGGAATCCGAGCGCGACCGCCTCGCTGGCCTGCTTGCGATCCAGAGCGGTGACGCCGAAAGTGCCGGCGGCAAGGTCTCCGAACTGACCATCGAGCTGGACGAGGAAAAGCGCGTCAGCCAGCGCGCCCTGGCCCAGGTCGAACTGCTCAACCAGCAGATTTCGGCGCTGCGCCGGCAGATCGCCGCGCTGGAGGATGCGCTCGACGCCTCCGAATCCCGCGACCGCGAGAGCCAGGCCAAGATCGCCGACCTTGGCCGGCGGCTGAACGTGGCGCTCGCCCAGAAGGTGCAGGAACTGTCGCGCTACCGCTCCGACTTCTTCGGCCGGCTGCGCGAGATCCTCTCCCAGCGCTCCGACATCCGCGTCGTCGGCGACCGTTTCGTGTTCCAGTCCGAAGTGCTGTTCCCGTCGGGCTCGGACGTGATCAACGAGGCCGGCACCCGCGAGCTCGACAATCTGGCCACCGCCATCATCGAGCTGGAACAGGAGATCCCGGAGGAAATCAACTGGGTGCTCCGCGTCGACGGGCATACCGACGCACGGCCGATCAACTCGGCCCGCTTTCGCTCCAACTGGGAACTGGCCGCAAGCCGCGCGATCTCGGTGGTGCGCTACCTGATCGACAAGGGCGTCGACCCGCAGCACCTGGTCGCTGCCGGCTTCGCCGACAACCATCCGCTGGTCGAGGGCGACACCGACGAGGCCTATTCCGCCAACCGCCGTATCGAGCTGAAACTCACCGAGCGGTGACTTCCGGCACCTTCGCCGCCCGCTCGGCGCTGCGCGCGCTCTCGTCTGTCTCGAACTGCAGCCGGGCCAACCGGGCGTAGAGACCGCCCCTGGCCGTCAGGCTCTGGTGGGTGCCCTCCTCCACGATCCGGCCATCCTCCAGCACCACGATCCGGTCGGCGTTGAGCACGGTCGCAAGCCTGTGCGCGATCACCAGCGTCGTGCGGCCGTGCATCAAATCCTCGAAGGCCCGCTGCACCACCGTTTCGCTTTCGGCGTCGAGCGCGCTGGTCGCCTCGTCGAGCACCAGGATCGGTGCGTCGCGCAGGATTGCCCGGGCGATCGCGATGCGCTGCCGCTGGCCGCCCGACAGCGTCACCCCGCGCTCGCCGACCTGCGTCAGATAGCCTTCGGGCAGCGTCGAGATGAAGTCCTCGACATGGGCGGCGACGGCGGCCGCGCGGATTTCGTCGTCGCTCGCGGCGGGCCGCCCGTAGGCAATGTTCTCGGCGACCGTGCCGGCGAAGATGACCGTGTCCTGCGGCACCACGGCGATGCGACGGCGCGCCTCGGCCGGATCGGCACGGTCCAGCGCCACCCCGTCGATCAGCACCGCGCCCGCATCGGGGTCGTAGAACCTGAGCAGCAGGTGGAACAGGGTGCTCTTGCCCGCCCCCGACGGCCCGACAATGGCGACCGTTTCGCCGCGTTTCACCGAGAAGCTGACATCGTGAACCGCCCGCTCGCCCGGCCGGGTCGGATAGGAGAACGACACATTGTCGAAGGCGATCTCGCCGCGTGGCGGCTCGGGCAACTTCTCCGGCCGCTCCGGCGCACGGATCGACGGCGTGCGACCCAGCAGGTCGGCCAGCCGCTCGGCGGCGCCGGCGGCCGCCTGCACCTCGCCCCAAACCTCGCTGAGCGCCCCGAGCGCACCTGCGGCGAACACCGCGTAGAGCACGAACTGTCCGAGCGTACCCGGGCTCATGTTGCCGGCCAGCACGTCGCGGGCGCCGTACCACAGCACCGCGACGACGCTGGCGAAAACCAGGAACAGGGCGACGAAGGTCAGCCCGGCGCGCGCGACGGTGCTCGCCCGGGCGGCCTGGAAGGCCTCCTCGACCGCCGACCGGAACCGGCCGGCGGCAAACGCCTCGTTGGTGAAGGACTGCAGCACGCGGACCGCGCCGATGTTTTCAGACGCAAACGCCGTCGCCTCCGCCAGCATGTCCTGCGCCTGGCGCTGGCGGCGGCGCACCGCCCGGCCGAACCCGACCAGCGGAATGATGATGACCGGGATCACGACCAGCACCATGGTCGACAGGCGCGGGCTGGTGACGACCATCATCGCCACGGCGCCGATCCCCAGCAGCAGGTTGCGTAGCGCGATCGAGGCGCTGGCACCGACGGCCGACTTGATCTGCGTGGTGTCGGCGGTCAGCCGCGAGACGACCTCGCCCGACTGGGTGGAATCGAAGAAGTCCGCGCCGAGCCCGATCACCCGTTCGAACACGTCGGCACGCACGTCGGCCACCACCCGCTCGCCGAGCCAGGTCACCAGGAAATAGCGTGCCGCGCTGGCCGCCGCGAGCACCAGCACGACGACGATGAGCATGGAGAAATACTGATTGACCAGCGCCGCGTTCTGCTCGTCGAAGCCGAAGTCGATCATCCGGCGCACCGCCTGCGGCACCGCCAGCGTCGCGCCCGCCGCCGTGACCAGCGCGACGATCGCCAGCAGCACGTGACCGCGATAGCGCGACACATAGGGCAGCAGCACGCGCAACGGCCCCATGCGCGGCCGGCCCTTCGGGCGGTCTTGCGGCGCACCGGTTGCCGCCGGCGCCTGTTTCTCGGCCATGTCTGCTTGTCCTGCCCGATCGTTGGTTGGCCGGGAAAATGCCCCAACCGGCCACCCGCAGGCAAGCGGCGCTATGCCGCGCCGCGCTTCACCTAGCGACAGGGAAGAAAGGAGTCTTCCAGGCATTCCGCCGGTCCCGCCGACCTTGCTGGTCAGGTGAACGCAGCCTGAATGGACGGTTCAGGCTGGGTTCGAGACCCGCTCACTAGAACTGGTGGCGTTCTCGAAACGCGGTCGCGAAACCGCAAAACCCAGGAGCAGGAACAATGACCCGCAAGTTCTTCATCGCCAGCGCCGTCGCCACCGTCCTCGGTCTTTCGGCCGTCCCCGCCATGGCCAACGGTGTCTTCATCGAGCAGTACGGCTTCGCCAACTCCGCCGGCGGCGCCCAGGCCGGCATCAACAACACCATCGGCGTCTACCAGAACGGCATCTTCAACGGCGTCGTCAGCCAGCAGTTCGGTAACGGCAACGTCGCCGCGGTCGGCCAGGAAGGTTTCAACAACGGAGCCGACACCTGGCAGAACGGCAACGGCAACCAGGCCGGCGTCGGTCAGTTCGGGTCGAACCACAACTCGATCCTGACCCAGGACGGCAACGGCAACGTCGCCGCGGGCGTCCAGGTCGGCAACGGCTGCGATGCGAACGTGACCCAGGCCGGCGGCGGCAACGTGGCCGCGTTCGTCCAGGCCTGCCCGTAAGCCCCGATCCGACTTTCCGAACAGCCGGGAGGTGCGGGACCGCACCTTCCGGCTTTTCCTCCTCAAAGATCAGGAGAACGACGATGTTCGACAACCACAAGCGCTTCGCAACCCGCATCGTGCCGCTGCTGCTCGGCCTCGGCGCCGCCGGCATCGCGGCGGGCGCCACCCAGGCCGGCTCGGCGACATCGTCGGGCCAGCCGGTTCGCTGCGAGATCAGGGCGGCCACAACAAACGGCATGATCGCCCTGCAGGGCGTCGTCCACGCCGATGTCACCACCAGCGGCTCCTACAAGTTCAGGGTCGCCAGCGCCGGCGGATCCGGCAATTCCAACATCCAGCAGGGCGGCGGCTTCTCGGTCGGTCCCGATATGCCGGCGATGCTGGGCAAAGTGATGCTCGGCAACAATGGCAGCGTCTACGAGGCGCGCCTCAAGGTCACCTCGAACGGCAAGACCTACGAATGCGCCGAGCGCGTCGGCGGCACGATCTAGGTCGCCGTCACGCCGGCCGCGTTCCGGCCAACTCGCTCCACCGTCTTTCAGGGGCTCCGGGCAACCGGGGCCCCTTTCCGTATGCGCAGCACTTGCGGCAGGGCCGCCTCGCCGGAACCGGCCAATCCCATGAACCCTTCCTGAACGGCAGGTTCCGTTTCGGTTCAGTCCCGTCCTGCCAGTCTGCGGTCATCGGCTGGAGACAACAGCCCTAAACGCCAACCATGAACGCCGACCCAGGAGACAGACAATGACCCGCACGACCATCAAGACCGTGACCACGACCCTGATCGCCGCGGCAATCGCCGTCACCGCCCTGTCCGCCCCCGCCGCCGCCGGCGGTTCCATTTCGGTCAGCATCGCCCCGAAGGACGCCGAGCAGGCCCAGGCCATGAAGATGGGTCTCGGCTTCTACGCACTCGCCAACGGGCTCAAGAACGGCGCCAACATCGCCCAGCTCGGCACGGGCAACATGGCCGGCATCGGCCAGAACGGTTCCGGCAACTTCGGCGTCGTCCACCAGGACGGCAACGGCCACAACGGCACCCTTCAGCAGAACGGCAACGGCAATTCCTACGGCCTGTTCCAGTTCGGCGAAGGCACTGACGGCCACGTCGTCCAGAACGGCAACGGCCAGACCGGCGCGACCTTCCAGTTCGGCTGGAAATGAACGCAGCCCGACCGGTTCGCACGACGGCGCGGTCGCAAGGCCGCGTCGTCTGCATTTGGACGGCGGCAATCCCGTAAACCGATATCGAATACTTCCCTGTCCGTCTTGCCCTCCCCGCTTGCCCCACGGGCCATATCGCGCTATAGGCAGCGCGAATTCATCGACATCCGCGACTGGCTATGCGGTGCCGCCGACGACGGCAGGCAATCCAGCAATGCCGGACAAGAAGGTTTGAGCCATGAAGAAGGACATCCATCCCGACTACCACTTCATCAAGGTGGTGATGACGGACGGCACCGAGTACACGACGCGGTCGACCTATGGAGAGGAAGGCGCGACGCTGAACCTCGACATCGATCCGACCACACATCCGGCCTGGACGGGCGGCAGCCAGCACCTGCTCGACCGCGGCGGACGCGTCAGCCGCTTCAAGAAGAAGTTCGAAGGCTTCATCTGATCGCTCGATCGGATCGCCGGGCCCCGCTTCGCGCCGGGCAACAGACATGAAAAAGCCCCGGTCGTTGCCGGGGCTTTTTGCTGTTCGAAGGCAAGTCGCTGCGGGCCCTCGCCGGGCCCACCGGATCAGTTCTTCGAGCCGCCGAAGGCCGAGCGAACCTTGTCGAACTGCGTCAGAACGGGATGCTCCGCATCCTCCACAGGCTGCTCGGGGCCGCTTAGCTGCAGATCGAGATGGCGCACGCGCGACTGCAGGCGCAGGCTGCGGTCAATCAGATCCTTCAGGCCGTCGGGCAGCTCCTCGAAGCCGGTCGAACGCTCGTGGTCTTCCGGGTGCTCGAGGCGGACCTTACCCTTTTCCTCCTGCGCCTGGGTATTCGACATCTCGCCTTCGTTGACGGCACGCTGCAGGAGCAGCCAGGAGGCCATCTGCATCAGCCGGGTCGTCAGCTTCATGCTCTCGGTGGCATAGGCGAGCCCGCCGAGCCGGCTGAGCGCCCGCGATTCCCTACGGCCCGGGCCGTCGAGATAATCGGCGGTCTCTTCCAGCAGGCTCATGCCATCCCGGAACAGGCTCATGAAATTGCCGGAACCGGCCATACGTTCGGCAAAGGAGACCGGATCGAGCGCGGGAGCTTCGCGGATATCTGTCTTGTCGTTGGTCATGACTGTCCCTGTCGTCTCTTTTTGACCGGCCTGACTGGCGATTCCGGACCAAAGCGTGTCGGTTCGGAACGACCCGGCCGTCTGCGATCAGGGAGCTGCATGAACGATGCCAGACGGCGCCTTGCCGAGCCAACTTTCCTGCCAATCATCGCGGCAGCTGAGCGGCGACGCAATGGCCAAAAGAAAAGAGCCGCTGCGAAAGCGGCTCAGTTGGTTAACAGGGAGGCGTCAAACAGAGTGGACAGGAGCCACTCGAGATCCAGAAGACTGGATACGCACTGTTTACCCTGTAAAGCCTAATGAAAGGTTAATAGGTTTAGTTTTGTTCAAGGTTTAGAGAACAGGCTTTCCGCTGCGTTACGCGTCGAACCCTTTGACAATATGTCCGCCTCGAGACGCGCAATCTCGCTTTTCATCAGCTCTATTCTTTCCTTCAGCTCGTCGATCGACAAGGACGACAGATCCATGCCTATCTCGTGCGATAGCGGCTTCTTCGGCCGGTCGTCGTCAAGATCCATCACGCATCCTCCCTGGAATTACGCGTTTGACGCCGAGTTTATGACCGTTGCCATTGTCACGGAAGGGCACCGCTAGTATTCGGTCCCGACAGGAAACGAGAGGCCTGACATGAGCGAACTCCCCACCACGATGACCGCAATCGAGATCCGTGAACCCGGCGGGCCGGAGGTTCTCAATCCTGCCTCGAGGCCGGTGCCGCAGCCCGGCAAGGGGGAATTGCTGGTCCGTGTCCTAGCGGCAGGCGTTAACCGTCCCGATGTCCTTCAGCGCCTCGGCGGGTATGCACCGCCGCCGGGCGCTTCCGACATCCCCGGTCTCGAAATCGCCGGAACGGTGGTCGCGACCGGGTCCGGCGTTAACCGATATGAGGCCGGCGACACCGTCTGCGGCCTGGTACAGGGCGGCGGCTACGCGGAGTACTGCGTCGTCCACGAGACCAACGCCCTGCCGATTCCCGAAGGCGTCTCGGTGACCGAGGCCGCCGGCATTCCCGAGACCTTTTTCACGGTCTGGACCAACGTGTTCGACCGTGCCGGCCTGAAACCCGGCGAGACGCTGCTGATCCACGGCGGCTCGAGCGGCATCGGCACCACCGCGATCCAGCTCGCCAAGGCATTCGGCGCAACGGTGTTCGTGACAGCGGGGAACGCCGAGAAATGCGCCGCCTGCGTCGAACTCGGCGCCGATCTCGCCATCGACTACAAGACCGAGGATTTCGTCGAGGCGGTGAAGAAAGCGACGGACGGACGCGGCGTCGATGTCATCCTCGACATGGTCGGCGGCGACTATGTTGCGCGCAACTATCAGGCCGCCGCCGTCGAGGGCCGGATCGTGCAGATCGCCTTCCTGCGCGGCGCCAGGCCGCAGATCGACCTCAACCCGCTGATGCGCAAGCGGCTGACCCACACCGGCTCGACGCTGCGGCCGCGCTCGGTCGCCTTCAAGGCCGACATCGCCCGCGCGCTGGAGGAAAAGGTCTGGCCGTTGTTTGCCGCCGGCAAGGTCAAGGTGGTGATGGATTCGACCCTGCCGCTGACCTCGGCTGCCGACGCCCATGCCCGGCTCGACGCCGATCACATCGGTAAGGTGGTGCTGGAAACCGGCCTCTGATCGCCCGTCCAAGGCGTTCGAAACGACTTCGCACAGGCGTTTGCTTCGTCGTTTGCTTCGGGGCGCGAACGCCCCTATATAGGGGGCGAACCCCGTACATGTCGCATTCGACCGGGGCGCCCTGCCGGAGGCGGCGGCGCGCAAGGGAGAAACCTATGTCGAATACACTGCTGATGCCCAAGGCGACCGCCATCTGGCTGGTCGACAACACCTCGCTGTCGTTCCGGCAGATCGCCGAGTTCTGCGGCCTGCACGAGCTTGAGGTGAACGCCATCGCCGACGGCGAAGCCGCGCAAGGGATCAAGGGCGTCGACCCGGTGCTGACCGGTCAGCTGACCCGCGAGGAGATCGAGGCGGCGCAGAACGATCCGGCCCACAAGCTGAAGCTCGCCGATCCGAAAGTACGCATCCCGGCGACCAAGAAGCGCAAGGGACCGCGCTACACGCCGGTTTCGCGCCGCCAGGACCGGCCGAACGCGATCCTCTGGCTGGTGCGCAATCACCCTGAACTCAAGGACGCGGCGATCATGCGTCTGGTGGGCACCACCAAGACGACGATCAACTCGATTCGCGAGCGCACCCACTGGAACGCCGCCAACCTTCAGCCGATGGACCCGGTGACGCTTGGCCTGTGTTCGCAGATCGACCTGGACATGGAAGTCCAGGCGGCCGCCAAGGACCGCCCGCCGGAATCCGCCGAGGGCCCGCGCCTGCTGTCGCCCGAGGAAAGCCTCAGCTACGCCAAGGAACTGGAGGACCAGGCCGCGGCGGCATCCGAACAGTCCGGCGACTCCGACGAACTCGACGCCGATGCGGTGTTCGCCAAGCTCAAGTCCCTGAAGGGCGAGGAGCCGACGTCGGAAGACTAGGCGCTTTCAGCAGCTCCCGTCTCGAACAAGAGGCGGGCCATATGCCCCCTACCCTGCCTTCGCCACCCCGCGGTCCTTGAGCACCGCGGTGATCTCGTCGAGGATGAGCGGATCGTCGATCGTCGCCGGCGCCTTGTAGTCCTCGCCGTCGGCGATGGAGCGCATGGTGCCGCGCAGAATCTTGCCCGAGCGGGTCTTGGGCAAACGGCCCACCGTGACGACGATCTTGAAGGCGGCGACCGGTCCGATCTTCTCGCGCACGAGCTGGACGACCTCCCGCTCGATATCGCCGATATCCCGGCTCACCCCTGACTTCAGCACGATAAACCCGGCCGGCACCTGGCCCTTCATCTGGTCGGCGATGCCGATGACCGCGCATTCGGCCACGTCGGGATGGCTAGCCAGCACCTCCTCCATGCCGCCGGTCGACAGGCGGTGGCCGGCGACGTTGATGATGTCGTCGGTGCGCGCCATGATGTAGACGTAACCGTCCTCGTCCTTGTAGCCGGCGTCCGCCGTCGCGTAGTAGCCGGGGAATTCCGTCAGATAGCTTTCCCTGAAGCGCTGGTCGTTGCCCCACAGTGTCGGCAGACAGCCGGGCGGCAGCGGTAGTTTCACGCAGATCGCACCCATCGTGTCCGCGCCGACGGGATTGTGCGCCTCATCCAGGATCTGCACGTCGTAGCCCGGCATCGGCACCGTCGGCGAACCGTACTTGACCGGCAGTGCGCCGAGACCGACGGGATCCGCCGCGATCGCCCAGCCCGTCTCCGTCTGCCACCAGTGATCGATGACCGGCACCTTCAGCACGTTCTCCGCCCACTGGATGGTGTCGGGATCGGCGCGTTCGCCGGCCAGGAACAGCGTGCGGAAATGCGAAAGATCGTACTGGCCGATCAGGCTGCCTTCCGGATCTTCCTTCTTGATCGCCCTGAACGCGGTCGGCGCGGTGAACAGTGCCGAAACCTTGTGCTCGGAGATCACCCGCCAGAACGTGCCGGCATCCGGCGTGCCGACCGGCTTGCCCTCGAACAGCACCGTCGTGCAGCCATGCAGCAGCGGCGCGTAGACGATGTAGGAATGGCCGACCACCCAGCCGACATCGGAGGCGGCCCAGAAGACCTCGCCGGGCTCGATTCCGTAGAGCGCCTTCATCGAGAAGAGCAGCGCGACCATGTGGCCGCCATTGTCGCGGACCACGCCCTTGGGCTGGCCGGTCGTGCCGGAGGGGTAAAGGATATAAAGCGGGTCGGTCGCGGCGACGGGAACGCAGGGCACTTTGGTGCCCGCTTCCATATGCGCCCAGACTGCGGCGGCGTAGTCGGTGTCGCGGCCGGGCTCGAGATCGTAGGGATGTTCCTCGCGCTCCAGAACGAGGCAATGGTCCGGCTTGAACTTGGCCTGGGCGATGGCGGCGTCGAGCAGCGGCTTGTAGGGAACCTGGCGCGACGGCTCGATGCCGCAGGAGGCGGCGACGACGACCTTCGGATGGCAGTCGTCGATGCGGGTGGCGAGCTCATGGGCCGCGAAGCCACCAAAGACGACGGAATGGACCGCGCCGAGACGGGCGACGGCGAGCATGGTGAAGACGGCTTCCGGCACCATTGGCATGTAGATCAGGACGCGGTCGCCCTTTTCGACGCCGAGATCGCGCAGCACTGCGGCGAGCGCTTCGACTTCCTTCAGTACCTCCGAATAGGTGAAGCTCTTCTTCTTGCCGGTGATCGGGCTGTCATAGATGATAGCGGCCTGGTCGCCGCGGCCGGCTTCAACATGGCGGTCGACGGCGTTATGGCAGGGG
>ENA-ORCV01000930-ORCV01000930.1-marine-metagenome-genome-assembly--contig:-NODE-930-length-12320-cov-2.695745_pt1 | contig 12320 bp, 10 predicted proteins | sample MGYA00237779_ERZ508509 | MGnify/ENA primary metagenome ERZ508509 (study PRJEB26180, sample SAMN06268772) | marine metagenome | isolation source: Bioluminescent Bay, La Paraguera, Puerto Rico | place... | reverse complement strand
CGGCCCGGTAGAGCCGCTGCGACACCTTGCGTTCGCGCTGCGCGACCACGACCGAGCGGCTGATCATATAGTTGAGCGCGACGGCGGGAACGGCAAGCACGGCGAGGAACGCGACGACCTCGCCGGCGATCCAGATCATGCCGCCGATCGCCGGCAGCGCCAGCAGCAGGGCCCGCGGCAGCATGAGCAGCACGTTGACCGGCCGGAACAGGTGGATCTTCGCCTTGATGACCCGCTGGGCCTGCGCCGAAATCAGACCGTTGCGGACGATATGCGGCCGCGGCGGCCACGCGCCTTCGAGATTCAGGATGTCCTTGATGATCTTCTCGGCGAAATCCATCGCCAGCTTGAAAGCGAGCCGGGCGCTCACGAAGATGACGAAGGTGGCCGCGATCAGAACCGCCGTGACACCGAAAATGGCGGCTGCCATCGTCTCGCCACTGCGCGGCTCGATCGTGTAGCCGAGATAGGAAATCGGCGCGTTCTTCTCGATCGCAAGGAAGTACCAGACGATCAGCGAAAAAGCCGCGGCCTGCATGGTCCGTCCCACGGCGATCAGGCCGATGATCGTGCTGGTCCGGAACGGCTTGAACCGGAACAGCGAGCCGATCAGCCAACGCAGCGCCTGCAGATACCGGCGCACGCGCAGGGCGACCAGCCGATGTCCCGTCAATCCGTTCTGGCCGGCAGGGGCGGACGTCGTCATGCTGTGTTGCGTTTCCGGGTCTCGGAGGTTCGTTGGCGGTGATTTAAAGCACCGCGGGCCTTCGTACAAACGGCGAAATGTACCGCCGCCGGGCTCCCGATCGCCCGGCCGGAAACCGGTCGAATCGATCGGCCGGCGACACCCGGGTCGTGGTCCGGCGCCGCGAAATTGACAGCCTGCGCATCATATTGTCTATGCGCCGATGTAGCCTCTCCCCCCAATCCGCGACGGTTGCCGATAAATGGTAGAGAAGATTGTCCTGCATATCGGTGCCACCAAGACCGGCACTTCGGCGATTCAGTCTGCCATGGTCCAGAACCGTGCCGCGCTGCTCGCCCAAGGCATTCTGGTGCCGGAAAGCCGGCGCGAGGACAAGGCCGAGGAAGGCCGTGTGACCGGCGGCAACTGCCGGCCGATCCACAAGTTCAGCAGCAAGTATGCCGCCGCCCCGAACGCCGCGGCGCGCGAATTGACGCAAGCTCTGGACGAGCTGTTTTCCGAAAGCAGCGCCAGGACCGTCCTGTTCTCCAGCGAAGCGCTCGGCGCCTACGATGCGGACGTTCTGGCAAGCTTGAAGAAGGTATTGTCGAAGTACTGCGATCGGTTCCAGATCGTTTATTACGTCCGTCATTTGGCGGATCATGCGAATTCGCAATACAGCGAAAAGGTAAAGCGCCGCCAGTTCGCGCGGAGTTTGCATCAGTATTGCAGGCGTTACAAGGCGCCGTTCAAGACGTGTGTGCAGACCTACGAGGCCGTTTTCGGGGCGGATGCCGTAAACTGTGTTCTTTACGATGATGTTCGCGATCGGCTGTGGCGCCATTTCCTGGAGCTCATCGGCGCGGATTACGAGGGCGTCGACGAGCCGCTGGTGGTCAACCGGTCGCTGTCCGTCGAGGAGATCGATGCGCTCCGGGCGATAAACCGGCTCGGTCACAACCGTGTCCTCGTGGCGCAGGCCGTCGAGGACTTCACCTTTCGCGTGTCGCACGAGAATCCGCGAAGCGTGCCGATTTCGAAACTCTCGATCGAGGCGATCCGCAAAAAGAACCAGGACACCATCGACTTCATCAACGAGCGCCTGAGCGGATACTCGCCGATCGGTGTCGCGTCGGAGAAACTTCTCGCACGCGTGGTCGACGAAAAGGTGAAGGACGACCCGACGCTCGATGCCGACGTGATATTCGCGTTGCTGGACTCAAGCCTGCGTGTCATGGATCGCCGCATCGCCGATCAGCGCGCCCTGAAACAGGCGGTGCGCGAGATCAGTGCCCATCTCGGCAAGGCCAGCGACGAGAGCGGCCTGCTGCGCGTCCCCGGCAAGGCCAAAGCGCATCTGCAGAAGGCGATCGCGAAGCTGGAAGCCGCCTCGGCCGCGATCGGCGAGGGCAATGGGGACTCCGACGACTCCGACCCCGATGACGAGGACTTTGACGAGGACCGGCCGTGACCGGTCGCCTGTGCCCGGTTCCGGGTACTGTTGGTCCGCCGGCAGATCGAATAGGGTCTGTGCGCGGCACCGACTTCATTTCCGCAGCCGGCACAGTTAGACCGTGGCCGGCCATGTCGTGGCCAGATTCGAACCGCATGCCGAGTAGACAATGAGCATCAAGCGATCCGCGATTATCATCACCTATGGCCGGACCGGCTCGACCCTGCTCGTCGGCTTGCTGAACACAGCGAAGCGGACCCTCATCCGGGGCGAAAACGCGAACTGCTTCTATCATCTGTTCAAGAGCTACGAGGCCCTGGTCAAGGCGCGTCAGCGCGGCGGCGCGCAGCCGAACCATCCGTTTTTCGGCATCAAGGACGCCAACGTCGACGGCTATCTTTCGCTGTGCAAACAGGCGGTCAACACGGTTCTTTCACCCGGCGCCACCCGTTTCAGCGGACCGACGACGATCGGTTTCAAGGAAATCCGCTATCTCGACATGCCGGAAGGCGAACTCAGGAAATACGTCGCCTTCCTGGAGCAGATCTTTCCTGACCCGGTCTTCGTGTTCCTGACCCGCAACCATGAGGAGGTCGCCTCGAGCGGGTTTTATGTGAAGCTTGCCAAGAACACCAATGTCATCGAGCAGCTTCAGACCTGCGACCGGAATTTCGCGAAGATAGCCGGCGAAAGGGACGACGCCTTTTCCATCGACTACAAGGATCTCAAGCTGGACAGCGACAGGCTGAAGGAGCTGTTCGCCTTCATCGGGCTGAACTACGACGAGGCGGAGATCGCCCGGATCCTGCAGATCGACCACAGCCCGCAGACACCGCCCCATCTGAAGAAGCGCACCTGGCCGCAAAGCGCCTAGTGTTGGCTGCCTCGCACGGGCCCGTCCGCGGGACGGGCGTTTCGGGCACGACCGTGCCCGGTCAAGCGTAAGTCAGATCTTGTCGGCGCGCGCCAGCGCGTCGCCGGCTTCGTCGTGACGGCCGAGCTTCCTGTTGGCCTGAGCGAGCTGCCGCAGGCTCTCCGCGTGCGTCGGGTTGATCTCGATGGCCCGCTCGAGCGAGGGGATCGCCTCGGCATACTGCTTGCGGGCGACGGCGAGCTTGCCGAGCAGGAAATGGGCCCGCGCGTTGTTCGGCTTTGCCTCGATGGCGCGCCGGGCGCAGTCCGCCGCCGTGTCCCGCTGCCCGAGCCGCATGTAGACTTCGGCCATGTAGCAGAGCGCCGGCGAGTTCGGGCTGTCGTCGTCGAACGTGCGGCCGGTCTTGCGGCAGAACGTTTCGAAATACCGTTTGCGCTCGGCGGTTATCTTGTTCGCATCGATCAGGATCTTGGCGGCCTCGAGCCGGTCGCTGCTGTCGAGGAACCGGAAGAGCTGCAGATAGGCGTTCTCGACTTCCTCTTCGTGCGAAACGGAGGCGGCCGCAGCCCGCAGTTTCTCCTTTAGCAGCGCCGCGTCGTATCCGAAGGGGTTGAGTGACGTCAGCGCGTCCGGGTTGTCCTGCGCATTGAAATAGTCGCAGACCGACGTGTTCACGAAGGTGTCGAGATCGTCGCGGGCATAGACCGTTTCCGGGCTGATCTGCGGATCGACCTTGTCCCGGTAGACACGCTTGGCCTCCCGCATCGGCGGGATTTCGAGCGCCCTGAAATACGGCTTGGTGTGCGCGTCCAGGTCGTCGGTCGACATCACGAATCGGAAATGCTTCAGGATCGCGATGAGGCGTTCCCGCTCGTCGGTGACGCTGTCCGGTGCCAGGTCGCCGACATGCTTGAAAAGATTGTCGGCAAACGGATTGGCAGGCTGCGAATCGAAGACCTCCTGCTCCCCCGCATCGTCGCCGAACTTGCGGGTCAGCCGCTTGCGGTGCTTGAGGCTGGACAGGAACCGCTTGTAGGGATCCCGGCAGATCACGAACAGGACGATCTCGCGGTCGGCGAAATGACGCAGCGTGTCGGTGTCCACGCCGTGGCCGAAGACAAAACGGATGCGCGATTTCTGCCGCGCGCTGAGCTCGGCGAGCAGCGGCCGCCCTGCGAAGAAATCATTGGCGAAGGCATGCTTGCCGACCGCATAGGTCTCGCCCTTGCCGAGCTCGCTGTTGACGTGGGACTTGACGCTGGTTCCGCCGGTCTTGGCGAAATGCAGGCCGATGAATACGGGTTTTTTCCTGAACAGCATCTGGCGCGGCGGTCCGGTTAGACGATGAGGCGCCGGCCGAATGGCGGCCGGAACGGCGATCCAAGGCGCCTACATAGAGAAAACGGCGGAAGCAGGGAAGACGGCCCGGCCGATATGCAGGCGCCGCCCGCCCTGGGCTCTGCGCCGGGCCGGCATATGGCCGGCATCTTGCCGCACTTGCGGCATGGCCGTCATTCGGATATCTCAGCCTCGACTTCCACAAAACACAGACCGGCCGCGTGTTGCGACGCATGAAGGCTACCGTTGTCATTCCCACGAAGAATCCCGGGCCGATCTTCCGGGACGTGCTCGACCGCACCCTGGAGCAGGACTGCCCGTGGCCGTATGAGGTCCTGGTGGTCGACAGCGGCTCCTCGGACGGGACGGTCGAATACGCCAGCGGCAAGCCCGGCGTGCGTCTCCACGAAATCACGCCCGAGGAATTCGGCCATGGCCGGACCCGCAATCTCGCCGCCTCGCTCGCCGAGGGTGAGTTCATCGCCTTCCTCACCCATGACGCGCTGCCCGTCGACTGCGACTGGCTGAGAAAGATCGTCGAGGCCGTCGACCAGTCGCCGGACATTGCCGGTGCCTTCGGGCGTCACATCGCCTATCCGGAGGCGACCCCGTTCACCAAGCGCGATCTCGAAGTGCATTTCGCCGGCTTCCTGAACCACCCGCCGGTGGTGTCGCGTAGCCTCGATCCGGAACGCTACGAAGCCGACGAAGGCTGGCGCCAGTTCCTGCATTTTTATTCGGACAACAATTCCTGCCTGCGGCGCAGCGTCTGGGAGCAAATTCCCTATCCCGACGTCGAGTTCGCCGAGGACCAGATCTGGGCGCACCGCGTCGTCGAGGCCGGTTTCGCCAAGGCCTATGCGCAGGATGCGGTCGTCTATCACTCGCACGACTACGGGATCTTCGAGCGGTTCCAGCGCTCCTTCGACGAGTCGAACGCATTTCGCGTGCTGTTCGGATATCGTCTCAACCGCACGCCCTACCGGGCCTTCCTGTCGATCGGCTATGTCACCAGGCGCGACCTCGCCTATGCGTGGCGCAACCGGATTTCGCCGTTCGCCACCATAAAGCAGGTCCTGCTGGGCATCGCCTCCGTCACCGGCCAGATGGTCGGCTCCCACGCCGCGCGCCTGCCCGGCCGCGTCCGGTTGCACCTGTCGCGCGACAAGCGGCTGCAGCGCAGCCTGCCGGTCGCCGATCCGGGCTGAGCCCGCCCCGGCGAATTCGCCCCCCGGCAAACCTGAACGGAACCCGCCGTGTTGCAGATCGAAGCCTGTGAGATCCCCGAAGTCCTGCTGGTGTCCCCGAAGCGGTTCGGCGACCAGCGCGGCTTCTTCTCCGAAACCTGGAACCGGCGCGCCTTCGCCGAAGCGACCGGCGTGACCGACGACTTCGTGCAGGACAATCATTCGCTGTCGGGCGAAACCGGCGTCGTCCGGGGCCTGCATTTCCAGTCGCCGCCGCACGCGCAGGGCAAGCTGGTGCGCGTCTCGCGCGGATCGGTCGTCGACGTCGCTGTCGACATCCGCGTCGGCTCGCCGACCTTCGGCCGGCATGTCGCGCGCACGCTGTCGGCGGAGAACTGGCAGCAGCTCTGGGTGCCCGCCGGCTTCGCCCACGGCTTCTGTACGCTTGAGCCGGATACCGAGGTCCAATACAAGGTCACCGGCTACTATGCGCCGGACAACGATCACGGCCTGGCCTTCGACGACCCGGCGCTCGGCATCGACTGGCCGGTCAATCCCGCCGGCGCGATCCTGTCGGACAAGGATCGCAAGCATCCGCGCCTGTCCGACCTGCCCGAGTATTTTCGCTACTGAGGAGCCCCAGCGATGAAGATCCTCGTGACCGGCGGTGCCGGCTTCATCGGTTCCGCCGTCTGTCGCCATCTGATCGCGGACACCGGGCACAGCGTCGTCAACCTGGACAAGCTCACCTACGCGGCCAACCTGTCGTCTCTCGACCCGATCGCAGACAGCGACCGCTATACGTTCGCCAGGCTCGATATCTGCGACCGTGATGCCGTTCTCGCGCTGATGCAGGACGAGGACATCGACGCGGTGATGCATCTTGCCGCCGAGAGCCATGTCGATCGTTCGATCGACGGGCCCGGCGAGTTCATCCAGACCAACATCGTCGGCACCTACCGGCTGCTCGAGGCCGCCCGCCACTACTGGTCGGGCCTGCCGGAGGACCGCAAGGCGGCCTTTCGATTCCACCACGTCTCCACCGACGAGGTGTTCGGCGAACTGCCGCTCGATTCGGGCCTGTTCACCGAGGAAACGCCCTATGCGCCGTCCTCGCCCTATTCGGCATCGAAGGCCGCCTCCGACCATCTGGCGATGGCCTGGTGGCACACCTACAAGCTGCCCGTCGTGCTGTCGAACTGCTCCAACAATTACGGGCCGTACCATTTCCCCGAGAAGCTCATTCCGCTGATGATTCTCAATGCGCTCGAGGACAAGCCGTTGCCGGTCTACGGCACCGGTTCGAATGTGCGCGACTGGCTCTATGTCGAGGACCACGCTCGTGCCCTCGTCGCCGTGCTGACCCGCGGCCGGCCGGGGGAATCCTATAATGTCGGGGGCAATGCCGAGCGGACCAATCTCGACGTGGTGCACGCGATCTGCGATCTGGTCGATGCGCGCCGCCCGCGTGCCGACGGCAGCAGCCGCCGCGACCTGATCACCTTCGTCACCGACCGCCCCGGCCACGACCTGCGCTACGCGATCGACGCCAGCAAGATCGCCGACGAACTCGGCTGGCAGCCGCAGGAGAACTTCGAGACCGGCCTCGGCAAGACCGTCGACTGGTACCTGAATGGCGAGTCCTGGTGGGGCCCGATCCGCGACGGCCGCTATGCCGGCGAGCGGCTCGGCGTCCGGGCCTGAGGCGAACCGATGTCCGGCTCATCCGGCCCGGTCCTCGTCGTCGGCCGAAACGGCCAGGTCGCCCGTGAACTCGACCGGATCGCGGCGGTTTCGGGCCGCGAGATCGTCGCGCTCGGCCGCGTCGAGCTGGATCTCGCCGAGCCCGATCATCCCCGCGCCGCAATCGACCGGCTGCGCCCCGCCGCCGTCATCAACGCGGCCGCCTACACCGCCGTCGACAAGGCCGAATCCGAGCCCGACGCCGCCTTCGCGGTGAACGCCGGGGGGGCCGGGCGTCTCGCCGAAGCCTGCCACCATGCCGGCATTCCGCTCGTGCACATCTCGACCGACTATGTGTTCGACGGCGGCAGGGACGGCGCCTGGACCGAGGGCGATCCCGTCGATCCGCTCGGCGTCTACGGCCGCTCGAAGGCCGAGGGAGAGGCGAAGGTCCGCGAAGCCACCGCGGCGCATGTGATCCTGCGCACCGCCTGGGTGTTTGCCGGTCACGGCGGCAATTTCGTCCGCACCATGCTGCGCTTGGGCAGGGAACGCGATGCGCTCGGCATCGTCGACGACCAGCGCGGCGGCCCGACCGCGGCGCGCGACATCGCCGCCGCCTGCGCCGCGATTACCGAAGGCCTGCTCGGCGGACGCGAGGACGGGTACGGCACCTTCCATTATGCCGGCCGGCCGGCCGTCACATGGTTCGGATTCGCCGAAGCGGTGTTCCGCAGCGCCGCACGTCACGGCTATTCCGCCCCCGCATTGTCGGCGATCACGACTGCCGACTATCCGACACCGGCGCCGCGCCCGGCGAACTCGGTGCTCGATTGTGCCAGGATCGGGAAGGTCTGGGGGATAGAGGCGCCCGACTGGCGCCCGGCGCTCGACGACGCGGTCGACGCGCTTCTGGAAGAGGTCTGAGCGGCGCGGGCAGCGTCTGATGCCGTAGAGGGGCGCTTCAGGCCTGCTCGGCCTCCGCCTCCAGGCTGACGTTTTCGATACGCCCGTCCTCGTTGAGCGGCACGATCGCAATCCGCTTGAGCTGGCCGGTCGTCTGGATCCGCAGGCTCGGCTTGCGCGAGCTCAGTTCGAGCAGCACCCGGTGTCCGAGATGGAACCGGTCGTCGTAGTCGTAGTAGATCCGGATGCGCTCTCCCGACTTGGCGACGGATCCGGCCAGATTGAACCGCAGCCGCAGTATCTTCGGGAATTGGGTTCCGCCGGGCATCTGCCACACAGAGGCGCGGTCCTTGGCGTAGTTGATTTCCTTGCGCTTCAGGTCGGCGGGCTCGACGGCAAGCGGTGTCAGCGCGGCACCCTGTGCCGGGTCTGCTTCCTCGGCGAAGAACCAGTATTCGGGCAGGTTGAGATAGCCGCCGCCCTCGCCGACGATCATCGCCGCGGCGCGCTCGATCGTCTCCTCGGAGGCATCCATGCCCAGGAAGCCGGCGACCTGCTGTGCGCATTCCGCAGCCGATTCGGTCGCCTGTTCGTAGTTGACCAGCAGCACCGGCGCATCGACGGAGTCGAGAAAGGTGAAGATCGCCCGGTAGCTCTCCAGCGCCTCGGTGATGGCGGTCGAGAAGTCCCCGCCGGTCCGCTTCACCACGCTCATGCCGCGCGACATGGGATGGCGCAGTACGAAGACATAGTGCGGGTTGCGCAGCTCGGGATGGAACCGGTCCATGACCAGCGACGCCTCGGGGAACTTGAAGCCCCAGAGCGCGTGTTCCTCGTCGCGCCCGCGGGCCAGTTCGCCGAAGGAATCGAACAGCTGCTTGTTGACGATCCGCTGGACCTTCGCGTCCTCGTGATTGAAGCCGAGATTCTCGCCCATGTAGATGCCGAGCCCGCGCAGCACGCCAGATACCATCGACGTGCCGCCGCGTGCGATCCCGAGCACCACCACCGTGCGCGGCAGGCCCGGCGCCAGTTTGCTCTCGCGCATCACGGCGCAGGCGCCCTTGCGCCCGGTGCCCATCAGCGAGCGCCGGCCGGAGTCTTCGTCGACCACGGTCGAGCTGTAGACGGGATTGTTGATCGCGTTGACGCGCAGCGGATCGGGATTGCCGGGCTGGACCATCCGGCGGGCTTTTTGGAACGCGGCCTTGAGTTTCATTGTCTTTCCTGCGGATCCACCGCTCGCGCGGTCAGTCCCGCGCCCTCAGGTAGCTGTCGAACTTGTCGACTTCCTTGTCCCATGACGTCGACGCCGCAAGCGCCAGCGCCTTCTCGCGTTTTGCCTCGATCTCCGGGCCGCCGTCCAGTGCCGTCATCAGCCCGTCTACGATGCTGTCGACGGTCAGGTCGCAGAAGGTCGCAACGGAATCGTCAACGAGCCATTCGTTGTTCTCGCCGCGGTTGATGACCAGCGGGCACCCCGACGACATCGCTTCCAGCGGCATCAGCGACAGATTGGTAGTCGACAGCACCAGCGCGGCTTCGCACTGCGTGAACATGTCCGCCAGCCCCTTCGGCGACAGCACCTTGGCGTCGAGATGCGGGAACGGGATCTCGTAGTTGTCCAGGTCCCAGCCGGCAAGGATCGCAGCGGTGTCGCCGCGCGTTTCGCAGACCCGCTTCAGGGCCAGCGCGCCGAGTTCGAAGGCGCGCCGCGGCGTCACCGGGCGGGCGTAGAAGAACACGTGCCGGTCGAAATCGGCGGGACGCCGCTCGGCCGGCTTGTAGATGTCGTGGTCGCAGGAAAACAGGATCGACTGCGTCGACACGCCGTAGTCGCGCGCCAGCTTGTTCTTCAGCCAGTCGCCGGCGGTGATGGCGTTGAGCCCGAGCCGGTAGGTATCCTCGGCCATCAGGTGCTCGGTCCCCATCGGGTAGAAGCTCGGCTCGAAGTCCTGCACGAAATAGAACTTGTGCACCGCGTCCTTGTACTTCGCCACCCAGTAGGCGGTCTGCCAGCCCGTCGCGAACAGGAACCGGCTCGGCGGAATACTCTCGCAGCCGAGCACCACCCTCGTGTGCTTGAGCGGGAAAAAGTGCTTGCGGATCGTGTTCAGTGCGTCCTCGGCGTCGGCCCAGCGATAGGGCGCCTGGATGACGACCGTCTGGTTGTGCCAGCCGAGCTTCTCGAGACCCTGCACGAACCGCAGGATCGTCGTGTGCCCGCCGGAGCCCGGCGAGAAATCCGGAACGACCCAGGTGATGCTGTCGGGTGCGACGCCCTTGAGAACCGCGGCGGTCCCCGTTCCCTGCTCCCTGCCGAGAATCTGCTCGAAGTGTTCGACAACCTGATTCCTGGCGATCGTCTGCCCCCGGGGCGCGCCGGCAATCATCCGGCCGAGTTCACCCCGGCTTCGCCGCACCGCGCTGCGCCATCCGTAGCGGCGGATATAGGCGGGCACTTTCTGGATCTTGCCGAACTGTCCCATGCTTCGATTTCGCTGTCCCGATCTGGAGGTGTTCAAGAGCTGGTTCCGTCCCGAAAATCGCTCGCTACTGCAGTTTGGCAGAAACTGCCGTCAGGGTTGTGACCGTTTCACGATGCGCAGCAGGTACTGCCCGTACTCCGTCTTCGCCAGCCGCTCGCCGGCCTCCGCCAGCGCATCGCGGTCGATGAATCCCTTGAAGAAGGCGATCTCCTCGGGACACGCAATCTTGAGCCCCTGCCGCCGTTCGATCGTCTGAATGAATGAAGCCGCCTCATGGAGCGCATCGTGCGTGCCCGTGTCAAGCCAGGCATAGCCGCGCCCGAGCCGTTCCACCTGCAGCTTGCCGCGCTCCAGATAGGTCTGGTTGACCGTGGTGATCTCCAGTTCGCCGCGCGCCGAGGGTTTCACGTCGCGCGCGATGGAGACAACGTCGCTGTCGTAGAAATAAAGCCCTGTCACCGCCCAGTCCGAGCGCGGCTCGGACGGCTTCTCGACGATCGACAGCGCCTTTCCGTCGCCGTCGAACTCGACCACGCCGTAGCGCTCCGGATCGACGACCTGATAGGCGAAAACGGTGGCGCCGCCATTGCCGGCGACGGCGGATTCCAGCTGCTCCTGAAGGCCGTGGCCGTAGAAGATGTTGTCGCCCAGCACCAGCGCGCAGGCATCGCCGTCGATGAAATCGGCGCCGATGATGAATGCCTGCGCCAGACCCTCAGGTCGCGGCTGCACGGCATATTCGAGGCGCAGCCCCCACTGGCGCCCGTCGCCGAGAAGCGATTCGTAAAGCGGCAGATGTTCAGGCGTCGAAATGACCAGGATGTCGCGGATGCCGGCCAGCATCAGCACCGACAGCGGATAGTAGATCATCGGCTTGTCGTAGACCGGCAGAAGCTGCTTGCTCATCGAAATCGTGAGCGGGTGCAGGCGGGTGCCGCTGCCGCCGGCAAGGATGATACCCTTCATTACGCGTCGTCGACCTTAAGACTGTTCGGGATGGCGGATCGAAATGGCATTCGCCCTGTCCGACCCTCGGGTCCGGCACCGGGCTCCAGCATTCCGCCGGGTGTGATAGATGCGCCTCCACTAAACCGTGCGGCGGGCCCAGTCAAACCGGGAAACGCCGTATGTCCGGTGCGGCGGCGGATCGATTCGAGCAGGCCTAGAACCTCGGCGCTGTCGCCCGCAAACGGTGTGTCCTCGCTGGTCCCCCAGAGGAACCGCTCGACCCTCAGAAACAGCACGATATCGGCTTCCGCAAGCGCCCGTTTGGCCAGCTCTGTATCGCCCGACTGCATGTGGATGAAGGTCGTGGTCTCGAAGAACTGGCTGAGCGAGCGGTGCATCGACGTCCCGTAGGAATCGCAGATCACCGCGATCCTGGGCAGCAGCGATGTTCCTGTCTCGGCGGTGGCCGCGAACTGCCGCGTCCGCGTCTTCTCGCCCGTTTCCACCTCCGCCCGGTCCGTCTCGACACCGGCGCGGGAGAACTTCCACACATGGATGGTCTCGGTCTGCTCCAGGCCGGCGAACTTGACCAGGTCCGGGATGTACTTTCGGGCCCGGCCGCGCTCCATCTCCAGCGACGCCGACAGGCCCGGTTCCAGCGCGTCGACGATTCTGCGGGCCAGCGGTGCACTGCCCAGCGGCGTCCAGTGCGTATCGCGCGGATAATAGAGCGGCTCGGGCGCGTCGGCGCGGGCGG
>ENA-ORCV01000929-ORCV01000929.1-marine-metagenome-genome-assembly--contig:-NODE-929-length-12349-cov-2.743318_pt1 | contig 12349 bp, 9 predicted proteins | sample MGYA00237779_ERZ508509 | MGnify/ENA primary metagenome ERZ508509 (study PRJEB26180, sample SAMN06268772) | marine metagenome | isolation source: Bioluminescent Bay, La Paraguera, Puerto Rico | place... | reverse complement strand
TGTGGTACGACCGCCAGCACTGGTGGTATGGCCGCCAGCATATCATGAACCACTTCATCATGGACCCGATGGAAGAAGGCGCGCGCGTGCGCTGCTTCTTCCAGATCATCCAGTGGAACGCCGATTACCGCACCAATTTCGTCTTCGGCATCGGCACGCGCGATGACAAGCTCATCAAGGAAGACGGGCGGTGGAAATTCTGGCGCCTGCATGTGAACGCCTGGACGGATGTGGACCAGGTGCCGTGGAAGGGCGATCGCACCCTGCCGCAACGCCCGCCCTATAAAGTCCCGCCTGCGGACACGCGGCCGTTCGATGAGCAGACGAAGGATCCGTTCTGATTGGGCGGTTGGGGTTTACACATTTTACACTGTCCAAAAGCAAAAAACTCTACCTCTGGAGCCGGGGTGTTGGAGGCCGTGCGCGGACGGTGGAGTACGGACGATTGTAAAGAGCCGTTTGCGGGTGTGGCGCGGTGGTTGGCGTGTAGGAAAGGCGGATTGCGGAAAGACGGTGGGATTTTGGCGCACCGTCACGGTATCTCAGGTCTCAATTTTACCTTTGTAGTGAGGGTTTGGGCGAAAATCGCCAGTGTAGGTTCCATCGCTTCCAATATACCATCTTCCGATTTGGCCTTCGATCGGCACGTCTGGAAAAGTATCATCAAAGTCTGGATCGATTTCCACGACCCACTGTCCAATCAAATGCGGTGCCAGAATCCGAAACATATGGTCCCTAGGCTTTCTGCGAGCCTTAATCACAGGAACATGATTCTCGTTCTTGATAAAGGACCCCGATATTTGACCAGCATCATCAAATTTGTAAGCTCCGACAATCGACTCTGGCGGAACATATTGATCGTCAGCAAACTCCCAATCAATTTTGTAAACCCACCCGCCCGGGTTGGCGGCTGCCTGCCTCTTCATTTCATCGGTAATTTCCATGCCAATCATCTGCCAAAATTTCGATTACGGTAACAATGCACTCAATCATCTGAAGTTCATATCAAAACTATATACGCCACGTCCCTTTGGTGCCGTAGATTCTATTCAGGAATGAACATCGGTCGACGAGAGTCATCATAAGGCAAGGGTCTTGGGGGAGCTTCACTGCAGGCTGGAACCAACACTCCTGAACTGCAATCCGTGCGATGAAACGAAGCATACACCAATGTGAAGATCATCAAGAAAGCTAGAAATGAAAAGATCAATAATGCCAGCCTTGGCAACGTAGAAATTTGGCCGCTCGATCTCCGAAAGGCGATCACAATCGCCAATAGGGAAGATACTAAGCATAGTATTAAGAATGATACCTCACCGTAAACAAATACACCGCTTAGAACTAATGACGCCAATGAGAAGATTATGAGATTTTGCAATATCCATCGAAATGATGTTTCGTTGATCATGATCCGCTTTTTCTGCGTATGGATTGCGATGAAAGTCCACTAGTTTTTCTGAATCCAATCTCAAGATTGGTTCACTTTGTCCGCGCCAACCACACCCTAACCTTCCGGCCTCTGCCCAATCCGCAACTCCGGCGCGCAGCCCAGCCATTGTGCCAGCGCCTTGAGGTCGGCGGTCACATGCTCGGAGGCGAGCTGTTCGCGGCTCTTGTCGAGCCATAATGTCAGCGTGCCATTGCTGCGCGACAGGCTGCTGGTGAGCATGGAGGCGCGTGAGCCTGCGCCGATGCGGCGGCACAGGCGGAAGGCGAGGCCCCAGCCAGCCGCCTCGCGCAAGTCCTCCTCGCTCGCCAGCTTGAGCAGGGCGGAGGTCGGATCGGGCGAGTTGCAGGCGCCGCGCAGCGCCGCACCGATCAGCGCGCGGCCACGGTGGTCGAGGCCGAGCCAGCGCTTGTCCATCGCCCATTCGAAGGAGTGCTTGAGGCGCATGTTGGGCTCCAGCCGTATCTGCGCCAGCGCCAGCATGATGGCGGCGAGGCGCAAGCCTTCGGTCGTCTGGTTGCTGGGGCGAACCACGCCCGAGGTCCAACCGGCAATCATCGTCGCCGTGCTGAGCGCCGCGCCGCGCGGGGCGGTGAAATGGGTGATCGCGGTCAGCAGCGGGTCCTGCGCGCGCGCAGCATCTTCGAGGCGTTTGAACAGCAGGCCTTCGCGCAATCCCCAAGCGGAGACGATCAGCCCGTCGGGCTTGAGCCTGGACAGCAGCACGCGCAGCATGGCTGCGGCGTCGGGAAGGCTCTCGGCGCGCGTCGAGGTGATCCCGCTGATCGAGGCCAGCTTTTCCGGATTCATGCCCGCGAGCTTCTTGGCGACCTTTGATGCCTCCTCATTGCTCAGCCGGAACGCATGCGGGTCGGTCAGCGGATATTTGGACCGGTGCATGGCGAATAGCGCCAGCGAGCGCCATGTGCCGCCGACAAGATAGAGCGGCCCTTCGACCTTGCGCGCCCATTTTTCCGCGGCCAGCACCTTGCCGACAGTCTTGCGAAAGGCCGCATCGCCGTCTTCCCGCATCGCAGGCAGGCGCAAAGTGCCGAGCGGCAGGCTGACGCCATGGTGATAGGTGCCGTCTCCAATCTCGACGAGCTCCAGGCTGCCACCGCCAAGATCGGCCACCAGCCCCTTCGCACCGGGAAAGGCACCGATCACCCCCATGGCGGAGATATTGGCTTCCTCCACTCCTGAAAGCAGGCGAGGCTCGATCCCGAGCGCGCGCACCTTGTCGAGGAACTTCTTCCCGTTCTTGGCATCGCGCGAAGCGGCGGTGGCAACGCATTGCACGTCGCTGATTTCCAGATCCTTCAAGATGACCGAAAAACGCGCCAGTTCGGACAGGGCGGCATCCATGGCTTCGACCGGAATCTTGCCCGTCGTGACCAGATCGCGCCCCAGCCGTGCGGTGACCTTCTCGTTTAGCCACACATCGGGCGTGCGGCGCGCGCCCGAATAGACGACCAGGCGGACGGTGTTGGAACCAATATCGATGACCGCGCGATCGGGCCTATCGGCAGGGCCAATCGAGTTACGGCCCGAGACCGTCCGCGTCACGCGCCGCCCTTGCGCAAGGCAAGGCGCGGTACCCGGGAGTCCTTCAATGCGCCGCCCCGTCCAGATAGAGAGGGATTGGTCATGAAGTACTCGTGGCAGTTGAAAGGCTCGCCGTCATCATCGAGGCGGTGATATTCACCGTTTTCTCCATCGAGCAGCCAGCTCTGCTCTGTATCGAGCAAATTGGCGAGCAGCACCTGTTCGAGCACCTGATCGTGCACCGTGGCGTTCTCGATCGGGACCATCACCTCCACCCGGCGGTTGAGATTGCGGCTCATGGCATCGGCGCTGGTGATATAGACTTTCGCCCGGTCGCTGGGCAGCGGTTCGCCATTGGCAAAGGCCCAGATGCGGCCGTGTTCGAGGAAGCGCCCGACGATGGATTTGACCGTGATGTTCTCCGACAGGCCGGGAACGCCGGGGCGCAGGCAGCAGATGCCGCGCACGATCATGATGATGCGCACGCCCGCCTGGCTCGCCTCGTAGAGACGGTCGATCACGTCCTTTTCGGTGATGGCGTTGAGCTTGGCCCAGATCGCCGCAGGCTTGCCCGCCTGCGCATTGGCGATTTCCTGGTCGATATGGTGGTAGATGCGCTCGCGTAGCGAGATGGGCGAAATGGCGATCCGCTCGGTCTGCTGCGGTTCGACATAGCCAGTGATGAAGTTGAACAATTTCACCGCGTCGCGACCGTATGCCGGATCGGCGGTGAAATAGGACAGGTCGGTATAGATGCGCGCTGTCAGCGGGTGGTAATTGCCTGTGCCGAAGTGGCAGTAGGTGCGATAACCGCCCTCTTCCTCGCGCACGACCATCGACATCTTGGCATGCGTCTTCCAGTCGATGAAGCCATAGATCACCTGCACGCCCGCGCGTTCCAGCTCGCCCGCCCATTTGAGGTTCTGCTCCTCGTCGAAACGGGCCTTCAGTTCCACAACAGCGGTCACGGCCTTGCCCGCCTCTGCAGCGGCTACCAATGCGCTGACCACGGGCGACTGGTTGCCCGCGCGATAGAGTGTCTGCTTGATCGAGATGACCGCCGGGTCGGCTGCTGCCTGGCGCAGAAAATCGACCACCACCTCGAAGCTTTCATAGGGGTGGTGGACCACGAAGTCCTTCTCGCGCACCGCGGCAAAGCAATCGCCGTCATGCTCGGCCACGCGTTCGGGATAGCGCGGGGAATAGGGTGTGAATTTGAGGTCGGGGCGATCTTCGTCGAGCACAGAAGCGAGCCCGCTGATGCCGATCATGCCTAGCGTCTTGTTCACCAGCGCCTGTTGCAGGCCCAGCTTGTCGCGCAGCAGTTCCTCGGCAGCGGGATCGAAGCTTTCGTCGAGTTCGAGCATGATCACCTGGCCGCGGCGGCGGCGCTGGATGGCGCTGCGGAAATAGCGGACGAGGTCTTCTGCCTCTTCTTCCACTTCGATATCGCTGTCGCGCAATACGCGGAAGACGCCGTCTCCCTCGATTCGGAAGCCGGGGAAGAGCATGTGGGCATAGCGGCAGATCAGCCGGTCGATCGCGACATAGATCCCTTCATCGCCCGGCACGCGGATAAAGCGCGGCAAGGCATTGGGGATCAGCACCATTTCCACCAGGCGGCTGCCGTCATCCTCGCGCACGAGGTTGAACAGCGCGCCGATCCCGCCATTGGCGACGAAGGGGAAGGGGTGCGCCGGGTCGATCGCCTGCGGGGTGATCACCGGCATGATATGATCGAGGAAATATTGCCGCAGCCATTCTTCGGCTTCGCCTTCGATCCCGTCCTTGCTGGTGATCCTTATGCCCTGTTCGGCCAGCAGCGGACGCAGTTCTGCCAGCGCATCCTGCTGCATCTGTTCGAGCTGGCGGATCTTGTCCGTGATCGCCGCCAATTGCTGGCTGGGCGTCCTGCCGTCGATCGACACGCGCCCCACGCCCGAACGGACCTGGCCAACCAGGCCGGCGACGCGGATCATGATGAATTCGTCGAGATTGCTGCCTGAAATGGAGAGGAAATTGAGACGTTCGAGGAGCGGATAGGCAGTGTTGCGCGCTTCGGCCAAGACGCGCTCGTTAAAGGCCAGCCAGCTCAGCTCGCGGTTGAAATAGCGATCTTCCGGGCTGGTGCGCTCGGGCGCATCGATCTGGGTGACGGTGCTCATCGCTTGCTTCAACCTTGAGGGATTTCAGTCATCTCTATCCCCTGAATGTGGGGTCTTCACTGATCGCGCGCAAGTTTGCACCTGCACGTGTCACAAATGTCAGAGCAGGTCCTGCGATCGGGCAATGGCGCTGATGCCGCGTTTGCCCGCGCTACGATCGAGCTGGACGATGACATCGATCACGCTGGCGGCATAGGCGATTGTGTCGCTGCGGGTCAGGCCGATGCCGGTCTGCATCACCATCAGGCTCAGCTGTTCGAGCGCGCCGCGCAAGCTATTGGCATGGATGGTGGAGAAGCTGCCCGGATGGCCGGTGTTGATCGCGCGCAGGAAAGATACGCTTTCCGCCCCGCGCAATTCGCCCAGCACGATGCGGTCGGGCCGCAGGCGCAGCGCACTCTGCAGCAATTCGTTGGCGGTCACCTTGGCCTCGCCCAACTCGCCTTTAACCGCGACCAGCCCTACGCCATTGGCGCCTGGGATCTTCAGTTCGGGCGTATCTTCCACCGTCACTACGCGCTCATCGCGCGGGATCTCGCCCAGCATGGCGTTGAGGAAGGTGGTCTTGCCCGTGCTCGTGCCGCCCGAAATGAGCACCGTCTTGCGCGCCTTGATCGCCGCGCGCAAGAAATCGATCGGCTGCGCGACAGGATCGGGCATTTCGCCTTCGTTTTGCTGCACAAGCGGGCCGGCATCGTAGGCGTCGAGCGGAAGGTCCAGCCTGCGGTGGCGACGGATCGCCATGGCCCAGTGCTTGCGCGTGGCGGGCGGCCCGCAGAATTGTATGCGCGCGCCATCGGGCAGGGTGGCGCCCAGCAGCGGATGCTCGCGGTTGATGCCCTGGTGGCTCACCCGGGCGACCTGTTCGGCCAGGCGCTGCACAAGCTTGTCGTCGACCTCGGGTGCTTCGATCCGCTGCATGCCGGGAGAACTTGCATCTTCTACCCAGATCTCTCCAGGGCGGTTGACCAGCACTTCGGTCACCGTGTCACGGTCCAGCCATTGGCGGAAAGGTGCGAGATAGGCATCGAGATAGACAGAGCCGCTGGCGGGCGCCTGCATCCCGTCAGCGTCTGGCTCTTCGCCCAATCGATGGATTTCTGCTGCCATGTCCTGCCTGCCCTAGAGTTGCGGTGCCTGGCTGAAATCGAGGTGACGCGAGGTGAAAACGCGGATCGGCTCACCCTGGCGCACGCGCACCGTGGGCGGGCGCTGGCCGTCCTGCTGCAAGGCGGTGGAGGCAGCATCCTGCCCGCCGCCGAGGATCACCGAAGTGCCGCCACTGGCAATTGCTGTCAGCCCGCCAATCACCGAGAGCAGCATGGCCGAACCGAAGCGCTGGAAGAAGTGGCTGTCCACTTCGCCCTCAAGGCCGGTCATGCCGTCGAATGTGGTGGCCGGGCTGGCGATCTGCACGGAAACGCCGTCGGGACGGATCAGCGTGGTCCAGATGACATAGGCGCGCCTCTGGCCAGATTGCAGGCCGGACTGGTACTGGCCGACGAGGCGGCTGGAGCGCGGTACGAGGATGCGGCTGCCATCATAGCTGCGTACGTCCTGGCTCACTACGGCGCGGACATAGCCGGGAACGTCAGTGTTGATCGCGGTTTCAAGCACTGCCGGGATCATCGTGCCCTGAGTCACCGTGGTGGCGGGATCGAAAGTCTGCGCGGCCAGCGCTGGGCCGCCGCCCACGCCGCCTATGCGTGCGGCAAAGTCTCCGGCGGAGCCAGAGCCGGGCACAACGGGGCCTTCGCCCGGCACGGCCCCTGCCTCGCCCGCAGCAATATTGGCGGCGGTGCTCGGCAAGATGCCGGCATCGAAGACCAGCGTGGGTGAGGAATAGGCGTTGATGCCCGTTTGGAGTCCTTCCTGCGGCGGTTGGGCCAGTACGGGTTCGGGCTGCGGAACGGGCGCGGGTTCTTCGACCGTCGCGGGAACGGCAGCGGCGGTCTCCACTTCGGGAGCGGGTACAGGTGCCGGTGCCGCCTGCGCAGGCTCTTCTTCCGTCACGCGACCAGCATTGAGGCCATACAGGGTGGCCGCACCCAAGAGGGCGACAAAGCCGATACCTGCGGCAAGGCCGAGCGCGTCGGACTTGCTTTTGCGATTGGCGACTGCCGGATAGGACGTCCGGCTGGCGAAATCGATCACCTCGGTTGTCGCATCCTCGCGCGGATCGCGGTCGGCAGCCTCATTGTTCTTTTCGGGCAGGCGCATTGCAAGTTTCATCGCCGTTCCTCCTATGCACCGGCGAGCGACATGGGCTCACCCGTTTCGGCCCGCTCAGGGCCATCGTTGATCAGGCGGGCGACATCGTCACCCGACCGCAGGATGATTTCGCGCGGCACGCGGTCGATCACGATCACATCGCCGCGTACCGCGTAATTCACCGGACCTTCGATGCCTTCCTCATTCGTGACAAGGATCGCAGGCACGGGCTGGCCAACAGCCCAGGTCAGGAAGACTGCTTCGCCATTGTCGAACACTTCCTGCGGCAGGAGCGTTGCTGCTCCTTCTGCGTTCCAGGCAAAGTTGAGCCGTTCGGGATCGAGCACGGCAAAATCGTCATTTGCGGCCGCCATTTCCATGGCATTGGCGCTCTCGACCGGCTCCACTTCGACCTCTTCGGCTTCCGCCAACATTTCTTCTGGATAGGTAAAGGTCAGGACATAGAGCGGTTCGCGGTGGCTTGGGCTCGCCACAAGGTCGAACAGATAGACACGTTGGTCGGTCACCACGGTCATATTGGTCGCGGCGCGCTCCGCAAGTGGTTTGACGAACAGCAGGTTCGCGCTGCGGCTGGGGGTGACCTGCCATTTCTGGCTGTCTCCGATCGCGACGTTCTGGATAAGCTCGCCTGGCGCAAAGCGGATGGTCGCCTGCACATTCACGCGTCCTTCAATCACCACGACTTCGGCGGCATCATATTCGCGTTCGACAAGGCGCGGGTCGCCCTGCGCATGGGCGGTTCCGGTCAGGGTAGTTGCTGCGAGGAGCGCCGAGGCGATGAGGGCGCGGGTCATGATTACTTGTTCTCCGATGAACGAACGGGCGCGGACTTGAAGCGGCTGCCAATGCCGCGTGCGCGCGGAATGGACGTTGTGCTGGACTGGGGTGAGGCGCTTGCTCCGGTCACCCTGGTCTCGCGTATGGTGGTATGGCCGCCAGTAGCGTCGTTGGCGGCCAGGGGCGTGGCTTGCGCCACGCGGATATCCCGGCTCGTGGCGGGAGAGGGCGCAACCGCGGCCCGGTCTCTCGCAGTGGTGTTGGTGAACACCGGCACAGGTGCCCGGTGTGCTGCAACGCTTCTGCCGCGCGCTTCGTCATTGCGGTCGCCCGACGGAGCAAAACCGAACACATTCCACCCGCTTACCATGGTGGAGGTGACCTTCATCACCATGAACATCAGCGCCAGATGCACCGTGCCGATCATGAAGAAGGCCATGGCCGGACGCACGTCGATCCGTCCTGGCGTTGACAAGAGGGCAGCCAATACGGGTGCCGCCAGTTCAAGCATCAGCGAACCTGCCAAAACCGCGAATAGCGGGGCGAGCGCCACGAGGACCACACCCTTGAGCCAGCCGACAAACAAGCCGCGCGTACCCTTGAACAGCGCCATTACGATAAAGATCGGGCCCAATGCCATCAGCACGGCCAGCGCGATCTTGCAGGTCGCCAGCACGCCCACCGTGCCGAGCAGGAGCATGGTACCACCGCTCCACAATAGGCCGGAAGGCGAGAAGATCGAGGTTGTCTCGCTGGCACCTTCGCCCCCTGAGACTTCCATCAGCGAGAACATGACCACGTCGAGCTTGTCGGCGAAAATGGTGGTGGCCGAACCGTCGGTTCCCATCAGCACACCGGCAATTTCATCGGGGCCGAGGACAACGAGATTGTAGAAGACACTCTGGAACGCGAGCCAGCTGGTGGCGAAGGTCACGACAACCACCAGCGTGATCAAACGCGGTGCGAGCGACGACAGTCCAATGCGCAGCCTTCCGGTAATCAGGCCATAGCCGATCAGCGCAACGAAGATCGTCAGCACCATAGATAGCGCGGTCAGCAATGCCCCGTCGACGCCGAACAGCCGCGTGAAAGCGGCCTGCGTCATTTCGCTCGCGGCGCAGTCGATGGCGCGCAGGCTTGCGCCGATACCCGCACCTACGTCTTCGAGCGCATTTTGGCACTGGGCCAAGGGGGCTTGCGAGGCGATCATTCGGCAGCTTCCCGATCATCGGGTGCCGCAGCGCTGGCAGGCGCATCGCCCGGCCACGGTTGATCGGTCAGGGTGGGATACCATTGTGCCGGTTCGTCTCCCAGCGCCTCGCGCAGCAGGTCGAGGCGACGCACAGAACTCTCTCGGCCGGACAGGATGGTGAGCACTTCGGGCGCGCCAGACAGGTCGAGCCGCACTACCACGCTGGCATCGGGCTGCCGCACCAGGAAGCAGCGACTATGCGCAGGCAGGCTCTTGATCAGCGCGAGTTCGTGTTCTGTCAGGCCGAAGCCATCGCAATAATCTTCGGCACGCGCTCGGGCATTGGGCATGAAGATCATCGTAGCGGTCTGTTCGACCAGCGCGGTCGAAATTCGGCTGTCCAAGGCATCGCGGGCGGATTGTGTGGCAAAACCGACCAGCGCATTGCGCTTGCGCAGCGTCTTCAGCCAGTCGCGGATGCGTGCGGCGAAGACCTCGTCATCGAGCGCCTTCCAGCCCTCGTCGATCAGGATCATCGTGGGTTCGCCGTCGAGCCGCTCGTCGATGCGGTGGAACAGGTACATCATCACCGGCGTGCGCAGCTTGGGATTCTCCAGAAGCGCCGTCATGTCGAAGCCCATCACGCGATTGGACAGGTCCAACTGGTCCTTGGCATTGTCGAACAGCCAGCCATGCTCGCCATCCTCGATCCAGGCGGATAGGCGATCGGCGAGATCGCCCGGCTGCGGGCGGCGGCTGCCGGAAACCAGCTCCTTGAAATGGCGCAGGCGGCGCAGCGAGCTGTCATTGGCATATGCCGCGTCCACCGCATGGGCGATGGTCTGCAGTTCTTCCGGCCCTTCGGCCTGCAGCAGCACGCCCAGCCAGTCGCGCAGGAAGGTACGGTTGGCGGGGCTGTCGGGCAGGGCGAGCGGGTTGAAGCCCGATGGCTCGCCGGAGGTGATCCGGTCATAACGTCCGCCAATGCCGCGGATGAAAAGCTCCGCACCACGATCCTTGTCGAACAATATCGTGCGCGGCTTGAACTTTTGCGCCTGCGCGGCGAGGAAGTTCATCACCACGGTCTTGCCCGAACCCGACGGGCCGATGACCGAGAAATTGCCCAGGTCGCCGTGGTGGAAATTGAAGAAGAAGGGCGTCGAGCTGGTCGTCTGTAGCAGTGTGACCGCCTGGCCCCAGTGATTGCCCTCTGCCTGTCCCAGCGCGAAACCGTGCAGCGATCCGAAGCCGGCCATATTGGCGGTGGAGATCATCGCGCGACGGACGAGATAGTTCTCGTTGCCGGGGAACTGGCCCCAGAAGCTCGGTTCGAGATTGGTATCCTCGCGCACAGCAACGGCGCCAGTATCGGCGAGCGCAGCAGCGACGCTGGCAGAGGCATCGTCAAGCCGTTCGAGCGAACTTTCGCGTACCAGCACCGAGAGGTGGTGGTCGCCGAACGCGACGGCTCCTGCACCCAGCTCGTCGCGCGCGGCGAACATGTCCGCCCGCTCGGCCTGCGCGTCCTCGTCAGCGGAACGCAGACGGCGCAGGGCAAGGTCGATTTTCTCGCGCGCGGTCTGCCTCTCCTGCGGGGCGAAGCTTTCGCTCACCACCATTTCATGCGGCAGGCGCAGCATGGCGTCGAGCAGGCCCGGGCTGGTGGCGTCGGGATAATCCTTGAGGCTCAGCATGCTGGCATAATCCGCACCGCCGGCGCCGCGCATTTCCATCGCATCGAGGCCAAAGCTGGCGCGGCGATAGGGCAGCATCTTGCCGATATTGGTGCCGTCTTCGGGCCGCCGCACGGGGCGCATCTCGCCATTATAGAGCGCCGACAGCAGCTCGAGCAGTTCATTGTTCACATGGCCGCTGGTGCCGGTGTAGTCGGACAGCGGCTGCGCGCCATATTCGCCGAGCGACGCGGCGAGGGCCTGCAATGCCGAACGCAAGCTGCGCAGATCCTTGGGGTCGACCTCTTCCGCTTCGGTCGCCTTGCCCTTGAACATGCGACCGAGCTTCTCGCCCCAACCTGCCTTGCCGCGCGCGGGACGGCGGACCAAAGTCACGAACTGGTCGTTGACGAAAAGCGAGCCGGAGGAAAGCTTCTGGCGCCAGCGCGCATCGATATGGGCAGACAGCGGATCGTCGAAGCGAGCTTCCAGCTCCACCGAAACGCGGCGACGGATGACATGGTGATAGAGCACGAAGCGCGCATCGAGGTTGCTGCGCAGCATCACCTCGCGCGTAGCGGCATGGGCGTTGAGAGCGTCGGTATCTTCGGTTTCGAACAGCAGTCCGGGCACCTGCAGCGCGCCCATAAGCGATCCGTCGCGCAGCAGCACGACGTCGGAATCGACCAGATGCGCATAAGGCAGGCGATCGCCCGCCAGCGCCTCCCTGGCGCTCCATGCTGCAGCTCCCAGCCACTTTCCGGGCCACTTGCTCATAATTCTCTTCCTTCGCGCCCGCTCACGGGGCGTAACTGTTGCAGCCCCAGCGCTTGTAATTGCGCACGCGCGGACATTTGCTGACCTTGGTGATCCAGAGGTTAAAGATGCGCGGCTCGCGCAGGCAGGCGAAATAGCCGATCGCATGCATGATGAAGGGGATGGGGATGATCCACAGGCTCTTCAGCAGCAGGAAGGCTTCCGCCGTCACGATCAAATTTATCACGTAATAATCGAACGTCACACCGCCGAACATTTGCGGGCGGGTGAGCGCGCGGTGAATGGGCTGGCGGATCAGTTGCATCGGATCAGCCCACCGCCGCCGCGCTCTGGATGCCGGCGACGATGCTCGCTGCGCCGAAGATGATGAAGACGCCGATGATGACGCTCGCGCCAAAGCGCCAGTTCATCCGGCCCGTCAGCATGCCGAAGCCCACCGCTGCCACCGCCATCACGGCCACGGCTGTGGCGACGCTGCCCAGCAATGTGCCTTGCATCCATGCCAGCGCAGCATTGATCGGCCCCGAACCGGCGGGGGCCT
>ENA-ORCV01000928-ORCV01000928.1-marine-metagenome-genome-assembly--contig:-NODE-928-length-12350-cov-3.405606_pt1 | contig 12350 bp, 11 predicted proteins | sample MGYA00237779_ERZ508509 | MGnify/ENA primary metagenome ERZ508509 (study PRJEB26180, sample SAMN06268772) | marine metagenome | isolation source: Bioluminescent Bay, La Paraguera, Puerto Rico | place... | reverse complement strand
ATCTTTATGGAGGCGGCATGATCCTTTGGTTGGGAAGAGTCGTTGCGCTGGATCAAACGCTGTTGCAGGAGGTATTTCGCAACCGCAGCATTGACGGGGCGCACCTGCAATATATGTCTGGGGAATAATGACGGGCATCGAAGAACTGCCGCCTCCGCCGAGCTTGAGCGCTTTATGCGCTGAAGGCCCAGTGGCTGTCTTCCTCGATTTTGACGGGACGCTGGTGGATATCGCGCCTACGCCTGATTCGATTGATGTGCCAGCAACTCTGGCCGCGTCACTACGCGACTTGTCCCAGCGGCTGGAAGGTCGCTTCGCCCTGATCAGCGGCAGGGCCATTTCCGACATTGAGTCCCATACCGGTGCGCTTGCAATCGCCCGCGCCGGATCGCATGGCGCGGATCGCCTGCTCGCCGATGGATCGCCGTTGTCCGTTGCACCATCGCCTTTGCCTGAAGACATCCGTAAACAGATTGCACGTTTTGCCGAGACAGAGGGTTTCGCGCTTGAGAAGAAGCCGCACGGTGCCGCGCTGCATTATCGTGCAGATCCGTCGCTGGAAGAACGCGGCTTGGCTTTCGCAGATGGACTTGCACGGGCGCATGGCTTGGCAATCAAGCGCGGCAAATGCGTGATCGAATTTGTTCAGCCGGGGGCGGATAAGGGCAGCGCGGTGCGCGCCTATATGAGCCATGTGGCTTTCATGGGTGCATTTCCGCTGTTCATAGGGGATGATGTGACCGATGAAGATGGTTTCGCCGCAGTCGACGAATTTGGAGGAGCTGGAATATTGGTAGGTGATCGCCAACCCACGCTGGCGCACTGGCGCCTGGAAGGGCCGGAGCAGGTCCATGAATGGCTGGGGCTTTGAGCTCTATGAGCGGAAACCGGATAGAATCGGATCTCGAGCTCTGGCCAATCGGCAACTGCCAGGTTTCGGGCCTGATCGACAAGCAGGCAGGTATCGTCTGGGGGTGTGTGCCGCGTGTCGATGGCGATCCGGCCTTTTGCTCGCTGCTCAATGGTGAGTCACAGGGAGTGGGCGTCTGGCGTTTCGAGCTGGAAGGGCAGGTTTCCTCCAGCCAGCATTATGTGCGCAACACGCCAATCCTTGTGACGCGGCTCGCCGATCGAGACGGCGGTATACTGGACGTCTTCGATTTCTGCCCACGATTCGAGCGATCCGGCCGTATGTATCGCCCCGTCGCCTATTGCCGCATTGTGCGTCCGGTGGCGGGGACCCCCAGGATGAAAGTGACACTGCGGCCTATGCGCGATTATGGCACCGCGGTTGCCGAAACCACCAATGGCACCAACCATATCCGCTATCTGACAACGGGCCAGGCACTGCGCCTCTCCACCGATGCCCCAGTTGGTTATGTGCTCGATCAGCGAACCTATCGTGTGGAAAGTGACCAGCACTTCTTCCTTGGTCCGGATGAGCCGTTCAACGGAAATATCCGTAGCGAAGTCAGGCGGATGGAAGCCATGACGCAGAAGTACTGGCAATATTGGGTGCGCAGCCTGGCAACGCCATTCGAATGGCAGGAAGAAGTCATTCGCTGCGCCATCACGCTTAAACTGTGCCAGCATGAGGAGACCGGCGCCATCGTTGCCGCGTTGACGACCTCAATCCCCGAAGCGCCTGGCAGTGAACGCAATTGGGATTATCGCTACTGCTGGATACGCGATTCCTATTACACGGTGCAGGCGTTGAACCGGCTCGGCGCGCTTGATGTTCTTGAGAAATATCTCGCCTACCTTCGCAACATCGTCGACAATGCGCAGGGTGGGCAGATCCAACCGCTCTATTCGGTGATGGGCGTGGCCGAACTTGACGAGACGACCGCGCCTTATCTTGCGGGCTATCGTGGCATGGGCCCGGTGCGTGTGGGCAATGCCGCCTACAAGCAAGTCCAGCATGACTGTTACGGCCAGATTGTCCTCCCCACCGCACAGGGCTTCATGGACAAGCGGCTCCTGCGCATGGCCGACAGGGACGATTTCGAGGCGCTGGAAGAGGTGGGCGAAAGCGCCTGGAAGATGCACGACCAGCCCGATGCCGGTCTATGGGAGTTTCGCACACGTCAGGAGGTGCATACCTATTCCGCAGTCATGAGCTGGGCTGCTTGCGATCGGCTGGCAACCGTGGCGCGGCTCAAGGGCTGGGACGACAAGGCGCGCTTCTGGCAGGATCGCGCAGACATTGTGCGTGAGACGATCGACAAGGAAGCATGGGTCGAAAACGGGGAGGGCGGCCATTACGGTGCCAGCTTCGAAAGCGACTATCTCGATGCCAGCTTGCTGCAATTGCTCGAACTGCGTTTCCTCTCGGCCAACGATGAAAGGTTCCAGTCGACCTTTGCCATGGTGGAAAAGGAGCTGCGCCGCGGTGAGCACATGCTGCGCTATGCGGCCGAGGACGATTTCGGCGCACCAGAAACCGCTTTCAACATCTGTACGTTCTGGCTGATCGAGGCGCTGGCACTGATGGATCGCAAGGACGAGGCGCGCGACCTGTTCACGACTATGCTGGGCCATTGCACCGGATCCGGGCTATTGTCCGAGGACATGGATTTCGAGACCGGCGAATTGTGGGGCAATTTCCCGCAGACATATTCACTGGTTGGCGTGATCAATTGTGCAGGGCACCTTTCCAGATCCTGGAATACAGTGCGTTAAGGAGAAGTATGAGCCGATTAGTCGTCATTTCGAACAGAGTGGCCGTTCCCAAAGCGCGCGGTGCGGCGGGTGCGCAGGGCGGCCTTGCCGGTGCCCTTAACGCAGCGCTGAAGGAAAATGGCGGAATCTGGTTCGGCTGGTCGGGGCAGGAATGCGAAGAGTTTTCTGGCAATCTCAACATCCAGCGCTCTGCAGACGGCGTCACGACGGCGACGATTGATCTCGAACCTCAGGATGTCGAGGAATATTATAACGGATATGCCAATTCCACGCTTTGGCCGCTGTTCCATTACCGTATCGACCTGACCGAATATGAGCGGGAATTTGGCAAGGGATACGAGCGCGTTAATGAGCGCTTTGCCCAAAGTGTCCTGCCGCTGATCGAGCAGGGCGATCTCGTCTGGGTGCATGACTATCACTTGATGCCGCTAGGCGAGCGGCTGCGGTCGCGTGGGCTCAAGAACAAGCTTGGATTCTTCCTGCACATACCTTGGCCGCCGACCAATCTTTTCGTCTCGCTCCCCTATCATGAGCGGCTGGTGCGGAGCTTGCTGCACTACGACCTGCTCGGTTTCCAGAACGATACCTGGCTAGCGAGCTTCCTGCATTATTGTGCAAAGGAACTGGGTGCCGAGGTGGATGAAGCTACTGGTGCAGTGACGCTTGATGGACGGACCACCATCGCACGCGCCTATCCCATCGGCATCGATTATGATTTCTTCATGCAGAAGGGGGGCAGTGAGGAAGCGAAGGTTGCCGAAACGCGATTGGCCAATTCATTGCGCGGGCGGACCTGTATGATTGGTGTCGACCGTCTCGACTACTCCAAGGGCATTCCGGAACGCATTGACGGGATCGGGCGCTTCTTTGACGAGTATCCGGAGAGGGTCGAGGATCTTGTCTTCATCCAGATTGCGCCCCCAAGCCGCGAAGATATTGGCTCATACCAGAATATCCGCGAAATCCTCGAGCAGAAATGCGGCCAGATCAACGGCGCGCGATCGGATGTCGATCTTGTGCCCATCCGCTACGTCAACAAGGGCTACAAGCAGGAAGAACTATTCGGTTTCTACCGTGCATCGAAGATCGGACTGGTAACGCCATTGCGCGACGGGATGAACCTTGTCGCCAAGGAATATGTCGCCGCGCAGGACCCCGACGATCCTGGCGTGCTTGTCCTTTCGCAGTTCGCCGGTGCCGCCCAGCAGATGCAGGATGCATTGCTCGTCAATCCGCATAGCCCGGACGATTTGGCGCACCATATCCGCCTCGCGCTCGACATGCCGCTGAAGGAACGCAAGGCGCGTTATGATAAGCTGATTGAGACTGTGCGCGAGGAGAACGTCCTTCGCTGGACGGATAATTTCATGACCGACATGAAGGCACTGGACTGAGCTAGATTGCCGCTGCTGCTGCAAGGCCGATTAGTGCGAACAACACCACGCTCGATGCAGCAAATATCTGGAAGCGCAACATGACGCGGTTCACCGTCGCTTGAACTAGAGAATGCACCACGCGCAGGGAAACGTAGACCAACGCCAGGTAATAGGCGATCCCGTCGCCTTCACCCAACAACGCCAGCGAGATGGCAATGGCATAGAAGACCGTGGGTGCCTCATGCAGGTGGTTATAATTATGCGCCTTCCACTGGACGCTCGGTGGCAGCAGTTCGTCCGGAGACTTCTCCAGGAAATCGTCCGGATGAAGCTCTGCCGCTTTGATCGCTGCGATGCGCGTCCCGTAGAGCCAGAACCAAATGACTGCGGTCCAGGCAGCAAGAGCGACGACGGGTTGCAGGATGGCTATCTCGTTCACAGCGTCACCATCAGAGCCCGTACTGCCATTACGGCAAGAACTATGCTCGAAGTCATGAACAATGTGATCCGTATGGGAATGGTATTGACCAAGGCCTGCCAGAACGAGTGGACTACGCGGATACCGACGTAAGCCCAAGCCAGCCATACATCGGTTTGTGTCGCACCTGCGACCGCCAGCACCACAACCACCGCATAGAAGATTGTCGGCTGCTCCATCAAGTGATTGTAGTTATGTGCTTTCCACTGGATTTCGGGAGGCAATATGCCATCCAGGTCGTTTCCACGACCTCCGCGTGACTGTTCGGGCGGAATATTGAGCTTGGCCAAAGCAGGCAGCCGTGTTGCCGCCATCCACACCAGTACGATCAGCGACCACGCCACCAGCGCGGCAGCCGGGGCAAGCATTGCATTTTGCATGATTGATCCTCCTCCAGATTTAACGGAGGCTGGCGTTTCAAAAATAGATTGTCAAATGAAACCTATTGGTCCTGACCGATGATTTCGGAGAATAGCTGCGGATCGACATTGCCACCGGTCACCACGATGACGGTCCCCTCATCGACTGGTGCCTTGCCCGCCATGGCTGCCGCAACACCAGCTGCCGCGCCTGGCTCCACCACCAGTCGCGCATGTGCAAACAGGTGTCGCATGGCCGCGCGAATCTCTGCGTCGGTGACAGTCAGGCCCGGTGCTGCGCGGTGCTTCAAGACATCGATATTGATCTCCTGAGCGGCTGGAGCAAGGAGGCAATCGCAAATCGTACGCGGTGCTGCTGCATCCGACGCAAGTGGAGTGCCAGCTGCCATACTGCGTCCTATCGTGTCCCAGCCGACGGGCTCCACCGGCACGATTTCTGCCTCGGGACAGGCGAGGGCGAGTCCTGCGGACAGGCCACCGCCACCGCAGGGCGCGATAAAGCGCGTGGGTTCGGGTAATCCGCGTTCAGCCAATTGCGCCCTAGTCTCGATTGCGATCGATCCCTGGCCTTCGATCACCCAGGGATCGGCAAAGGCATGAACAATGGTCGCTCCAGTCTGTGCCTGCAATTCGCGGGCGATGCCATCGCGATCACTGACATGGCGTTCATATTCCACGATCTGTGCGCCAAGCTTCCTGACATTGTCGAGCTTGATGCGTGGCGCATCGCTGGGCATCACGATCGTTGCCGCGATGCCCAGACGCCGCGCCGCCCAGGCTACTCCTTGCGCATGATTGCCGCTCGACACGCCGATCACGCCGCGCGCACGGTCTTTGACGGGAATCGCTGTGATTCGGTTCCACGCACCGCGAATCTTGAAGGCGCCGATAGGCTGCAGGCTTTCCGCCTTGATCCAGCAGGATCGCTCGCCGAATTCGATTGGCAAGAGTGGTGTCATGGGCAGGATTTCTGCCACTTTGGCCGCTGCGCGCACTATGCCTTCGCTGGTTGGTTTTCGCATTGTCGCATTATCCGTCATAACAGTATGCGAAATACATATTTACGTGGGCGCCGGAAGCCCCTATCGGGCGCGCCTTTTCCCGGGAACCCAAGTCTTACTGGGTCCGTTGGCCGGGCAACTGGACCTGGAGGAATGCCATGAGTGATTCGGCCATCAATGACATCCGCCCAAAGAGCAATCGAAAGGCGGAACTGCTGTCGACCGAAGTCGAGCATATCGACATCACCAAGTTTGACGCGCGTCCCATCGTCGATGCGATGGGCAAGATGAGCTTCACCAGCCGCGATCTCGCCCATGCGACGAAGATCTACAACCAGATGTTGGCAGACAAAGATTGTACCATCTTCCTCGTCATCGCCGGATCGACCAGCGCGGGCGGTTGCATGGACCTATATGCGGAACTGATCCGCTCCAACATGGTCGATTGCGTCGTGGCGACGGGTGCCACCATCGTGGACATGGATTTCTTCGAAGGGCTTGGCCACAAGCACTATCAGGCGCTGGAGGTGCCCGACGATGATACGCTGCGTTCGCTCTATATCGACCGCATCTACGACACATACATCGACGAAGAGCAGCTGCAGGATTGCGATTTCACGATCAACAAGATCGCCAACTCGCTCGAGCCCAAGGCCTATTCCAGCCGCGCCTTCATCCGCGAGATGGGCAAGTACCTGTCTGAACACGGCAAGAAGGAAAACAGCCTCGTCAAGCTCGCCTATGAGCATGATGTGCCGATCTTTTGCCCCGCCTTTGTCGACTCCTCAGCCGGTTTCGGCCTGGTCAAGCACCAGGTGGACCGCATGAAGGAAGGCAAGCCCTATTTGACGATCGATGCGGTGGCGGATTTTCGCGAACTGACCGACATCAAGATCAAGGCGGGCGAGAGCGGCCTGCTTATGATCGGTGGCGGTGTGCCGAAAAACTTTATCCAGGATACTGTCGTTTGCGCCGAAATCCTGGGCCATGAGGACGTGGCCGTGCACAAATATGCCGTGCAGATTACCGTGGCCGACGTTCGCGATGGCGCCTGTTCCTCTTCGACGCTGCAGGAAGCCGCCAGTTGGGGCAAGGTTTCCACCGCGATCGAGCAAATGGTCTTTGCGGAGGCCGGTTCGGTCATGCCGTTATTGGCGTCCGATGCCTATCACCGCGAGCACTGGAAGACCCGCGACAAGCGTCGCTGGTCTAGCATCTTCGCGGATTGATCTGATTTCGCGCCTACCTCGTCGGGTCGTTCAATGACGCGGCGAGGTCGGCCATAGACATGAACTGGTTGATACAGGTTTCGATCATCTCGCGGTCGCGGCCTGCATCCATATTGCCGCTCTCGAACATGTTCTTGGCTTCAAGCACCACAGTAAGTTCGCCCTGGTGGAACAGCGTGCGAATCCTCTTGCCGGAAAATGCATTTTCGAGGGCAATCATCTTTTCCACATAAGTCGGATGGACGAGATAACGTGCTTCGACCTGATCGGTCGAATAGATGGTAAATTCGTCCTCGAATTCGGAATGTACCATATCGACCTTCTGTAGCTCGCGTCCGTTGACATTCAGCACATCCTTCTCGCCGAAAAAGCCGAATTTCTTGTGTTTCCCGGCACGTTCCACAAGCGTGATGCCGAGGAAGTTCCTGTCGCAAGTAATGGTCATGACCGGACCACGAAAAACCGTTACATAATGTGAATTCTTGCCGCTCTGTCGCCGTTGCTTGAGATGCGCCTCGTGCAGCGTGAAGCTGCGTGCACCGATATGTCCGCTCCACATGTCCTCGAAGCTGGAGCGCTGGTAACTCGGCACCATCTTGAAGTTGCGGGCCCGCGTGAATCCGGCGCCTGGCTCAATCTCGTGCTGGTAGCTGAGATGCAACGCGCGGGCGAGGGCGCTGTTGATGCCTTCCTTGGTCTGCTTGATCGCCTTGGCGCGCGGCGCATAGACCCACCAAGCTGCGCCCGCCACGGCCGCGCCGATGATCCAGAATTTCAAGTCACCAGCAAATGGGATGCCAATGACAAACCCGGCCAACGGCAGAACAATCAGCGCAGCCCAGACGAGCCGTGAATTACTCTTCGCCCGGGCCTCTTCGCGCACGTCGGTTTGCTGGCTGAGCCATTCGCCCAGTTCACCGCGCAACAACTCGTCCACATCGGGCCGTTTGATCACGTTCAGTTTTTCCCTTCCCGTACAACCACGTTAATGGCACACTTTCGGTCAATATGCATCGGGGAGGGTGGAATTCATGGAATGGATCTTGATCGGTATCGTCGTCCTGTTGGCCATTGTGGTCATCGGCATTTACAACCGGCTCGTGAGCTTGCGCCAGAACGTCAACCAGGGTGTGGCCGACATCGATGCCCAATTGCGCCAGCGGCATGACTTGATCCCGAACCTCGTCAACACGGTGCAGGGCTATGCTGCCCACGAGAAGGAAACGCTCGATGCGGTGATTTCCGCCCGAAATGCGGCAGCGGATGGTTCGCTCAGTTCGCAGGACGAGGCGAAACTGCGGATGGCCCTGGATGGCTTGCTGGCACTCGGAGAGGCCTATCCCGATCTCAAGGCCTCGGCCAATTTCCAGGAATTGCAGCGCGAACTGGCCGATGTCGAAGACAAGCTGGCTGCTGCGCGTCGGGCACTCAATGCCGCGGTGTCGCGCCTGAATACAGGCATCCAGAGCTTTCCAGCAGTGCTCTTTGCCGGAATGTTGGGTTTCCGCGAAGCGGATTTCCACCGGCTTGACGACAGCGAGAAAGGCGTGGTGGATGCCGTGCCCGATGTGAAGTTCTGAGGGCTTTTTTGCACTTGCATAGCGGGACGGTGTCTCTATATGCCGCCTTCCGCTGCCCCATGGGACTTCCAACCGCAAGGCAGCTTGTGATTGAATTGATTTCTGGGGGTCCCTTGAGTTGCACATCTATCCTGACGCAAAGGCTGTAGTCGGCGCCATCGCGCCGGATGAGGCTGTCATCCTCAACCGCCCCCATGCGGCGGCCCGTGCTGCGCGTTTCTTTGCAGAGAAATTTCCCGGTACCGCCATGTATGCGGTGAAGGCGAATCCTTCGCCCGATCTCGTGCGCATCCTTTGGGACCAAGGCATCACGCATTACGATGTCGCCTCGATTGCCGAAGTACGCATGGTGCGCGAAGTGCTTCCGCATGCGAAACTGTGCTTCATGCATCCAGTCAAGACCAAGAGCGCAATTCGCGAAGCCTATTTCACTCATGGCGTGCGCACCTTCAGCCTCGATGCGATCGAGGAACTCGAAAAGATCGTCGAAGCGACCGATGCAGCGCAGGACCTGCAATTGCTGGTGCGCCTGCGCGTGTCCTCGGAACATTCCGAACTTTCACTGGCCGCGAAGTTCGGCGTCGACCTGGCCGATGCCAAGCCGCTGCTACAGGCGACCCGCCAGCATTGCGACGCGCTGGGCATCTGCTTCCATGTCGGCAGCCAGGCGATGACGCCGTTCGCCTATTTGCAGGCGCTCGAACGTGTTCGTGCCGCGATTGCCGAGGCGGCTGTGACGGTGGACATCGTCGATGTCGGTGGTGGATTTCCGAGCATTTATCCGGACCTCGATCCGGCACCGATGGAAGATTATTTCGCGCAGATCCATCGCCACTTCGAATCGCTGCCGATTTCCTATTCGGCGGAGCTTTGGGGCGAGCCCGGCCGCGCGCTGTGCGCGGAATATTCGAGCCTGATTGTCAAGGTCGAAAAGCGTCGGGGCAATGAACTCTACATCAATGACGGGGCCTATGGTGCCCTGTTCGATGCGGCACATGTTGATTGGCGGTTCCCGGTCGTGGCGCTGGAAGACGATCTGATCCAGCCGCTGGCGGAGTTTTCCTTCTACGGCCCGACATGCGACGATGCGGATTACATGAAAGGCCCGTTCCTCCTGCCCGAGGATATCCAGGCCGGCGACTATATCGAGATCGGCATGCTGGGGGCCTATGGAGCGGCCATGCAGACGCGTTTCAACGGCTTTGGGGCGACGCTGGGTTTCATCGTTGAGGACGAGCCCATGGCCAGCCTTTATCGCGGCGACCGACCGGATCCCCGCGAAAGCGACAATGTGGTGAGCTTGCGTTAATCGAGATGCGCGAGAGCGGGCCGGAAGGCACCGGCCCGCCCACTCTCGTCAGTCGAAGATGCTGATCCCGCGCGATTCGCGTTCTGTGTCCTCGTGCAGGATGCCCTGGCTGGGGACTTCGGGCTTGAACAATTCGTGGCAGGCCAAGCAGTTCTCCACCAGGCGGTCGCCGATCGCACGCCATGCCGCGACGTCTTCGGACTTTGCTTCTGCCAGCGGGAGCGCATCCTGGCCGATCTGCGTCAACTCATCGGCATATCCTTGCCAGTCGGAATTCGCGGCCCATTGAGCATCGAACTCACCAGTGCCAGGAATTTTGATGATCTGGCCGGTCAAGATCATGTCATAGACGGCACCGCGCACTTGATCCCAATCGTGGTCGTCGCGCGGCAAATCGCCATTGCCAACTGCCCAGATGAAATCGGCAGACTGGTCGGTAATGCCGACCATGCTCGCATTGATGCTGATGGGCAACGACTGCAGTCCTGTTGATGCGGCCGCTTCTTCAGCTGGAGCTTCTGCTGCCTGGTTGCAGCCAGCCAGCACCAGAGCGGCTACAGATGCAGTAAACAGAGACGGGATCCTCTTCATGGCAATTCTCCTCTTGCGTACTTGGCAATGCCGGAAAGGCACTAAACCATGTTAAGAGAATTGCGCCGAAGTGGGAACTCCACATTGATCTTGGTCAGATTTGTAGGGCTGTTTGTCCTTAGCCGCGCGAAACGGCGACTTCCATGAATTGCGGCTTGCTGCCCCCTTGCTGGACAGATTGGGTCAGCGGATAGTTGCCCGGCGGGAGGGCCGCGAGGGGCATGCCCGCTGCTGCCAATGCATAAGGCGAAACGCGATGGCGCGTCACCAGGCCGCCAGCGCCGTCCTTGACCAGCGGCGTTTCGAATTCGACGCCGATCATGGCACCTTCGGAGCGCAAGACGCTGCAAACCACCAGTTGGCCGGCACCAAGATCCAGCACCAGGCCGGTTCCTTTGGGTACGCCAAGCAGTCCTTCGATGCTGGCGCCGGTCGAGGACAGGTCACGCATAACGGCATCGTAACGGTGGTCCTCGTGGATAACGCCGATCCGGCGGAAAACCGAACGGCGTTCCGAACGATATTTCATCGGGCCATCGGGTTTGATGCGGAATTCGCCGGATTCCATGCCCGCGATACATTGTTCGTTCGGCAGGGCCTTGGAATAGATCCAGCCCTGTACCAGCTTGCCGCCTTTGGATCGGACGACTTCCAGCTGGTCGAAAGCTTCGACGCCTTCCACCGTTGTTTCCATACCCAGCGCATTGGACAGGCCGATGATGGCGGCAATGATCTTCGCGCTGTTCTGGTCCTGCTGCGTGCAGGTATCGACAAAGCTCTTGTCGACCTTGATCTTGTCGAAGGGGGCAGAGCGCAAATAGCTGAGCGAGGAATAGCCCGTTCCGAAATCGTCGAGTGCCAGTCGAACGCCGAGCTTTTTCAATGACTGGAATATCTCGTCCACAGTCTCGCTATCGCCCAGGAAGACGCTTTCTGTCAGCTCCAGCTCAAGCCTGTCGGGCTCCAGGCCGCTATGCGCCAGCGCATTGGTAACCGTTGTTAGAAATCCGTTGTGGCGGAACTGGTTGGCGGAAACGTTCACCGCCACCCTTACAGAGCTAGGCCATTGCGCGGCGTCTTCGCAGGCCCGGCGTAGCGCCCATTCGCCCAAATTGTTGATCAGGCTCGATTCCTCGGCGACCGGGATGAACAGGCCGGGGCTGACGAAACCGCGTTCTTCATGCTCCCAACGCATCAGCGCCTCGAAGCCGATAACCATGTCATCCTTGACCCGAACGACGGGCTGGTAATGCAGCTGCAGCTCATCCTTGGTGAGCGCCTCGCGAAGATCGTCCAGCAGGTTGGCGCGCTCTTCCTCTTCGTCCTTCAAATCCGCAGCGTAGAAGCGATACTGTCCGCGCCCGCCATTCTTTGCGGAATAAAGCGCAAGGTCGGCAGAATGGACCAGATCTTCGCTCTCCACCCCGTCATAGGGTGCGATGGCCATGCCTACGCTGGTGCCGATCACGGCGCGCTTGCCATCGATGGGATAGGGCTGGGAAACGATCTTGATGATCTTTTCGGCGAGCTGGCCCAGCTTGCCGCGATCATCCATATCGGGAAGTATTACCTGGAATTCGTCACCGCCCAGGCGGCCGACTTCGCCCTGGTCGCCAACGACAGCCAGGAGGCGGGAAGCCGCTTCCTTGAGCAAGTCATCGCCCGCCTGGTGGCCCATCGTGTCATTGACCTGCTTGAAGCGGTCGAGGTCCAGCATCATCAGC
>ENA-ORCV01000924-ORCV01000924.1-marine-metagenome-genome-assembly--contig:-NODE-924-length-12369-cov-2.822323_pt1 | contig 12369 bp, 8 predicted proteins | sample MGYA00237779_ERZ508509 | MGnify/ENA primary metagenome ERZ508509 (study PRJEB26180, sample SAMN06268772) | marine metagenome | isolation source: Bioluminescent Bay, La Paraguera, Puerto Rico | place... | reverse complement strand
TCGGGGCCGGGTCGTTCTCGCCGTGATACATGAGCAGACGACCGCCATTGCCAAAGAACGCAGACAGGTCAGGATCTTTTGCTTCATAGAGATCGGCGAAGTCGCTGGAGCGAACAATCAGGTAATTCGCTTCGTTGAAGTCAGCGAGCGTCACGTTCTCGTCGTCGAAGAACAGCGGGAAGAGGTTGAGCAGGCCATTGCCCCCCGTATTGTCCACGCCCGAACCATCGACGACGGTAAAGAAGGACCATCCGGCCTCTCCGCCACGTTGCATCGGAGCCATGGCAAAACTGCCGTCCGAGGCCCGGATGCCTTCGTAAATCGTCTGCATGGCGGTGACCTGCGGTGCGGTGAGGCAACTTGCCGTCTTGCCTGCTTCGCATTGCAGGCTGGCCGGATCGAAGGCGCAGCTTCCGGGATCGTTGATGATGCCGTCCTCGACACCGTCCAGCGTATCGCACTGCGCGAGGGCCGCCTCTTGCACAAGTTGCAGGTCATCCGCTGAAAATCCTGCCGCGCCGTTTCCTGCAGCAAATGTCTGGGTCTTGAACACTGAACTGGTTTGCGTTTGCAGAGTGTAGACAGGCGCACCGGCGATGATAGCATCGTAATCGGTGGGGTAACGCTGCGCTTCCATCAGCGCCATGCGTCCGCCGGTAGAGCACCCTTGGAAATAGGCGCGGCGATGTTCCTGCCCGTAGAAGGAGCTTGCCAGCGACTTGCCCGCGACAGTCATTTCGTGGATGGCGCGGTGGGAGAAATCGACTGCGCTTTCAGGCCGTTCGACGATCCAACTATTGGCCCAGACATTGGTCCCTTCATTGCCGCCATTTGTCTGCATGGTGGCGTAGCCCTTGGACAATCCGTCGCTCGCCGATTGCACGGTGACATTGCCAGCCCAGCCGCCACCGCCAAGACCTAGGAGCTTGCCATTCCATTCTGCCGGCAATCGATAGACCACGCCAATATTCGATCCCTCCACCGGTGAAAGCGTGCCGCTGATTTCGCAGAAAGCGGGCAGAGTGTCGCTCGCTTCGACCCATTGGGCGGTGGCGTTCTCCGCTCCCAGCACGCTGGCGTCAAAGGCGGAACAATCCTCGGCAGAGACTACCACAGGCGTGAATGTCTCCTCGCCACCCGAACAGGAGGCGAGCACGAGCGCTGCCAGGCTGACAGTCGCAAATCGTTTCATGAAATCTCCCAAACCTTGTTTTCGAATGGGAGGCTAGCTGGGGGCCTTCTTCCTGCCAACCGTCATAATTGTAGCAAGGTGTCGCTTGTGACAATTCGGGTTGGGCTTGGCGCGCAGGTGCAAATGAAAATCGCATTAAGTTCAGAAGCTGACCTTCGCTTGGCGCTGGACTGCAGGGGTCCGCGTGTTAGGTTCCTGGCCAAAGCCATGGAAAGGGAATTGTGATGTCAGGCGAAGCCTACCCCGACTTGCCGCTGTTTCGGATCCCGTGGACCGACATGTCCGAGGCGGACATCAGCACGAGACTTGCTCAGGTATCAAATCTGGGACCACAATCAGCCTCGCGCACCAGCCGGTCGCTGGCGGGCACAACCATGCAGATCGTGTGCGACCAGGGGACGACCGGAGTTGACGGTCCGAGCCTGTCCTACAATTTCACAACCAGTGACAGCCTGATTGTCACGGAAAATGGCGGCGTGCCGACGCAGGCAGGCTATAAGGCGCTCGACATGGGCGACCTCACCTTCTTCGCCTATCTGATCCCTACCGAATTGCGCGGGTTCGCCGTGGTGGTGGACAACCACACGCGCTCGGCCACGGTCTTCGAGCTCTGGTTCGGCGGTTACAAGCGCAAGCGTGAAGTGATGCGCGAAGTCTATCAGGGTTATGTCGCAGTTGACGGGCAGCCGCCTAGCGAGGTGCGCCACGAATTCAACAACCGATTGGAAGGCGCGGGTTATCACTGGCGGCAGGATAATGGCGCAGAGACGCTCGAATATTATTCGTCGATTGCCTACACGCACTGGGTCGAGCTGAGCCGGATGAGCCGCGAAATCGGCTACAGTGCGCCAGCCGATTATATCGAGATTGGCCACGGCAAGTACATCTATACCCGCACCGAATGTGAGTTTTCGGGCATCTTTACTGTCTATGCGTTTGACGTGAACAAGCTCACCCAGGTCGGTTTGCGGCTGGGGTTCAATGCCGCCGACGAGCTCGAATTCTATGTCTTTCGTGGAACGGGTGAATGGCTTGGCCAGATCGCCAAGTTCGAGACTTTCGGCAACACCGCAGGTGGCCCGATGCTGCCGCGCCCGGGGCCGGGTCAGACTGCCGATGTGGATGCTACGGCCAAGGGGGCCAGGGCAGTCTATCGCCCGATGGAAACCTACGTCACCATGACCAAGGAAGAGGTCGACGCGATCGTTCCCGAAAACACGCGGGTTTTCGCCAACCGCGTGGGAGCGGGCAGCGGTGCGACGGGAATGGCCTATAATGTAGACACGCCAAGCGACAAATTGATCGGGAAGACGGCGACGATCCCTTACGACAATGGTCCCACGATGGACTATGAATTCACCAGCGTGGACGAGCTGCGCTATCGCTTGGATGGCGGATCTTGGACCACTACACGCTATCATGCCTGGGAAGCGATCGAGGATGTGTTCTTGATGGGCCATGTCCTGCACGGCATGCCCAACCATGATGGCCATATCGTCGTTCTCGATTTCGAGGAGGGCAAGGCGACTTGCTATAACGGCTATCTCAACACGCCCTACATCGCCAATGAAGCCGGGTGTCGCCATTTATTCGGCAAGCTGATTGCCGAAGGGGTGCCTGATCCAGGCTCAAAACGGCACGAATACACCGAGGACATGCTCGGACGGGCGATTACCTACAGCTATCAGCCTGGCCTGACCTCGATGCATCTCTATTCTACGCCGGGCACGACCAGCTGGATTATCTTCACTGGCGACCAGCAGGCAGGCCTCGAATGGTCGGGCACTGGCGCGCAGGTCAAAATCCGAGACGGGCTCTATTTCCTCTACTGGATCGAGGAGGCCTGCAACGGCACCCTTGGTACAATCCTGCTCAACCTGCGGACCATGCACGATATCGGCATTGGCTATCACTGCGGGACCGAGGGTCTGAGTATGAGCCCGGTCGGCGCATTATTGCGCCACGCCGGCGAGTTCGATGTCGAGCGTTTCTTCCAACACCGGACAAGAGGATAAGGCCATGAGCAAGACCACAGACACCACCCGCCGCTCCTTCCTCAAAGCCGGAGCGCTGGTTGCTGCCCCAGCTGCCGCGATTGGAATTCCGGCTGCTGCGATGGCAGAGGATGGTAGCAAAGCGGCGCTCGCTCGCCTGCAGGATGAGCGCGCGATCGAAGCGCTTAATCGCGATTTCCTGCGCGCCTTCAATCGCGGCGGGGCAAAAGGTACGGCCAAGCTTTTCGCAGATCGCAAGGCACCGGCCATTGCCAAGGGCGTGAGCAAGCTAAGCCTGGACTTCGCCGAAGCGCCCCAGAGTTTCGCCATCGCCGAGGATGGCAGCAATGCGACCGCTTGTTTCGATTGCACGTTCGAATTGGCGGAGGAGCTGGAAGGCTCCGAAACCATTGTCCAGATGGCGCGCATGCAGGGCAATTCAGCTTCGGTCCAAACCGTCCGCAAGACGCTGTCGGCAAGCTATGCCAAGGCTGGCGATGCGTGGGAGATCACCAGTATCGAACTGGTTTGAGGCAAGATGGAGTTGGAGAGGGGGAAGGGCGGCCTACCGGTCGCCCTTTTTCTCTCCGTCTAGGCGCCGCCCTGATTCAGCGGCACTGCTTCCTTGAAGGTGTGCGTGACATACGGGAACGGAATCTCGATGTCTGCCTCATCCAAAGCCTTCTTGATTGCGCGGAGGACGATATCCTTCGCTTCGGGAAGCGGCTGGGTCCCGCTGTCCGACCACCAGCGAACGAGGAAATCGACGGAACTTGAGCCGAAGTTCTCGGCAAAGACATCCACGCCCTTGTCCTTGTCGACGAGATCGATGCCTTCCACTGCCTTACGGATGACCTCGGCGGCATGGTCCAGATCAGTGTCGTAGGAGACACCGACCATGACCTGATCGCGCCTGATGGGTTCATCGGTGATAATTTCAACCGGATTGGTGAAGATCATGGCATTGGGGACGACGGTCAGTTCGCCGGAAAAACGGCGGATATAGGTTTCGCGCAGCGTGACCTGTTCCACCTTGCCAAGGATCCCCCCGGTTTCGACTACATCGCCTATCTCCATCTTCTTGCGCAGCATGATGAAGACGCCGGCAAGAAAGTTTTCGAATATGTCCTTGAAGGCGAAGCCGATGGCGACTGCGCCGAAGCCCAGCCCTGCGAAGAGTCCTGCAGGTGTAAGGCCAGGTACAACGATCGTCGCAGCGGTAAGCAAGCCGAATGCCCAAACCACCAGTTTAACAAGTGTTGCAGTAAGTTGCTGGAGGTTCTCTCTCAGCTCGGCCTTTTGCGTGGCACGCCGTGCCATGCGGATTGCGATCTTCGCGATCAGCCATGTCGCCAGGACGACAACCAGGGCGACTGCTAGCGAGGGAATGGTCTCCACCGCCCCTTGTGCCATGGCTTGAAACTGTTCTTCGATGGTCTTCCAGAAATCCACTGGGGCTCCTTCCTGTTTCGGTTCTGCCTATCTGCTTACAGTTAGCTATGTCGCTTCGCACTTGCGAAATTCAACTCTTTAAGCAAAAGCGCCCGCACCATGTTCGACGATGCACTGATCTCCGCCGCCCGCGTTACCAAGGCCTGGCCCTTCCAGGAGGCCCAGAAGCTTGCCAAGCGGTTCGACGGCGCCAAACCCGCCAAGGACGGGAGGGCTGAGCCTGTGCTGTTCGAAACCGGCTATGGCCCCTCGGGCTTGCCGCATATCGGCACTTTCCAGGAAGTGCTGCGCACCACGCTGGTGCGTCGTGCCTATGAGATCGTCGCGAGCGAGGGCGGCGCGCCTGCGCCGACGCGCCTCGTTGCCTTCAGCGATGACATGGACGGGCTGCGCAAGGTGCCCGACAATGTGCCGAACAAGGAATTGCTCGAGAGCCATCTCGGCAAGCCGCTGACGCGTATTCCCGATCCATTCGGAACGCATGAGAGCTTTGCCCATCACAATAATGCGCGGTTGCGCGAATTCCTCGATCGCTTCGGCTTCGACTACGAATTCGTCTCCGCATCGGATCGCTACAATTCGGGCGCCTTCGACGAGGCGCTTCGCCAGGTCTTGCGCAAGTATGACGATATCCAGGCGATCATGCTGCCGACGCTCCGCGAGGAACGTCGCAAGACCTATTCGCCTGTGCTGCCGATCAGCCCGAAGAGCGGTGTTGTTCTGCAAGTTCCCGTCGAAGTGGTCGACCCGGAAACGGGTATGGTCCGCTTCGAGGATGAGGGCGAGATGGTCGAGCAGTCGATCCTCGGCGGAAATGCCAAGCTGCAATGGAAGGTCGACTGGGCCATGCGCTGGTACGCGCTGGGCGTCGATTACGAGATGTGCGGCAAGGATTTGACCGACAGCGTCACCCAGTCGGGCCGGATCGTGAAGGTGCTGGGCGGGCGCAAGCCCGAAGGCATGATCTACGAGCTCTTCCTTGATGCGAAGGGCGAGAAGATCTCCAAGTCGAAGGGCAATGGCCTCTCGATCGAGGAATGGCTGACTTATGGCAGCGAAGAGAGCCTCGGCCATTACATCTATGCCAATCCCAAGAGCGCCAAGCAGCTGCACGTCGGCGTTATCCCGCGCGCGGTGGACGAATATTGGCAGTTCCGCGAACGTATTCCCGAACAGGATTGGGACAAGCGGTTGGGTAATCCAGCGTGGAACCTGCTCCATGCGATGGGCCATGATGATGGCGCTGGCGACAGCCTGCCGGTCACTTACGGCCTGCTGCTCAACCTCGTCGGCGTGCTGGGGGCGGATGCAACCCACCAGCAAGTGTGGTCATATCTGGGCAATTACATGCATGATGCCGATCCCGACGATCACCCGGACCTCTACCGGCTGGTGGAAAAGGCGCTCGCCTATAACCGCGATTTCGTGGCGCCGACGCTGAATAAGCGCGCGCCGACGGAGAATGAAGCGGCCGCACTGCGCGATCTTGATGCCTATCTGGCTTCTGTTCCGGTAGATACACCGGCTGAGGACTTGCAGACGCAGGTGTATGAGATCGGCAAGAAGAAAGAGCATGGCTTCGAAAACCTGCGCGACTGGTTCAAGGCGCTCTACCAAACCTTGCTGGGGAGCGACCAAGGTCCGCGCATGGGCAGCTTTATCGCGCTCTACGGGATTGAGAATAGCCGCCAGCTGATCGCAGAGGCGCTCGAGAAGGCTTGAACCCTGTGCGAGTCCCCGCGAAGGCGGGGACCTCGATCCGTAAGGTCCGGTCTTGGCCGTTGGAGGCTCCCGCCTTCGCGGGAGCTCACATTTCCCCTCAATTCCACTTCTCGGCACGGTACCATTTGGTGAAGATGTACTTCACACCCTTCTCCACCGGGCAGCCGGCGTGGATGGTCTTGTGATTAGGCAGGCCGTCCAGGTCGGCATTGTTCCATAACAGTAGCACGCCGGGCTTGGGCTCGATCGACATGCCAAGTTCGGTGAAATCGGTCGTGCCGCCTTCCTCCACCTCGTTGAGAAAGGCCATGGTGGTGTAGCTGCGTTGCCCGCCGCGACCCATTTCGAAATCCCAATAGCTGGTGTTGGGATGGAACCAGTCGTGATGCGCCTTGAATAACTGGCCGCGCATGTAGCGTTGGCCCTGGATAGTCTCGCCAAACGTGGGATCGATCCCCATGAGATCGTCGATGCGGCGGTTGAGCTTCTTGATGAAGGGGTCGTGCGGATCGACATCGCCCGAATAGGATGTGCGATAGCCGTCCGAATATTCGAGATCGAAGACCGTTGAAGGTTTGGCGACGTCATCGATCAGCTTGATTAGCCGCTGGCATTCATCGGGGCTCACAAAATCGGCTATGGCATAGATCTCTGCCTCTTCGGTGGGGACTTTCCATACCGCCGGATTGGCGGCCAGACGTTTGCGCACCTGCTGTCCCAATTTACGAAGGGCGGGCTGTTGCTTCCGGAATTCGGGCTTCACTTCTACGGCCATGACAGCTTCTTTTCCAAACCGATTGGAAAGGCGCAAGGAAAACCCCCACCGATCGCTCGGCGGGGGCCCTTGTTACCGGCCACTCTTCCGGCAACAAGCCGGTGTGGGCCGCTACCAGAAGAAGTCGTAGATCACGTCAACCACCTCGCCGGTGTAGATATCCACCAGCAGCACGTCGTCATAATAACGTACCCAGCGGTAAGGGCCGTAGACGTCGGGCAGGCGATAGTGCCATGGGTTGGTGATCCAGTAGCGGTTGCCGAAGAACAGGCTGTCGATGAAGAATCCGATGCTCAAGCGGCGATAGCGATAGTTGCGATAAGGCGCGTAATAGCGACCCAACCGATAGATATGCCTGTTGGCATTGCGATAGCGGTTCCAGTCGTATCGGCGATTGTCGCGCCAACGACGGTTCCAGCGACGATAGTCCCTGCGCGCGTCGCGGCGGGCATCGCGATAGCCATCACGGTATGAGCCGCTGCGGTCCCGATCACGATAATTGCGATTGCGGTCCCGGTCGCGGTAGCTCCTGTTCCGGTCGCGATCGCGATAGTCGCGATCACGGCGTTCCTCGACCCTGTCGATAGCGCTGTTGCGAACTCCACTAATCTTTTCGCCCCAATTGCGCGGGCGGTCATCGGTCCGCGTTCTGTTACGGTCCCTGTCCCTGTCACGATCCTGATTGCGGTCGGTTCGCCTGTTGAGAGTGGCGCGTGTGCGATCCTGCTGTTGCTGTGCCACGCGGATATTGTCCTGGATGACATCGCGGCGGATCACCGCAGCGCGCTGTTCCCCGCGCCGTTCGATTTGCCTTGCCTGCCTCTCGCTATTGCGATCGACCTGGCGAGCCGCACGGGGGCGCCCCTGTTCCTGCAAACGTCGCGCCTGGCGGTCGCCGCGATTCTCTACACGGTCGGCCCGCCTTTCGCTGCGCTGCGCGACCTGGCGGGCTTGCCGGCGCGCTTCACGGACCTGGTTGCGATTGCTGTCATTGTTGCGACGTTGCTGGCGGCTTTCACTGCGGCGGTTTTGACGATTTTCGCTACGGCGGTTCTGGCGATCTTCACGCTGTTCCGCTGCAGAGCTGTCTGAATTCGCCAAAGCCTGAACCGGTAAGGCCGGAACAGCCAGGGCCACTGCCAGCGCGGCCAGACCGCTCGTCTTCAATATATCGGGCAGACGCATGATCGCATCCTCCTTCTTGCTGACCTTGCCGCCGAGTGGCTGCGGCGATTGACTGTTCCGAGTCCTATGGCAAACGCCCTGTCGCATCTCTGAACCGTTTCGTACGGGTTGCGTTCATCTTGGCGCCCTCGAATAACGAAGCTGGACCAAGGGAAGGGCCGGGGTTAGGGACTGCTCCATGGATCTGTTCAAGAACCTGTCTCAGAAGATTTCTGCGATCCTGTCCGCAACAAGCATAAGTCTGGATGATTGGCGTCGTCGGCTGGCTATGCTCGCTGGCGCATTGCTTGTCGGGCTGGGTGCATTGGCCTTTGCACATGGGGGTGACTGGGCGCAGGAATTCTTCTTGTGGATGATATCCTTCCACCCATTGGTTCCATTCGTCCTCACGCCGCTCGTCTTTGCCGTCTGTGCCAGGCTGACAGGACTGGTGGCGATGGAGGCGCGCGGTTCGGGCATTCCGCAGGTCATCGCCGCCTCGCGAGACCCGGACGGTGTGGTCGGACGCGGCCTGATTTCCCTTCGTGCCGGAATCGCGAAACTATTGCTGACGATAATGGCGCTGGGCGGCGGGGCTTCGGTCGGTCGGGAAGGTCCAACGGTACAATTGGGTGCGGCCGTAATGGTCGCCTTGCACCGCCTGTTTCGCGTCAAGGTGACCCCGGGCGTACTGATTGCAGGCGGTGCGGCGGGCGTGGCCGCGGCCTTCAACACGCCGCTGGCCGGGATTGCCTTCGCGATTGAGGAACTGGCGGTGGCCTACGAACAGCGCGTGGCCGTTCTGGTCATGGGTGCGGTGATGATCGCAGGCCTTACCGCACAGGGCTTGGCGGGCGACTATGTCTACTTCGGCCATATCAATGCCAGCCTGCCGCTGACGACCGTATTGATAGCAGCGCCGCTGGCGGGGATTGTCGGAGGCGTGGCAGGCGGATTGTTCTCGCGCCTGTTCATCATGCTGCGCGGGCCGCGCGGACGCTGGACGGCATTGCTTCGCCGCCAGCCGGTACTGACATCGGCTTTGTGCGGGCTGGTTGTGGCGCTGATCGGCTATGGCAGTTCCGGCGCGACCTGGGGCACGGGTTACGAGCCGACGCGGCATTTGCTCGAAGGTGGCGAGGTCGACCAATGGTTCGGCATCACCAAGTTCCTTGCCACGCTTGCCACCAGCGCAAGCGCCATTCCCGGCGGTATCTTCGCTCCCTCTCTGGCCGTAGGCGCAGGCCTGGGCGATCTTCTGACGCCAGCCTTCGCGCCTGAACATGCAGGCGAGATCGTGCTGCTGGGTATGGTCGGCTATTTCGTTGGCGCCATCCGCGCGCCGCTGACGGGCGTAATCATCCTTGCAGAGACGACCGGCAGCACGGGCATGATCTTGCCGCTTTTCGTTACCGCGCTGATCGCCGACTGGGCCGGTTCGATGATCAATCGGGAGCGGCTTTATCACCGCCTCGCCGAAGGATTCATGCCAGAGGTTGAAGATAAGCCCTCGACCGAAAGCAGTAAGCCGGCTTCGGGGTCCTAACCGGTAAGAAATTCCAACGATTTTTGCGTGCACCTTGCGGTCGATTCTCATCGCGAGCCAACATGTCTTGGTGGTCTTTCGGCCCCAAAATGCATAATTTTCCGAAGTTTATGCAATTGAGAAATTGTTCACCTACACTCGTTAATCTCCGGGCTTCGGATCGCTAAAAATGATAGTGGAGGCCTTCGGGATGAACGCTCCAAAGACAGTATTGTTGTTATCGGATAACCCCGGGGAGGATTATATCGCCCGGCTCCGTTCGGGTATCAGCTCGACCATCGGAGCATCGGGGTGCATCCTTTCTTCGGTTAATGTCTATGGTAAACAGGAATCGGTTGCGGATGTGCTGCGCAGCATGACCTATGCGGGCGTAGTGCTCACCCCTCCGGTAAGCGATGACAGGCACATTCTCTCTCTCATCGAAGCCAGCAAGACACCCTATGTCCGCATCGCACCGCTGCTCGATCCCGAACGCGGCAATGTGGTGAGCATGGATGAGTTCCAGGCCGCTTCGGCCATTACCGGCCTGCTGACGTCACGCGGCCATCGACGCGTTGCCATCATGCGCGGTCCCAATTCGCAGCTGGTCAGCATGCGCCGTTATAACGGCTATACCAATGCGCTGGGTGCCAAGGGCATTCGCGTGGACCAGGCGCTGGTTGCCCAAGGCGATTTCACGCGCAAGTCCGGGCAGGAGCAGGCGGCAAAGCTCTTCGCTGCCAAACCGACCGCGATCTTCGCGTCGAATGATGAGATGGCGGCAGGAATTATCGACGCGGCCCGGGAAGCGGGGATTTCGATCCCGCGTGATATCTCGATCGTCGGCTATGACGACAATGTGGTGGCCTCCAACGTCCACCCGCGCCTGACCACCGTGCGCCAGCCGCTTGAGGCAATGGGTGAAGAGGCCGGCCGCCTCATCGGCGAACGCACACGCAATCCTACCAAACCGAACGAGTACAAGGTGATCGATTTCGAAATCGTCGAACGCGATTCGGTAGCCGATTGCCGCGAGACTGTCCCGGCAAGTTAGCTACTGCGTCAGCCCCTTCGGGTCGCACCAAGGCTGGCTGGCTTTACACATTTAACACTGTCCAAAGGGAAAAATCCTTCCCCCTGATTGGGGGAGGCGATGCCGCGTGGCTGCGGTTGGGGTGTTGGATGGTAGCAAGCATGTCTTGAGCCTGTCGAAGTAAAGCTGGGTGCGGAGTTAGGTGAAGGGGAGGGGTGTAGGAAAGGGGTTTGACCCCAAGTCAGCTCATCCGCTCATGCTGAGCTTGTCGAAGCATCGCCCTTTTTGTTCGGAATGGCTGGATGAAAGAGAAAGACAGTCCTTCGACAAGCTCAGGACGAGCGGCGTATCCTCAACAATCCGTTGCCCATCGTCTTCTCCGCCTGCGCGGGATAACGAAGCTGGACCCCGGATCAAGTCCGGGGTGACGTGAAATTAGCGAGTCAGCTTTTTATACGCCAACCTCGTAGGCCGATCCGCCGCATCGCCCAAGCGGCGGCGCTTGTCCTCTTCATAGGCCTCGAAGTTCCCCTCGAACCACTCCACGTGGGAATCGCCCTCAAAAGCCAAAATATGCGTGGCCAAACGGTCGAGGAAGAAGCGGTCGTGCGAGATGACCACGGCACAGCCGGCGAAGTTTTCGATCGCATCTTCGAGTGCGGCGAGCGTCTCCACGTCCAAGTCGTTGGTCGGTTCGTCGAGCAGGAGGACGTTGCCGCCCTCCTTGAGCATCTTGGCCATGTGTACGCGGTTGCGTTCACCGCCTGACAATTTGCCGACGTTCTTCTGCTGGTCGCTGCCCTTGAAGTTGAAGGCGCCGACATAGGCGCGCGTCGACATGTCCTGGCCATTGACCTTCATGTAATCGAGCCCGTCGGAAATCTCCTCCCACACATTGTGGCTGGGATCGAGATGGTCGCGGCTCTGGTCGACATAGCCGAGGTGCACGGTGGAGCCGATCTCGATCGTGCCGCTGTCGGGTTCTTCCTTCCCGGTGATGATCTTGAACAGCGTGGATTTACCCGCACCGTTGGGGCCGATCACGCCGACGATGCCGCCGGGGGGCAGGGTGAAGCTGAGGTCTTCGAACAGCAGCTTGTCGCCATAGGCCTTGGAGATGTTCTTGGCCTCGATCACCTTGCCGCCAAGGCGCTCTGGCACCTGGATGACGATCTGCGCCTTGCCGACCGCGCGGTTTTCCTGCGCGTTCTGCAGTTCCTCGAACTTGCGGATACGTGCCTTGCTCTTGGTCTGGCGGGCGGCGGGAGTCTGCCGGATCCACTCGAGTTCGCGATTGAGCGCCTTCTGCTTGCCGCTTTCCTCGCGGCTTTCCTGCTCCATGCGCTTGGCCTTCTTCTCCAGGTAAGTGGAGTAGTTGCCTTCGTATGGGTAGTAGGAGCCGCGATCGAGCTCGAGGATCCATTCCACCACATTGTCGAGGAAGTAGCGGTCGTGGGTGATCATCAGCACGGCGCCGGCATATTCCTTGAGGTGGTTTTCCAGCCACTGCAC
>ENA-ORCV01000919-ORCV01000919.1-marine-metagenome-genome-assembly--contig:-NODE-919-length-12449-cov-2.921355_pt1 | contig 12449 bp, 11 predicted proteins | sample MGYA00237779_ERZ508509 | MGnify/ENA primary metagenome ERZ508509 (study PRJEB26180, sample SAMN06268772) | marine metagenome | isolation source: Bioluminescent Bay, La Paraguera, Puerto Rico | place... | reverse complement strand
GCGTCCAGGGCGGCGGCGACGATCACCCCGGTCAGCGCCGCGAAGGTCATCTGGCAGACACCCATGAACGAAGACGCCGCCCCGGCATTGCCGGGAAACGGCATCAGCGCGCCGGCCATCGACTGCGCCAGGGCGCTGCCGACGCCGGCGAAGAACAGCGTGGACGCGGCGATCAGCGCGAGCACCCCGCCGATATCGGTCAGCACCAGGGCAAGCGTCGCGGTTCCGCCGAGCGCCATCAGTGCGGCACCGACGCCGATCGCCGCATCGATGCCGTGGCGGCCGGTGACGCGCCGGCCGGTCAGCGTGCCGGCGACATAGCCCACACTGCACACGCCGAAGGTGATGCCGAACTGGATCGGCGACAGGCCGTAGAGGTCCTGCAGCACGAAGGAGGCAACCGAGATAAAGGCGAACAGCCCGCCGTAGCTCAGGCAGACCAGGCCGACATAGACGTCGAAGACCGGGTTGCGGACCAGACGGCCGAAGATGCGGATCATGCCGAGCGGGGTCGGCGGCTCGGCGGCGCTTTCGGGCAAAGTCTCCGGCAGCCGCAGCGCCACCACGACGGCGAGCACGAGCCCGAGGATGACGGTGACGATGAACACCGAGCGCCAGCCGAAGGCGATTTCCAGGATACCGCCGATGGTCGGCGCGAACATCGGCACCACGCCCATGATCGATGCCATCAGCGCCAGTTCCTGTCCGGCGCGGCGGCCCGAATAGAGGTCGCGGGCAACGGCGCGGGCCAGCACGATCGGACCGGAGGCGCCTACCGCCTGAAGGAAGCGCGCGGCGATCAGCAGCGGCATCGACTGGGCCGCCGCGCACAGCGCGCTGGCGACGATGAATATGGCGAGCCCGCCGAGCAGGACGGGCCGGCGGCCGTAGCGGTCCGACAGCGGGCCGTAGAAGATCTGCGTCGACGCGAAGCCGAGCAGGAACACCGACAGGGTCAACTGCGCCTCGGCCGGCGTGCTGTCGAGCGTCACCGTCAGCGACGGCAGCGAGGACAGGTACATGTCCGTCGACAGCGGTCCGAGCGCCGTCAGGATGCCGAGCAGCGCCGTCAGGGCGAGCGTGTCGCGTTTAAACGTCATGTCCTGAAGGTCATGTGGCGGGGCGGCGCGCCTGCGATCCGCACCCTCTCACGTCCCGCACCCTTTCACCGGGGCTCGTCGATGACGGCGTTGCGGAGCGTGCCGATTTCGGGCACCGACACCTCGACCACGTCGCCGGGCACCAGCCAGCGCGGCGGATCGAAGCGGGCGCCCGCGCCGGTCGGCGTGCCGGTCAGGATCAGGTCGCCGGGCTTCAGGGTGGCGAAGGTGGTGATGTAGGCGATCAGCCTGGCAAACGAGAACATCATGCTCCCGGTGGTGTCGTCCTGACGTACCTCGCCGTTGACGGTGGTGGTCAGGTGAAGGGGCCTCGCGAGATCGATCTCGTCGGCGGTGACCATCCACGGCCCGATCGCGCCGGAGCGGTCGAAGTTCTTGCCCTGCGTGACGTTGAACTTGGCGTGGCGCACCCAGTCGCGGATCGTGCCCTCGTTGGCGAGCGTGGCGCCGGCGACATGGGCGAGCGCGTCTTCGGGGGCGATGCGCCGGCCGCCCTTGCCGATCACCAGAACGATCTCGCCCTCGTAGTCGAGCTGGTCGGAAACCGGCGGCCGCTCGATCGGCGTGCCGTGGCCGACGAAGGAACCGGGAAACCGGACGAACATGCTCGGATAGCTCGGCTCGTCCGATCCGTCGCGGTACTCGGCGTTGCGGTTGGCGTAGTTGACGCCGATGCACAGGATCTTCTCCGGCGCGGTTACCGGCGGCAGCAGGGTGACGTCCGACAGCGCGACGTCCGCCGAAGCGCCGTCCAGGGCGCGGCGCGTCTCGTCGAGGGCACCGGCTTCCAGCAATGCCTTCACCGTCGGGCAGGCCGGCAGGCGCCCGGCCATGTCGACGATGCCCTCACCCGCCACCACGCCCCAGGAGGCGCGGCCGCCGTGTTCAAAGGAGACAATCTTCATTGCGATACGGTTCCAGTCTGTTCGGGCGGCGTCGTGCCGGGCATGTTCAGATCAGGCCGGCGCGGGACAAAACGCTGTCGAGGCGCTGTTCCAGCTCCGGCGTCGCCGGCACGATCGGCAGGCGGTGGACATTGTCGGGGAGAAGCCCCAGACGCTTCATCATATACTTCATCGGGATCGGGTTGATGTCGAAGAACACCGCCTTGTTGACCTCGTGCAGCTTGCGGTGCAGCGCCTGGCCGGCAACCAGATCGCCCGCCCAGACCGCCTCGCACAGTTCGGCCAGATCCTTCGGGCGGATGTTGCCGACGGCGTTCATCAGCCCGCAGGCGCCGACCGTCATCATCGGAAAGGACAGGTGCTCCAGACCGACGAAGATGCGGAAGTCGTCGCCGACGGCCTCGAGGCAGTCGGAGACGAAATCGAGATCGGGCGAGGCGTGCTTCATGCCGACGAAGTTCGGCGACTTCTCCTTCAGCTCCTTCACCGTGTCGAGGGTGATGGACACCGCCGTGCGGCCGGGGATGTGATAGATCATCCACGGGATCGGTACGTCGCGGGTCACCTCCAGATAGTACTCGACCATGCCGCGCTGCGGCGGACGGGTGTAGTAAGGCGTGACGATCAGCAGCGCGTCGGCGCCGGCCTCGACGGCGTGGTCGGTCAGCATGCGGGTCTCCCAGATCGACTGGGATCCCGTCGCGGCGACGACGGGGATGCGGCCGGCCGCGGCCTCGACGGCGGTGTCGACGGTGCGGTTGCGTTCCTCCGTCGTCAGCGATGCGGGCTCGGACGTGGTCCCGTTCACCAGCACGCCATGCGACCCGCCCTCGATCTGGAATTCGACGAGACGGGCATAGGCGTCGAGATCGACCTCGCCGCCCCGGAACGGCGTGACGAGCGGCGGTATGGATCCCTTCAGGTGTTCGGTCGATGGCGTCATGTCCGGCATTCCCCCTGCTGTTCGTTGGCCGATCCGGCCCGCTGAAACCGGGTCGGCGGCGAATTTCCTTAACGTGTCAAGGAAGTCGCGACAGGCTTATGAAACATGTAGGCCGGCGTCAATTCGGCAAAAGGCCGAAGCGCCCGGATCCCCTTGCCGACGCGCGATCAGCCGGACCGGGCCAGATGCTTGTAGCGCTCGGCGCCGTGCTCGAGATGGGAGCGCATGGCGCCGCGCGCGCCATCGACGTCGCCGGCCTCGATGGCGCCGCGGATCTTCAGGTGCTCCTCGAGCACACCCTGCAGGTAGGCCTTGCGGCTCTCGGCATCCTCGGCGTCGACGTGGATGGTCTGGCGGGGAATGATGAAGCGGCCGAGGAAGCCGAGGAACTGCGAGAAGTAGGTGTTACCGGTCGCCATGCCGATGGCGGCGTGGAAATCGTAGTCGGCGTCGACCGCCGTGTCGCCGCGCGCGATCGCCTTGCGGAAGGCGCTGATGGTGCGGTCCATGCGGGCGAGATCGGCCCTGGAATGGCGCTGGGCGGCGAGGCCGGCCGCCTCGCTTTCCACGGCGATCCGCAGTTCCATGACGTTGAGCACCTCGTCGAGCGACTGCAGGCCCTCGGGATCGATGCGGAACGGGCGGCGGCGCGGATCGTCGGAGACGAAGGCGCCGGAGCCCTGCCGGGTCTCAACCAGACCCTCCGCCCTCAGCACGGCGATCGCCTCGCGCACGACGGTGCGGCTGACGCCGAAATTGGCCATCATCTCCTGTTCGGTCGGCAGCCGGGAGCCGGGCGCCAGGTTGCCTGCGGTGATCTCCTCGGTGAGCCGCGTAATCAGCTCGCTGGTCAGATTGCGGGGCGGCCTGAGCGGCCTGAAGGCACTCGAAGAAGTGGGCATTACGTCTCGTCGGTCATCGAACCGGCGCCGTCGCTTACCAGGTCACGCCGGGATAGCGCAGGCTCGGCAGGTACATCGCGAAGACCGGGAAATACGTGACCAGCAGCAAAACCGCAATCATCGCGAACCAGAACGGCCACAGGTGGCGGCTGACCTTCTCGATCGACACCTTGCCGATGGCGCAGCCGACGAACAGCACGGTTCCCACCGGTGGCGTCACCAGGCCGATGCCCAGATTGAGCATCATGATGATGCCGAAATGGACCGGATCGACGCCGACCGCCACGACGACGGGCAGCAGGATCGGCGTGCAGATCAGCAGAAGCGGCGCCATGTCCATGAAGGTGCCGAGCACCAGCAGCATGATGTTGATCAGCATCAGGATGGCGTATTTGTTGTCGGTGAGCTGCAGCAGGAAACCGGTCACTTTGGCCGGCACCTGCATCAGCGTCATCATGTAGCCGAAGCTCGCCGCGAAGCCGATCACGATCATCACCATCGCGACGGTGCGGATGACGCCGTGCAGCACGCCGGGCAGATCGCGCCACTTCATGTCGCGGTAGACGAACATGGTGACGAAGAACGCCCAGACGACGGCGACGGCTGCCGATTCCGTCGGCGTGAAAATACCGCCGATGATGCCGCCGACGATGATGATGACCGTGAACAGGCCGGCGATCGCCTCCCAGGTGATGCGGGCGGCGTCGCGCAGCGCGACCGGCTCGCCCTTGGGATAGTTGCGCTTCGTGGCGACGATGAAGGCGAGCACCATCAGCGCGACGCCGATCATGACGCCAGGCACGATGCCGGCCATGAACAGCTGGGCGATCGAGATCGTTCCGCCGGCGGCATAGGTATAGATGATGGCGTTGTGGCTCGGCGGGATGATGATGCCCTGGGTCGCGGACGTCACCGTCACGTTGACGGCGAAGTGGTCCTCGTAGCCCTGCTTCTTCATCATCGGGATCATGATCGAGCCGATCGACGAGGTGTCGGCGACCGCCGATCCCGAAATGCCGCCGAAGAACATCGACGACAGGATGTTGACCATCGCCAGGCCGCCGCGCAGGAAGCCGACGAAGATGTTGGCGAAGGCGACCAGCCGCCGCGCCATGCCGCCTTCGGCCATCAGCGCGCCGGCGAAGACGAAGAACGGGATCGCCAGCAGCGCGAAATCGTCGACGCCGTCGGAGACCTTAAGCAGCACGGCCTCCAGCGGCAGGCCGACATAGATCGCCGAGACCAGCGCGGCGACGCCGAGCGCATAGGCGATGGGCATGCCGATGATCAGCAGCGCGAACAGGCTGCCGAGCAGGATGATCGGTGCGAAGGTGCCGCCCATGTCAGCGCTTCCCGGCCCGAATGATCGCCTGAGCGCCGGTCATAGCGACAACCTGCGGGCTTCCTCCTCGGCGAATTCCCGGGTGCGGCGCTCCTCCTCGGCACGGTCGAGCGCCATGGCGTCGGGATAAAGCCAGCTCTCGATCACGAACAGGAAGGTGAACAGGCCGCTGATCGGGATCGCCGAATAGACGAGTCCGACCTTCACGTAATCGAATTCCGGGTAATACTGGAACCAGGTCGTGCGCACGAGGCTCTGACCGTAGTAGACCATGAACAGGCCGACGGCGGCGAGCAGCAGCTGGACGACATGCACCGGCCAGACGCGCAGACGCTCCGGCAGCATATCGACGAACAGCATAAGGCGCAGGTGGACGCCGGCCCTGAGGCAGGCCGCGGCACCGTACATGGTGAGCTGGACGGCGAAGAAGATCGACAGCGGCTCAGCGAAGTGGGCGCCGATCAGAAAGATGTAGCGCATGATCACGCCGATGAAGATCAGCACCGTCATGCAGACCACTGAGACGACGCAGATCGCGACGCACAGCAGGTACAGCTTGTCCATCAGCCGGACATAGACCGGTCGCATCCGCAAACCCCCCACGACACCGTCGACGTATTGACGTTGGAACAGTCACTGGTCGTCCCGGGGCGGCGGGGTACGGCACCGGTCCCCCGACCGGCGCCGCTGGCCTCCCCGGGAAAACCGGCCGGGAGACCTACTTGGTTTCCTCGATCTTCTTCAGAAGCTCGGCGTACTCGGCGCCGTACTTCTCGCGAACCGCCTTGGTCGCCTCGATGAAGGGGGTCTTGTCGACGTTGTCGACGATCGTGACGCCCTTGTCGCGCAGGATGTCCATCGACGCCTTCTCGCGGGCCGCCCACAGCTCGCGCTCACGCTGCACCGCATAGACCGAGGCCTTGCGGATGAGCTGACGGTCGACCTCGTCGAGCGTGTCCCAGACCTTCTTCGAGAAGACGAAGATCTCGGGCACCATCAGGTGCTCGTCGAGGGTGTAGTAACCGGCCACCTCGTAGTGCTTGCCGGATTCGTAGGAGGGCGGATTGTTCTCCGCGCCGTCGACGACGCCGGTCTGCATGGCGGTGTAGAGCTCGTTGTAGGCGATCGGCAGGCCGTTGCCGCCGAGCGCATTGACCATGTCGACGAAGATCGGGTTCTGCATGACGCGGATCTTCATGCCGGCGAGGTCGGCCGGCGTCTCGATGGCCTTGGACTTGTTGTAGAAGGAGCGCGAGCCGGCATCCATGTAGCCGAGCCCGATCAGGCCGCCTTCGCTCAGCTTGTCGAGAAGGCTGGTGCCGATCTCGCCGTCGACCACGTTGTGCATCTGGTCGAGGCTGCGGAACACGTAGGGCAGGTTGAAGGCGTTGAAGTCGGGCACGATCGGGCCGACCACGCCGACGCTGACGCGGGTCATCTCGAGGGCGCCGAGCTGGACCTGCTCGAGCGCTTCCTTCTCGCCGCCGAGCTGCATCGAATGGAAGATCTTGATGGTGATGCGGCCGTTGGTCCAGTCGCTCAGGAGCTGGCCCATGTACTCGATGGCATCCGTGGTCGGATAGCCCATCGGATGTACGTCGCTCGACTTGAGCTCGAGCGCCGCGGCGGGCGCCGCGATCCCCGTCGACAGCACCGTGGCGAGCGCGAGCTTGCGAATTGAAACAGTCATCTGCGTTTCCTCCTTCCCTTGCTTTTTGCCCGTCGCCCGGTTCTTGCCGATCAGCCCTCTCAGGCTGCGACCGGCTTCCGGATCATGTCGGGCGTTCCCCTTCAATCGGTTGCTTCAAATTTGTCATATAAGTAGTATGACCTTATCACGTGAGGTCAAGCCATAACAAGCCGGGGCCTTCATCCGGCGGGCGCAAGGAGGGGTCATGCAGCTACCCAGGAACGCGTTCAAACACGCGATCGCCGAAGGCCGGCTGCAGATCGGGCTGTGGTCGCAGCTGACCACGGGGCTCGCCGCCGAGCTGCTGGCGCGGTCCGGATTCGACTGGATCGTCATCGATACCGAGCACGCCGCCACGGAGCTGCCGGCCGTCATGCACCAGCTGCAGGCGCTGGCGGCAAGCGACACCTCCGCCGTCGTGCGCGTCGCCTGGAACGATCCCGTGCTGATCAAGCGGGTGCTCGACGTCGGCGCCCAGACGATCCTCATCCCGTTCATCGAGACCGCAGACGACGCCCGGCGCGCCGTCGCGGCGACGCGCTATCCCCCGCACGGCATGCGCGGCGTGGCGACTTGCCACCGCGCCAACCAGTTCGGCCGCATCGGCGACTACCTGCATGTGGCGGCGCAGGAAATCTGCGTGCTGGTGCAGATCGAGACGCGAACGGGGCTGGAAAACGCTGCGGCGATCGCCGCCGTCGACGGGGTCGACGGCGTGTTCGTCGGGCCCTCCGACTTGTCGGGCAGTCTCGGCCATCTCGGCAATGCGCATCATCCCGAAGTGCGCGCCGCGATCGCCGCGATCCACGCTGCCGCGGAGGCAGCCGGCAAGGCGAGCGGCACGCTGACGGCGGTCGAGGAGGATGCGCACGGCTTCATCGAGGCCGGCTTCACCTTCGTTGCGGTCGGCAGCGATGTCGGCCTGCTGGCGAACACGTCGGACGCATTGGCACGGACGTTCCAGGCTGCGAGGCTCCGGCAGCATGCCCGGCTCGCCGGAGCCGCCAAGGCCTGAACCGGCCGGACCGAACGGATCACACCGGAAGCAGAGGACAGGACATGGCCGATACCGAGAGCGCGCCCCGGCTGAAGGCGCCGGCGGGCACTTGCGACACCCATCTTCATATCTACGGCAGCAAGGACGACTACCCGGAAGCGCCGACCTCGCCGTTCCCGGCGCCGTTCGCCCCGCCGGAGGCCTATGAAAAGGTGATGACGCGGCTCGGCATCGACCGTGCCGTCGTCGTGCAGCCGTCTGCCTATGCCAAGGACAACCGCTGCACCATGGACGCGGTCGCGGCGCTCGGGAAACATCGCGCCCGCGCGGTCGTCGTCGTCGACACCGACGTCTCCGACGAAACCATGCAATCGCTGACCGAGCAGGGCGCCGTCGGCATCCGCTTCCATATGCTGCCCGGCGGGGTGCTGCCATGGGACATCATCGAAGAGATGGCGGCGAAGGTGACCGCCTATGGCTGGCACGTGCAGCTTCAGCTCGACGGGCGGCTGTTCCCGGAAAAGGAAGCGGTGATCAGGCGGCTGCCGGGCAACCTGGTCATCGACCACACCGGCAAGTTCCTCGAGCCGGTGACCACCGACGATCCCGCCTTCAAGGTGATGCTCGACCTGGTCGCGCGCGGCAACACGTGGGTCAAGCTGTCTGCACCCTACGAGACCTCGAAGGTCGGCCCGCCGACCTACGACGATGTCGGCGCACTCGCCAAGGCGCTGATCGCGGCGGCGCCGGAGCGGATGATGTGGGCGAGCAACTGGCCGCATCCCTCCGCCCAGCCGAACCCGCCCGACGATGCCATGCTGCTCGACATGATGCTCGACTGGTGCCCCGACGACGCGGTGCGGCAGAAGATCCTCGTCGACAACCCGGCAGAGGTATACGGATTCAAGTGAGCGCCGGAACGGCGATGACGACCACACGGACCGCCGCGCGGTCCCGATCCAAGGAGCCACGATGAAACTGATCCTTCTTACGGGTGCCGGCGGCGGCGCGGCGGGGATGATCCGGCCGCTGCTGCGCGAACGCTACCGGCTGCGCCTGTCCGACATCGCCCCGGTCGCCGACCGCACGGCAGACGAAGAGGACGTGCCCGCCGACCTGACCGACCCGGATGCGCTGGCCCGCGCGGTCGACGGTGTCGACGGCATCATCCATTTCGGCGGCTTCTCGGTGGAAGGCCCGTGGCCGACGATCCTCAGTGCCAATATCGAGGGAACCTACAACCTGTTCGAGGCGGCGACGCAGGCCGGCGTGAAGCGGATCATCTTCGCCTCCTCCAACCACGCCATGGGTTTTTATCGCCGAGACGAGACGATCGGCGACGACGTGACGCCGAAGCCGGATTCGCGCTACGGGGTCAGCAAAGTGTTCGGTGAGGCGCTCGGCAGCCTGTACGCGGAGAAGTACGGTGCGGAGGTCCTGTCGATCCGCATCGGCAACGTTGCCGACAAGCCGGCCGACGCGCGCCGGCTGGCGATCTGGCTGAGTCCGCGCGATCTCGTGCAGCTCATCGAAATCGGCCTGGAGACGCCGGGCATCCGCCACGAGATCGTCTACGGCATGTCCGACAACAAGCGCGCCTGGTGGGACAACGCCAATGCCTACCGGCTCGGCTACAAGCCGCAGGACCGCTCCGAGGACTACGCCGAACAGGTGATGGCCGAGACGCCGGGCTTCAGCGGCGACCCGCGGATCGACGACTATCAGGGTGGGCCCTTCTGCGTCACCGAATCCGGCGGCGATCCGACCAAGCCGCCGGTTTAGGGCCGAACGGAGCGCACCCGTGCCGACAATCCTGCTGACCCATTCTCACGACGAGCGGAAGACGCGCTTTGACGACGAGGCGTTCGCCGCACTTGAGGCGCTCGGCAGCGTGCAGGTCAATGCCGGAGGCGCGATCCTCGACGTATCCGAAGTGGCGGCGCTCGCGGCGGGATGCGACATCGTCGTCTGCGACCGCCTCACGCCGTTCCCGGCCGACTTCTTCGCCGCCGCGCCGACGGTGCGGGCGGTCTGCCGGGGCGCCGTCGACATCCGCAACATCGATATCGACGCCGCCTCCGAGGCCGGCGTGTTGGTCACCCATGCCGGCCCGACGTTTATCGCCGCCGTGGCGGAATTGACGCTCGGCATGATGATCGATCTGGCGCGCGGCATCACCGGCGCGGCGACGGCCTATCGTGCCGGCCGGTTTCCTGAAGCCGGCATGGGCGTGCAGCTATCCGGCGCGACGCTCGGCGTCATCGGCTATGGCGCAATCGGGCGGCAGGTCGCCGCGCTCGGCCGCGCCTTCGGGATGGACGTGCTGGTCGCCGACCCGCACGCGGCACCGGACCGCGACGACATGGACGATGTCGGTCTGGAAACCCTGCTCGACCGGTCCGACTTCGTGGTCTGCCTGGCGATCTCGGTTCCCGAAACCGACCGGATGATCGACGGCGAAGCTCTCGCACGGATGAAGCCGACTGCATTCTTCCTGAACCTGGCGCGAGGGCCGCTGGTCGACGACGACGCGCTGAAGGAGGCGCTCGTATCCGGCCGCATCGCCGGGGCGGCGATCGACGTCGGCAACGAGCCCGGCCAGATGCCGCGTCCCGACATCGCCGCGCTGCCCAGCGTCATCGCGACGCCGCATATCGGCGGGCTGACCCGGCAGGCGGCCCACGACCAGGCGATGGAGACAGTCGGACAGGTCCGCTCAATCCTCGCCGGCGAGATTCCACACGGCGCGCTTAACGGCGGCTATGCTGCCCGCCTGAGCGGACAGTAGGGGCATGGTAGGGGAGGAAAACTGGCATGAGCAAGCATCGGGTGGCGCTTGTCGGCCTCGGCATGGCGGTCAAGCCGCATGCCGAAAGCCTTACCGATCTCGCCGAGCGGGTCGACGTCGCGTGGGCGTTCAGCCCGAGCGAGGCGCGGCGCGCCGCGTTCGCGGGGCAATGGCCGTTCCCGATGGCGGAATCGCTGGAGCAGATCCTCGCGGACGACGGCGTCGAGGCGGTGATGCTGCTGACCCCGCCGAACACGCATCTGAAGCTGGCGACCGCCTGCGCCAGGGCCGGCAAGCACGTGCTGCTGGAAAAACCGGTCGAGATTTCCACCGACCGGGCCGAAGCCCTGGTGCGGACCTGCCGGGAGGCGAAGGTGAAGCTCGGCGTGGTGCTGCAGCACCGGTTCCGCCCGTCCGGGCTGAGACTTGCCGAGCTGATGGCGGATGACCGGCTCGGACGGCTGGTCGGCGTCGAGGTGGTCGTCGACAACTGGCGGCCGCAGTCCTACTACGACCAGCCCGGCCGCGGCACGCGCGCCAGAGACGGCGGCGGCGTGCTGCTGACCCAGGCGATCCACACGCTCGACCTGATGATCGCGCTGACCGGGCTGCCGCAGGAAGTCACGGCCTACGCAACGACCAGCTCGGTGCACCGGATGGAGACCGAGGACATCGTGGCAGCGGCCATGCGCTTCGGCGGCGGGGCGATCGGCACGATCTCGGCGACCACCACCGCCTATCCCGGCTATCCGGAGCGGATAACCCTGATCGGCGAGACCGGCACCGCGCATCTCGTCGGCACGACGCTGGAGATCGCCTATCACGACGGCACCCGCATCGAAGAAGGTGAAACCGGCGCCGGCGGAGGAACAGGGGCCGACCCGATGGCATTCCCGAACGACTATCACCGCGAGGTGCTCGCCGACTTCCTCGATGCGATCGGCTCGGACCGCCAGCCCAGGGTGAGCGGCGAGGAGGCGCTGCGCGTGCATTACCTGATCGACGCGCTGCTCGCTTCCGCCGAACGGGGCCGGCCCGTCGCCGTGACGGGGGCCTGAGCGCGATGGCGACGGACATCACCAGCGACCTCCTCGACGAATCGGTGATCGAGGCCATCGATATGGTGCCGATCGGCGCCGCGCTGCCGCCGGGCCATGGCTATGGCAGCGTGCGCGAGATCGCGCGCCGCCGCGCCGCGACGCTGGTCTTCGTGCGCACCCGGGCCGGCGTCACCGGCGTCGGCGAAAGCTTCGGCCCGCCGGAGACGACGCTCGCCTATCTCGACATGCTACGCGCCAACTATCTTGGCCGGGCGCTGCTCGACCACCGGGCGATCTGGCGGGAGATGACCAACCGCATGTATCACGTGCGTGCGCGCAGCCAGCTCGGCGCGGCGATCAGCGGGCTCGATATCGCCATCCACGACGCGCTCGGCAGGCTTACCGGCGTACCCGTCTACCGGCTGCTCGGCGGCGCGCCGTGCGAGAGCCTCCCGGTCTATGCCTCGGGCGGCTACTACAACGAGCCGGAGGCAGCCGATCTCGCAAGCCAGATGGAACGGGTCGCGGGCCAGTACGGCGCCTACAAGATCAAGATCGGCTCCGGTCCGGCCGACGACGAAAAGCGGGTCGCGCTTTCCCGCAGCATCGTCGGCGAGGACGCCGACCTGATGGTCGACATCAACGGCGCCTACACGGCCGACGTGGCGCTTGAATCGATGAACCGCATCGCCCGCCACAACCCGTACTGGGTTGAGGAACC
>ENA-ORCV01000917-ORCV01000917.1-marine-metagenome-genome-assembly--contig:-NODE-917-length-12493-cov-2.630477_pt1 | contig 12493 bp, 11 predicted proteins | sample MGYA00237779_ERZ508509 | MGnify/ENA primary metagenome ERZ508509 (study PRJEB26180, sample SAMN06268772) | marine metagenome | isolation source: Bioluminescent Bay, La Paraguera, Puerto Rico | place... | reverse complement strand
TGAGCTATTTCCGCGACCTTGTCTTCCAGGGCCAGGCAGGCTGGGACTGGAAGACGATGGATTACCGGACTTACACCGATGTCGCGCGCGATTACGCCGCTCATATCCTTAATGTGCCTTCGGATGGCCTGTCTGCCTTCTTCCAGCGCGGCGGCAAGCTGCTGCTGAGCCATGGCTGGTCCGACGGGCTCATCCCCGCAACCAACACACTGGCCTTCCATCATGGCCTCTACAATTCCTTGCCCGCAAGCCAGCGTGAGAACCAGCTGCGCCTGTTCATGGCGCCGGGAATGGACCATTGTTCGGGCGGTGACGGTCCAAACCAATTCGACACTTTAGGCGCAATCGACGCGTGGGCGACCGCCGGTCTTGCTCCCAATCGCCTGATCGCGACGCGACCAGTGCAGGCAGCAGGCGGTTTCGGTGGCCCGCCGCCTCCGCCGCGCGAGCCGATGGAACGCCCGCTTTGCCCCTATCCCATGGAAGCCACATACAAGGGTGAAGGTGACACCTCTGTAGCCGACAGCTTCAGCTGCCAATACAATTTCACCTTGCGACGCGATTGACGGAGCGCTGACTCAGCCCCGCGCCCTGATCCGGGGCATCAGCGTCCATTTGATCGCGTCGCCATCCACTTCCATGGCGGCGCGTTCGTAACCCGCTTCGGCGGCAACTTCCTCGATCAGGATGGAATCGGCCTGACGGCTGACGCCCTGCACTATGGCGGGCCGACGCGCGAAGATCTCACGCGCAAACCGGATGCGATCGCCCTCGATCGGCTTGACACTGCGGTTCCAGGCGCGGCCCGCTTCGGCAAAGGCGCGGCCCTCGGGCATTTCGGCATCGAACAACAGGACAGTTCCGTGGCCGTGCTTCCATTGCCAGTTGGCAAGGCCGGCAGCAGCGGGCACAGCCATTGCGCTTGCAAGCAATCCGCGGCGGCTGACCTTCATTGCCCACCTCCATGCGGACCGGCGGCAAGGTATTCGCCGATGGCCTGCAGGTCTTCGTCCGAAACCTCGCCGCGCGGAATGGATGGCATATTGCCAATGCCCAAGCGTGCCGCGGTGACGACGTATTCTGCCGTGAGATTGTCGCGTAGTTCCAGATTGCCTTCATCCATGCGTCGCGCCAAGAGGCCGGAGCCCATGCCATTGGGGCCATGGCACATGATGCAATATTCGACATAGAGCGCCTCGCCACCCGTGGCATCGGGGCGCTTAACCATGGTGATCGGCTGCGGCATAGGCGGCGGACCGCCAGCAGCAGCCTCTTCACCTCCACCGGAACACGCAGATACGGCTAGCGACGTTGCAGCGAGCGAAATGACAGCAAGTATCCTCATTGCCCACGCTCCCCTGCAAAGGCCCTTGGCCAGATGCCGCTCTTGCCCGGCGCGATAATACCATTGGGATCGAGCGCATTCTTCACCTTCTCGTTCAAGCGGCGAAGGGCGTTATTGTTGAAGTCATAGGTGTCCGCGACGAGATCCATGTAATCGAGGTGCGTACGGTATTCGCCGTAACCCTGCTCCTTGGCATCGGCCACCAACGTGCGGAAGAAGGGATCGATCTTTGCCATCATGTCCGGATCGTCCTTGTTGAAGACCATGGCGTTGACATTGGTCAGGTGCCGTTCGCCAAAGGCGAAGCTGCCCTGATAGTCCACGCCCCATTCCTGGTAGCGGGCATAGGTGCGCTGGAATTGCGCCAGCGCCTTGTCGCCGTCCTGCTCGATGATCGGCGAGAAGCCGATGTGGCCGCCGCGCCCGCCATACCAGTTCACATTCTGCATGGGAAAGGTCATCGGCGTGCCTGTCCAGCCGGTATATTCGAGCGGCTGCCCCTTCACCCAGCTGGTCGGTTTGATCGCCATGGGCCCGGCATTGCCCATCGCTTCTTCGAGGATCTTGTAGGCGGCCTTGTTGACCTCCTCGCGCCCGTAGAGGCGAAGCGAAACACCCCACCAGCCGATATTGAACTGCTTGCGGATGGCATCGATCACATCGTCCGAAAGCGCGCCGGGCTCATCGGTCCAGTCGGTCCGGCGGGTCAGCACGGCGGCAGCGCGCATCCAGTTGCCGATGGAGGGGCTTTGCGTCAGCACGCGTTCGCGTCGAAGGGGGGCGATGGTATCGACCATCACTTTCAGGTCTTCCGGCCTGTCGAATTCGACATCCATACCCATCAGGCTTTCCGGCTCGGGCATCATCCACATGCCCATCTTTGTCACTACGCCGAAGTTGGACTGGACAAACATCTGGTCCCAGCCGGGACCGAAGCCGAAGGGATAGGCCTGCCATGTCGGCGCATTAGAAAACGCGCCCATTCCGGTGCGGACAAGATCGCCATCGGGCAGCACGACCTCGAGGCCGCAGATGTTCTTCGTATGCTCGCCATAGGGCGTGTAGCCCACGCCGCGATCGAGCGCATTGCCCATGACCGAACCCCAGCTGTTGCCGGGCGTGGAGAGCCAATAGGGCAAATTATTGCGCTGGACGTAATCGTATAGGTCGTAGAAGCCGACGCCGGGCTCAAGGATGACCGTACCCAGCTCCTCGTCGAATTCGATCTTCTTCATCCGGCTGAGGTCGAGAACGACCGAGCCTTCGAGAACGGGCGCGGTGCCGCCGTAGCCCAGGTTCTTGCCGCGCGCGATGGGGAACAGCGGCAGGCGATACTGGTTGGCGATGCGCACAACCGCCTGCACTTCCTCCACGCTCTCGCAGGCAATGGCGCCCGAGGGATGGTGAGCCTCGTCATTGACGGCGAATTTGTCCAGGTAGGATGTCCGGTCGAGCTCCTCGAAGAAAACTTTGTTCGCGCCCAGCACGCTTTCGAAGGCGCGCTGCGCCTGCACCAGCTTTTGCAGGGTGAAATCGGGGGGAAGGCGTAGTTCTGCCATGTAATCCTACTTTCTCAGCTCGCGGACCACTGCGTACGAGCGGGCGGGCGCGTGCCAGCATCGAGCCGTATCACTTCGCCATTGATGAGCGGGTTTTCGATAATGAACAATGCCGTTCTGGCGAATTCGTCGGCACGACCCGCGCGCTTGGGGAATTCGGCATCCTTGAGTAATTCGGCAACGAAATCGTCGGGCAGAAAAGCGACCATGGGCGTCGCCATGAAACCCGGCGCGATCCCAGCGCAGCGGATGTGATGGGCGGACATGTCGCGCGTCCAAACCAGCGTCAGCCCCGCCAGCCCGGCCTTGGCGGCGGTATAGGCGGTCATTCCCTCCTGCCCTTCGAAGCTGGCGATGGAGCAGGCATTGATGATCACTCCGCGCTCTGCATCGTAGCCCGATGGGGCGTTGCCGATCATGCGATGGGCAACCTCGGCCGTGACATTGATCGCACCGAGCAGGTTCACCTCGATCACCTTGCGGATCGCATCAACATCGCCGGGGCCATCGACAGTGGCAATCGCGCCGATCCCTCCGATTCCGGCGCTGTTGACGAGGATATGGATGTCACCGTGGCGACTGACGCATTGTTCCACTGCGCCCTTGACCTGTGCCGGATCGGAGACATCGCAGGTGATGCATTCGGCTCCATCCGGCGCATCGCCGCCAAGGTCGAAGCTCACCACCTTGCAGCCACGTGCCAGCAGGGCCTCGGCAGTCGCTTTGCCCAGCCCCGAATTGCCTCCGGTAACGACCGCCAGTTTGCCGCTTGGTTCCATTCCCTCTCCTCGCCGAGTCATACACGACTTTAACGAACGTTACTTTTGAGGTAGCACGCTCCCAAGTCAAGCGAGGGGGGAGAGGAAATTGGCGAGCCGCGAGGATTTGCTCGGGATTTGCGATGCCTATCTGGCGTCGCTGGAAGCGCGTGCCGTCGGCGCAGCGCCACTAGCAGCAGAGGTGTTCAACACCGAGAATAATGTGCAGTTGGAGCCGGGTGACGGGTGCTGGAACACCATTACCGCGCTGCACGACTATCGCCTGTACCTTGCCGAACCGGAAGCAGGACAGGTTGCTGTCTTCACTGCGATCGAGGAAACCGACGCGCTCAACCCGTGCTGCATCAGGCTCGAAGTGGGCGAGGACCGACTCATCACCGGCGTGGAAACCGTAGTCGCGCGCAACAAGGATGAAGGCTTCCCCTTCGGCCCGCAGCATTTCGAAACCAAACCGGTGATGGAAGCTGTAATTCCGGAAGGCGAACGTGCTAGCCGCGAGGAACTGGTGCGCATTGCCAATGGCTATTTCGAAACGATCGAGCGCAATGACGGCACGATAAACACGAAGTTCTGGCCGCATTGCAACCGGGTCGAAAACGGCGTGCAGACCACCAACAACAAGGACTTCCCCCTGCCCGTCGCGCGGATGGGGTGCGAAGAGCAATTTGCACTCGGCTGGTATCGCTATGACGACGATCTGCGCGCCCGCAGGTTCCCCTTGGTCGATTGCGAGCGCGGCATCGTGCTTGCCTATGGCTTCATCGATCATTCGGGCGCACTGGGCGAATATGAGCTGACCGATGGCACCAAAGCCAACAGCCCGGTGCGCCGACCACACAGTTACTACCTTGCAGAAGCCTTCAAGATCAGGGACGGTGCGATCGAACAGGTGGAGGCCGATTTCCTGACTGTCCCCTATCGCATGCCCAGCCCATGGGATGCGAGATAAGTACAAATTGTCCCCCTCCCGCTTGCGGGAGGGGTTAGGGGTGGGCAAGATGGCTCATCCGATCTTGCGGAAAAGGCCCACCCCCGGCCCCTTCCGCAAGCGGGAGGGGAGAATGCAATGAGTTATTCGCGCCGTCTTGCCGCACTGATCATGCTGGCCGGTGTCTTCGTTATGGAAGGCTATGACATCAATGCCATGGCCCTCGCCGTGCCTCGGCTGGAAGGCGCGCTAGGCCTGGAGGCAACCAGTTTCGGCCTTGTATTCACCGCCCTATTAGTCGGCATCGGTATCGGCGGCGCGGGGCTGGCTCCCTTTGGCGACAGGTTCGGCCGGCGTACACTCATTGTATTGGGCTGCATTGCGACGGGTGGCTTCACGCTCGCCACGACATTGGCTACGAGCATCACAGAGTTCCTGATCTGGCGCGGTCTGACGGGTATCGCACTGGGTGCCGCCTTGCCCAATGTCAGCGCGCTTTCCGCCGAATTGGCGCCCGACAAATGGCGTGCCACGATCATGGCGGTGGTCTCCGCAGGCATCCCGCTGGGCCTCGCCATTGCCGGGGTGATGGCGCCTGAAGTGATTACATTAGGCGGCTGGCAGGGTCTGTTCGTTGTGCCGGGAGCTTTCGCGCTGCTTCTCGCCGTGCTCCTCCAGTTTACGCTGGAAGGCGGCCCTCCTGAGTCAGCGGGCACAAGGGACAAGGCCGCAGCCGTGCCGCAGGTGCAGCTGTTCCAAATGCCCTGGGTGATCCCCTTTGCCGTCTTCGCCACGATGCTCGCGCTCAATGCGCTCAACCTTTATCTGCTCAATAGCTGGGTACCGACCGTCCTGCCGCAGGCGGGCTTCTCGCTCGACGATGCCGCCACGATCATGGGAATCGATCATGACGAGGCCGCAGGCCTCGCGCGCGAGGCCCGCGCCGAGCTCGAGACGCTGTTCGACGACCCGGCAGAGGTCGAGAAGTGGCTTTCCGTCATGCCGCTGGTCGAGCACGAGATCGAGGCCGAGGTCCCGGTCGGCTAGGGCGCCCGGGGATGGCCACCGTTTCGCCGGTCTCGTCGGGTAGTTCGGCACCGTTCGACATCGAGCGCATCGGCCCCACCATCGGGGCGGAGATCCACGGCCTCGACCTGTCGCAGCCGATAGACGAGGCGACGTTCCGCGCGTTCGAGGCGGTGCTGATCGAGCACAAGATCGTCTACCTGCGCGACCAGGACATCGCCACCGCGCGCCATGTCGAGATCGGCCGCATGTTCGGCGAGCTGGAGGTGCATCCCTTCCGCCCCGAGGGCGAGTTCCCGGAGATCATGCGGCTCGACAACCACCGCGACAATCCCGTGCTGTCGACCGACGTCTGGCATTCCGACACCACGTTCCGCGAACGCCCGACGCGTTATTCCATCCTGCGCGCGCTGATCGTCCCGCCCGCGGGCGGCGATACGCTGTGGGCCGACATGACGGCCGCCTATGACGGGCTCAGCGATGCGGTGCGCGAACTCATCGACCCGCTGCGCGCGGTGCACGATTTCAAGAACTTCCGCGTGCTGTTCACCGCCAGCGACGACGACCGCGCGAAGCTGCGCCGGATGGAGGAACTCTATCCCAATCCCTCGCACCCGGTCGTGCGTACTCATCCTATATCCGGCCGCAGGGCGATCTTCGTGAACCCGCAATTCACGCTGCGGATCGAGGGGATGCGCGAGGACGAGAGCCGGGCGATCCTCGACCTGCTGTACGCGCAGGCGAAGACGCCGGAGTACCAGTTCCGGCTGCGCTGGAAGCCCGGCACGATCGCGTTCTGGGATAACCGGTCGACGCAGCACTATGCCGCGAACGACTACTACCCGGAACGCCGGCTGATGGAGCGCGTCGCGGTGATCGGCGAAAAGCCGGTCTGAGCCGTCTTCCGACCGGCCTCTAGGCCTGCTGCGGCGCCGCGCTGCGTTCCAGCGGCGCGTCGTTGATCGGATAGTTCATCACGGCGGCGAGGAAGCCCGTTGCGATGGCGACCCACCAGACGATGTCGTACGTGCCGAAGATGTCGAAGAAGAACCCGGCGGCGTAGATTCCGATGAAACTGCCGAGCTGGTGCGCGACGAAGGCGAAGCCGAACAGCATGCCCATGTGCCGCAGCCCGAAGACCTGCGCGACGATGGATCCGGTCAGCGGCACCGTGCCCAGCCACAGCATCCCCATCGCGATGGAGAACGCGATTGCCGTGTACGAGCTGACCGGCAGCAGGATGAAGGCGATCATGATTACCGAACGCAGGGTATACAGCCAGCACAGCAGGTACTTCTGCCGGAACCGCCCGCCGCCCGCGCCCCACAGGAAGGTGCCCAGGATGTTGAACGCGCCGATCAGCGACAGCGACATCGCGGCGATCGTCGCGTCGACATGCAGGCTCGACAGCATCGTCGGGAAATGGGTGCCGATGAACATGGTCTGCAGGCCGCAGACGAAGTAGCCGCCGACCAGAAGCAGGTAGCCCCGGTGCGAAAACGCCTCGCAGATGGCCGCGCCGGTCCGTTGTACGTGCAGCGCGGGGCCGGTCCCCGGCGCCGCCGTACCTTTCGTGACCATCACGACGGCGAGCGGCACGATCAGCGCCGTCAGCGCCGCCATGCCGTACAAGGCGTAGGCCCAGCCGTACCCGTCGATCAGGAACTGGCCGAAGGGGATCATGAGAACCTGCCCCGACGAGCCGCCGGCCGACGCGATGCCGAGGTAGAGGTTCCGCTTTTCGGGCGAGACCGCGCGGCTGATCGCCGACAGGATGATGGGGAACATCGCGCCCGACATGGCGAAGCCCGTCAGCACCCCGATCGACAGGTGCGCCATCAGCGGCGTGGTCGACACCGTCATCAGCAGCAGTCCGGCGACGTAGAGGATGCCGGACGCCGCGATCACGCGCCCCGTGCCGTAGCGGTCGGCGATGTTGCCCGCGATCGGCGTGCCGATCCCCCAGAACAGCGATTGCAGGGCGAGCGAGAGCGACAGGATCTTGAACTGCCCGGGCCCGAACAGGTCCAGCGTCGCCGGTTCCAGCCACAGCCCGAAGGTCATCCGCGCGCCCAGCGACAGGAAGACGATGGTCGTCCCGGCCAGCAGCACGATGAACGGCGTGCGCCAGTTGGAGGGGGAAGACGGGATTGCGCTCATGGCGGGGCTCCCTGCGCCGCGGCGCGTTCGACCGGGCGGTCGTCGATGGGGAAGTGGAGCAGGGCGGCGACCAGGCCGAGGGCGACCGCGATCCACCAGACGGTGTCGTACGTGCCGCCGCGGTCGAACAGTTCGCCGCCCAGCCACACGCCGACGAAGCTGCCCAGCTGGTGCGCGAAGAACACGAGGCCCGACAGCGTCGCCATGTAGCGCAGCCCGAACATGCGCGCGACCAGGCCGGTGGTCAGCGGCACCGTGGCGAGCCACAGAAAGCCCATGACGGCGGCGAACACATAGGTACCCTCCGCCGTGATCGGCAGGACGAAGAACACCGTCATGGCGATGGCGCGCAGCGTGTAGATCAGGCTGAGCAGATACTTCATCCGCCAGCGTCCGCCCATCGCGCCCCAGGACAGCGTGCCGATGATATTGGTGAAGCCGATGATCGAGATGGCGGTGGCGCCGACCCAGGCGCTCTGCCCGGCCTCGACCAGCAGCTTGGGAAAGTGATTGCCCAGGAACTGGACCTGGAAGCCGCACACGAAATAGCCGGCCGAGAGCAGCAGGAAACCCCGGTGGGTGCAGGCCTCGGCCAGCGCCGCGCCGAGCTTCTGCGGCGGCGGGCCGCCCGCCGGGGACGTCTCCCGCTTCGGGTCGACCAGCGCGAAGGCGAGGAAAACGATGGTGGCGACGAGGCCCGCGAACACGATCAGCGCGACCGTCCAGTGGAAGTCGCTGATGAAGTACTGGCCGAGCGGGACGAGTGCGAGCTGGCCGGACGAGCCGGCCGCGCTGCCGATCCCGAGGAACAGGCTGCGCCGTTCGGCATCGACGCGCTTGGTGACGGCCGCGAGGATCATCGGGAAGCCGGTGGCGCTGAGGCCGAGCCCCATCATGAAGCCCGCGGACACCGACATCTCCAGCGGCGTCGTGACCTGCCAGGGCAGGAACATCCCCGCCGCGTAGAGCACGGCGCCGCTCGCCACCATCCGTGCCGTTCCGAACCGGTCCGCCAGCGCCGCGGTCACAGGCGTCGTCAGGCCCCAGACCAGAAGCTGGACCGAGATCGCGTCCGAGAACCCGCTGACCGTCCAGCCCAGCGACGTCGTCATGGGATCGAGCAGAAGCCCGAAAATATTGCGGGCCCCGAAGCTGATGAAAAGAACGATGGTTCCGCAGGTCAGAACGACCGTCGGCGTCCGCCAGGACCCTGACATTTCCGCGCGTTTCCCCTTTTAGTATTGGCTCGAAACTATCCGAAACCGGGCGCCGGCGCCATTTTCAGGGGCATGCGCTGGAAGCATAACAGTTTCCCGGCGCGGGACGCCGTTCGGGCAAAAGATCGGGCAAAAAAAGGGGCGCCGTGGCAGGGGTACCACGGCGCCCAGTCTGGGATTGGGCAGTTCGGGCGAGTGATCTGCCCTCCCTTTGGTCAGGTTATGCCGGGGAACGTTCCCCGATGGCGGCGGAGCGCTTGTCCTCCGCACGGTTTTCGGAGCGGTTCCGCAGCGCGAACCGCAGGACCGCATATCCGAACAGCGCGGACGCCGTGGAGCCTGCCAGCACGCCGATACGGACGGCGGCGGCCTGTTCCGGTCCCGCATAGGCCAGAGTCCCGATGAACAGGCTCATCGTGAAGCCGATGCCCGCCAGCACGGCGACGCCATAGACCTGCAGCCACGTCGTGCCCTCCGGCAGGCGGCAGATCCCGAGCTTCACCGCTCCCCAGACGAACCCGAACACGCCGATCTGCTTGCCGAGGAACAGCCCCGCTGCGATACCCAGCGGTATGCCGGCGAACAGGTCGGAGAACGACAGGTTGTGCAGCGAGACGCCCGCGTTGGCGAAAGCGAAGACGGGCATCACGAAGAACGCAACCCAGGGCGCAAGGCTGTGCTCCAGATGCTTCAGCGGCGACTTGCTGTGGTCCTGCAGGCCCTTGTTGATCGGGATGAACAGCGCGATCACGACGCCCGCGAGCGTGGCGTGCACACCGGATTTCAGAACGCAGACCCAGATGACCAGCCCGACCACGACATAGGGGGCGACGCGCTGTACGCCCTTTATGTTCATCCAGGCGAGCACGGCCGACCCGACCGCGGCGATCCCGAGGACGCCGAGGGAGAGTTCCGAGGTATAGAACAGCGCGATGATCACGATAGCGCCGAGATCGTCGATGATGGCGAGCGCCAGCAGAAACACCTTGAGCGAGACCGGTACGCGGGAGCCGAGCAGCGCGAGCACGCCCAACGCAAATGCGATGTCCGTCGCCGCGGGAATGGCCCAGCCCTGAAGCGCGGTCGGGTCGCCCTGATTGAGAGCGATAAAGATGATCGCCGGAACCGCCATGCCGCCCACGGCGGCGAGGACCGGTAGTGCGGCTTTCTTTGCGCTGGAGAGCTGTCCCTCGACGATCTCGCGTTTGATTTCGAGGCCGACAAGGAAGAAGAACACCGCCATCAGCCCGTCGTTGATCCAGAGCAGCAGCGGTTTATCGAGGCCGAGCGCGCCGATCTGGATGATGACCGGGGTTTCCAGCAGCTTGTCGTAGAGCCCGCTCAGCGGCGAATTGTTAAGGATAAGTGCCAGCGCTGCGGCCACCATAAGGATGACGCCGCCCGCCGCCTCGTGTCCCAGAAACTTCCGTACCAATCCCCGGATGCCCGGGGTTTCCGTCAGTGTTGATGTCACGCTCGCCTCCTATTTTTACGGATATCGTGATGCCATCGATGCCGCCTGCCCGCGGCGGGTTGAAAATGTTCAGGTCATGCCACGCGCCGCTCGGCGACGGCGGGCCCGCCGGTCATCGACACCGGCGGCCGGAAGCCGTCCGGTTTGACCGTCAGCAGGCTGCGCCCGGACGAGCCGAGCACCGTTTCGAACGGCGTGCCCACGATCAGCCGCGAGAGGCTGCTGCGGGCGTGCGTGCCCATGATGACGAGGTCCGCCTCCTGTTCGTCCGCGAGCTTGCGGATCGCGGCTTCCGGATTGCCCCGCGGCAAATGCAGGCGGTGGTCGACCGTCGCGATCGAATTGCGGGAAATCAGGTCGTCCAGCGCCGCGTGATGACGCCGCCGGTGGCGGGCGATGATCTCCGTCCGCTGGGTCTCGTCGATCTCGGATCGCACCGTGTCGTGGTCCTTGCCGTCGACGTCCCAGGCGTGGACGAGGTGGAGCGTCGCGCCGTAATAGGTCGCCAGCGACGCGGCGACCTGCAGGATGCGCTCGCCCAGCGCGTCGCCCTCCGGGTCCGGGTGCGGGTCGAGCGCGGCGACGATGCGCCGGCAGGGCACCGTGCCGCCGGGGCGTACCGCCCAGACCGGGCAGGGGCACTGGCGCATCAGGCGAACGGCGGTGCTGCCGAACAGCCTTTCCCGCAATGCGTTACCGCCTTCCGTGCTCAGGATGACAAGGTCGTGTTCGCCGCGGACGACCTGCCGCGTAAGCTGGTACGCGGGCGCGCCGGCAAGGACGATCGCGTCGGCGTCGGCGATACCGTCCTGTCGCAGGCCGCAGACGATGCGCTCCAGCCGTTTCGCGGTTTCCTCGCGGACCGCGGCGGTCAGGCGGTTTTCCCGCACGACCGTCGCCAGCGTCAGCCGCGCGCCGTTTTCGCGAGCCAGAACCGACGCCTGCGCCAGCGCATCGTCGCCGCCCGGGGCGTCATCGTAGAGGACCAGTATGTTCCTGAACCTTTTCATCGCTTCCTCCCCTTCGTGCCGGGCAGACCGATGCGTCTGCCATCGTTGCAGAAAGACAGACAAGAATTGGGTAATCGGGACCATTGAGACCAATCGAAAAAATGCTATTCTTTAATAGAAATTCTCTATTAGCCTTTTTTTGGGGGTTTCGCCTGTGCCAAGCTTGAGACAGCTCGAATACCTCGTGGCGCTGGAAGAGCGGCGCCATTTTCGGCGTGCCGCCGAACAGTGCGGCGTAAGCCAGCCGACCCTCAGTGCGCAGCTTCGCGCGCTGGAGGACAGGCTGGGTGTGGCCCTTGTCGAACGCCATCGCGGCCGCGTTCTGCTGACGCCGGTGGGCGAGAGCATCGCCGAGCTTGCCAACCGCATTCTGAAGGACGTCGACGAAATCCGGCATCTCGCCGCGAGTCACGGCGACGGCATGGCCGGCGTGATGCGGATGGGGCTCGCGCCGACGGTCGGCCCCTACCTGCTGCCGCGCATGATCCACGGCCTGCACCAGACGTATCCGCGCCTGAAGCTCTACGTGCGCGAGGTGATCCCGGCGCTGCTGCCGGAAGAGCTGGAGCGCGGCCGCCACGACGTCATCGTCATGCCGCTGCCAGTGAACCGGTCGGAGCTGGAGGCGCGGCCGCTGTTCCGCGAGCCGCTCTACCTCGCGATGCCTGCCGACCATCCGCTGGCCAAGCGCACGCGGGTCGACCGGCGCGACCTGCGCGGCCAGGAGGTGCTGTCGCTTGAGACCGGCCACTATCTTCACGAACAGGTGGAACGGCTGTGCGCCGAGGTCGGCGCGCGGGTGCTGACCGACTACGAGGGGACCAGCCTCGATACGCTGCGGGAGATGGTCGGCATGGGGATGGGCGTGTCGTTCCTGCCGGCGCTGTACGTGGAATCCGGCATGCGCAAGGACCGGGGGATCCGCATTGCCGAGGTCAGCGGCGCGCCGATCCTGCGGACAATCGGCCTCGTCTGGCGGAAAAGCTCCGTGCGGG
>ENA-ORCV01000916-ORCV01000916.1-marine-metagenome-genome-assembly--contig:-NODE-916-length-12499-cov-4.276526_pt1 | contig 12499 bp, 13 predicted proteins | sample MGYA00237779_ERZ508509 | MGnify/ENA primary metagenome ERZ508509 (study PRJEB26180, sample SAMN06268772) | marine metagenome | isolation source: Bioluminescent Bay, La Paraguera, Puerto Rico | place... | reverse complement strand
GAGCCGTATTCCCGCGAAACGAGATTGGTGTGCTTGCCCTGCCAGCCGATCCCCGCTTTCCCAGCAAGGGGTTTTTCCATCACCGGCGCCGTATCGACGAACACTTTGACGTCACCGCCGGCGGTTTCGACCAGCCAGCGCGCGAGGCGCTTCAGCCGTTTCTTGACGACATCGTGATAATCCCGGTTCCGGGCGTAGACCGAGATTGCGCCTCTTGTCTTTTGTTCGAGCAGGTCGAGGGGATTGTCCGCCGGTCCGTAATTGGCGCCGAGCATGATCACGCTTTTCGCTTCGGGCCACAGCGTTTGCGGATCCGAACGTTCGCCGGCGCGGTTTTCCAGCCAGTCCATATCGCCATGGGCGCCGCCGGAGAGAAACGCGGCAAGGCGCTCGCCCGCCGCTTGCGGCAGGTGCGCCTCCGTGAACCCGCATGCGTCAAATCCAATGCGCGCGGCTTCCTCGCGGATGCGCTCTTTAAGGCCGTCTCTGCCGGACATGGCTAAAAGTCCGGGTCGTCGTAATGGGCGGGAGGCGGCAGGCCGTCGATGCGGTCGCGCAGGATCGGCCGCATGGCGGGTCGCGACTTGATGCGCGCGTACCACTCCTTGACCGTGTCGAACTTTTCCCACGCGGCGGCGTCTACATAATCGAGCGAGGACAGGAACCCCGCCGCAGCGACATCGGCGGCGCTGAACTTTTCGCCGGCGAACCACGGCCGATGTTCGAGCAGCCAGTTGAAATAATCGAGGTGCCAGTTGAGCGAGTCGAGCCCGGCTTTGAGGAGGTCGTAATCGGGCAGGCCGCGGCGCATCAGTCTTTTGTCAATCCGCTCCCTGACGACGAGGTCGATAACCTCGCGGTTAACCTTGTCGAGAAACCAGAAGCAGAGCCGGCGCATTTCCGCGCGGCCGGCGGCGGTCATCGGAAACAGCGGCGCGGTTTCATAAGCGTCTTCAAGATATTCGAGTATCGCCATCGCCGGGGCGATCTTGACGGTTTCGCCTGACGGCGGCTCGTCGATCAGCACCGGCACGGTTCCCGCCGGGTTCGCCGCCGCAAGCGCGCCGTCGTCGTCCCAGGGACGTATTTCGACAAGCTGGGCGGGAAGTCCCTTTTCGGCCATCGCGATACGGACCACCCGGCTGGCGGGGTCGAGGGGCATATGAAAGAGCGTGCGCATTAACCCTGATGATACCAGTCTCACGCCCCGCGCAAAGGCGCAAACGCCTGAAATGGAAAGAATTCGGCTATCGCACCCCGGACCCGGCAAAGGCTTTGCAACCTGCTGCTTAACACTTTGCGGGTCGCGCCGCTTTGAAACAAGCAGGGGTTGAACGACGGCCATGAGCGACGCTGAAACTTGGGACGATGATGAAGATTTCGCCTGGCGCCGGCCGGCGCCGTTCGCCCGGGGCGCGGCCATCAGCATCTATTCCTGGCAGGATCCCGCCTGGTCGTTCGTGTGGTCGATCCTTGCGGCCATTCCGTTTATCGCGGCGGCGGCGCTGGCGCCGGCGCTGTTAAGCCTTTCGCCCACCGTCGACATGATCGCGCCGATCGCCGATGCGCGCGCTATCGGGGTCGGCGAAGCGGCGCTTAAGGACAACGCCTCGCCGTTTTACGTTCTCCTGTTGCTCGCGGCGGATATTTTCGCCGACTCGCCGGGCCGCATTCACCTGATCGCCAAGGCGATGAGCGCGCTGTTCGTCGTTTATCCGATGGCGCATTTCGCGTCGTCTCGGTTCCCCCTGTTTCCTTCGGTGCTGATCACTGGCGCGCTCGCCGCCTATGTGGCCTCGCCTTTCTCAGGTCCCGCTGAATTCGCGCTGGCGCTGTTTCTGGTGCTCGCCTTCTGTTTCGTCTCCGCTTCGGCGGACAATGGCGCGGGCCGGGCGCGGACCGAAGGGCTGCTCGCCGGCGGCGGTCTCTTCGTGCTCTGGCTGCTCAATCCGGTGTTTTCGCTCGCCGGCTTTGTGGCGCTCTCCGTTTGTCCTTTCCTTTCCGGACGCAGCGGCCTGTCGCGTTATGCGGCGACCCTTGCTTCGTTCGCGATCCTTGCCGGGCTCGCCGAATGGTTTGTTCCCGGCCTCAACATGGCGCGCGCCTCCGCGACGCCCGGCGCCTTGAACATCGATGCGGCGTTTACCAGCGGCGAGGGCGCCATGGGGTTCAGCGGCGTCGCGATCAGCGCGCTGCTCGTTATGGTCTCCGCATGGGTTTTTGGCGGCCGCGAGCATATGCGCGCCTGGGCGACGGCCGCCGCTTTCGGCCTGATCGCCTTCGTCGCCGCCCGCATCGCCGGCGCCAACGCGCTGCCGGTGTTTGTCTTCGCAGCGGCGATTACGGTCTTCTCCGTCGCATCGCCGTTCTATGACGGGCTCTTCCGCGCCCATGACCGCGCCAGCGTTTCGATCGCGCTTACCGGCGCGGCGCTGACCCTGTTCTGGGCCTGCGCCATCGTCATCCATGCGGTCGGACAGTTTTCCTTGCAGGACCGGGTAGCGAACTCTGCGCCGGAAAACATCCGCACCGAGCTTGCGCTGGTGCAGCCGGGCGGGCCGACCATTGCGCGATGGATCGAGGAAGGCCGCTTCTCGACGCCGGAGGCGCGCGAACTGCTGGCGCTTGCGCCGGTCGATCAGTCGACGATGCTGCTGGAAGCGGCGAGCCGCGCAAAAGCGATCGCCGCCGAGGGCCTAGATGTAGCAATCCTTACCGGCGCCGATACGGCCTGCGTCCTCGCTGAACGCCGCCATTGCCGTCCGGACGGGCGCGCAGCGGCGGAAGACGCGAAAGTCGTGTTCGTGCCGCGTTTCGATCTCGATGCGGGAACAAGCGAAATTAAAGGACGCTCTGAAGCGCTGCTTTACACCGAATTCAAACTCGCCGAGCAGACCGCCTTCTGGGATATCTGGGTGCGTCGCGGCGTGACGGCGCCGGCGAACCTTTTGAAAGCGGCGGGCGCTTCTCTTTAACTTAAGCCGCGCCGTAGGCGATGAAATGCGGGTTATCGAAGCCGCGTTCCGATTTTCCGTATAACAATCGTTCGCCTTCCGGATGGGCGAGCACCCTGCCGCCGGCGGCTTCGAGCACCGCCTGTCCGGCGCCGGTGTCCCACTCCATCGTGCGCCCGAAGCGCGGGTAAATATCAGCAACGCCTTCCGCGATGAGGCAGAATTTGAGCGATGAGCCCGCCGCCGCGAAGTCGGCGACATTGAGAGTTTTCAGAAAATCGTCGGTCTCTGGCGAGCGGTGCGACCGGCTTGCGACGGCGACGAGGCCTTGTGCGGGCGCGCTGCGGACGGCGATCGATCATCGAGAGCCACGCGCCAGCGCCGGCCGCGCCTTCATAGAGCTTGTTCGCCGCGGGCGCATAAACCACGCCGAGCGCGGCGGCGCCCTCGCGGATCAGCGCGATATTGACCGTGAATTCGCCGGTCTTGTTGATGAATTCCCTGGTCCCGTCGAGCGGGTCGACCAGAAAGAATACGTTACCGAGCGCCGGGACCTTTCCTTCCGATGCGCTTTCCTCCGCCAGCACCGGGATTTCCGGCGCGATTTCGCGAAGCCCTGCGAGGATGATTTCCTCGCCAAGCCGGTCGGCTTCCGTCACGGGTGAAGCGTCGGCCTTTGCATCGGCCTTGAAATCCGTCCCGTATATTTCGAGCGCTTTCGCGCCGGCCTTGAGCGCGAGCGCGCTGAGCGCCGGAAGCAGGGTCTGATCGGAGGGGTTGGAATTTGTCATGCCGGGGGCATGGCGCAGCTTCCTGAAGGAAGCAAGCCCGGCGGATCGCCGCGGCGGAAAATCTTAACGGAAGGCGATGACCGTGAAAGCGGCGGTGTGCTTCGGCATCACGCCGCCGGCCGGAATGATGTCCTGAACGATCCAGCCCTCGTCGGCGAGCTGGTTAAGGCGTTCCTGCAGAGCGGCGGCCGCGGCCCGTCCGTAATCGCGCTCATCGGCGAACAAGCCGACCGGCGAGCGCTTGGCGTCCCGCCAGGTCACATGAAAGGAGGCAAACTGTTTCGACATGGCACAAGTAACCTTTTTTGCGCGCCGGAAAGACGGTATTTCGCCGTTAGACAGGCAAGGGTCGGGCCGTTATGACGTTTTCGGCGATGATTAGGATTTGTTTGCCAAGGGTAACTATGCTTGCGTCTGAGTGGTAAGGTGCGGGCGGCTCAAATGAGCGAGGCGGGCGTGAGTGTGAGTGAAAGCGACGAACTTTCCGGCGAGCCGTTGCGCCGCCGTTCTGCCTTGTCGCCGGCGCTGTTCGGCGACATCGTGCAGTTCGTCGATTTTCTCGTCGTGATCGCTGTTTCGGTGGTGGTGGCGGGAATCTACCACACCTGGACGCTGCAGATCGAATTCGACATCCAGTATTACGCCGCCGCCGGCATTCTCGGCGCGACCGGGCTGACGGCGCTGTTGCGCCGCGACGGCTACTATGAATTCGACCAGCTGTTGTCGTCCGACTGGAATATCCGCGCCGTCGCCTCGCGCTGGTTTATGGTGATTTTCGGCCTTCTCGCCTTCGGCTTCGCGCTCAAGGTCTCGGATAATTTCTCCCGGGTCTGGCTGTTCGTATGGATCGGCGCATCGCTCGTCATCCTGCTCGCCTGGCGGATTGTCGCCTCGGTGATCCTGCGCCGCATGATCCGCGACGGCGGGGTTTTCGCCCGCCGCATCGCTGTTGTCGGGGCCACCGATCTCGGCGCGCAGTTCGCTCATAAAATCGGCAATCCTGAAAGGGGAGTTTCGATCGTCGGCGTTTATGAAGCTGGCCTTCCCAATCGGGGAGACGACCATCGCGACAATCTCGCCGGCGATCTCAACGACCTCGAGCGCGCGGCGCGCAACGGTGAAATCGACGACATCATCATTGCGGTCCCGCGCACGTCGAAAGACGAAATGGCGCGGCTCGCGCGCCGGCTGTCGTCGCTGCCGGTGTCGATCGCCCTGTCGCCGAACATTCACTGGCTGGACCACACCGGCGGCGCCGTGTCCCGTGTCGGCGAAACGCCGGTGCTGTCGCTTTATCGCCGGCCGCTCGAAGGATGGGGCGGCGTTCTGAAAACCATCGAGGACTTCGTTCTTGGAAGCATGCTTCTTCTGATCGCCAGCCCGCTTCTGCTCGTGATCGCTCTGGCGATCAGGATACAGGGCGAGGGACCGATCCTGTTCGCCCAGAAGCGGCATGGCTTCAACAATGCAGTCTTCAGGATCTACAAGTTCCGCACCATGACGGTCGCCGAGGATGGCGATGAAATCCAGCAGGCGCGGAAAGGCGATGCGCGCATCACCCCGCTCGGCGCATTCCTGCGCCGCTACAGCCTCGACGAACTGCCGCAGCTCTTCAACGTGGTGCGCGGGGAAATGTCGCTGGTCGGGCCGCGCCCGCATGCGCTCGCCCATAATCACCAATATGCGCAGCTCATCGAGAATTATTCCGGCCGTCACAAGGTGAAGCCGGGTATCACGGGCTGGGCCCAGGTCAACGGCTTTCGGGGCGAAACCTCCGAAAACGAGCTGATGGAACAGCGCGTCAGGTTCGATCTCGCCTATATTGACAACTGGTCGATCTGGTTCGATCTCAAAATCCTGCTATTGACCGTCAAGGCGGTGGTCTTTCCGAAAAACGCCGTCTAAGAACGCGGTCTCACGTTCAAGTATTTCGCGCCCGCCCCCGATAGGCGCGTGCGCGGCAGGGAGGAAGCGCCATGCGCGTTACCATGATCGGCACCGGTTATGTGGGTCTTGTCTCGGGCGCATGTTTCGCGGATTTCGGCCACGACGTCGTCTGCGTCGACAAGGATGAATCGAAAATCGCCAAGCTAGAGGCCGGGGAAATCCCGATTTTCGAACCGGGCCTTGAAGGGCTGGTCGCCGAGAACGTCAAGGCGGGACGGCTCTCCTTCAGTCGCGATCTCGCCGCGTCGACGCCGAATGCCGACGCCGTCTTCATCGCTGTCGGCACGCCGTCGCGCCGCGGCGACGGTTTTGCGGACTTGTCCTATGTCTATAAGGCCGCCGAAGAGATCGCCGAAGTGATGGACGGCTACACAGTGATCGTCAACAAATCGACGGTGCCGGTCGGCACCGGTCAGGAAGTTGAAGACATCATCCGCAAGGCGCGGCCCGACGCCGAATTTTCCGTCGTCTCGAACCCTGAATTCCTGCGCGAGGGCGCGGCGATCAACGACTTCAAGCATCCCGATCGCGTCGTTGTCGGCGTTGAGGACGAGCGCGCCGTCAAGGTGATGCGCGAGATTTACCGGCCGCTGTTTCTCAATGAAACGCCCATCGTCTTCACCAACCGGGCGACCTCGGAGCTCATCAAATACGCGGCGAACGCCTTCCTCGCGACCAAGATCACCTTCATCAACGAGATGGCGGATCTTTGCGAGAAGGTCGGCGCCAATGTGCAGGAAGTCGCCCGCGGCATCGGTCTCGACGGCCGCATCGGCGGCAAGTTCCTCCATGCCGGTCCCGGCTATGGCGGCTCCTGTTTTCCGAAGGACACGCTGGCGCTGGTGCGCACCGCCCAGAGCAGCGGCGCCCCGGCGCGGATCGTCGAAACCGTTGTCGAAATCAACGACAGCCGCAAAAAGCGCATGGCCGATCGCGTGATCGCCGCCTGCGGCGGGTCGATTGAGGGCAAGACGATTGCGGTCCTTGGTCTGACTTTCAAACCCAACACCGACGACATGCGCGACTCGCCCTCGCTCGACATCGTGCCGGCGCTGCAGAAGGCGGGCGCCAAGGTGCGCGCCTTTGATCCGGCGGGCATGAAGGAAGCCGAAGCGCTGATGAGCGATATCGATTATACGGAAGGTCCCTATCAGACCCTTGAGGGGGCTGACGCGGTGGTGATCATCACCGAGTGGGATGAGTTCCGGGCGCTCGATCTCGAACGGGTGAAGTCGCTGCTCAAGGCGCCGATCATGGTTGACCTGCGCAATATCTATCGCCCGGCGGAAATGGCCGAGGCGGGCATCCAGTATTATTCGATTGGCCGGCCGTCTTAAGCGGCGCGAAGCTTTTTAAGGACCGACGACTTCTTTTTCTCGCCGCCGCCGCTCTTCGGCGGGGTGATTTCAAGATGCGCGCGGCGAAGGATATCCGCCGTCACCATCGGCGCCTCGCTGCGGAAGGAGGTCTTGCCCTCCGGATCAACGTAAATCAGGAAAAAGCCCTGCTCGGCGTCGAGGGCGTGGCGCAGAAGCGACGGGTCGAGCCAGTCGATCGGGTCGCCGTTCTTGCGCGGCGTGTCCTCGCCGTAAACTTCGATCACCGAAACGTCTTCGCGGATCAGCATCGGGATCGCCGGCTTTAAAAGGCGGCGCTGCATGCGGCAGGCGGTGTGGTTCGCCGCCGGGCCGATGATGAACAGCGTGTTTTTCGGGGAGAATTTCTTCACCGGGTCGGGACGCGCATGACGCAGATTGGCGCCGATTTCCGGCAGCAGGTTTGGCCGCAGGGAGATCAGGGCGGCGACGAAGCCGAACACCAGGCAGGTCGCGATGATGAAGACAGACAAGCCCATAACGCCCTAAAATATCGCCGTTTTGCTTTCCGTACCGTTAAACTTCGAGGTCTAGAGCGCTGTAAACGGCGCGCCGTTAAGGTTTACAGAAAAACGTCTTATTGCGGCGGGATGACGACCGCCGGGAAGTTAACCGATCCTTACCAGAGCGGGCGCGGGCTCAGAAGCCCTGTGGAAAACTGCGCCGCCAGGCGACGAACCGGCCAAGCCCTTCTTCCAGGCTGGTTTTCGGGTCATAACCGAGCTCGGCGCGGGCCCGCGAAATGTCGGCCCAGGTCCGTTCAACGTCCCCATCCTGCATCTCCATCAGTTCCTGCCGGGCTTCGACGCCGAGCTCCTTTTCGAGAATGGCGATCAGCTTTGTCAGTTCCTCAGGCTTGTCGTTGCCGAGATTGTAGACCCGGTGAAAGCCCTTGTCGGGGCCAGGGGCGCGATGATAGGCGGCGAGAACCCCGTCGACGATGTCGTCGATATAGGTGAAGTCGCGCGCCATGCGCCCATGGTTGAAGACGGAGATTGGTTCGCCCTTCAGCATTTTCTCGGTGAAGATCCAGTAGGCCATGTCCGGCCGGCCCCACGGTCCGTAAACCGTGAAGAAGCGAAGCCCCGTCAGCGGCAGCGCGTAAAGATGGGCGTAAGAGTCCGACATCAGCTCGTCCGCCTTCTTGGTGGCTCCGTAAAGCGAGGCGGGGGCGTCGGTCTTCTGCTCTTCGCTGAACGGCAGTTCGGTGTTGCGCCCGTAAACCGACGAAGACGAGGCGTAAACGAGATGACCGGTCGTCAGCGAGCGGGCGAGTTCAAGCATGTTGAGATGGCCCGCGAGGTTCGATTGTCCGTAAGCGAACGGGTTTTCGAGAGAGTAACGCACACCCGCCTGCGCCGCGAGATGGACGATCGTTTCAACCTTCGCTTCCGAGGCGATTTTAAGGAGCGGTTCGTAGTCGGCGATGTCCGCCTGATGGAAGGCGAAGTATTTCTCGCCTGTCAGCTTCTCCAGCCGCGCGCGCTTCAGGGACGGGGCGTAGTAGTCATTGAGATTGTCGACGCCGACAACGCGCTCGCCGCGCGCCAGCAATGCAGTCGCGACGTGGAAGCCGATGAAGCCGGCGGCGCCGGTAACGAGAATGGTCATTGCGCGTCGGTCCTTTGACGTCTTTTACTCAGTAGTTCCGCCGGGTTTCAACTGACTTAACACAGACCGCGCCGCTCATTCCCGCTGGCGTGGAAAGGAGCCGTTTGGGCTGGCTGTAACCGGCGCGGTTTCATTTTACGCCGCCTTATCGTCATGCAAGCCTTGAGGAACCCTGCGCCAGCGCCAGCCCATGTAAAGCGCGATGGCGGCCTGCAGCGCGGCGACGAAGAGCAGCGCGTTGTTCGGCGACAGGCCGGTATTGGTGACGAACAACACCGAGAGCGAGCCCGCCATCGCCGCGAGCGCGTTCAGCATATTGCCGGCGGCGAGAATGCGCGCGCGCCGTTCGGGCGGCGCCCGGCGCTGGGCCGCCGCCTGCAGCGGCACCATGTAAAGACCGAGCGCGGCGGAGGAGAGGGCGAAACACACGCACAGGATGGCGATCCCCGGCAGGGCGAAGAAGTCGCCGGCGCTGCGCAGCGATCCGGCTTCGAGCGGCGGGGGCGCGCCAAGACCGAAGATGAAGATCAGGAGGATAATCAGCGCCGACGCGCCGACGCCGGCGCTGGCGAGGCCGAGACCCGTGCGCTTGCCGGAGAAAACCGCCGCCCCTATGGCGCCGAGCCCCGCGCCGACCGCGAAAAGGCCCATGATGATATTAGCGACCGACCCGCCGGCGCCCCAGACTTCCGCCGTATAGATGGGAACCAGCACGGTGACGAGGGTCGTCATGTAATAGAACGCGGCGGCGCCCAGCAGCGGCCGCACGACGCCTTTCGCTGAGAAGGCGAAAGACATGATGCGCCAGGTCTGTTCGAAAATATTGAAGTCGAGCTTGAGATCGGGCGCTGTCGGCGCCGCCGCTGGCGCGGCGCGGATGGCGAGCCAGCCGCTGAGCGAGGCGGCGAAGAGAACGGCGCTTAAAAGCGCCGGCCCGTTCGGGCGTTCGATCAGCACGCCGCCGATGAAAAGCCCGGTAAGGATGGCGACGAACAGCCCGGCGTTGCAATAGCCGTTGCCGCGCACGAGTTCATCCGTTTGCAGATATTTTGGCATGGCGCCGATTCTCACCGGCGAGAAAAACGCCGACTGCGCGCCCATGGCGAATAGGCAAAGCACGACGACGACGCCTGCGCCGCTTAGGAAACCGAGCGCGGCGATCCCCATCAGGATCACTTCGACAAGTTTGACGCGCCGGAACAGGAACGCCGTGTCGTATTTGTCGGCGATCTGGCCGGAGATGCTGGAAAAGACCAGCATGGCGATCGCGAAGAACGAGCCGACAATGGGGATCGCGGACGCGCCGGACTTAAAGCCGGGCAGGGTGATCACCCCGAAGCTGATGCCGATGATCAGCGCCTGCCGGAGCATGTTGTCGGCGAAGGAGCCGAGCACGAAGCCGGTCCACATCGGCAGGAAGCGTTGCTGAAAAAAGAGCGGCAGGCCGCTTTTCGGCGGGGAGAACGACGGCTCTATGGTCATGTCACGATCTCCCCGGGTCCGGCAAAAGGACCCCTAACGGCTCGTCATGAGGGCGGCGTTCTCCCAAGAGCTCAATCGAGCGGGTCTCGACCGCCTGTTCAAGGCGCTCCATGAACGCCTGCTTTTCAAGCCCCGGTTCGATCGGGTCGAGAAACTCGATCACCGCGACCCCGGGCTTCAGGAGCCAGCTCTGCTGCGGCCAGCAAAGGCCGAGATTGGTGGCGACCGGAACCGCCGCCGACTGATAAGCCTCATACATGTGATAGACGCCTTTCTTGTAGCGGTAGCGATGGCCGACCGGCGAGAGGTGCCCTTCCGGGTAAATCAGGATGCGCCGGTTCTGGTCGCGGACTTTTTTAAGCTCCTCGTCGACAAGCCGCGCGCGGGCGACGGCGCCGCCGCAATTATCGACGACGATCGCGCCCATCTTGCGCAGGATGCCGCCGACCAGCGGGAATTTTTCGAGATGGTCGCCGGTGACAAAGGCGAGGTCGTCGAACTGCGAGAACATGACGAACCCGTCGCCCCAGCTCTGGTGCTTCGCGGCGATGATCAGCGGCCCCTTGGGGATTCTTTCCCTGCCGCGCACTTCGACCCTGACGCCGCAGAGCGCGTGCATCCAGAAACACATGATCCGGCAGTAAGTCCGTATCCAGACCATCAGCGGCTTGCGGTTCGGCAGCAGCAGCAATGGCAGGGCGATGATGACGACAATGATCGAGGTCGCCCAATAGGCGAGCTGAAAGGCGATATTGCGCAGATAGGAAAACATGTCGGGGAACCTGTCGTTGCAGTCAGGAGGCAAGGACGGCGATGACGGCGGCTTCAAGCGCCGGCCGGTGCGCGCTCATCTCGCCGGGAATGCGGCCGTAGAATTTGTGAAGCGCGGTCTGCAAAACGACGCCGAGCGCCATCGCGGCCTTGAGGTCGGGATCGCCTTTCGGCGTCTCGCCGCGCGCCATGGCGTCCGCGATGATCTGTTCGACCGCTGCGACCGGGCTTTCCGTTTCGCGCTTGCCGCCCCGGGGCAGGGTGGGAAGAAATCGGTGGGTGTTGAGGAGGTGGTAGGAAAATAGCGTCCAGTCTTCGTCGGCGGCGTCGCAATAGGCGGCGACCACGGCTCGCGCCTGTCCTTCAATCGATCCGTGCGCCTCGGCCGCCGCGCGGACGGCGCCGGCGAGCCGCTGGTGGATGGCGAAAAAGGCGGTCCCGGCGAGTTCGGCCTTGCTCTTGTAGTGTCGGTAAAGCGCGCCTTCCGAAACCCCGGCGGCGGCGGCGATCTCTCGGGTGGTGACGGCGTCGACGCCCTGTTCGGCGAACAGCGTAATCGCCGCCCGTTCGATGCGGGCCTTGGTGGTCCCGTCCGCCGCCGTGACGCCTCTCAGGTCGCTGAAACCGCTCATCGTTCTCGCCCCTTTCAGGCTTCACGGTTGATTTTCTTTTCCTTTTGGGCGCGCCGCAGGCTCGCCGCGACGCCATGCTCACGGTGCATGTAAGTGAGCGCTCACTACATAATTCGGGGCCGTCTGATTGTCAAGTGAGCGCTCACTCACGGCTGGAAGGGCTTAACCGGAAAAGACCGGGGCATTGGCGTCCGGGGCATTGGCGTCCGGGACGTCGGCGTCTGGGGCGAATGGTGTCGCGGCGGGGCGGGCGCGGACAAATCGATGGGTTTTTACGCCCCGCCAACCGCGCATGTCCTCGCAAAAGGAACCGCGGGCTCTGCATATCGGCGCTGACCGGAGGCGAACTGCAGCCGGAAAGCCGCAGTCCGGCCTTCATGCGCCGGCGGAACCGTGTGGCGCGCATTGCAACCGGGAATGTGATCGTTATATATCCGCCAACCTTGTTGAGGCCCCGGCCGACAATCGCCGCGAGAGCGGTTCGCCGGCGGACCTTTAGCGCCAATTCCCGAGGAGACGACCGAAGATGTTCATATCGCCCGCTTACGCGCAGGCCGCAGAATCCGCCGCGCCCAATCCGCTCATGCAGCTCGCGCCGCTCGTTTTCATCTTCATCATCTTCTATTTCCTGCTGATCCGTCCGCAGATGACCGCCCGCAAGAAACATCAGGAAATGGTTTCCAACGTTCGCCGCGGCGATGTGGTGGTGACCGCCGGCGGTATTGTCGCCAAGGTGACGAAAGTTCTTGAAGGCGAGGAGATCATGGTCGAACTCGCCGACAACGTGACCGTCAAGGTGCTGAAGTCGACCCTTTCGGACGTCCGCACCAAACCCGAACCCGCCGCCAACGACAAATAGACCAACAGCGGAGCGGTCCGTCCGCTCCGGAGCGCGCCATGCTGCAATTTTCAAAAGCCCAAATCGCCGGCGTCGT
>ENA-ORCV01000915-ORCV01000915.1-marine-metagenome-genome-assembly--contig:-NODE-915-length-12503-cov-2.753179_pt1 | contig 12503 bp, 12 predicted proteins | sample MGYA00237779_ERZ508509 | MGnify/ENA primary metagenome ERZ508509 (study PRJEB26180, sample SAMN06268772) | marine metagenome | isolation source: Bioluminescent Bay, La Paraguera, Puerto Rico | place... | reverse complement strand
TCGCCAGCGTCTGGGCCTCCACGCCCTGGGAGGCGTCGACGACCAGCAGCGCGCCGCTCGCGCGCTCGACCACCACCCCCATCGCCCCGGTGCCGCGCGGCACGCAGGGCTGCGCCGCCATCGCGGGCGCCATCATCGCCGCCGCGGGAGCGGCCGCCACGGCGCCCAGCAGGGTGCGGCGGGTCACTGCGCCGGGGTTGCGAGCAGGTACTCTGCGATCCATCGGGCGTCCTCCTCGGAAATCAGCGGGCGCCAGGGCGGCATCGCCGTCCCCGGCACGCCATCCAGAATGATGGCGGCAAGGCTCTCGGGTTCAGTGCCGGCAAGCGTCGCGGCCCGGATGTCGGGCCCGAGCCCCCCCTTCAGGGTCAGCCCGTGGCACGAGCCGCAATCCTGGATCACCATGCGCTCCAGCCGTGCCGCCTCGGCCCCGGACGGGGCCGTGTCGGCCATGCCGGGGCCCGCGATCAGGATCAGCGCGGCGAGCAGGGCGCGCGGATCAGGCATAGCAGCGCGCCTCGCCCTCGGGCACCGCCATGCCCGCCACGTCACCGTAGAGCGAGACCACCTGCCCGATGATGAACAGCACCGGGGCCTCGGGGCGATGGGTGGCGATATCGGCGGCCATGCCGCCCAGCGTCGAGACGAGCCGCGTCTCGCGCGGGGTGGTGGCCGAGGCCACGGCCATCGCCGGGGTCGTGGCGGGCAGGCCGTGGCGCATCAGTTCGAAGGTGATTTCGGCGATGTTCATCGCGCTCATGTAGCAGACGAGCGTCGTGTCGCCGGAGGCCAGGCTGGGCCAGTCGAGATCGAGGCCCGCATCGCGCGCCCGGTGGCCGGTGACGTAGCGCACGCCCGTGGCCAGCCCGCGATGGGTGAGCGGCACGCCCGTCGAGGCCGAGGCCCCCTGCGCGGCGGTGATGCCGGGGATGTAGTCGCAGGGGATACCCCGCGCGCGCAGCGCGGCGGCCTCTTCGCTGCCCCGCCCGAAAATCAGCGGATCGCCCCCCTTGAGGCGCACCACCCTCTGCCCCAGGCCAGCGAGCCGGATCAGCAGCGCGTTGATCTCGTCCTGCGACAGCTTGTGGCATTTCGGGGATTTGCCCACGTCGATGCGCGGCACGCCCTCGGGGATCAGCGCCATGATCTCGGGGCTCACGAGCCGGTCGAAGACCACCACTTCGGCGCTCTGGATCGCCTCGAGCGCCTTGACGGTCAGAAGCCCGGGATCCCCCGGTCCGGCCCCGACGAGCAACACACGGCCCTGGCTGAGATCTTTCATGGCTGTCTCCCGATGTGATGTCGGGTCGATGATTGCCGATCCCGCGCCGTCCGACCTTGACTTTCGTTAAGCGGGCGCGGGCCCGTCACTCTCCTGCATCCGGCCCTGCCCCGGCGCGCTCGGCGAGGCTGTGCGCGACGAGATAGGCAATCACCCGGTCGCGGTCCTCCGCGCTGCGGCGGAAGCCGCCGAAGTTCATCTCGGTCCCCGGTATGAAATCCTGCGGCTTGCTGAGCCAGGCGCGCAGGTTCTCGACCGTCCACGTGCCGCCCCAGGCGCGGAACGGCTCGGAATAGGCCCAGTCGCCGACGCTGGCCGAGGGGCGGCCAAGGATGCCGTTGAGCCACGGGGCCTTGTAATTCGTGCGGTCGAGCCCATGACATTGCGAGCAGCGCCGCAGAAAGATCGACGCGCCGGTTTCGATGTCCCCGGCGGTGTAGAACGTGCCGTCGATCACCACGCCGCCCTCCTGCAGGTATGGCTCCGTGCCCTCGGCGGCGGCGGTATCGCAGAGCGCCGCCAGGGGCAGCGCGCAGGCGAGAATGGCGGTGCGCATGGCATGTCTCCCTTCTCCAAGGTCGCCCCGTCCCGGGGCGCGATGATGATGGCGGCCCGGTGCCCGCACGGGGCACCGGGCCATCCCGGCAGGCGGACCCGTGACACCCCGCCTGCCCGGAACCTGGTCACTGTTGCGTCACGTTGAGCTCCACCGTGGGGTCGTCGAGCGCGAGCCGCAGGTCGAGCGAGACATGGTGGAACCGCGCGGCGCTGTGGTCGTCATGCAGCGCGAAGCCCACTGTGTAGACCTTGCCCGGCTCGATGGCGACCTGACCGGGGCCGGTGGCGGCCAGCGGTCGCGCGATCACCATGGTCCAGGTGTCGCCCTCCAGCGTCGCCTGCGCCTCGACGGGATGGCCCGCATCCTCGTGACGGCTCTCCAGCAGGTATCCGCGCCGCGGCGTGCCCGAGGCATCGACGCGGGTGAGGTCCATGAAGGTGCCGTTCTCGAGGAATTCGGCGAGCGCCGCCTCTTCCTGCAGCATGTCCCAGCCGCCCATCGGGCGCTCGCGGCCGCGCAACTCGATTTCGGTGCGGCTTTCGGGGATGTATTTCTGCACATACCCGTGCCCGCCGAGACGCGCATCGAGATCGCCGGTGGTCTCGGGTGTGTTGGGCATGGTGCGGCTGTCGATATGGCAGCTGGCCCAGCATCCGGCCTGCGCGCCGTGCTCGACGCCCTCGCCCATGACCATCATCGCCAGCTTGGCCTTGTTGTCCGGGTCCATTCTGCCGCCCTCGATGAACGGCACCGGGACATGCGGCGTGTCCTTCCAGCTCAGGCGCAGGTAGAGGGTCTCGCCGTCGTGGGCGGCCTGCACGCCCAGATCGACCGCGCCGCGCTTGCCGGGGATGGGGGTGGATTCGGCGGTCTCGCCGGCGACGATCCGCGCGCCCATGGCGGCGGTCTCCTTGGAATGGCAGACCGAGCAGGCATCGCCCCCGCGGGTAAAGGCGCGGGCGCCGCCATGGGTCTTGCCGTTGAGCACCCATTCCCAGGATGCCTGGCCTGGGTAGAACAGCCCCACCTGCGCGACCGGCACGCCCGCCCAGTCGATCGCGGCCCCCGGCCCGTCGGCGGCGGCGGCTGCGGATGTGCCTCCGGCCTCGGCGAGCGCCTGATCGACGGCGGCGGCGATGCGCGCCTCGATTGCCTCGGCTTCGGCGCGGGCGGCGGCGGCGGCGCGCTCGGCCTCCTCGGCCTCGACCCGTTCGATATAGGCCAGCCCCTCGAGGAACGAGGCAGGCACCTCCTTGATGTGGTCCGGGTTCGGCGCTTCGAGCGCCTCCAGCTCTTCTTCGGGCAGAAGGTGGCGGATCTCCTTGTGGGCGATACCCTTATGGCAATCGATGCAGGTCTGTCCGGTCTCCATCGCGGTCAGGTGCTGCTGGCGCGCGCGCGGGGCCTGAAAGCGCGGGTTCATGCTTTCGAGCGTGTGACAGTTGCGGCACTCGCGCGAATCCGTCTCCTTCATCGTGGTCCAGACATTGCGCGCCATGGTCAGGCGATGCGCCTCGAACTTCTCGGGCGTGTCGATCTTGCCGGTCATCCAGCCCAGCAGTTCCTTGGAGGCCTTGACCTTGCGCACCATCTTGTGAACCCACGGGTCGGGCACGTGGCAATCCGAGCAGGTCGCCTGCACGCCGGACCGGTTCTCGTGGTGGATGGTGTGCTCGTACTCGACGAAGACATTGTCGCGCATCTCGTGGCACGAGATGCAGAATTGCTTGGTATTGGTGGCTTCCATGGCGGTGTTGAACCCGCCCCAGAAAACGATGCCGGCGGCAAAGGCTGCGGCCGCGCCGCCCAGGGGCACGCCGAAGAGTATCCAGCGCCGCCACATGCGACCGGGCTGTTTCGGGGTTTCGTCTGTCATGTGAATAACGCTCTGTTGGCTCTCGGCTGCGGTGCCGCGTCGGGGGCCCGCCGCGCGCGGGGACGAGGAAACGGGGGCGGCTGCGCGCCGCCCCCTCTTCACGGCATGGCGTCAGGTCTTGTGGTTCGACCGGTTGTAGACGTTGAACTTGCCGGTGGGGGCGAAGAGGCCCTTGATCCGGTATTTCTCTTCCAGCGTCCTGGCGTCGAACACCACGATCTCGCCATTGTCGGTCTTGGAGTCGCTGCGGTTCCAGACCGAGGCCCAGACCTCCGAGCCATCCTGGTTGAACTCGAAATGGACGGCCACGTAGCCCTCCGTCTCGGTCAGCTGGATGGTCTTGACGATCTCGCCCGTCGCCTTGTCGATCACCTGCACAGATTGCTGGACCCACGGCTCGGGGTGCAGCGTCTGGTCGGCCCACACGTAATCGCTTTCGGGATGGGTCCGGATGAACAGCCCCGGCCCGTCGGTCTCGACCTCGTAGCAGATCTTCCAGGCGTCGTCGGGCCGGTTGGCCGGATCGTTGCCCCACACGGTCACGTGACCGGTGCCGAGATGGGTGGTGCCGGCCACCGGGCCGCAGTTCGGGTCGATCCAGTTGGCGCCGGGGCCGGGATGCGGCTTCGACTTGGTGTCGATGATCGCTTCGAGCTTGCGGGTCTCGGTGTCGATCACGACCATCTGGTCCGAGGCGTTCGCCGCGATCTGGAAATAGCGGCCCGTGGGATCGAAGAACCCGTCATGCAGGAACTTGGAATTGTCGATCTTGTCGATCCGCAGGTTCTCGATATCGGAATAATCGACCTGCCAGATCTGGCCCAGTTCCTTGATCGCGACCACCCAGGTGGGCGCGTGCGGCGTGGTGTAGATCGCCGCGACGCGGCTTTCCTCGACATATTCGCCATCAACGTTGACGCCGCGCGTCGATACCACCTTTTTCGGCTCCATCGTCACCGCATCGACGATCGCGAAATGCGGCGGCCAGTACCCCCCGCCGATGACGTACTTGCCGTCGCCCGAAACGGCCACGTCGCGGGCGTCATAGGCGATCTTGACCTCGGCCACGAGCATGTTCTCGGGCTTCTGCCACAGGTCGATCTTGGTCATCTTGCCGTCGCGGCCCATCGTGTACCAGAACCGGCCCGGATTCTCGGGTTCGTTGATGCTGTGATGTTCAGACGCCTTGAGGACATGGACGGCATAGCCGGTGGGGATATGGGTCAGCACCTCCTTGGTGTCGCCGTCGATCACCGCCACCTTGCCCACGTCACGCTCGATGACGACAAAGAAATTCTCCCAGTTGCGGCCATGCAGCGGCTCGGTGGGATAATCCTCGGGCTCGATATAGACCTTGCGGGTCTCCATCATCTGCGCCAGCGACATCTCCGGCGGCTTGGGCGGGTCGATCTGGATATAGGTCGCCAGATCGGCGATCTGTTCGGGGCTGAGGATGCCGTCGAAATTGTTCATGCCCCCTTCGGTGCCCCAGGTGATGATCCGCTCCAGGCGGTCCTGGCCGAGTTTCAGGGTGCCGGTCACCGTCTCGGTGCCGTCGTCGTTCTTGACGACCTTCTCGGGCAGCAGGTGCTTGCCGGTCGCCCCCTTGCGCAACACGCCGTGGCAGCCCGCGCATTGTTCGAAATAGGTCTGCTTGGCGCCTTCGAAGGCCTCCTTGCTCATGGTCGGCTGCTCTTGCCCGGTGACGGGCATGGCGACCGATGACAGAAGCATCGAAAAGCCGAAGCCAAGGCCGAGGGCCCTCGCTCGCCTGGCACTTGAATTCGGATTTGGGGTTGTCATGTCCTATTCTCCATTGCGCTGGTGAGGCAGGCAAAGGTGAACAGGAAAACGCGCCGGGACGCCTTGACTTTCGTTAAGACCGACCGGCGGCGGTGGCGGTTCGCGGCGCGATGGCGCGGCTCAGCGCGTGCGCAGGTTGCCGGGATCGTCCTCGATATAGTCGCGCAGCCGCTCGATATCCGTGATGCGCGCCTTGTTCTGCTGGATGGTGACGCCCTCGGGCTTGAGCCGGGCAAAGGCGCGGCTCAGGCTCTCGGGCTTCATGCCGAGGCGTCCGGCGATCAGGGTCTTGTCATAGGGCAGCGTGACCTCGCAGGCCCCGTCCTCGCAGGGGGCCAGCTCGCACAGGAACTCCGCCACCCGCTGCGCCCCGGTGCGGGCCTTCATCGCCTCGAGCTGCGCGACGAGCCCGTGCAGATGCGCGAATGTCGCCGACAGCATCGCGATGGCCGTCTCGGGCGAGTTGCGCACGCCCCGCAGATAACTCTCGGCCTCGACCCGCAGCAGGGTGCAGGGCGTGACCGCCTCGGACGAGACGGGATAGACATCCTTGCGAAACGCCACCGCCTCGCCAAAGCTGCGCCCGCGGGTGAAGACGCCGACGATGGCCTCCGCCCCGTTGGCGGCGATACGGTAGAGCTTTACCCAGCCGTCGAGAACGATGTAAATCGCGTTCGCGGTCTCGCCCTGCAGAAAGATCAGCTGCCCGCGGTCGAACCGCGTCACATGCGCCTCGGCGAGGATACGCTCCACCTCCTCGTCGGGCACGCTCGACAGCAGGAGCGTCTGGCACGCGATCTGCCTGTGTTCCGGCTTCATGGTCCGCCCCCGCCTGTCCCCGCTTGTGTCTGGTTACGCGAAGCAGGCCCGGCGACGCAAGACATTCGCCCTCATGCCGCCACCGCCAGCGCGCCCAGCAGCAGGCACACGGCGGCCACCGCCATGTCGAAGCCGCGCCGCCACGAGGGCGCGCCCGCAAGCCCCAGGTAGTGGTGCAGGATGAGCCGCGCCTTGACCAAGGCCATGGCGAGGATGAGCACCGCACCCCCGGTGAAATCCGGCATGTGCGTGATCGCGGCCCCCGCCGCCGACAGCCCGACAAGCAGCCCCCAGGCCCGTATCAGCGGATCGCGCGTCATCGGATCAGGTAGATCACCGGAAAGAGCAGCACCCACACCAGATCGACCATGTGCCAAAAGGCCGCGCCGGTCTCGGTCGCGCGCGGGTCGCGCAGCACCGCGACCAGCGCCAGCAGCACCACGCCCGCGATCACATGCGCGGCGTGAAAGCCGGTCAGCAGGTAGTAGAATGTGAAAAAAGTGTGTGTTTCCATGCCGATGCCCTGCCCGGCCTTGTCGGCGTATTCCACGCCCTTGACGATCAGGAACACCACCCCCAGCGCCATCGCGGCCGCAAGCAGCCCGCGCTTGCGCGCCTCGCGCCCGGCCTCGGCTGCGCGCACGGCGAGCGCGGCGAGCAGCCCCGAGGTGACGAGCACGACGGTGTTGAGCGCCGCCCCCGCGCGGTGCAGATGCGCCTGCGCCTCGGCGAATCCCGCAGGGTCGGTCAGCCGCATCGCCATGAAGGCCGCCAGCCCCGCGCCGAAGACCAGCAGTTCCGAGACGATGAGCACCCACATCATCACCTCGCCCGGCAACTCGTCGAGCAGGCCGGGGGCGTCCTGTTGCGGTGCGCTCATGCCCCCACCAGTTGCCGGTAGATCCGTGGCAGCGCCTGCGTCAGCCGGTCGGGATGCGGGATGAGCGCATAGCCGCCCTGCCCGAACATGCGCGGAAACCACGCCTTGCCGTCGCGGTCCACGGTGATGCCAAAGACCGACTGCCCGGCGCGGCGCGCATCGCGCACCGCCATGTGGCTGTCCTCGATGCCGTGGCGGCCCTCGTAATGATCCAGATCGTTGGGCTTGCCATCGGTGATCACCAGCAGCAGGCGGCGCTTGCGCGGCTGTTGTTGCAACTCGGCGCTGGCATGGCGGATCGCCGCGCCCAGGCGGGTGTAATGACCGGGCTTGAGCGCGGCGATGCGGGCGTCGGTCAGCGGCCCCATCGGCTCGTCGAACCGCTTCACGCGGTGCAGCCAGACCCGCTGCCGCCGGAGCGAGGAAAACGCGTTGATCGCGAAATCGTCGCCGCAGGCCTCAAGCCCGCCCGCCAGCGCCGAAAGCGCCTCGCGCGCGATCTCGATGACGCTCCGGCTCTCGCCGCCATGGCCGGTGACGCGCCCCTCGGTCGAGCGCGAGACATCGAGCAGGATCGACACCGCAAGGTCGCGCCGCTCGCGGCGGGTCTGCATCCAGACGCGGTCGCAGCCCTCGCCCGTGGCCGAGAAATCGACCCGCGCACGCACGATGCGCTCCATGTCCAGATCGTCGCCATCGGGGTGCCCGGTGGTCAGGATACGCCCGGGGCGCAGCGCCTCGAACTGTTTCCTGACGGCGCGGATGCGCGCGGCGGCGCGCGGATCGGTGCTGCCCGGTGCCGTGCCCGCGTCGGGCTCGACCGCAGAGACGAGCACCCGCGCATGGGCGGGCAGGTAGCGGCCCGTCCGCGTATCCCATTCGGGATAGAGATGGGTGCCCGACAGGCGCTCGCGGTCCACGTCCTCGGGGGCGAGGTCGAGATGCAGCTTGAGCCGCGTCGCCGGGGCCTGTGAAATCTGGCCGAGGCCGATCTCGTCCTGATCGTCGGCGGCCTTGCGGGCGCTGTCGTCGTCATCGTCCTCGACCCGGCGGTTGAGGTTGATGAACTCCGCCCAACTCAGGATCGCCTCGAACTTGTGGAGGATGAAACTGTCCTTGCGGTCGATCTCGCCGGCCTTGCGGCGGCGGGCGCGGCGCGTCTTGCCGTCCTGCTCCGCATCGGTCGGCCCGTCGGGGTCGGCCTCGGCGTCGCGGGTCTCGACCGCGCTCGCGTGGCTTGTGCCCTCGCCGCGCAGATCGGGCCAGAGCGGCACCGGGCGCGCGGCGCGATAGCCGCGCGGGGCGCGCAGGGCGCCGAAATCGCCGCTCTCCATCGCCGCCTCGAACGCTGTGGCGCGGGGCGGCAGCGGGGTCTCGTCACCCAGCATCCGGCGGATCAGCGCCTCCACCGCCGCCTCGGCCGCAGGCAGCCGGGGCTTGGGCCGCAGCGCCAGCACCCCACCGCAGAGATCGCGGTAGAGCGCGGCGAGGCCCGGTGCCTCGTCGAGCGTCGCGGCGACCATGCGCCGCGCGTCCGCCAGCGCGGCGAGATCGCGGGCAAGCGGGTCCTGCGGCCTGTCGCGGCCCGGCACCGCACAGGCCGCGCTCGCCGCAAGCCAGAGATACAGCGCCCCGTTGGCCTCGCGCGCGGGGAACACCGCGAGGCTGTCGGGCATTCGCAGGCTCGCGCCGTCGAACGAGGCGCGCGGCACGCGCTCCTCGTCGGTGCCGAGGCGGCGCAGCCAGGTCAGGCGGTGCCCCGAGCGTTCCTCGGACACCGCCTTGACCTCGACGGACGGATCGCCGCCGAGGCCCCGGAAAAGAACCGCCAGCCGCCCTGCGACCTCTGAGAGGCCGACACGGGCTCCATCGTGCACGCCGGGGGCGTCAAGACGGCTGGCATAGGCGTGCCACAGTTTCCCGATCGATTCTTCGGGCTCCCATGGCTCGATGTCGATCCTGCCCATCACCGGCCTCACCCGAAAACGGCGGTGACAAGATCGAGGAGCCCACGCTTGACATCCGCGTCGTCGGTCAGCGGCTCGATCATCGCGACGCGGATCGCGCGCCCGACCGGCATGCCCTGGCGGATGAGTGTCGCGGCATAGACCACGAGGCGGGTCGAGACCCCTTCCTCCAGGTCCTGCCCCCTGAGGTCGCGCAGCTTGCCCGCCAGCCGCACCAGCGGCTTGACCCGGTCCTCCGGCAGCCCGGATTCGCGCGCGACGACGGGGATTTCGTGTTCCGGGCGGGGAAAGGCGAATTCGAGGCTGATGAATCGCTGCCGCGTCGAGGGCTTCAGCGTCTTGAGGATGTTCTGGTAGCCCGGGTTGTAGGAGGCCACCAGCATGAAGCCGGGAGCCGCCTCGATTTCCTCGCCGGTGCGGTCGATGGGCAGGATGCGCCGGTCATCGGTGAGCGGGTGCAGCACCACGGTCACGTCCTTGCGCGCCTCGACCACCTCGTCGAGATAGCAGATCGCCCCCTCGCGCACCGCGCGGGTGAGCGGCCCATCCACCCAGACGGTCTCGCCGCCCTTGAGCAGGTAGCGCCCGATCAGGTCGGCGGCGCTCAGGTCGTCATGGCAGGCCACCGTGTGCAGCGGCCGCCCGAGGCGTGCGGCCATATGCGCGACGAATCGGGTCTTGCCGCAGCCCGTCGGCCCCTTGAGCAGGACCGGCAGATCGTTTTCATGGGCGGCGGCGAAGACCGAAATCTCGTCGCCCTGGGGCAGGTAGAAGGGGGCATCCGCCGCCCCCTTCCCCGTCTGGAAAGCTCCATCCATATCGCTCACTCCGCTGCGACCGTGGGCTCTTGCGAGATCACTTCGCGGCGCGGCACGAACACCGCGTAGACGAAGAGCAGCGCGCCCAGCACCACCGCGACGCCCGCGCCCAGCCGCATCCAGTAGAACAGGGCCAGCTGATCCTGCACGAACATGAATTCCTCGCCCATCACCCGTTGCAGATGGGTCTGCACCGTGCCCGCAAAGGTCAGAACGAAGGTCATGAACACCACGCCCGAGGACATCAGCCAGAACGAGGCCATGTTCAGCACCTGGTTATAGGGATCGCGCCCCAGCAGATGCGGCATGGCGTAGGTGATGATCGCGAGGTTGAGGCAGACATAGGCCCCGTAAAACGCCAGGTGGCCGTGGGCGGCGGTGATCTGCGTGCCGTGGGTATAGTAGTTGACCCCGTGCAGCGTGTGCAGGAACCCCCAGACGCCCGCGCCGAAGAAGGCCAGCGTGGCACAGCCCAGCGCCCACAGGAGCGCGGCCTTGTTGGGGTGGTCGCGCCGCCCCTTCCAGACCATGACGAAGGCGAAGGCCATCATCGCGAAGAACGGGATCACCTCGAGCGACGAGAAGATCGAGCCGATCCACTGCCAGTAGCCCGGCGTGCCGATCCAGTAATAGTGGTGCCCGGTGCCGAGGATGCCGGAGAAGAGCGCAGCGGCGACGATGACATAAAGCCATTTCTCCACCACTTCGCGGTCCACGCCCGTGAGCTTCAGCATCAGGAAGGCGAGGATCGAGGCCATCACCAGCTCCCACGTGCCCTCCACCCAAAGGTGGACGACATACCACCAGTACATCTTGTCGAGCGCGAGGTTCGAGGGGTTGTAGAAGGCGAAGAGGAACAGCAGCGCCAGCCCCCAGAGCCCCAGCAGCAGGATGTTGGTGATCGCCGTCTTGCGCCCCGCCAGCACCGTCATCGACACGTTGTAGAGAAAGATCAGCGCGGCCACGACGATCCCCGCCTTGACCCATTTCGGCTGTTCGAGGAATTCGCGCCCCTCCTTGCCGAGCAGGAAATTGCCCTCGAAGATGTTGAAGAGATAGGTCACGACCACGCCCAGCGTGCCCAGCACGAGGATGCCCAGTTGCAGCCAGGCGAGGTTCTGCGAGTGGATTTCGCGTTCGGATTCCTCGGGCAGGAGATAGTAGGCCGCCCCGAAGAAGCCCAGCAGCAGCCAGACGATCAGGCTGTTGGAATGCAGCATCCGAAGGATGTTGAAGGGCACGAGGTCCGACAGGAAGGTCGGCACGACGTAGACGAAGCCCATGACGAGGCCGATGGTCACCTGCACGGCAAAGAGTGCGAGGGCCACGGCGAAATAGGCCAGGGCGATTTTCTGGGTTTGGTATTTCATGGCGCGTGCTCCTTAGCCTGCGTCGTTGGGGGGCCAATCCTGCGTATTGATGCGATTGGTCCACAGCAGGAAGTCGGCGAGGTTGCGATACTCCTCGTCGGTCAGGTTGAAATTGGGCATCTGGCGGCGTCCCTCGACGCCGGTGGGCATGGCTTCCATCCACCCCTTGAGCACCGTGTAGGCGCCCTCGGGATCGTCCAGCACGCCCCAGCGCTCCATCACGTTGCCCACCTCGGGCGCGTAATAGGCGCCCTCGCCGAGAATCGAGTGGCAGTTGACGCAGGAATGCTTCTCCCAGAGGTGCTTGCCCGCCGCGACGCTCTCGGTCAGGCCTGCCTTGTCGGTCGACGTGTTGACGATATAGACGTGCGAGTGGACCGTGAGGCCGATGAATATGAGGATGAAGAACAGTGACCCGCCATAGAAGATATTGCGGGCCATGTTCTTGGTCATGACTTCGCGCATCGCGCTAACTCCTTCCCGGAACCGTTGTTGACCGGCCCTTTCTGCGCGCGGGGGCGGCAGAGGGCCTTAACAAAAGTCAACCGGGCCGATTTCGCCGCCCCATGGCGCGCGCAAGGCCGCGCGCGCGGCGCTTAACGAAAGTCAAGGTCGCGGTCCGTCATCCCGGCGAGACTGAGGGGGAACGGCCCATGCCGCCCCCCAAGCGGAGACCCGCGAAATGACCCCGCCCACCGGCGCGACACACCCCGCCCCCATCGCCCCCCTCTGCACGGAGGTGGCCGCGCCATGCATCGCACACGCCTGAAGGACGGGGCCCTCGACACCACCGACCGGACGCTGCTCAACCATCTTCAGGCGGGGCTGCGCCCCGAGCGCTGCCTGTTTCGCGGCCTCGCCGAGGCTGCGGGGCTCGACGAGGCCGAGGTGATCTCGCGGATCGAACGGCTGCGCGGCATCGGCGCCGTCACTAGGTTCGGGCCCTTCATCGATGCCGCGGCGCTGGGCGGGGCCTATTGCCTCTGCGCCATGGCCGTGCCCGCCGACCGGTTCGACGAGGTCACGGCCAAGGTCAACGCCCATGACGCCGTCGCCCACAACTACGAGCGTCGCCACCGGTTCAACATGTGGTTCGTGCTGGCCTGCGAAAGCGCCGCAGGGATCGGGG
>ENA-ORCV01000913-ORCV01000913.1-marine-metagenome-genome-assembly--contig:-NODE-913-length-12528-cov-2.898803_pt1 | contig 12528 bp, 10 predicted proteins | sample MGYA00237779_ERZ508509 | MGnify/ENA primary metagenome ERZ508509 (study PRJEB26180, sample SAMN06268772) | marine metagenome | isolation source: Bioluminescent Bay, La Paraguera, Puerto Rico | place... | reverse complement strand
CAGCAACGTAAGCTTCAAGACATCCGCGCTGACCACAGCGGCAAAGCGCACCATCAAGTTGGACCTTTGTGTGGCCAAATTCAGCACCGCAACCGCGTGTGCCGCGATAAAGTGCGCCGTCTAAAACAAGACCCATGCCCACACCATTTTCAATGGTGACGACAATGAAATCATCCACGTCCTTGCCCATGCCAAAAAGCTGTTCTGCTTTGGCCACAAGATTGGCGTCATTGTCGATGAAGCAAGGGATGTTTAGTTTGGCGCTAAGTGCATCGCCGAGCGGAACATTGCGTGCTGAAAGTGATGGAGACCACAATACGATTCCATCGTGAACATTCACCATGCCCGCTAACCCAAGCCCGAGTGCTGAAATATCGCTGGCCGCAATATCTGCGTCTTTGGCTGCGGACCTAATTGCTGTAGCAATTTGCTCGACTAACTCATCCAAGTCATATTTTGTTTTCTCGAGTGGGAAGAAGAACTCGTTTTTCACCTGTCCTTCAAAATCAGTAATCACAATTGATATGGACTGGTTCGCCAGTTTCGCACCAGCTACGAGAAACGCATCCCCGCGAATTTTAAGATCAACCTTTGGTCGGCCCCGTTTCTGACCTGGCTGAAGGGTATGAATTTCTTCAATTAGACCGTGCTCAAGCAATTCTGCAGTAACTGTTGTCACCGTGGCGCGGCTAATGCCGGTTTGATCCGCCAGGTCAATTCGTGGAACTGGTCCGACTTTGCGTATTTGCCGCAGCAACGCGCGTCGCCCAATGCTTCTTTGTTCGCCAAGCACTTGGTGCTCCTTCGTTTTTCCCCAAATCGAACCTAGCCAAGCGTTTTCACAAAAGCAAACGGCGCGAGCCGCAGATTCCATTTTTGTAACGCTTTGTAACAGACCCATCTACAAACAGGATATTTAATTTGACACTCAAATTAAAAGTTGTTACCCATTATGCGTCTGCTGGCAACCCCTTTTCGATGACAATTGCTTTCACATCGGGGTGCTGGCAAAAACCGGGAGGAACTTATGAAGAAATTGATGTTGGCCACAGTGGCCATCGCAAGCTTGGGTGTCGCTTCAAACGCATTGGCGGCTGATCTTACAGTTGGTGTTAGCTGGTCTAACTTCCAAGAAGAGCGTTGGAAAACAGACGAAGCAGCGATCAAAGCAGCTTTGGAAGCTGCTGGCGCAGAATACATCTCAGCAGATGCGCAAGCGTCAACAGCCAAGCAACTTTCAGACATTGAAAGCCTTATCGCCCGTGGCGTTGATGCATTGATCATTTTGGCGCAAGACGCTTCAGCAGTTGGCCCAGCGGTTGATGCAGCAACCGACGAAGGCATTCCTGTTGTCGCTTATGACCGTCTTATCGAAGACGCGCGTACATTCTACCTCACATTTGACAACGTAGAAGTTGGCCGTATGCAGGCCCGCGCTGTTTTGGCGGCTCAGCCAAAAGGCAACTATGTGATGATCAAAGGCTCACCAACTGATCCTAACGCAGATTTCTTGCGCGGCGGTCAGCAAGAAGTGCTTCAAGCAGCAATTGATGCAGGCGATATCACAATCGTTGATGAAGCCTACACTGACGGCTGGGTGCCAGCGAACGCACAGCGCAACATGGAGCAGATCCTAACTGCAAACGACAACAATGTTGATGCTGTTGTGGCTTCAAACGACGGTACAGCAGGTGGTGTTGTTGCGGCGCTAACAGCGCAAGGCATGGAAGGTATTCCTGTGTCTGGTCAAGACGGTGACCACGCTGCGTTGAACCGGGTTGCTCTTGGCACACAAACTGTCTCAGTTTGGAAAGATGCACGTGAGCTCGGCAAGGCAGCTGGCGAAATTGCTGTTGCTCTAGCGGGTGGTGCTGATCTTGCTGACGTTGATGGTTCACAAGCTTGGACATCACCATCAGGCACTGAAATTCAAGCTAAATTCTTGGCACCTGTTCCAATTACAGCGGACAACCTCAACGTTGTTCTTGACGCAGGTTGGATTTCAAAAGACGCACTTTGCGTAGGCACAAGCGGCGTCGCAGTTTGCGAATAAGCTAAAAACTATGCTTTCATTGACCCTCGGCGGTGTGCCGCCGGGGGTTTGTGCTAAATGGGCAAGCCGTGTGGATGAAAATTGGCGGCGACGCCAATGGTCTGTCCCTCGGCCAAACAAAGTAGGGGCAAATGTCTTCTCAGCTCAAAAAATTCTTCACTTCGCTCGAGCTCGACACACGCATGTTGGGCATGATCGGCGCGCTAATTGTTCTGTGGCTTTCATTTAACTTTGTCACAGACGGTCGATTTTTAACGCCGCGAAACCTCTTCAACCTGTCGGTACAAACTGCCTCCGTTGCCGTCATGGCGACCGGCATGGTGTTTGTCATCGTCACCCGGCATATCGATTTGTCCGTGGGCTCGCTACTTGGTTTGTTGGGCATGTTGATGGGCACCTTACAGGTCCATATTCTGCCGCAATATCTTGGTTTTGAGCACCCGTTGATTTGGATCATCACGATTGCAGTCGGCATTGCTGCTGGCGCGATTATTGGCGCGATGCAAGGTTGGGTCATTGGTTATCTCGCCGTGCCCGCTTTCATCGTGACGCTTGGCGGCTTTTTGGTCTATCGTGGTGCAGCGTGGTGGGTGACCACCGGCCAAACCGTTGCGCCGCTCGATGCGACATATAGATTGCTCGGTGGCGGTGCCGAAGGCACGCTTGGCGCCAATCTAAGTTGGGGCCTAGGCTTAGTCGCGAGTGTGGCGGCGGTGCTGTTGATGATCAAATCGAGACAGCAAAAAAAGGCCCATGGATTTAACCTAAAGCCGGTGTGGGCGGAATACACACTTGGCGGCATTGCGATTGCACTCATCCTTGGGTTTGTCGCAACCATGAATTCCTACCCACTTTCAAAAGGCGCGGTGAAACGCATTTTTGAGGGTCGTGGGCAAGAAATTCCAGATTATGCCGTGATGCATGGCGTGGCGATACCCGTTCTTATTGTCCTTATCGTTGCCATTGTGATGACGGTCATCGCAATGCGCACCAAGTTCGGACGATATGTTTTTGCGACTGGCGGTAATCCAGAAGCCGCTGAACTATCTGGCATCAACACTAAAATGCTAACCGTAAAAGTGTTCTCGCTTATGGGTGTGCTGACAGCCATTGCGGCAGTGATCGCTTCTGCGCGATTGGGTTCTGTTGGTAACGATCTTGGCACGTTGGACGAGCTACGCGTTATCGCAGCAGCGGTGATTGGTGGCACGGCCCTCGCCGGCGGATTTGGCACCATTTATGGCGCGCTTTTAGGTGCATTGATCATGCAAAGTCTTCAGTCAGGCATGGCGATGGTGGGCGTTGATGCACCACTGCAATCAATCGTTGTTGGCTTTGTTTTGGTGATCGCGGTTTACCTCGACATCGCATATCGTCGTCGCACAGGTCAGTAGGAGGGGATCATGGAAAACACAACGCAACCTCTTGTTGAAATGAAAGACATTCAGGTCTCTTTTGGCGGCATTAAGGCCGTCGACCATGTTTCAATAGATGTGAAGCCAGGCGAAGTTGTCGGCCTTTTGGGGCACAATGGTGCTGGCAAATCTACCCTCATCAAAGTGCTTTCCGGTGCTTACAAAAAAGATGGTGGCGAGATCTACATCAATGGTGAAAAGGTCAATATTCAAAACCCGCGTGATGCCCGGGCGCACAATATTGAAACCATCTATCAAACGCTTGCGCTCGCCGATAATCTTGATGCAGCTTCAAACCTCTTTTTGGGGCGCGAACTAACATCAAGAACGGGCTTTGTTGATGATGATGCTATGGAAGCTGAAACCCGCAAAATTATGGGAACGTTGAACCCGAATTTTGAGAAGTTCTCAGCGCCAGTTTCTGCCCTATCGGGCGGTCAACGCCAATCCGTAGCAATTGCGCGTGCCGTTTATTTTGACGCGAAAGTGCTCATTATGGACGAGCCAACAGCGGCCTTGGGCCCGCATGAAACACAAATGGTGTCTGATCTCATCAAAGAGCTAAAGAAAAAGGGTCTTGGGATCTTTTTGATTAGCCATGACATTCACGATGTGATGGAGCTTTGCGACCGCGCGACCGTGATGAAAAACGGCAAGCTCGTGGGCACCGTGGATGTGGCTGATGTAACCGACGATGATCTTTTGGGAATGATCATTCTTGGCAAGCACCCCCATGAGAACAATAACTAGGATTGAGATCCTCGTTTAACTTTGATGCCCGCAGTACCAGCTGCGGGCATTTTCATTTGAGAATTCTCGCCATATTTACGGCCCATAAACTGGCCACAATTAAGATTGATAAGCCAAGCGCGGCATCATCTGAAATTGTTTATGGGCAAAAACTTTGGCAAAGCGACCAAGCAAAAAAAACGCGGACTTCCGCCTAACGCAAAGTGATCGCGTTGGTGGTGGGCGCAAATCGTCCAAAAAAACAACGCGCAAAGCCGCAAGTAAACCCGCCGCCCGCACAAAAGCGAAAAGCGCAAAAGCATCGCCGCGCCGCAAGCGTTCGGCCAAAAAACAAAAGTTTGGATTTTGGTGGTTGATGCGCAAGCTCTTTTATTGGGGCGCCGTTGCGGCTGTGTGGGGCGTAATCGCCGTTGCGGGCATTGTTGCTTACTATGGTATGCAACTGCCAGCGGCTGACACTTGGGCAATTCCTGATCGCCCCGCAAACATTCGGATCGTTGCCGCAGACGGGCGTTTGATCTCCAACAGGGGCAAAATGGGTGGCGAGGCTGTCGCCATTCACGAGTTGCCGCACTATGTGCCAAACGCGGTGATCGCCATTGAAGATCGTCGTTTTTATGATCACCCAGGCTTTGACCCAATTGGTATTTTGGGCGCAATGCGCATCAATGTCAGCGAGGGGCGTTTTCCTTTAAGCGGACATGGCGGCTCAACGCTGACCCAGCAGGTCGCGAAAAACCTATTTCTAACGCCGGATCAAAACTATGGCCGTAAGATCCAAGAGGTTTTGTTGGCCATTTGGCTTGAAAACAATCTCTCTAAAACCGAGATTTTGGAACTCTATATCAATAGGGTTTATTTCGGCGCTGGCACCTATGGCATCGAAGCCGCGTCGCAGCGCTACTTTGGTAAATCCGCTCGCAATCTCTCCCTTGGGGAAGCGTCCATTCTCGCAGGGATATTAAAAGCACCGTCCCGCCTTGCGCCAAACAAAAACCCTGAAGGCGCAGCCTCGCGTGCACGTTTGGTGCTGAACGCGATGGCAGAAGAAGGGTTCATTTCGCAAAGCGAAGCCGAAGCGGCCGCTATTGATCCAAACAAACGCATTCGCACCCGCATCACTGGTACGGAGTACTACGTGGCGGATTGGGTCGAGACTTTGATGGACAGTTATCTGGGAGCTGTCGAAAAAGACGTGATTGTGCACACAACTATTGATTGGGAACTACAAAAAGAAGCTGAGTTCTTGATCAAGGAAATTATCCGCAAACATGGCGAAGAGCGTGCCTTCTCGCAAGGCGCTTTGGTCGCCATGCGCCCGGATGGCGCAGTGCAGGCCATCGTTGGCGGCACAGATTACACCAAAAGCCAGTATAACCGCGCTGTCACCGCGAAGCGCCAGCCAGGCTCGGCGTTCAAGCCTTTTGTCTATCTTGCTGCCGTTGAGGGTGGATATGGCCCCAACACCATGGTGGATGACAGCCCGTTCACGTACAAAAACTGGTCACCGGAAAACGCCACCGGCAAATATAATGGCCGAATACAATTGCGGGATGCCCTCGCGCAATCTTCAAACCTAGTAGCCGCCAAACTGGCGATCGAACTAGGGCCGCAAAATGTCGTTAACACGGCGTACAAATTGGGGATTTCTTCCAATATCCAAGCCGTGCCGTCAATTGCGCTTGGTACGCCTGAGATTTCATTGTTGGAGCTTACCGCCGCTTATGCGCCATTTGCCAATGGCGGCGAAGGGATCATCGCCCATGTGATTTCGCGCATCGAAACCCCCGAAGGCGAGATCCTATATTCGCACATTCCATCGGGGCCAGGCCAAGTGGTGGCCCCGCAGCACGTGTCGCAAATGAATGATATGCTTTCGCACGCAATTGAGGTGGGAACGGGCAGAAAAGCTGCGTTCGGTAATTGGCCGGTGGCTGGTAAAACCGGCACCTCGCAAAACAACCGCGACGCTGTTTTTGTTGGCTACTCAGCCCATTTGGTGACCGGAGTTTGGCTTGGTAATGATGATGGTAGCCCCACAAACAAAGTGGGCGGCGGATCATTTCCCGTTGAGGTTTGGCGTGAGTTCATGAAAAAAGCCCACAGCAATTGGGCGATTGCACAATTGCCGGGGGCTGATGGTCGATTTGACCGTGTGCCGCTTGAAAATGTCGGCGGTCAGCAGGCGGTTAGTCGCCAAGAGCCGCAAAGGCGTTCAATTGGCGACCTGTTGACCGATCTGTTTGGCGGCTAATCGCAATCGGCTACCAAACAAACGGGATCAACCGTTTCGTTTTGGCCTCATAGGCTTTGAACGGCTCGCCATAACGGTCACGCAAATAATCGTCGAGCTTAGGCACATTGAAAAACATAAACATCGCCAACAGCATGAGCGGGATGGCAAAGCCGATGAGGTTGCCCGCAATCAGCGCGTAGGCAAACACCCACACCACGTCACCAAAAAAGTTGATGTGCATGGAGTGTTTGAACAAACCGCCTGTGTAAAGCTTGCCCTTATTGCTTGGATCAGCCTTATAGAAATGCCGCTGCAATTCCGAGCCGGTATTCAAGTAGCACCCGAGCGCAAAAAGCCCGATAGCGATCCAATCAACGATCCCTAATGGGTTTGGATTGGTGAGCACAAGCACCGCAAAGCCGACATAATAAAGCGCAAATGCCATCGGCACGCTGCCCACTTCTGCCCACGGGATGCGGCGTTTCAAAAACACGAACATCATCACCGCCATGCGCATGAGAATGACGATGTTGAAGCCCAGAATGACCCACCGGCGTTCCTCGAGCGCAACGGGTTCTGGCCAGCCAAAGGCGGAGAAAAGCATTTGGTCGCCGCCGCCAAATAAGACGAACCAAGACACAATAATCAGGCCCAACTCGATCAGCGTTAGCGTGGTTTTTTGGGCAAACGAATTTGCTTTGTTGGAATACATATCCATTTTGTGGGTCCTTTACGCTACAAAATTGCATCAAAGTTTGGAATGCGGCCAAAAACCGTGGCGAGATAAATCTCGCCTTCGACCAGCCGCATAAAATTAAGGGCATCACTTTCCGTCGGCGCCGTCACGATAAGGGCTTCTGTAAGCTTGGCGTAATAGCTGCGTATCGCGCGCTGGAAATTTGGCGATCGGCTCAAACTGTCAAAAAACAACGCAAAATAGCGCGCGCGGTCTACATCGTAACGGGCTTCAATGTCGCCGAACATGTCGTTAAGCGACTGACAGAGCACGTCCTTTTGGCTGTCAAACGACAGACTGTTGAAGGTCGCCAGGTCAAATTCAGAAAAGCCCCGCAGGAAATAACGGTCTAGAACGGCCTCGTACAATTCAGTTTTTGAGGCGAAGTGATGATACATGCCGCCGCGCGATACTTCCGCCGTTTTCAAAACCTCATCGACACCCGTGCCGTCCATGCCCTTTTGCAAAAACAGCTGAAAGCCCGCAAATAAAAGCCGCTCCCGCGCGCCCAATTTGTCTCCTGCTTCTATCTGCATATCTCACCTCTCAACATTTCTGACCGTACGGCCTCGTGGCTCATGACCAGTCACCGGATATTCACTTGTTGGCCGTCCGTCCGCTAAACGCTTCTCTCCGCGCTCAGATACCCTATAACCAACTTCTTCGACGCCTTGCCCCAAGCACTGCGCCAAATCGTAGCTGACACCTCAACAAGTTAGCCTTAGCTAGCAGACCGAACGTTCGGTCTGTTAGTGGATAGATAGGTGGGTGGATGCGTCGCGTCAAGGGTTGGTGGTGCAAAAAGTTGAAGGTGGGGAACTGGGCGCGCAGTCGCAGGCCAGGAAAGGTGGGCGTCTCTGTTACTTTATCCGATAGGTGAAAAGCTCGCGCCCATGGGCTTTTAGCCAAGCGCGTCCGCGCGACATGTCGGGCAGGGTGCGTTCCACTTGCGCCCAAAATCGATCAGAGTGGTTCATCTCAATTAGGTGCGCCACTTCGTGCGCGGCCACATAGTCGAGCACAAATGAGGGTGCCATGATCAAACGCCAATTATAGTTCAATGCGCCTTTTGAACTGCAAGACCCCCATCGGGTTGCCTGGTCGCGCATGGATATGGATTTGTATTTCACGCCGAGATTTTGCGCATGCACATGCGAGCGCAATGTCAACTCAGCCTTGGCTTCGGATTTCAGCCAATCCACGGTACGCCGCCCAATATGCTCAATTGCGCCGGGCATCTGTAAAACCGGCGGGTCACCCGGTTCCAATTCGGGCCGACCTCGTACACGCCCTGTCGCATTGATCAAAGTTTGTTTGCCGCGCAAAGGTATAAATTCGCCATCATCGATCAGTTTTGGGGTGGCGATATGGTGCTGCCGTGCGGCGAGCCAATTGTGCTGTGCCTTAATAAAAGCCTCAGCATCGGTCCAATTGCCTGATTTAGGCACCGTGAGAACGATGCCGTGTCGACTATCAAGCGTCACTTTATAGCGCCGCGCGCGCGGATTTTGCCGCACCAAAACCTCTTGCGGCTGGCCATCGATCTCAAATGAGAAACTGTCGGGAATGGGCGGAGATTTTTTGGCGAAAATCATGACGCCAGATTTTCAACATCGCTGGCGCTTTGGCAAGAAAAAACGCCCTCCCGATCAGGGAAGGCGTTTCAGGGGTGTCAGGGTCAACTGACGGGGAGAAGTCACATTTAAAAAGAATTATGCGTCGTCTTCGTCAGACTTTTTCTTCTTTTTCGGCTTAGGCGCTTCATCTTCGTCGTCAAAGCGACGCGATGTGCGGTCTGCCTTAAAGCGATCAAACTCTTCGCGGTCACGTGCCATATGCAGATTGCGCAAGAATTCTTCAAAGTCTTCGCGCTCCTGCTCTAGGCGCAAACGCTCTTCTTCAAGGCGACGAATTTCAGCTTCACGATATTCATCAAACGCTGCGTTACCTGTTGCGCTAAAACGACCGTGGCGACCGCCACCGCATCCGCGCATTTTATGCTTTTGCTTTTTCATCCACTTTTCCGCCTTTTCGCTCGAACCGCCATAATGTTCGCCCCACAAAATGTAGGCGAGCATCGCAAGGCCCAAAGGCCAGAAAAAGACGAAACCTAGAACCATCAAAAAGATGTTCATCGGGGACCATTGTGGTTTAACAATTGCTGTGCTCATTTATCCATCCTTCATCAACGATACCCAAAATCTGGGGATGAACCGGCGCGCTTCAAGCATCAAAAAAGTAGAAAATGCCTCTTGAAATGGCTTAAAAATGAACCAGCCGCGCGCATTTGCACGTATTTAGACCAGTAAAAACGTGCTAAAGGGCGCAAAAACCAAAGGATTGGCATGGCCGCCACTCAACTTGATCGATATAGTTCACACCATAGATTGCGCTTGCAAACGCTCATTCGCTTGCGCTGGCTGGCCGTGGCGGGGCAATCCGCTGGCGTCATGTTCGTCGCCTTTTACCTGGGTTATGAGCTGCCACTTGGTGCATGTTTTACGCTGATCGCCATATCGGCGTGGCTAAACGTAATTTTGTTGATGCGCTGGCCTTCCGCGCAGCTGCTGCCATCGCACATTTCAGCTTTGTTGTTGGCGTATGATTGCGTACAACTGGGCGGGTTGCTGTTTTTAACGGGCGGGTTGTCCAACCCATTTTCGATTTTGTTGCTTGCGCCCGTTTCTGTTTCCGCCACAACGTTGCGCATAAAGTTCACTGTGCTTTTAAGCGTGCTCTCAGTCAGCATCGCCACCATTCTGTGGTTCTTTCACTTTCCGCTGCCCTGGAGCAGCGAAGAGACCATCCAGTTTCCTGAACTTTATACATTTGGCATTTGGGTGGGTATTGTGTGCGGCGTGGGCTTTATTTCTGCCTATACGAACCGTGTGGCGCACGAAGCCCGTCAGCTTGCCGACGCTTTAACAGCCACCGAATTGGTGCTTGCCCGCGAAACCCACATCACAGCGCTAGATGGTTTGGCCGCCGCTGCCGCGCATGAGCTTGGCACACCGCTAGCAACCATTGCATTGGCTGGCAAAGAAGCTCTTTCCGATCTCAATGATCCAGAATCTGTGCGCAAGGATCTCGAACTGATTTCCGAACAAGCCGCGCGCTGCCGCGCCATTTTGCAAAAGTTGCGCAATTTGAACTCTGGCGATCACATGTTTGATGAGCTCACCATGTCTGATCTTTTGGCAGAAGTGGTGGAGCCGCATCGTTTCTTTGGCATTGAAATTCACATCAACAAAAAGGGCGCCAGCGAGGAACCTTTTGTGGCGCGCAATGCAGGTCTCACCTATGGGCTTGGCAATTTCATTGAAAACGCTGTCGACTATGCCAACAAAAAAGTGCGCATAGACCTGAGTTGGGACGCGCAAAATATCGTTGTGAACATTCAAGATGATGGCCCGGGCTATGCGCCTGAAATGCTGGTGCGTTTGGGTGAGCCTTATCTCACATCGCGTCCCAAAGATGGTGTCGAAGATAGCGACCCCACAGAACCGGGCGGCTTGGGTCTAGGCATATTTATCGCCAAAACGCTGCTCGAACGTTCGGGCGCAAAAATTGCTTTCGCGAACATATCGGCGCAGGGCCAAGCCTGCGTCAATATAGTCTGGCCGCGGGAGGTGATTGAAATACAAAAGTCAGATAAAATGATCTCGGGAGAGATGAGATGACGTGTGCACCGTTGCTATTGTGGCGGGCATTCGCGATGGATTGCGAGGTAACATGATGACCAGCGTACAAGAGTTGATGGACAAAGATTTGTCCTTGTTGCTCGTGGATGACGACAAACCCTTTCTCACACGCTTAGAACGCGCCATGGAAAAGCGCGGATTTGATGTGCGCACGGCCGACAGTGTGGCGGCAGGCATGGCGCAAGTGAAATCCAACCCACCTGCATTTGCTGTGGTGGATATGCGTTTGGAAGACGGCAATGGCCTAGAAGTTGTATCAACATTGCATGAAGTGCGACCAGAATCGCGCGCCGTTGTACTCACAGGCTACGGCAACATTGCAACGGCAGTAACCGCCGTTAAGTTGGGGGCGGTTGACTATTTGGCCAAACCTGCCGACGCCGACGATGTCTTTAAAGCGCTCATGGCCAATGAAGATGAGATCAAAGCTGATCCACCTGAAAACCCAATGTCAGCTGACCGCGTGCGTTGGGAACATATTCAGCGTGTTTACGAACTGTGCGATCGCAATGTTTCCGAAACCGCACGCCGACTCAATATGCACCGCCGCACATTGCAACGTATCTTGGCAAAGCGCGCACCGCGCTAGGCGAAAAGCTTCAAATCGCAATATTGTCAAAAGGGCCCGGTTCAATCTAAGAGCTGGGCCTGTTACTATTTGAACCAAATCAAAAAGTTAAACTCGGGACAAAAAATGAGCGTCACACTTTCATTCCACGGTGCGGCAGGCACTGTTACTGGATCAAGCTATCGCGTTACACACCCGCAAGGGCAATTCCTTGTTGATTGTGGTCTTTTTCAAGGCAACAAAACGGTGCGCGCGCTCAACAATAAACCCTTCCCGTTTCAGCCGAGCGAGCTCGATTTTATGCTGCTCACCCATGCGCATATCGATCACGCCGGCCTCATCCCCAAACTTGTAAAGCACGGCTTTGGCGGCAAAATTCACGCGACAGAAGCAACAACAGGGTTGATGGATTATTTGCTGCCCGATAGCGCTGGCATTCAAGAGAGTGAAGCAGAGCGCGAGAACCGACGTCGTAAGCGCAAAGGCAAAGAGCTGGTTGAGCCACTTTACACCCGCGAAGATGCAGAAGAGGCACTCACTCGATCAATTGGTTATGGCTATCAGGAATGGTTTGAACCAGGCCCTGGCGTAAAAGCACGGTTCTGGAATGCTGGCCACATTCTCGGCTCGTCCTCGATCGAGGTGCAAGTCATGGACGAGGATGGCAAACCGATCCACATTCTCTTCTCAGGCGATATTGGACCTGATGAAAAGGTCTTTTACCTCGAGCCAGATGCCCCAGCAGGATTTGACTATATCCTTTGCGAAAGCACATATGGCGGTCGCGATCGTGATGACTATTCGCTTGATCAACGTCGCGAGGCGCTCAAGGCAGAAATCAACCGTGCGCTGGAACGCGGCGGCAATCTTGTCATCCCAGCCTTTGCCGTCGAACGTTCGCAAGAGCTACTTCATGATATCGGCCTGTTGATCAAAACCGGTGAGATCAACCCGCAATTGGTGTTCTTGGATTCGCCCCTCGCGCGCAAAGTCACCACGGTCTTTAAGCGCCATGCGGCAGAACTGCAGGATGTGGAACTAAGCCCCGAAGAATTGTTTGCTGATGAGC
>ENA-ORCV01000911-ORCV01000911.1-marine-metagenome-genome-assembly--contig:-NODE-911-length-12545-cov-2.537937_pt1 | contig 12545 bp, 12 predicted proteins | sample MGYA00237779_ERZ508509 | MGnify/ENA primary metagenome ERZ508509 (study PRJEB26180, sample SAMN06268772) | marine metagenome | isolation source: Bioluminescent Bay, La Paraguera, Puerto Rico | place... | reverse complement strand
GCACGACGCAGGGGTATGAGCCAATCGATGTGCTCTATCGCAGGGTGGATGACGATTTTCTTGATCCCTTGAATTTCCGGCCGGATTCCATGCTGGGCGTTGCGGGCATCTTTGATGTCTACCGGGCCGGGGGCATCACGATTGCGAATGCGCCGGGCACCGGCATTGCCGACGACAAGGCGATCTATTCCTACATGCCCGACATCGTCGAATTCTATACCGGTCAGGCGCCGCTCCTGAAAAATGTGCCAACCTGGCGCTGCGCGGAGCCGGACGCGTTGGCCTATGTGCTGGACAATCTCGAGGATCTTGTCGTCAAGGAAGTGCACGGGTCCGGAGGGTATGGCATGCTGGTGGGGCCCGCTGCCAGCAAGAAGGAGATCGCCGCTTTCCGCAAGAAGCTGGAAGCGCGGCCCGGAAACTATATCGCGCAGCCGACCCTGGCCCTGTCGACCGTGCCCGTCCTGACACGGGGCGGGCTGTCGCCGCGCCATGTGGACCTGCGCCCCTTTGTGCTGGTTTCGGCCGACGGGGTGGACGTCACACCGGGCGGGCTGACGCGCGTGGCGATGAAGAAGGGATCGCTCGTGGTGAATTCCAGCCAGGGCGGCGGCACCAAGGACACCTGGGTGGTCAATGACTGAGCGCGACCCGACGACCCGGACCGCGAAGGGGCATCTGCCGTGCTGAGCCGCACCGCCGACAACCTGTTCTGGATGTCGCGCTACGTGGAGCGCGCCGAGAACGTGGGGCGCATCCTTCTTGCCGCCTCCCGCATGGCCAACATCCCGGGTGCCGACGAAGGCGTTTCCAACGAATGGGAATCCGCGCTCGCCGCCGCCGCCGCGCGCGCCAGTTTCGCCGAAACGGGGCAGGAGCCGACAGCGGAGAACGTGTTCGAGTTCCTGGCCTTCTCGGAGGCCAATCCCTCCTCGATCCGGAACTGCCTGCGCCTGGCCCGCACCAATGCCCGGGCGGTCCGTGGCGCCCTGACACTGGACACCTGGGAAGCCATCAACGGCGCCTGGCTGGAGCTGCACCGCTATCGCACCGACGATGTGTCGCCCTCGGGCCTGAACCGGTTCATCGCCTGGGTGAAAGAGGTGTCCCTGCGCGTCGACGGGTCCGCCTACCGGACCATGTTGCGCAACGACGCCTACTGGTTCTCCCGGCTCGGCGTCTATCTGGAGCGGGCCGAGAACACCGCGCGCATCCTCGATGTGAAGTACCATGTCCTGCTGCCCGATTCCGAGCCCGTCGGCGGCGGGCTGGACTACTTCCAGTGGTCGGCGATCCTGCGGTCGGTCTCGGCGCTCACGGCCTATCATTGGGTCTATCGCGACTCGTTCAAACCCTGGCTGATCGCCGATCTGCTGATCCTGCGCGAGGAAATGCCGCGCTCGCTGGCAAGCTGCTATGCCAACCTGACCATGTTCCTGGACGAACTGGCGCGCACCTATGGTCGTCAGGGCGACAGCCAGCGGCACGCGCGGCGGATCTACGCGCAACTGCGGAATGCGCGCACCGACGACATCTTCCAGAGCGGCCTGCACGAATTCCTCACCGAGTTCCTCGCCGAGAACAATCGCCTCGGCGCGGCAATCACGGACCAGTACCTGACCTGACGGACACGCTATGCGCATCCACGTGCGGCACGAGACGGCATACCACTACGCCTCGCCGGCCAAATACATCATCCAGAAGCTGCGCCTGTCGCCGCGCAGCCACGACGGACAGCATATCCGCCGCTGGCGCATCGAGGTCGACCAGGATTGCCGACTGATGGAAACCTCCGATGCCTTCGGCAATATCGTTCACAGCTTCACCCTGATGGGCGCCTTCGATTCGCTGTCGATCCTCGTCGAAGGCGAGGTCGAGACCGAGGAAACCTCCGGTGTCGTCCGCGGCACAGCCGAGCGGCTGCCGCTGGAGCTCTATCTGCGCGAAACCGACCTGACCGAGCCGAACGCGGACATCGAGGCCTATGCGCGGAAGTTCGTCCGCGACGACGGAAACCGGCTCTCAATGCTGCACGACATGCTGGTGGACCTGCACGAGCACATCACCTTCGACACCAACCGTACCGACAGCGGCACCACAGCCGCCGACGCCTTCGCGCTCAAGCACGGGGTCTGCCAGGACTTCTCGCACATCTTTATCGCCGCCGCCCGGTCGCTCGGCCTACCGGCGCGCTACATCGGCGGCTATCTGGTCCAGCAAAACGGCGTGGCGACCAGCGAAGCCGGCCACGCCTGGGCCGAAGCCCATATCCCGGACCTCGGCTGGGTCGGCTTCGATCCCTCGAACGGCGTCTGCATCACCGACGGCTATGTCCGCGTAGCCGTCGGGCTCGATTATCTCGGCGCCGCCCCCGTGCGCGGCTCCCAGGTCGGCGGCCAGTCGGAGGATCTGAAGGTCGCCGTTCACACCGAGAACATGGCCGCCCAGCAATAGCCCGGAAATGCCGCAACGGCGGCTGCCGCTGCGGATACTGGTCGACGGCCCGCTTCCCCTGTATAGGCACGCCGCGCTATAAGCGTATCCTCTAAATCTGACGGCGATTCCAATGACATATTGTGTCGGCATTCTCGTTGATGATGGTCTCGTCATGATCGCCGACACCCGCACGAATGCGGGTGTCGACAACATCGCGACCTATCGCAAGCTGCACCTGTTCGAGCGTCCGGGCGACCGCTTCGTCGCCCTTGCCTCGGCCGGCAACCTCGCCGCCAGCCAGGCGGTTCTGAGCCTGATCACCGAGGGTATCGAAGACCCCGAGACGGGCGAGGTCGCGACGATTTACACGCAACCGAGCATGTTCAAGACGGCGCAGTTCGTCGGCCGCGCGATCCGCGAGGTCTACCGGTTCGACGGCAAGTCGCTGGAACAGCAGCAGGCGGGCTTCGACATCACGTTTCTGGTCGGCGGACAGGTCAGCGGCGGCCAGTTGCGGCTGTTCATGGTCTACGCGGCCGGCAACTTCATCGAGGCGACGGCGGATACGCCCTATCTGCAGATCGGCGAGCACAAATACGGCAAGCCGATCCTCGACCGGGCCGTGCGCCACGACACGGATCTCAGCGACGCGCTGAAGCTCGGCCTGATCTCGATGGACTCGACCATGCGCTCTAACCTGAGCGTCGGCATGCCGATCGACTTCGCCCTGTACCGGCGCGACGCACTGGAATCCGAGCTGGTACACCGCATCGAGCCCGATGATCCTTATTTCCACGACCTCCAGGACCGCTGGTCGAACGCCCTGAAGGCTGCCCACAAGGCGATCCCCCGCCCGCCCTACGGCGGCGACTGAAAACGCGCCGCATTCCCCGGTCCCGGGCGCAAGCATGATCGGTTGGACAGGCGGCTTTTTCTATCGGATTCCCGACCGCGCCTCGGCTCTGAGCGCCGGCAGCACCAGCACCACGAACAGGCCGGATATCACCAGCGCCAGCGCGATGAGTTCGCCGGGCCCGACCCGTTCGCCGAGCCACAGCGCGCCGACGATCACGCCGACCACGGGGATCGCCAGCGTCGAGATCGCCGCGACCGAGGCCGGCAGCAGCCGGACGATCGAGAACCACAGCAGGTGCGCGAAGATCATCGCGCCGACAAGAACGAAGATCAGCGCAATCCAGCCCTCCCGGGTCATCCGCCAGTCGAAATCGTCGAACATCAGCGCCGCGACGGTCACCGGGATCGATGCCAGGCCGAGCTGCCACGCGGTCAGCACCGTCGTCGGCAGATCGTGCTGCTTGTACTTGATCAGGACGGTTCCAAGTCCCCAGCTCATCGCCGCAAACAGCACCGAAAGCGCGCCGACGGGCGCCTCGCCGATGGCGCGCAGGTCCGGGCCGATCAGCACGGCAAGTCCGGCAAAGCCGAGGCCCAGACCGAGCACCTTGCGCCGCGTCACCGGTTCGCGCAGCAGGATGGCCGCGAAGACCAGCGCCCAGAACGGCATGGTGTAGCCGATGATCACCGCCCGCCCGGCCGGCAGCAACGTCAGGCCGTAGGCGGTGAACAGGTTCCACAGGAGCGAGTTGCAGGCCGCCCAGGCGATCATCCAGCCCCACAGCGGCCGCGGAATGGCGAGAGACCGGCCGCGGGCAAGCGCGAATGCCGCGCACCCCACGCAGCCGACGATCAGGCAGACGGCCCGGAAGGTCAGCACCGGCATCTCGGTGACGGCGACCTTGATGGCGGGAAAGGCGGTTCCCCAGAGGATCGTCAGCAGGACGACGAGCAGAACCGCCACGACGCCGGGCCGCTGGGATGCGCCGGCCGACATCGCGGCCTCCTTGCCCTCACCCGTCATGCCGCCCGCCGGACGCGGCCTCGCCCGTCTGTCATCACGCTGCCTCCCCTTCGCGCCCAGGCTCGACCGCTCTTGCCGGACCGTCGTGACCGGACCAGCCGATTCGATGCGCGCGCTTTTCCCCACACAACAGCGTCGGGCCGCCGAAAGCGACTCCAATTCTCCGGCGTATCGAAACAAACTGCGGGAAGGTGCGGGACCTTCGGGGCGTCAGGCACAGGCGACCGCGGAGCGTTTCGCCGCCCCGCGTCCGGCTCGTGTGGAAGGCCCTTCAGTGAAGGTTGAAGAGACCCCTCGCTCCGCGCCACTCTGTGGGGCCAACCAGCTTCTTGTGTGCGACCTTCACCGAATGCACCGGCCCGTCGATCTCGCGGTCCCAGAAGTCGAGGAACTTGAACAGTTCAGGAAAGTCCGGGGCCAGATCGTAGTGCTGCCACAGGAACTCCTGAAGGATCGCCGGATGATCCGGCAAACGATAGAGGATGTTGGCGGTCGTCAGCCCGTATCCCTTGACCTGAGCGGCGAATTCGATGGAAGCCATGTGCATCTCCAACAGGTGGCGAAGCGAAAAGTGTCGCAACGCATTAACGCTATTGCAAGACGCCAATCCTAATTAATCCTTACACTTCAATATATTAGCAGCACTGCCTGACGAGTGCTGACAAAACCGGAGGCCGCTTTCTTCCTCTTCGGTGGGCCTCACTCTTCGGCGGGTTGCCCGGCCCGGATGCGCGCCAGCGCCTCCGGTGTGTCCACGTCGACCAGCACCGCATCGCCGGAGATCTCCAGTTCGGCGACCAGCTCGGCATTCTCGCCGATCAGATGGCGCGCGCCGACGTCGCCCTGAATCGCCGACAGCGCCTCGAAGAAGCGCCGGCCCCACAGCACCGGATTGCCGCGCTTGCCGGCGACCGTCGGCACGACGGCGGCGCGGCCTTCGGCGGGTTCGAACGTATCGATCAGCCGGTCGATGACGGCCGTGCTGACGCCCGGCATATCGCCGAGGCACACGACGGCGCCGTCGACATCGTCCGGCAGCGTCGCGATGCCGGTCTTCAGCGAGGTCGAAAGCCCCTCCGCGTAGTCGGGATTGTGCGCGAACGTCACGTCGAGATCGGCCAGCGCCATTCTGATCTCGTCGGGCTGGTGGCCGGTCACGACCACCACCGGCCGCGCGGCGCTGCCGAGGATCGCCTCGGCGGCGATCCGCACCATCGGCCGGCCGCCGATCTCCTCGGTCAGCTTGTTGGCCTCGCCCATGCGGCGCGACTGGCCGGCGGCGAGCAGGATCGCGGCGACCGTGGGCGTCTGCGTCTCGACCTCCTGGCCCGCGCGCGGCTGCGGCCGGCTTTCGATCTCCATCAGCAACCCTCCGACCCCCATCCCGGTCACGTCCTCCGGCGTCACGGGAATGCGCGCCAGAAGCCGCTGCAGCACCCAGTCGAAGCCGTTTTCCTTCGGGCTGCGGGCGCAGCCGGGCGCGCCGATCACCGGGATGCCTTCGCGCTCGCCGATCAGCAGCAGGTTGCCCGGATCCACCGGCATGCCGAAATGCCGGACCACGCCGCCCGCCGCCTCGATTGCAGCCGGTATGACGTCGCCCCGGTCGACGATGGCAGACGCCCCGAACACGAGCACGAGGTCGGCGCCCTGCCCGCTCAGCCCCGCGATCGCCTCGGCGACGGCGTCTGTATCATGGGGCACCCGGACTTCTTCCAGCAGCTCCGCCCCGCTCGGCGCGAGCCGGTCGGCCAGCACCCGGGCGGTCTTGGCTAGCACCTTTTCCGGCGTGCCCGGCAGCACCGTGGAAACGACGCCGACCTTCGTCGGCAGGAACGACTTCACCCGGAACAGGCCGCCGGGCGGAATGGCGGCCAACGCCTTTTCGACCGCGGCGCCGGGCGCGGCGAAGGGAATGATCTTGACGGTCGCGACCATCGTGCCCTCGCGCACCGGCGCGAACGCCGGCAGCGTCGCGACCGTGATCGCCTCGTCGACCCGGTTGAAGGCGTCGATCGCCGCCGCGTCGACGCTCAGCACCCCCGCGGATTCGGAAAACATGTTGGCGCGGCCGGTAAAGGCCCGGTCGACGCGCACGTTGTCGCCCGCCACCGCCTCGGCAAGCCGCGCTGCCGCCGCATCCTCGTGCACGTCGTCGGCGTCGAGCTTCGCGGCGATCACCTCCGCCACACCCGCCTCGCGCAGCTTCGTCAGGCTTTCGGCGGTCAGAACGGTGCCCTTCTTGACCGTTCCCCTGCCCGTGCGCTGCGAATGCGCCAGGATGGCGCCCTCCGCCTCGCTCAGGGGGACCGGTCCGAATTTCATGACGCCTCGGATCCGAGCCGCAGGGCTGCGGTGATCTGGGCCATGATCGACACGGCGATCTCGGCCGGGCTCTGCGATCCGATCGCAAGCCCGATCGGGGCATGGATGCTTGCGATCTGCTGGTCCGTGATCCCGGCCTCGGTCAACCGCTCGACACGACGCGCGTGCGTCTTCCTGCTGCCGAGCGCGCCGATATAGAAGCAGCCCTTGTTCAACGCGTGGATCAGCCCCGGATCGTCGATCTTGGGGTCGTGCGTCAGCGCGCAGAAGGCGGTCCACCGGTCGACGCCGACCCCGGGCAGCGCGTCGTCCGGCCATTCGGCGATCAGCCGGACGCCGGGAAACCGGTCTTCCGTGGCGAAGGCCGTGCGCGGATCGATCACCGTCACGTCGTAGCCAAGCTGACGGGCCATCGGCGCCAGCTCCTGGGAGATGTGGACGGCGCCGATCAGCACCAGCTTGGCGGGCGGCACCAGGACGTTGGCGAAGCCACCGCCCTCCTCCTCCTTCAGCGAACGCGACCGGCCCGCGCGGATCAGGCTTCGGTAGAGGTCGGGACGGGCGGACCCGTCGATATCGGCCTCGAGGATCAGCCGCTGGTCGCCGCTGTTCGTGTCGGTGATCAGGATCACCGCCCGGCGCGCGGCCCGTTCGGCGTTGAGTCCGGCGAGAATGTCGAGCTTCACGGGGCCGTCCTCACGTCCTGTCCATCGCCATGCGTGCGCCGAGCCCGATCAGGATGGCGCCGCCGGCCGCCCGGGCGATGCGCTGCGCCAGCCCGCTGGCCTTGAGACGGACCATCGCCGCCGAGGCAACCAGGATCACGACGATATCGGCGGAGGAAAAAGCGAAGTTGACGATGGTGCCGAGGATCAGGAGCTGGGCCCAGACCGGCAGCGCGGCGGCCGGATCGATGAACTGCGGCAGAAAGGCCACGAAGAAGATCGCCGTTTTCGGATTGAGGATCTCGACCAGCATGCTGTCGACAAAGGCGCGTTTTGGCGACCGCGAGGTGACCGAAACCGCCGGGTTCTCGCTTTTCGCCCCGCGGATCATCGCGATACCGAGCCAGACCAGATAGATCGCGCCGGCGATCTTCAGGCCGGCATAGATTTCCGGCACAAGCTTCATCAGCGCGGCAAGCCCGAACACGGCCGCCAGAACATGCACGTAGCAGCCGATATGGATGCCGAGCGCCGCCATAAGCCCGCCGCGCCGACCGCGCGCCAGCGTCTGCGCGGCCGTATAGAGCATCGCCGGCCCCGGCATGTACGCGAAAATCGCGGTGGCCAGCGCGAAGGCGATCAGAAGGTCGGTCGAAGGCATAAGGCCACCCTACAGGCTAATTCAGACCGGAAGGCCGCCATGTTGTCGGTTCCGCCGATCTGGCCTCCCGCTTTCGCGGGAGTGGGCGGAGTAATGTCGCAACCCCCAACCCACCTGCTCATTACCGCGAAAGCGGGACTCCATGGGCGGCACCTGCCAAATCCGGCCGGTGTCCTTCGGATCGTCGGAGAAATCGACACCGCCCTATTCCACCTTCTCGACGAACACCCTGATGCGCCCGCCGCAGGACAGGCCGACCCGCCAGGCGGTCTCGTCGGCGACGCCGAATTCCAGCGTTCTCGGAGCGCCCGAGTCGATGACGTCGATGGCCTCGGAGATCACCGCCCCCTCGACACAGCCGCCCGACACCGATCCTTCGAAATTGCCTTCGGAATCGATCACCAGATGGCTGCCGACTGGACGCGGCGCCGAACCCCAGGTCTCCACCACCGTCGCCAGCGCGACGTCGCGCCCAGCCGTGCGCCAGGCTTCGGCGATGGACAAAGGGTCGTCGGTCGGACTGATGTTTGCTTCGGTCATCTCACACTCCCGGGTCGATGAGGCGGATTCACTTAGAAATAGCACCGAATTGCCGCAAGGACAGGCCGTATGGGCCCCGGATCAGGTCCGGGGCGTCCGCCTGTGCGTGTGGCACCGCTGTTGCCAAACCCGCCACTGTGACGTCCCGGGCCCGACCGGTGACCCAGTGCAGCCTCGCAATCCCATCCGGACTACCGCCACCCGATACCCCGTCTGCCATAGTCATCCCGGAAGGCGCTTGCGCCTGTCCGGAATCGGAGAGTCGCCGAGTGCGCCGTGGTGCTCCGATCCCGGCTCTCGCACGGCTGGGCGGGAAAAACGATCGCGGGCTTGTGACGAAGTCACTCACGCCGCGCGGCCCCTGAGCCATTTCATCGGATCGGCGTCGCGCGTCCGCGTGGTGTCGAGCGCAGTGACGAGGTCCCTCATGGCGTTGAGATTGTGGATCGTTCGGAACTCGTCGACATGCGGCAGCATGCTGACGATTCCGGCCGCCTTCGCCTCGAAGGCGTCGTAGCGCAACAGCGGGTTCAGCCAGACCAGACGGCGGCAGGACCGGTGCAGCCGGTCCATCTCGAAGGCCAGCTGCTCCTGCCCCTCCCGTTCCAGCCCGTCGGTGACCAGCAGCACGATGGCGCCTTGCGCCAGCACCCGCCGCGACCAGCGCCGGTTGAATTCGTGCAGGCAGTCGGCGATGCGGGTGCCGCCGGCCCAGTCGGCGACGGCCTCCGAGCATCGTTCCAGCGCTTCGTCCGGATCGCGCGCCTTGATCTGCCGGGTCACGTTGCTGAGCCGGGTGCCGAACACGAAACTCGACACCCGGCCCCGCGCCTCGGTGAGGGCATGCAGGAAATGCAGGAACATCCGGCTGTACTGTGTCATCGAGCCGGATATGTCGCAGATCGCAACGATTGGCGGATGGCGTTCGGCCGGCGCGAGCTTCTTCAGATCGATCACCCCGCCGCTGCGGATCGTCGAGCGGAACGAGCGCCGGAGGTCGATCGTGCGGCCGCGCGAGGACGGCTCCAGCCGGCGCGTCTTCACCTTGTCGAGCGGGAGGATCATCCGTGCGATCAGGCGTCGCGCCTCGGCGATCTCGGCGGCCGACATCTGCTCGAAATCCTTGCCCTGAAGCACTTCCTGGCTCGACAGCGTCATGCGCGCGTCGATCTCGACCTTGGGCTTGGGTTTTTCGGGCGGCTGCTGCTCGTTCTTCATCAGCGCGTCGGCGACGCGCGAGCGCACCTCATCCTTGTCCTTCTGCGGCCCAGCCGGCGACGGCGGCAGGAGCTGCGCCATCATCCGCTCCAGCAGCGCCCGCTTGCGCCAGTAGAGCCGGAACGCCTGGTCGAACAATTCGTGGTCCTCGTGCCGGTTGACCAGCACCGAGTGCAGCACCCAGTAGAAGTCGTCCTTCTCGCCGATGCCGGCGGTCTCGACCGCCGTGATCGCATCGACCACGCTGCCGGGCCCCACCCGCATGCCCGCGGTCCGCAGCGCGCGGGCGAAATGGACGATGTTGTCGGCGAGCTTGCCCTCGAAGGCTTCTGGAGCGGTATCGTCTGACTGGTCGGGATCGGCCATCGGCTTTGCCCCTATTGCACGGCGCGCAGCTCCGCGCGCACCTCGTCGAGCACTTCCTTGGCCCGGGTTCCCTGCATCCGGGCGATGTCGTCCTGGTACTTCAGCAGGACGCCGAGCGTGTCGGAAATGCCGGCAGCGTCGAGTTCCACCGCGTTGAGCTCGGTCAGCGCCGTCGCCCAGTCCAGCGTCTCGGCGACCCCGGGCGCCTTGAACAAGTCTTCCTTGCGCAGCGCCTGCACGAAGGCGACGACCTCGCGGCTGAGCCGCTCCGGCGCGCCCGGCACCTTGGCCTTGACGATCGCCAGCTCCCGCTCCGCGTCGGGATAGTCGACCCAGTGATAGAGGCAGCGCCGCTTCAGCGCGTCATGGATCTCGCGGGTCCGGTTCGAGGTCAGGATGACGATCGGCGGCCGGTCGGCATGCACCGTGCCGACTTCGGGGATCGTCACCTGGAAGTCGGACAGAACTTCCAGCAGGAACGCCTCGAACGCCTCGTCGGTACGGTCCAGCTCGTCGATCAGCAACACCGGCGGCCCGGCGGTATCGGGCTCGAGCGCCTCGAGCAGCGGCCGCTTGACCAGGAAGCGTTCGGAAAAGACGTCCTCGCCCAGCCGCTCGCGGTCGGCGATACCCTCCGCTTCGGCCAGCCGGATCTCGATCATCTGGGCGGCATAGTTCCATTCGTAGACGGCCGAGGAGACATCGAGCCCCTCGTAGCACTGCAGCCGGATCAGCCGTCGGCCGAGCGCCTGCGCCAGCACCTTGGCGATCTCTGTCTTGCCGACGCCTGCCTCGCCTTCCAGGAACAGCGGCCGGCCCATCTTGAGCGACAGATACAGAACGGTCGCCAGCGACCGGTCGGCGACATATCCCGCCGACGACAGCAGCTTCAGCGTGGCATCGATGGATTCTGGATAGTTCGGGAACGTATCGGCCAAGACGGGCTCCGGCATGTTCTGGGACAGGACGCCCCGTTTCCCTCTCACCCCGGTTCGCCCGGCCCCGGCGGGATCGCCCGGCCCCGGCGGTTTCGCTCGGAGTGTCACGCCCGCACTGGCGGCGGGCCCGCAGAAAGACGGCCGGCGCCCGAGGACGCCGGCCGCTGATCTTCAGATAAGTCGCAGGCGGGCGCGGCTCAAGCCGCCGCGACCGCGCGTCGCGCCATCACGCCGATCAGATGGGCGCGATACTCGGCGCTGGCGTGTATGTCGCTGTTGAGATCCGCGTCGCTGACCGTGACGCCTTCCAGCGACTTCACCGCGAACCGGGTGCCGAGCGCGTCCTCGATCGGCTTCGCCCGGAACACGCATGGGGCAGCCCCCGTCACGGCGGCCCGGACCTCCTTGCCGCGCTTGGACACGAACACGCCGACCAGCGCGTAGCGCGACGCCGGGTTCGGGAACTTGGCGTAACCCGCCTTGCGCGGGATCGGGAAGGTCACCTTGGTGACGATCTCGCCCTCTTCCAGCGCCGTCTCGAACATGCCGGTGAAGAAGTCGTCGGCCGCGATCTTGCGCTTGTTGGTGACGATCGTCGCCCCGAGCCCGACACAGGCTGCGGGATAGTCGGCGTTCGGATCGTTGTTGGCGATCGAGCCGCCGATCGTGCCGCGGGCCCGGACATGCGGATCGCCGATGCCGCCGGCAAGGGCCGCCAGCGCCGGGATCGCCTCCTTGACCACGTCGGAATCGGCGACGTCGCCGTGGCGTGCCATCGCCCCGATGTGCAGGGTGCGGCCCTTCAGCTCGATGCCGTCGAGCCCCTCGATGCCGCCGAGATCGACGAGATCGGATGGTGCGGCGAGCCGCTGCTTCATGGTCGGCAGCAGCGTGTGGCCGCCGGCGAGGATCTTGGGGTCCTCTGCCTTGCCCAAAAGCGTCGCCGCCTTACGGACCGACGTCGGCCGATGATAGGTGAACGGATACATCGATCTCCTCCTTATTCCGCAGCGGCGCGCTGCGCGGTTTTCTGGGCGGCGCGCCAGACGTTCTGGCTGGTGGCGGGCATCGCCAGGTCCTCGTGCCCGAGCGCGTCGGTGATGGCGTTGATGACGGCTGGCGGCGACGCGATGGCGCCGGCCTCCCCGCACCCCTTCATGCCGAGCGGATTGGAGGGGCACTCCGTCACCGTCGTGTCGACGGTGAAGCTCGGCAGGTTGTCGGCGCGCGGCATCGTGTAGTCCATGAACGAGCCGGTCAGAAGCTGGCCGTTCTCGTCATAGGTCGCCCCTTCCAGCAGCGCCTGACCGACGCCCTGGGCGATACCGCCATGCACCTGGCCTTCGACGATCATCGGATTGATGACGGTCCCGAAGTCGTCGACCGCGACCCAGTTGGCGATCTCGGTGACGCCGGTGTCCGGATCCACCTCGACCTCGCAGACATGGCAGCCGGCGGGGAACGTGAAGTTGGTCGGATCGTAGAAGGAGGTTTCCTTCAGGCCCGGCTCGATCTCC
>ENA-ORCV01000909-ORCV01000909.1-marine-metagenome-genome-assembly--contig:-NODE-909-length-12601-cov-2.628234_pt1 | contig 12601 bp, 11 predicted proteins | sample MGYA00237779_ERZ508509 | MGnify/ENA primary metagenome ERZ508509 (study PRJEB26180, sample SAMN06268772) | marine metagenome | isolation source: Bioluminescent Bay, La Paraguera, Puerto Rico | place... | reverse complement strand
GTGGAAGGCGACGCCGCCATACTGCCCGGGATCGAGACGGAAGCAGTCGTCGCGGCCCATCCAGTTCCACCCGGTCATGGCGCGGACGGGCCGGTTATACCCTTCGGCGTTCAGCTTGTGCGGGCCGGTGTCGACGATGGTGTCGCCGATGCCCCTGTCCGTATAGCCCTCCGTCGTGTCCCAATAGGCGAGCAGGCCGTCCTGCGGGACCGAGCCTGTCGCCATCGCCTCGGCCTCGTCGCGAGTGATCGGGCGATCGTAAACACCGCATCGGTCGATCTTGCCGTTGTAGGTCAGCGACACGAAGTTGCCGCGCTTCGGATTGTACTCGCGCGCGCCGGCCAGCAGGAACGGCGCGTTCGCATCGGCAGGGCGCACGCGCAGTGTCTCGGAAACGTGACTGTCGTAATCGTAGGGCGTGACTGGCCCGATATGGGAGTTGTACGGGTTGATGACGCCGATCTGGTGGAGATGCGCCTTGCCCGTTTCCGGATCGTAGCTGGCGGCGGCGAAATACCAGACCTTCGGCACGAGTTCCGTCTCGGCGGTGACATGATCGACCGTGTCGCCGCCTCCGACCCAGAATTCCAGCTTGCCTTCCGGATTGATGCCGAGCGCATAGCCTTTCGATCCGTCGACCGACCACGATCCCAGGATCGCCTGCCGGCTGTGGCCTGGCCGGGACGGGCAGAAGAACGCATGCAGCGTCAGGGCGCCCGGTCTGGCTAGGACCCTGCCCGGATCGGAGATCTCGGCGTAGGAGCCAAGTTGCGTGTACTGGCGTGTTGCCTCGATCTCGGGCGGCACGTTGGAGGCCACTTCCTCCTCGATGAAGCCGGGCCCCAACGGGTTCTCGTCGCCATGGATCAGGCGGACGATCTGCGCCTTGACCCGGTTCGTGCCTTCCACCGACACCATGAAGTCGACCGGTTCGCCGGCACGGGCGGCGAGGGGATCGGAATAGCCGTGGATGCGGACGTCGGTCATCGGTCAATCATCCGGAAAGTGGGTTGGATCGGTGTTGGGTTGATACGCAATCGCCTCGCCCGCCGCGCTGGGTCCCGGATCAAGTCTGGGACATCGGTCTGAGCCAGGTGTCACCGCCGAAAGCCAAACACTCGGCCGACGCCCCGGCCTTGAGCCGGGGCCCAGCCGGGCGGTGGTGGCATACGCCGATCGTGGCCTGAGTCTATCCGGAACCCGCACGGCTCAACTCTCCAGCAGGTCGTTGACGCGCAGCAGGAAGACCGCGTGATAGGCCTCCGACAGGGTCTGATATTCCTTGTCGTCGACCACGCGCGGCGGCGCGCCGCGTTCGCCGGAGAAGGCGAGGATGCGGAACCGGTCCATCGAGCCGTCGACGCGCAGGATCGCGTACTTGTCGGGCACCTCGCCGCGCCGGAAATAGTTCAGGACCCGCTCCAGCGTGTCGGAATGGCGGCCGAGCGGCGCCTGCCGGTGCTCCTCGATCAGCTCCGGCGTGATGTAGGTCTTCAGTTCGTCGCGCAGGCGCTTGTTGAAGCGGCGGTAGTAGATTTCCTGCTTGTCGGCGATTTCGGTTGCCTCTTCCGGCATCACTTCGCCTCCCTTCTCCGTGCGAACGGCGCGTCGCTCGCTCTTCTTGCGGTTTCGGAAATTGCGGAACTGCTGGCGCGCGCCCGTCAGGCCCTCGTGGGCGAAGATCGTGACGCCGCCCATGATCAGCGCGACCAGCATGATGCGTAGCGGCCCGAGTTCGACGAATCCCTTGTCGATCAGGATCACGATCGCAGCCCCGAGCACCGCGCCCTCGGACCGGCCCAGCCCGCCGATCACCATCATCGCGAACAGCAGCAGAAGCTGATCCAGCGAGAACACGGACGGCGAGATCGAGCGGTAGTACATCGCGTAGAACGCGCCGCAGACGCCGAGCGCTGCAGACGAGATCAGGAACACCTGCATGCGCGCCCGGCGGAAATCGATGCCGCAGGCCTCCGAGAACGCCTCGTCCTCGCGGCCGGTCTTGGCGGCGCGCAACAGCAGGCCGAGACGCTCGGAATTGACCAGCCGGAACACCAGGAGAGCCCCGAGCAGCAGTACGAAGGCGCCGGCGAAACCGAGCAGCAGACCCTCGCGCTGCAGGAACCAGTCCTCGGGAATGAAGCTGCCGACCTTGTTGATCGATCCGTTGGTCGGCGCCAGCGGGCGCAGCTGGGTGACGAAGATCCGGCAGATCTCCGCAACGCCCATGGTCAGGAGCGCATAGTACAGGCCGTCGAGCCGGGTCGAGGGCAGGGCAAGGATGCCGCCGATCAGAAGGCCGACCACCGGCCCGATCGCAAACATCAGCGGCCACGGAACGCCCAGATAGACGTTGGCGGCGGCAGCCGCATAGCCGGCCATACCGACCACAGCGAGCGTCGCCAGCGAGAAGATGCCTGCGGTGCCGATGATCAGCGTCCACAGCACGTTGATCGCCGCATACATGCAGAAGATCGCCGCCACGTTGATCATGGCATTGGGCAGGAACGGCGTGACGATCAGCAGTGCGCCGAGCGACAGGGTCCACCACAGCGGCTTCTTGTCGACCAGCACGCGCTCGCGGGTCAGCGTGCGCGGATTGTTGATGCCGCGCCACTTAAGCCAGTGGCGGCGTGTGAACGGCAAGCGCGCGCGCGACCATTCCTGCGTGCCGTTAGGCCTGAGCCGGTAGTCGTGGTGATGCCGCCCGACCTTGTAGAGTTTCTTCGGCGCCGACTGCTTGGTCTGTGTCACGTCGACCATCGCCTACTCCCGCGTATCGTCGAGCAGGCCGCCGAGGCCGCGCGGGCGGATAACCAGCACCGTGATGATGAAGGCGAACTGGATGAACATCACATAGCGCTGGCCGAGGAACGGGATGACCCCGGTGAAAGCCTCCAGGAAGCCGATCAGCAACGCGCCGAGAACCGCGCCGGGCACGCTTCCCAGGCCGCCGAGCAGGGCGATCGTCAGGCCCTTGATGAGCGGAATCGCGCCCGCCGTCGGGCTGACGAAGATCGTCTGGGACAACAGCGCCGCGGCCATGCCGGCCAGCGCGCCGGTGACCATCATGATCGGCAGGGCGGTGAAGCGCACCGAGACGCCCGACAGCGCCGCGCCCTCCGGGTTCTGCATCATGGCGCAGATCTCCAGCCCCTTGCGGCTGTGTCTGAGCCATTCCAGCACCACGAGCAGCAGCACGGCGGTGCACAGGATCGTCCCGGCCTGGTCGTAGCGGATGGAAACGCCGAAGATTTCCAGGCGCCCGAAGCCGAAGATCTTCGGCAGGCCGCGGCTGCGCGGTCCGAAGAAGAACAGCAGCGCCTGGACGGTGGCGATGTTGATAGCCAGCGTGACGATCAGGCTGCGCACCGCGAAGTTCGGCTTGTCGTGGATCGGCAGGAACGCCAGCAGATAGATCAGCGCACCCATCAGTGCGCCGGCGATCAGCGCCACCCCGACGACGACGCCGGCGGTCGCAAGCGAGGCCAGCAGCGTCTTGCCGAAGGCCGCGGCGATCACCGGCTTCATGGCGGTCGAGGCGAGCCAGGCGGCGTAGCCCGACACGGCGAAGGTTGCGCCGTGCGCCATGTTGATCATGCCGACGCTCGACCACAGGATCGAGATGCCGATCGCCATCAGGCCGTAGATCGCCGCCAGATTGAGGCCGTAGACGAGGGTGCTGAGGTCCATCGCGCTCGCCCTAACTCAAGGCCACGTGGCCGACTTCGCCGCGCATGCGCCCGGCATGCATGCCGATGATCCGGTCGACCCGGCCCGACAACAGCGACACGTTCTGCTCGGCGATGATCATGGCGCGGCCCTCGGTCGGCAGCGACCAGACCGCGTCCATGACGGCGCGGGAAATCTTCGGAGCAAGGCCCAGCGACGGCTCGTCGATCAGGTAGAGCTCGGCCTCGACCATCAGCATGCGGCCGAGCGAGACCATCCGCCGTTCGCCGCCAGACAGCTTGCCGACCAGAGAGTCCTGCAGGGCGCGCAGCGGCGGAAAGATTTCGAGAATGCGCTCGCGCCGCGTCCGGCGCTCGCGCCAGGCGGTGCGGGGATAGGCGCCGCAGTCGAGATGCTGTCTGACGGTCAGGCCGGGAAAGATCGCATCGCCCTGCGGCGCCATCGCCACGCCGAGGCGCACGATGCCCGATGTGCGCCGGCCGGCCCCGAGCGAGCGCGTGCCGCCGATCTCCCGGCCGTCGAGGCGGATCGAGCCCTGCTGCCAGCCGACCAGGTGGGTGATCGCGCGAAACAGCGTCGACTTGCCGTGACCGTTCAGCCCGACGAGCCCGATCCGCTCGCCGGCCTTCACCGTGAGATCGACCTCGTGCAGGACGCGCAACGGGCCGTACCCGGCGGTCAGCCTGCGGATTTCGAGGAGTTCGTGGGTCTCAGTCCGCGCAGTCTCAGGCATCGGGCGTGCCCTCGAAATAGGCCGCGTGGACGCGCGGATCGTTGAACACGTCTGCCGGCGCGCCGCGTGCGATCACCTCGCCGAGGTCCAGCACGACGACCCGGTCGGCGATGGCCGACAGCAGCTCCAGCCGGTGCTCGATCAGGATCACGCCGATCTCGTACTCATCGACGAGGCGGCGGATGATCAGGTCGAGTTCGTCGATTTCGGTGTTGATCAGGCCCGACGCCGGCTCGTCCATCAGAAGGACCTGCGGTCTGCGCATGATCAGGCAGGCGAGCAGCAGCTTGCGGCGGTCGAACGTGTCGAGGGTTCCCGCCGGCCGGTCCCAGTCGATGTCGAGATGGGCGAGCCGCGCCGCCCATTCGGCGTCGTGGGCGCTGAGATAGGGTGGGTAGGCTTTGCGGGTGGCCCGGAACGTCTCGCCGACGCTCAGGGACGCCGGAACGACCGGGCTCTGGAACGTGCGCGCCATGCCCATCCTGGCGCGCTCAGGGAAGCTCGCGTCGGTGACGTCCCGGTCGCCGAACAGGACCATGCCGGACTGTGCCTCGTAGCGGCCCGACAGCACCTCGAACAGCGAGGTCTTGCCGGCGCCGTTCGGGCCGACGAGGCCGAGGATCTCGCCGCGCTCCACCGACAGCGATACGTCCTCGAGGATCTGCCTGCCGCCGAGCGACAGGCTCACCCCCTGACAGCCGAACAAGCCCGTATCGCCCACCCCGCAAGTCTCCTGGCCGGGTGCCCGCCCCTTACATCCAGGGTGCGGGAACGAAGGGCACCTCCGCGAAGGGCGCGGGTGCGATGATGCGGTGCTCGTCGTCCTGGACCTGGAAGATCAGGTGCGCCTGCCCGCCTTCGGGATCGTCCGTCATGTTGGGATAGCTGATGCCGGACTGGGTCTCGGGATTGAACTTGTAGAATCCGTTCACACCCCGGAATTCGATGTCCCGGATGGCATTGCCGACCGCGTCGAAGTCCTTCGGATCGCCGGCCTTCTCCCAGGCTTCCTTCAGCAGGTACACCGCGTCATATCCGCCGCCGGTGTAGACCATGCCCATCGTGCCGGGATAGAGCTGCTTGTACTTGTCGCGGAACGCGGTGCCCTTGTCATCGGCATAGACGCCGTAGACAGTGCCCCAGATCATGCCCTCGGCGGCGCCGGCGGACAGGTCGAGGAACTCGGGCTGCGAGGGACCGTACTGGAGATAGACCAGCGAGCCCTCGACCGGATCGGAGGCGAACTGCTGGGCGAAGGCGGCAAGCTCTGCGGCGACCCAGTGGTCGATCATCAGGACCCCGCAGTCGCCCTCGTGCAGCGCGCGGATGACCGGCTGCCAGTCCTGCACCGGGAACTGCACGTCGGTGATCGGCCCCTGCTCCCACATGTCGGACTCGGCAATCGCTTTCTGCGTCGCCTTGGAAATGTTCTGGGTATAGGCGATCTGTCCCTGGACGATATGGACGCAGTTGTTCTTCGGCGTCCACTGGCCGCTTTCGGCGAGTTTGGTCAGGTTGTTGATGAGGCCCGACCCGTACCAGACCTCGGGCACGTCGAGCTGGAAGATGTTGCGGTACTTTGCCTGATCGGCCTTCACCAGTTCGTCCGACTGGGTCGACGTGTTGCCGTGGACATAGGGAACGCCCGACGAGGCGGCCGCGTCCATCGCCGGCTGGGCGATCAGCACGAAGGCCGATGCGATGGCGTCGACGCCGCCGTCGGTGAGCGCCTGGATACCGGCGACCGTGCCTTCCGGGGTCATGATGTCGGTATCGACGACCTTTGCGGTGAGCTGCTTGCCCAGCACGCCGCCATTGGCGTTGATCTCGTCGATCGCCATCATGACGCCGTTGGTCCAGTCCTGATGATCGGCGACGCCGACCGGACCGGACTGCGCGGCCGGCACGCCGATGACGATTTCGTCGGCGGCCAGCGTTACGGCCGGCGTGCCGGCGATCAGCGCGGCCGCGGCCGCGCCGGCGACAAGTGCCCTGCGGGTGAATCGGAGTGTCATGCCTGATCCCTCTGCCTGAATGACGGTCGCCCCCGTTCCGTCGCCGGTCGCGGATCGTTATTTTTTGTATTCAGTATTCAGAGGATCAGAGATCAGGGGGCGGTGAAATAGTGCAAATGCATCAGGTCGCAGCCGGCTATGTGCCGCCGGCGGAATGCACAGACGTCACGGATCGATTCGTTGACGCGATGTCACGCAACTGTCATATGAAGATTCATTGAACATGTTAATAAAGGTCTGCCGACCATGTTGGTGGTGCGAGGTGAGGAGGAGTCCCTCCTTCGTGAAAATGGCAGTAAGTCGCCTGTTTCCATAAACATCGAAACGGCCACGATCGAGCGGTGTATCCTGGGTGCGATCGCGATCGTCTGGGCGCTGGGCGTATTCCGGGTCGTCTGGGCGGAAATGTTCGGCGGCGCGCTCTACAACCTGATGACGCGCATAGACCTGGACCGCGAGACGAGTATAGCGACGTATCTGTCGACGTTGCTCCTGGTTGCAGCGGCTATACTGGCCTATATCTGCGGGCGGGCAAGTCGGGTGAACGATCCGCTCAACTTCCGCCACTGGATGATCCTTTCGGTGGTCTTCGTTTATCTGTCGATCGACGAGAATATCGGTCTGCACGAAGTGTCCATCGAGCCCATGAGAGAGATGTTCGGGCTGAGCGGTGTGTTCACGTTCGGCTGGGTACTGCTGGCAATTCCCGTCGTTATGCTGCTCGGGTTGTATTACATTCCGTTCCTGCTGCGCCTGCCACGGCAGCTGGCCGCGACTCTCTGCGTGGCCGGCGGGCTGTTCGTATTCGGGGCGATCGGCGTCGAAATGCTGGGCGCGTCCTTCTACACGACCTCGAACCAGACCCTCGTCTACAGGATGTTCCTTCTTCTCGAGGAGGGACTCGAAATGATCGGGGTCGCCATATTCCTGATCGCGCTTCTGCGGTATTTGGCGCCGCAGAAACCCAGCCTGGTCTTGGGCGGCGGCGCCTAGGCGGCAGGCCGGCTCCCGGAATTTCGCGACTATTGCAACGGCGGCCTGACGCAGGCCTGCGGCGGTGCGTTCCTGGCTATTCGGTTCCGGGAAGTGCGCGTCCGCCCCGCGTCGGGTTCGTCGGAATCAAATGTCCCAGTAGGACCCTTCCTTGCGGCCGATATGCGTGCCCAGCACCTTCAGGGCACGGGTGATGTCGCGCCCGGCGATGAGGTCCGTCATCTCCAGGTGCTCCCGGTAGGACTTCGTCATGTGGTCGGGATGCGCGCCCAACCGGTTGCGCAGCGCCGCCATCTTGGCGGCGATCGTCTGGTAGGCGTCGGTCAGGAACTTGTTGCCGGCGTGTTCGAACAGTTTTTGATGGAATTCCGTGTCGAGTTGCAGATAGGCGGAATCGTCGCCGGCCTCGCGCGCCTTCGTCATGGCCTCGCAGATCTCTCTGAGGTCGGCGGCCAGCGCGTCGGCGTTGCGGCGAACGGCGGTCTTCAGCGCCGCCGTTTCCAGGCAGACCCGGACATCGCAGATGTCGCGAAGTTCATCCGCGGTGAGGGTGAACACGAAGGTGCCGCGCTGCGGCTCCGTCCGCACCAGGCCTTCCAGGTCGAGGCGGGCGAAAGCCTCGCGGACCGGCGTCCGGCTGACGTCGAGGCGCTTGGCGATCTTCACCTCCGACAGCGCTTCGCCCAGTTGCAGTTCGCCTTCGACGATCTCCCGGCGAAGGGCGTCGGACACCAGCTCCGTTAGCGATTTCGGTCGCTCAATTCGATTCAAGACGGCTGCTCCAGGGCATTTCCACCAGTCTATGCCGATCGGCATGTGCGGCACAGTATGCCAGCATTGACACACTGTATGCCAGTATGCCAGCGTTAAAAAACAACGCGCATCGAAGACGCGGTCAGCGGAGGAAGAGTTGAGGCGTTTCGAGGACATCCTCGTACGGGTGAACCGGTACCTGGTCGCCGCAGGTCTTGCGGCGATGTTCGCCGTCGTCTTCCTCAATGTCGTGCTGCGCTACGGCTTCTCGATGTCGCTGTCCTGGATCGAGGAAACCGCGCGCTACCTGATGGTCGCTGTGACGTTCCTCGGCGCCGGCCTCGCCTTGCGGGAAGGCCGGCTGGTCGCCATCGACTTCTTCCAGGACCTGCTGCCGAAAGGCGTCCGCCGGATCCTGCGTTATCTGATCGCGCTGGCGATGCTCGTCTTCATGGCTGCGCTGGTCTGGTACGGCGCCCGCTTCGTCGCCTTCGGCTGGAACAAGGAGACGATGGCGACGCAGATCCCGCGCGGCATCCCCTATCTGGCGATCCCCGTCGGCGCCGCCGTCTTCATCCTGCACCAGCTGCTCTTCCTGCGCCGTTTCGTGAGCATGAACTTCGAGTTCGACGGCGAAGGCGATCGGCAGGCGCCCGAATCCGGGGACCGATGAGCCTTGGGAAAAACGCTGATCCTGCTGTTCTTCCTGTGCCTCGTGCTGGGCGTGCCCGTCGCGTTCACGATGGGCATGGCGGGGCTTGCGGCGATCCTTGTCGACGGCACCCTGTCGCCGCTCACCGCGGCGCAGCGGATGTTCGCCGGGATCGATTCCTTCCCGCTGATGGCGGTGCCCTTCTTCATCCTCGCCGCCGAACTGATGACGGCCGGTGGCCTGACCAATGCGCTCTTGTCCTTCTCCAACGCTCTGGTGGGGCACCTGCGCGGCGGCCTCGGCCACGTCAACGTGCTGGTCTCGATGCTGTTCGCAGGCATCAGCGGCTCGGCGCTGGCCGATGCCGCCGGCCCCGGTGCGATCGTCATGCGCATGATGCGGCAGGCCGGTTACGAGGCGAACTATGCCGGCGCGCTGTCGGCGGCGACCGCCACCATAGGTCCGATCATTCCGCCGTCGATCCTGATGGTGATCTACGCCATATCCGACAATCGCGTCACGGTGGCCGGACTGTTTCTCGCCGGCGTCGTCCCGGGCCTGCTGCTTGGCACCGCGCTGTCGGCGGTCAACCACTGGGTGTCGACACGGCGCGGCTATCGGGGCCGCGAAGGCCGGGCGAGCCTAGCCGAGGTCGCATCCGCCGCCAGGGCCGCGGTCCCCGCCCTGCTCATGCCCTTCATCATTCTCGGCGGCATCCTCGGCGGCGTATTCACCCCAACGGAGGCCGGTGCGACCGCCTCGGCCTATGCGCTGGTGCTGGCGCTCGCCCGCCGTGCGATCAGCCCGGCCGGTCTCGTGCAGGTCTTCGCGCGGGCGGCGATCGTCACCTCATCCGTGCTGCTGATCGTGGCGATGGCCTCGGTGTTCAGCTGGCTGCTGACCTACCTGCAGATCCCCCAGTCGCTTGCCCAGTGGGTGGCCGGCCTCACCAGCGACCCGCTGGCCGTGCTGTTCCTGCTGGCTGCCTTCGCTCTGGTCTGCGGACTGTTCATCGACACGCTGCCGGCGCTGATCATCCTGACGCCGGTTCTCGGACCGATCGCGGTCCAGTTCGGGATCGACCCGCTGCACTTCGCGATGATGCTGATCCTCAACCTGGCGATCGGCATGGTGACGCCGCCGGTCGGTCCCGTCCTGTTCGTCATCTCGACCGTCGGCCGGCTGAAGATCGAGGCGCTGTCGCGCGCCGTCCTGCCGCTGCTGGCGGCCGAGCTGGTGGTGCTCGCCCTGATCATCCTGTTTCCGGGCCTCAGCACCGCCGTCCCCAATTTCTTTGGCTACGCGAACTGATCCAACGCAAGGGAGGATAGAATGAAACTGCTATCGCGTTTTCTGACGGCAACGACGGCCGTCGCACTGATGGCCGGCGTCGCCCATGCCGCGCCGAAGGTCATCAAGTACGCGCACTTCCAGGCCGCCAGCCTGGACGCGCCGAAACATGCCGCAGCCCTCGCTTTCAAGGGCTGCGTGGAAGGCAAGACCGGCGGCGGCATCGAGGTGCAGGTGTTCCCGGCCAGCCAGCTCGGCGGCGGGCCTGAGACCATCGAAGGGCTGCAGCTCGGCTCGATCCAGATGGCGGTCGTCCATGACGGACCGATTTCCGCCGTCTACAAGCCCTTCGCCGTTCTCGCCCTGCCGTATCTCTTCGACGATCAGGCGATGGCCTGGTCGGTCGTCGACGGCCCGTTCGGCGACGAGCTGTTCGAGGACATGCGCGACAAGACCGGCATCCGCGTCTTCGGCCTCGCCGACAACGGCATCCGCAACTTCACCAACGCCAAGAAGCCGATCTCTTCGCCCGCCGACATGGAAGGCATGAAGATCCGCGTGATGACCGCGCCGGTCTGGGTCAAGCTGGTCGAGTCGCTCGGCGCCTCCGCGACGCCGGTACCGTGGCCGGAGCTGCCGGGCGCCCTTCAGCAGGGTGTCGTCGACGGTCAGGAGAACGGCGTCACCAATATCGTCGACGCCTCGCTCTACCAGCACCAGTCGCACGTCTCGCTCGACGGCCACGTCTACTCCTGGCACGCCTACATGATGAACGACGACTTCTTCAACAGCCTGACGCCGGACGAGCAGAAGGCAGTCGAGCAGTGCGTCGAGATCGCCAAGACGATCCATCGCGGCATGACGGCGGCCCAGGACGCCAACGCCACCACGATTCTCGCCGACAAGGGCATGACGGTCACCCCGCTGACCCCGGACCAGAAGGCGGAATTCCGCAAGCTGGCCCAGCCGGCCGTGCGTGAATGGATCGTCGGCGAGATCGGCGAGGACTGGCCGGCAAAGCTCGGCGCCGCCGTCGACGCCTACCGCAGCCAGTAACGCAATACGGGATCGCGGCATGTCCAACGCACCGGTCATCACGGTTCTCGAACCCGGATACTCCGACTACGAGACCGAGCGAACGGTCCTCGCCCCCTTCGGGGCGGAGGTCGTCGCGATCGGGCACGACGTCGCCGCGGTCCCGCTTCTGCGCGACATGTCGCCGACGGCTCTGCTCGTGCGCGAGCGGGTCGTCGACACCGATCACATCGAGGCCTGCCCCGAGCTCAAGACGATCGTCCGCTACGGGGTCGGCATCGACAATATCGATCTGGAAGCCGCGCGCCGCCGCGAAGTCGCGGTCGCCAATATTCCCGACTACGGCGCCGAGCAGGAGGTCAGCGACCATGCCCTGGCGCTCTATCTCGCTGTCGCCCGGCGCATCGTCACGCGCGACGCCGAGGTCCGCGCCGGGCGGTGGAGCGTCGGCCAGAGCGAGATCATCTACGGCCATCGCGGCGCGACGCTTGGCCTGGTCGGCTTCGGCCGGATCGCCAAGGCGACCTGTCGCAAGTTTGCAGCTCTCGGCTTCTCACGCGTCCTCGTCTCGGACCCTTCGCTGAGCGCCGATGAGGCGCGGCCCTTCGGTATCGAGATCGCCGATGTCGACGAGATCTGCGGGCAGGCCGATGTCGTGAGCCTGCACGCGCCGCTGACCGATACCACGCGCAACATCATCGACGCCCGCCGCATCGGGCTGCTGAAACCGAACGCCATCCTGGTCAACACCGCCCGGGGCGGCCTCGTCGACGAAGCCGCGCTTGCCGATGCACTGCGCGCCGGGCGCATCTTCGGCGCCGGCATCGACGTCTATGAGACCGAGCCGCCGGGCGCCGGCCATCCGCTGTTCGCGCTGCCCAACGTCGTCGTGAGCGACCATGCCGGCTGGTACTCGGAGGATTCCGTCCGCTCGCTCCAGACCCAGGCCGCCGAAGAGGTCGCGCGGGTCTTGCGCGGCGAGCGCCCGCTGAACTGGGTCAATCCATGGTGAGGCCTGCTGCGTCCCGACGTGCGGGCCAACGACTGCTTCAACCTTTGCCGAAACGACATCAGGGCATGGCGCCCGAATGCCAACTGTGAGTCAGGAGACGTACATGAACTTCGAGGACATCGTTGCCGGATTTAGAGAGGTTGCGACGGCGTCGATCGCCGATGCGGTGGACAAGGCGGCCGGGCGCAAGGGCTATCTCGACCACGCGATCAAGCCGCGCATCAACGAAAAGCGCATCGCCGGCCCCGCCGTCACCGTGCTCGAGGCGCGCACCGACGAGTTCGTTCCGCCGCAGCATGCGCTCGACGTCATCGACGAGGCCGGTGCCGCGCAGCATCTGGTTGCCGCGTCCAAGCGCCGCAAATCCATCGGTACCAAGGAGATCGAGGATGTCGTCGCCAAGATGGCCCGCATCCCACCCAAGA
>ENA-ORCV01000908-ORCV01000908.1-marine-metagenome-genome-assembly--contig:-NODE-908-length-12613-cov-3.140874_pt1 | contig 12613 bp, 17 predicted proteins | sample MGYA00237779_ERZ508509 | MGnify/ENA primary metagenome ERZ508509 (study PRJEB26180, sample SAMN06268772) | marine metagenome | isolation source: Bioluminescent Bay, La Paraguera, Puerto Rico | place... | reverse complement strand
CCCCCCCAAGGGTGGCAGCGCAATAGCCGCTTCGTGGCCAGCCATCCACCCTTGATTGCGCCATATTTCTTGAGCGCATCGATCGCATATTCGCTGCAGCTGGGCTGGTAGCGGCAGGTCGGCGGCAAGATGCGGCTCGGGCCCAGCTGCCAGAAGCGCGCGATGAGGATAAAGACCTGCTTCATTTGCGCGGCTTCCGGGGCTTTCGAGGACGATCGCCCTTCCCTTCAGAGGCAGCTGCCAGGGCATGGGTCAGTTCCTTGCGCATGCGGTGATAATCACGCGCAATCCCGCCGACGCGTCCAACAAGCACATGATCGTGATCGGCAAGGCCCTCCGCCGGTAGAGCATCGCGCAGCAACTCGCGAAAGCGGCGCTTCATCCGGTTGCGGACAACAGCATTGCCGACCTTCTTGGTCACCGTAATGCCGAATCTCTTGCCCTTGCCCTGGTTCGGTCGCGTCAGCAGCACGAAACCGGGCCGCGCATTGCGCAACCCCTTATTGGCGAGCAGGAAGTCGGCCCGCTTGGTGAGCACTTCAATTGTCACGGATGGCTAGATAGGAACGGATTCACCTGACGCCGAATCTTTTGTTTTTCGCCCGCCCATCCGGGCGTGCGTCCTCGGTGCTGATCCCTCCATCCTTCGGACTGCGGGGTAGCGCAGTTTATCCTGAGCGGCTGGCTTGCCAGCCAGCCGAAGGGGGCGGGCGGTCGCCCTTGCGGGCCATTGGCCCGACATATCGCCAGCTTCAGGCACAAGAACGGGCTGCAAATGCAGCCCGCAAGCGCGACCGCGCGTCGGCCGGTTAAGCCGGAAGCCAAGCGGTCCGGATGGACCGCGCCCGGCGTCTGAGGGTCTAAAGAATCAGGCGCAGAGGTTCTTGCGGCCACGCTTGCGGCGGGCGCGCAGGACCTTGCGGCCACCAACGGTTGCCTTGCGGGCGAAAAAGCCGTGACGGCGGGCACGCACGAGGTTGCTCGGCTGGAAAGTGCGCTTCATGGGTCGTTCCCTCGAATCTCGAAACAAATAGGGCCGCCAGCACGGGCGGCCATCACATGGGCGCGCAGTTAGTGGAGCACGTGGCCTGAGTCAAGACAGGCGAGGAGCCTCTGGCCCCTTGTCAAAATACTTCGGTTTTGACCGCGTTGCCTGCAAAGGCGCTCGACAAGGGCGATAGGGAAGCTATCACATTGGCAAAATGGGAGTTTTTATTTGGTTTCACTTGTCCAGACCGTTGCCTATCTCGGCCTAGATGCACGGCCCGTGGAGGTACAATGCCAGGTAGCGCCCGGCATGCCGCGCTTCGCCATTGTCGGCCTGCCGGACAAGGCGGTGGGCGAAAGCCGGGAACGCGTTCAAAGCGCGCTCGCCGCCATGGGGCTGGCGCTACCTCCCAAGCGGATCACCATCAACCTTTCCCCGGCGGACCTGCCCAAAGAAGGCAGCCATTACGACCTGCCCATCGCGCTGGCGCTGCTTGCCGCCATGGGCGTGACAGATGCAGAACAGCTTACGGATTTCGTGGCCGTGGGCGAGCTAGCGCTGGACGGGCGGATCGTTCCTTCGCCTGGAGTCTTGCTCGCCGCGCTCCATGCCAGCGAGGAGGAGAAGGGTTTGATCTGTCCCGCTGCGCAGGGCAGCGAGGCGCGCTGGGCGAGCGATGTGCCGGTTCTCGCCGCGCCCGACCTCGTCAGTCTGCTCAACCATCTGAAAGGCACCAGCCGCCTGCCCGATCCCGAACCGGGCGAGGTGGAGGAACCAGACCACGGCCCCGACCTCAAGCAGGTAAAGGGACAGGAAACCGCCAAGCGCGCGCTGGAGATCGCCGCTGCAGGGGGGCATAACCTGCTAATGATGGGGACGTAAAGACCCAGCTGTGTCCAACGTCTGCTATTGGGTGGAAAGCGGACATTGAGCAGAGGAGCGAAGTTAGTGCCATTTCGAGCACTCGGCACCCTATGGTACATTGCTGACAAACGTTCATGGGGAGGGTTTGATGCGCTTGCTGATATTCTGCGTTGCGGTCTTCTTGGGTCAACTTGGCTTTCTTCATTCTGACGCTCGCGCCCAAACCAGCGACGTAGCGCAGAACACTCATCTGCCGAGGCACTACTGGCAGGACATGAGTGCGGCTGAGTTTGCAGAACTCAATATGGAAGAGGTGATTGCTGTCTTCCCAGTGGCCACTATTGAGCAACACGGCCCTCACCTGCCCGTCTGCGCCGATGCTTGCTCAAATCAAGCGACGATTGCCCGGATGTTGGAGTTGCTGCCAGATAATCTGCCTGTGACGGTTCTGCCGATGATCCCTGTAGGCAAGTCCAATGAACACAGCGCGTTTCCGGGAACGCTCACTGTCGGGGAAGAGACACTCCGTCGGTATTGGACGGAAATTGCAGAGTCGGCCCATCGAGCAGGTATCCGTAAGTTGGTCTTCTTCAATAGCCATGGCGGACAGCCTCAAATCCTGGATGTCGTGGCACGAGACCTACGAGTCCGTCACGACATGTTTGTCGTCGTCGTCAATCAATATTCGCTGTTTCCTGACGACCTGTTTCCAGAAGACGAAGGCCGGTTTGGCATCCACGGCGGTAGTGTTGAAACTTCGGTCATGTTGCATCTGCGCCCTGAACTCGTCGACATGGGTAAAGCACAGGATTTCACTTCTTTGGCTGAAGAACTGGAAGCCGATTACGAATTTCTAGCACCGACCGGACCAACACACTTTGCATGGCAAGCGCAGGACCTCAATCCGGCCGGTGTGGTTGGAAATGCGCAAGACGCCGATGCTTCGAGAGGCGAGCAGATCGTCGATTATGCAGCTCACCAACTGCTTGCCATCCTAGCTGAGGTGGATCGCTATCCCCTCAGCAATCTGAGAGATGGTCCCCTAGAACTTCGCGATGCCGCCCAGTGAATGTCCGCAATTGGGTCGTTAGCGGACATTCGTGGGCGGCTGCGATTTGCTGATGATCGGTCCGCCCGGTGCGGGCAAGAGCCTGCTCGCCTCCTGCCTGCCGGGCATTTTGCCGCCGCTGTCACCAGCAGAAGCGCTGGAATCCTCCATGGTGGCTTCGGTCGCGGGCACGTTGGAAGGTGGAAAGATCAGCCGCACGCGCCCATTCCGGGCACCGCACCATTCGGCCAGCATGGCCGCGCTGACGGGCGGCGGGCTACGCGTGAAGCCTGGCGAAGTCTCGATGGCGCATCTGGGCGTGTTGTTCCTCGACGAACTGCCCGAATTCCAGCGCGCCGTGCTCGATTCACTGCGCCAGCCGCTCGAGACGGGCAAGGTCGACGTCGCCCGCGCCAATGCGCATGTCGCCTATCCTGCGCGCGTGCAACTGGTGGCTGCAATGAACCCGTGCCGCTGCGGCCATCTGGGCGATGCGGCGCTCGCCTGTTCGCGCGCACCGCGCTGTGCCGCCGATTACCAGTCCAAGGTCTCCGGCCCGCTGCTTGACCGGATTGACCTGCATGTAGAGGTTGATCCCGTGTCTGCTTCCGACCTTGCCCTTCCACCACCAGCAGAGGGCAGCGCCGAAGTCGCCGCCCGCGTGGCGGCAGCACGCCAGCACCAAACCGCGCGCGGCATCCGTTCCAATGCCGAACTCAAAGGCGATGCGCTGGAGGAACATGCAACACCCGAAGATACGGGTCGGCAATTGCTGCTGCAGGCCGCCGAAGCCATGCGCCTTTCCGCTCGCAGCTATACCCGCATATTGCGCGTGGCGCGCACCATTGCCGACCTTGCAGGCAGCGATGGCGTGAAACGCGTGCACGTCGCCGAAGCGCTCAGCTATCGTAGGCAGGCACCGCGAGCGTGATAAATCAACAGCAGTCGGGTTTCTTCTTTCCCAACTCGTCACGATGCATCCACGCCAGATCGTGCCAACCGATCTCACGATCGTCGGCGGCGCGGATGGTGATAGGGGCGATCGGCTTGCCGTCGCGCGCATCGACCAGGATGAGTTCGGAGCTGACATTGCCACCGAATTTCTCACCCCATTGGCGCAAGGCGAGCATCGCGGGCAGCAGGTTTTCCCCCTTCGGAGTCAGGCAATAGTGGACCTTGCGCCGGTCATCTTCACACCTCTGGCGAACCATGACACCGTGCTCGACCAGCTTGGCGAGGCGGTTGGACAGGATATTGCGGGCGATGCCCAGCTGGCTGGAAAACTCCTCGAAATGATACACGCCGTTGAAAGCGGCGCGCAGGATCAGGAAAGACCAGCGCTCTCCCATGACTTCCAGCGCGGCGGGCAGGCCGCACGTCGCCAGATCCTTCAGCGGTTCACGCAATTTACCCATGGTGTGCACCCGTCATCGCGGCATTCCTACAACCATGTCATCGGAAAGCCAAAAAACATTCTCATTATAGGTTGCATTTCACAACGCTTTTTAAGAGGTAGCGATTCGCAACCAGTTTTTCAATGAAACTTATACATGAGGTTAGACGCGATGTCGCTCCGCCATTTTGCCGCCCCCTTTCTTGCCGCCGCGAGCGTGGCGCTGAGCGTGTCAGCGCTGCCCTTACCCGCCCAGGCGCAAGGCTCCTCGGCCTATTTTCGCGCCGAACTGGCCGTTGCTGCTGAGGAAACCCAGACAATTGCCGGCGGTGTATTGTGGCGTTGCGACGGAACTAGCTGCTCTGCCGCGCAGAACGGCAAACGGCCCTTGCGCGTCTGCCGCGACCTTCAACGCGAAATGGGCGCGATCACGAATTTCGAAGTCGATGGCGAGGCGCTGGACGAAGACAAGCTCGCCCGCTGCAACGGCTGATACGCAACCGTGTCCAGGTCACCGTCTTCCATCGCGGTGATCAACTGGGCCCCGGCGCCCCCATCCGCCGGGGTCCACCTTTCTATCAGCGCAGGAAGCCGCGCGAACGCAGCTCCGCTTCGAGGGTCTCGGCGTCGCTAAACAGGTGGGCATGCCAACCACATGCACGTGCAGCGGCGATATTCTCTTCCCGATCGTCAATGAAGAACAACTGGTCAGCTGCATGGGCAAATCGCTCTTCGGCGCGCCGGTAGATCGCCGGATCGGGCTTTGCGAGCTTCTCCTCTCCCGAGACCAGAATATCCCGGAACCGCAGAAGAATAGGCGCCGTGGGGCGAAATCCCTGCCAGAAATCGGTTCCGAAATTGGTCAGTGCGAATAGCGGCACGTCCTGCTCATACAGCCGATGGACCAGTTCATGCACGCCCGCCACGGGACCGCCAACAGTCTCGTTGAAACGCGTGACATAGGCGTGGATCTCATCGGCATATTCGGGATGGGCGGCGCGCAATTCGCTTGCCAACCTGTCGATCGGCTCGCCTGCATCATGGCGGGTGTGAAATTCGAATGTCAGGACTTCGGAAAGAAAGTGCTCCCGCCGGGCAGGGTCGACAATCAGCCTGTCGAACAGGAAGCGCAGATCCCAATGGAACAGCACATTGCCGACATCGAAGACGACGGCCTTTGGGCCTGCGACAGACGGATGGGCCTCAGACATGCAAAAAGCCCCCGTGTTGGCGGGGGCTTTGCAAGGGACCAGCGCCGCGACGTGATCGCGGTGCGGCCGACATCATTAGCCCTGGCGGGCCTTGAAGCGGCGGTTGGTCTTGTTGATCACATAGGTACGGCCACGACGACGGATAACGCGATTGTCGCGGTGGCGGTTCTTCAGCGACTTGAGGCTGTTGCGGATCTTCATTGCTCTATTCCTGAAAAACAAGCGGCACCGGAGAAACCCCCGATGCCGGAATTCTTGGGGGCGCAGTTATGTCTGTGTCGTCCGAAAGTCAAGCGCGTCAGGCGCTTTCAGGGCGCAATTCGGCCAGTTTCCGTTCCCATGCGAGCGCATGGGTGACGATTTCGTCCAGATCGGCATGTTTCGGCTGCCAGGGCAGCGTCGCCTTGATGCGGCCCGGGTCCGAAATCAGCGAATCGGGATCTCCCGCGCGGCGCGGGGCCATGATTCGATTGATCTTCATATTTGTCACACGGTCCACCGCGTCGAGAACTTCGAGCACGGAGAAGCCGCGACCATAGCCGCAATTCATCGTCATCGAGGTATCGGGAGCCTCCACGAGCGCATCGAGAGCGAGCACGTGTGCCGCTGCCAGGTCGCTAACATGGATATAGTCACGCACGCCTGTGCCGTCTGGCGTGTCGTAGTCCGTACCGAAAACTGAGACACTCTCTCGTTTGCCCAAGGCAGCTTCCACTGCAACCTTGATCAAATGGGTGGCCCCGGCGGTGGATTGCCCGCTGCGCCCCTGCGGATCAGCCCCCGCGACATTGAAATAGCGCAGCGCACAATAGTTGAAATCATGCGCCGCGGCAGTGTCGCCGAGCATCTGCTCGGTCATCAGCTTGGACCAGCCATAGGGGTTGATCGGCTGTTTCGGCAGATCCTCCGACACGGGTGAACTCTCGGGGATACCGTAGGTCGCCGCTGTGCTGGAGAAGATGAAATGCTTCACACCCGCCTGCACGACCGCTTCCATCAACGCACGGCTCTTCACCGTGTTGTTAAGGTAGTATTTGAGGGGGTTCTCAACCGATTCCGGGACAATGATAGACCCGGCAAAATGCATCACTGCACCGATCTGCTGTTCGGAAAAGATCCTGGCCAGCAGTTCCTGGTCGGCAATGTCGCCTTGGTAGAATGCCACACCATCGGGTATGGCGAACTCAAAACCGGTGGACAGATTATCGATAACGGCCACTGGCGTACCGCGATCGCACAACGCCAGTACCGCATGGCTACCGATATAGCCGGCGCCGCCGGTAACAAGAACGGGGAGTTGCTTACTCATGCAAAAGGTACCTGAAAGATCATGACGAACCGGCCACTAACCTCCCCGGCTTCGATTGTCATTGGCAAGCAGCCTGAATTTCACAGCATTGGCCTCGCGCTTATCCTGACTCTCGGCGCGGGCCTGCTGGCGGGGTGTGCCAAGCCTTCCTATGTCTCGCCTGTTTCGGTCACGCGGTTCTCCAATGATGCTGTTGCTGAATTGGGGCAGGGGACGATCAGCGTGATACCAAGTGAAAATACGCAATCGGACAGTCTGGAATACGGCCTCTTTGCTGCAGAGGTTGCCGGCGAGTTGGGATCGCTCGGTTACCTGGTGGTTGATTCCGGTGCGGACCAGCTTGCGGTGATCTCGCTTTCACAGACCGTAAGCCGCCCGCAACGCCGTGGCCCTGTCAGCGTTGGCGGCGGCGCGACGACAGGTTCCTTCGGAACGGGGGTAGGTGTGGGCGTCGGAATCGATCTGTCCGGACCCGACCCCGACGAGATCAGCACACAGCTTTTCGTCGCAATTCGTCCTGCAGATGGCGGGGACAATCTGTGGGAAGGGCGCGCCAGCGGTATCGCAAGCAGCAACAGCCCGCTGGCCGATCCTGCAGCCACCTCGGACCGCATGGCTGAAGCACTCTTCAGCGACTTTCCCGGAGTGTCGGGAGAGACTATCCAGGTGGAATGAGCGATATCCACATCAGCGCCGCCTTCGACAGCGGCAATATCGAAGTCCTGTCGATCGACGGGGCCAGCGCCCGCCTCGCCATTCAAAAGGACAAGGACAGCGACTTCAAACAATGGTTCCATTTTCGCGTGGCCAATTGCGCCGGACGCGAACTGGAACTGAAGATCACGGGCCTGGAGGCCACTGCCTATCCGCAAGGATGGCCTGGCTATCGCGCGTGCTACTCTGAAGATCGCAGCTTCTGGGGTCGCGCAGAAACCAGCTATGACAAGATTGCGGATGGCGGCACTTTGACCATCCGCCATGCCCCGGCGAGCGACCTGTGCGCCTTCGCCTATTTCGCACCATATTCGCATGAGCGCCATCTCGACCTAGTGGCAGAGGCTGCGTTGAGCGAGGGCGTGTCGCATCGCACGTTGGGCCTCACACTCGATGGGCGGACGCTGGATTGCCTCGAGCTCGGCGAAGGCGAGAAACAGGTCTGGCTCTATTGCCGCCAGCATCCGGGCGAAAGCATGGCCGAATGGTGGGCAGAGGGCGCGCTGGAAATGCTGTGCGACGACGCTGATCCCGTCGCCCGAAAGCTGCGACAATTATGCCGTTTCCATATCGTGCCCAGTTGCAACCCCGATGGCAGTTTCCGCGGCCACTTGCGCACCAATGCAGCGGGCGTGAACCTCAACCGCGAATGGGACAATCCCACACCAGAGCGCTCGCCCGAAGTGCTCGCCATCCGCAATGCGATGGACGAGACGGGCGTGCATTTCGCCATGGATGTACACGGCGATGAAGCCATCCCGGCCAACTTCCTGGCAGGGTTTGAAGGCATCCCGTCATGGAATGACGAGCAAGGGGCGGGTTACCAACGCTATCGCACAATACTCGAACGTCGCACGCCCGATTTCCAGACCAGGCTCGGCTATCCGGCAGCAGCGCCGGGAAGGGCCAACCTCTCGATGAGCACCAACCAGGTGGCGGAGCGCTTCGGTGCTTGCGCCATGACTCTGGAAATGCCGTTCAAGGACCATGACCCCATGCCCGATCCCATTCAGGGCTGGAGCCCGGAGCGGTGCAAACTGCTGGCACGCGATTGCCTGGGCGCGCTGCTCGAATGGCTGGAGAGCTAAGGCGCCCTCCAGCCCTTGAGTCACGAGCGCCTATTCAACGCGCGTTCCGGTGAGCGAGAAATTGCCCATTTGCGAAGTTACATCGGCTGTCAGGCTATCGCCATCGACGCTGCCTTCATAAGTGAAGAGCGTCGCACCCTGCCCGCCCGTCACATTGCGCTTGAAGGAGAAATTCGGGCCATCGATCACGACATCGGTGATCGTGCTATCTGGTACATTGCTGGTCGTATCACCGTCCCGGCGGACAATCTCGGCGGTGTAGACATCCCCGTCCTGCGCAATATTGAGCCGCGCCAGATTTGTGTTTCCCTGGATCACGATTTCGGTGTCCCAGCCACCGAGAACCGGCGAATCCTGCGCTGCGGCAGGTGTGGCCATCAGGCTGGCTCCAACGGCGAATACCAAAGCCTCAATCTTCTTCATTATCTTTCCCCCTCCCCAAATGGACTATTCCGCGCGCGTCCCTGTCATCGGGATGGTGCCGAATGTCGTTACTGCTTCAGCGGTCAGTGCGTCTCCTTCCACGGTACCGGAATAGCTGATTTCCATAGGGCCCTGCGGCGTGGTGATACTGCGCTTGAAAGCAAAGGCTGACCCATCGACCGTGACGTCGCTGATCACGCTTTCCATCGCAGGCCCAGCCTGGGCACCGGGCCCTTCCATGGGCGCATCGATCATTTCGATCGAATAGCCGTCTTCACTTTCAGAAACGACCAAGGTGGCTGCAAAAGTACCGAAATCCGTGACCGCTTCGGTGTTCCACGAACCCAGGACCGGCGATTCTTCAGCCATGACCGGTGTAGCAATGAAGCAAGCACCCACGGCAAGCATTGAAATTGTCGATTTCTTCATGCGATTCTTCCTCTCCACTTATCCCAAGAAGAAATGCTAAGTGGAGAGCGCCGTTGCGGCAAATCGAATCTTGTAAGAATGTGTATAGCTAGGCGGTGAAACCGTCGGGCAGCAATTGCGAAAGGCGCCATTCGCGAATGCCTGCGCTGCCCTCCCCCCAAACCACCGGGTCGCTGCCGTCCAAAGCGGCAAGTTCGAGCAGGACCTGGCGGCACCTCCCGCATGGGCTGATCAAGTCCACATCCGGCCCGCTGAGCGCGATCGCCACCAGCCCGCCGCGCTTGCCGTCTGTCATTGCCTTCGCCACTGCTATTGTTTCTGCACAGAGAGACAGACCATAACTGGCATTCTCGACGTTGGCCGCCGTGAGCATCGATCCATCGGCAAATGCCAGGGCAGCGCCCACTCGGAATTGCGAATAGGGCGCATAGGCCTGCTCCGCTGCAGCGCGCGCTGCTGACAACAAGCTCTGTTTGTCCACGCTCATGGTTGCACCACGACCCAGCGTACGGGGCTATCGGTCACTTCATTGCTCAGGCGAGGATTTGCCGTCCACAACCTCCACGGCCTTCCAGCGTAACCAGGCTGGAAATAGGCTTGCTCGAGCCAGAGATTGCGCTCAATCCGGTTTGCAATGCCGTAGCGTTGCTGGAATGCATCCCCCAGCTTGAGGATGGCAGATTGGCCCGTATGCCCTTCGATCTGGTTGAGGAAGGTCGTCAACTCGCTCTCCACAGCAGCTTCCGACACCGGATCGGCACAGTCCACCGCCAGCTTTTCCAGGACGATGGCTGGCGGCAACATGGATGCATCGCGTGGCACAATGGTAACAAAATTGGCCGCCTGTCTTTCTGCCGGGATACAGGGATCATAAGCGTGCAGGACGCCAAAAGGCAGGCCACTGTCCTGCACGGCACGTAGATTGGAGCCCAACAAGGCATCGCGCCCGCTCTCGCCCGAACTCGCTTCCAGATAGACGAAATCGACGCCCGTGGCTGCCATCGCACGAAAGTCCACTGGACCGTCATGCCCGCCCACCAGCACGCCTTGGGTCGGAAAATCTTCGCGCAATGGCATCCAGTGCTGCGCCTGCCACCACAGGTACATGCCGCCCGACGCCGCCAGAAGCAGCACAAGTGCAGCGAAGCGCCAGCGCCAGGGGAATGCCCGTTTCCTGCCCATGATCCGATTACGAAAAGCCTTAAATGTCAGGCCTTGATATGCAGCACGCAGATCAATGTGAAAAGCCTGCGCGCGGTATCGAAATCGGTGACGATCTTGCCTTCGAGGATATTGAGCAGGTGCCGGGTGCCGCGATCATGGATGGCCCGGCGTGTCATATCCAAGGTCTCGATCTCTGCCGCCGTCGCCTTGCGCAATGCCTTGTAATAGGATTCGCAGATGGCGAAATATTCGCGGATCACGCGGCGCAGGCGCGACAAACCCAGCCCGATCGTCCCTGCATCCGCACCTTGGCCATCGCGAATCTGCACCGCGAGCATGCCGTCAACGACCCCCAGATGCAGGTCCCACGGACCCTTGTGCCCATCTGCCACGGCGCGCTGCGGGCGGAATTCGTTGTCCTGCACCAGGTCGCGCAGCGCCACCTCGCGCTCGCATTCTATATCCGCATTGCGCGCAATGATCGTGCTCTCGTCGAGCGAGATCCGGGCGATCCTGTCTGCGGGCGCGGTCGTCAGCATGGCGCTCTTGTCGCAGAGCTTGACGTATGCTGCAATTGCGAAATGGCGCGTAATATTGTTTCCACAGGGTTATCGCCACGCTTATGGCGCGAAGTTCCATTGGCCGCCTTGAACATGATCGCCAATACGCGCATCAAAGGCCGATGTCCGATGAAGACCTGTTGATCCGCTCCGACCCGCAAACTGCCGGCTCCGAGGCGCAAGCTCGCGCGCTGCCCGCCAATCTCGAGGCTGAGGCTGCCTTCCTGGGTGCGGCCCTGATCGACAATCGGCTGTTAGAGGAGCTGACCGTCCCGCTCTGTGCAGACCATTTCTTCGTCCCGCTCCACGCGCGAATCTTCGATCGAATCAATACGCTGATCGACCGCCAGATGGTGGTGACACCGGTTACGCTCAAACCCTATTTCGAAAGCGACGAGGCGCTCAAGGAGCTGGGCGGCACTGCCTATCTGGCGCAACTTACCGCGGATGGTCAGGGCTTGTTGGCACCGCGCGAACTGGCGCAACAAATCTATGACCTCGCCCTCTTGCGCGAACTGGTGAGCGTGGGCCGAAACCTGGTGGAAGGTGCGCTCGATACCTCGGACGAAGTCTCGCCAATGGAAAGGGTGGCCCAAGCCGAAGCCGATCTGTTCAAGGTTGCCGAAGGCGCAACCACGGGCAGCGAGGCGTCGAGCTTCCGCGACGCCGCGCTCACCGCGATCAAGATGGCCGAAGCGGCGATGAATTCGGGCGGCGGCCTGTCGGGCAAGACCACCGGTCTTGATTCGATCGACCAGAAGACCGCCGGCCTGCATAACTCCGATTTGGTGATACTCGCCGGGCGCCCGGGCATGGGCAAGACCTCGCTCGCCACCAATATCGCGTTCAACTGCGCCGAAGCGCACCTCGAGTGGCAGCGTGATGGCGGCGAATTCAACTACGGCGCGCCGGTGGCTTTCTTCAGCCTGGAAATGAGCGCCGACCAGCTGGCCACACGTATCCTGGCCGAACAAGCGGAGATCAGCTCGGAAACTTTGCGCACCGGCAAGATGAGCCGAGAGGATTTCCAGCAACTCTCGCGTGCCAGCCAGCGGCTAGCCGAACTACCGCTCTATATCGACGATACGCCTGCGCTCACCATCGCCGCGCTGCGCACACGCGCGCGCCGGCTCAAGCGTCGGCACGATATCGGCCTGATCGTGGTCGACTATCTCCAGCTGCTGCAGGGTTCGGGTCGGGCGAACGACAATCGCGTGAACGAGATTTCAGAGATCAGCCGCGGCCTCAAGACGCTGGCGAAGGAATTGCAGGTTCCCGTCATCGCGCTCTCCCAGCTCAGCCGTGCGGTCGAACAGCGTGAGGACAAGCGTCCCATGCTCTCCGACTTGCGCGAATCGGGCTCTATCGAGCAGGACGCCGACATGGTCTGGTTCATTTATCGCGGCGATTATTACCACCTTG
>ENA-ORCV01000907-ORCV01000907.1-marine-metagenome-genome-assembly--contig:-NODE-907-length-12627-cov-3.150199_pt1 | contig 12627 bp, 8 predicted proteins | sample MGYA00237779_ERZ508509 | MGnify/ENA primary metagenome ERZ508509 (study PRJEB26180, sample SAMN06268772) | marine metagenome | isolation source: Bioluminescent Bay, La Paraguera, Puerto Rico | place... | reverse complement strand
ATCCAGCGCATGATCGTGGGTCAGGATGACAAAGGCGCTGCCCGGTGGCGCTTGGGTGATTTCGGCCTCGGGCAGGGCGCTCTCGCGCCGCTCCACCCCGTCGGGGCAGAGCGCGAGTTCGGCACCCCGGCTGTCCACCACCAGCGTTCGCACGGGCATCCGCGCCAAGAGATGCGTCAGCGCCCGGCCCACATGGCCCGCGCCCATCACGTAGACATGCGGGCGCAGGGCATCCTGCCGCGCGGCCTCGGCGCGGGCGTCGCGGCGCGCGGCGGCATCCATGCGGCGCAGCGTGACGGCGACGCGCCCGCCGCAGCACTGCCCGATCTCGGGGCCAAGCGGGATATCCAGATCGCGCCGCGTCTCTCCCCGCGCCAGCATCGCGCGCGCCGCGTCGATCATCATGTATTCCAGCTGCCCGCCGCCGATGGTGCCGTGGCAGGCGGTGGCGCTGACGATCATGCCCGCGCCCGCCTCGCGCGGGACAGAGCCGCGGACTTGAGCAAGGCGCACCTCCACCACGTCGGGATGCGCGTCGAGAAAGGCCCCAAGCGTCATGCCGTGCCCTCCCGCAGCCGTTCCACCGCCATCAGCACGCGCTCGGGCGTCGCGGGCGCATCGAGCCGGGGGCATTCGCGATAGCCTGCCACGCTCGCTACCGCCATCGACAGCGCCTCGAATACCGAGATGCCCAGCATGAAGGGTGGCTCTCCCACCGCCTTGGAACGTTTGATCGTGCGCTCGGCATTCCGCGACCATTGGGCCAGCGCCACGTTGAAGATGCGCGGCCGGTCCGAGGCGAGCGGTATCTTGTAGGTCGAGGGCGCGTGCGTGCGCAGGCGGCCCGCCTCGTCCCACCACAATTCCTCCGAGGTGAGCCAGCCGACACCCTGAATGAACGCCCCCTCGACCTGCCCGCGATCGATCGCGGGGTTGAGCGAGCGACCCACATCGTGCAGCACGTCGGCGCGCAGGATGCGGTATTCGCCGGTCAGCGTGTCGATTTCGACCTCGGAGCAGGCGGCACCGTAGGCGTAGTAGTAGAACGGGCGGCCCTTGCCGGTCGCGCGGTCCCAGTGGATATCCGGTGTCTTGTAGAATCCCGCCGCCGAAAGCTGCACCCGCGCCATGTAGGCCGCGCGCACGAGTGCATCGAAGGGGATCATATCGGACCCCACCTGCACGCCATCGCGGGTGAACCGCACGGCGTCGGGCGCGACCTGCCAACGGCCTGCCGCGAACTCCGCCAGCCGCGCCTTGATCTGGTCCGCCGCGTCGAGCGCGGCCATGCCGTTGAGATCGGAGCCGGAAGAGGCGGCGGTCGCCGAGGTGTTGGGCACCTTCTCGGTGGTGGTGGCGGTGATCTTGATGCGCGAGAGTTCCACCCCGAAGGCATCGGCCACCACCTGCGCCACCTTGGTGTTCAGCCCCTGCCCCATCTCGGTGCCGCCGTGGTTGAGCTGGATCGAGCCGTCGGAATAGACATGGATCAGCGCCCCCGCCTGGTTGAAATGCGTGGCGGTGAAGGAGATGCCGAACTTGACCGGCGTCAGCGCGATCCCGCGCCGGATGATGCCGCCCTGCGCGTTGTGATCGAGCACGGCGCGGCGGCGGGCCTGATAGTCGGCGCTGTGCTCCAACTCCTCGACGACGCGCAGGAGGATGTTGTCGGCGACCGTCTGGTGATAGGGGGTCACGTCGCGCCCCGCGCCGCCGTAGAAATTCGCCTTGCGGATTTCCAGCGTGTCGCGCCCCAGCGCATAGGCGATTTCCTCGATCATGCGCTCGGCCACGATCACGCCCTGCGGCCCGCCAAAGCCGCGAAACGCGGTGTTCGAGACGGTGTTGGTCTTTTGCGGCACGCTTTGCAGCCGGACATGGGGGTAGAAATAGGCGTTGTCGGCATGGAACAGCGCCCGGTCGGTGACCGGTCCCGACAGGTCCGAGGACCAGCCGCAGCGCGCGGCGAAATGGCCGCTCACGCCCCTGATCCGCCCCGCCTCGTCGAAGCCCAGATCGTAATCCGCCACGAAATCGTGCCGCTTGCCGGTCACGATCATGTCCTGATCGCGGTCGGGTCGGATCTTGACCGGGCGGTTCCACCGCTTTGCCGCCAGCGCGGCGACGGCGGCAAAGAGGTTCATCTGGCTTTCCTTGCCGCCGAAGCCGCCGCCCATGCGCCGCACGGTGACGGTGACGGCATGGGACGCCACGCCCAGCACATGCGCCACCATGTGCTGCGCCTCGCTCGGATGCTGCGTGGAACAATGCACCGTCACGTCCTCGTCCTCGCCGGGAATGGCAAAGGCGATCTGGCCTTCGAGATACATGTGGTCCTGCCCGCCGATCACCATGCGGCCCTTGACGCGGTGCGGGGCCGTGGCCAGGGCTGTATCGGCATCGCCGCGCGCCAGCGTCAGCGGGTCGGTCACAAGCGGATAGCCCGCCTCATGCGCCGCCAGCGGATCGAGCGCATGGGGCAACACCTCGTAGCCGATGCGGGCAAGCCCTGACGCACGGCGGGCGGCGTCGCGCGTCTCGGCCACCACGGCAAAGAGCGGCTGTCCGTGATACTCGACTCGGTCCACCGGAAACACCGGCTCGTCATGGCGCCCCGTGGGGCTGATGTCGTTCTCACCGGGGATGTCGGCGGCGGTCAGCACGCCGATCACGCCGGGGGCCGCGCGCACCGCATCGAGGTCCATGTCGCGGATATGCGCATGCGTTTCGGTCGCGCAGCCCAGCCAGGCATGGAGCGTGCCCGCGGGCTCGGGGATGTCGTCGGTATAGGTGGCCCGCCCCGTGACATGCTTGGTGGCGCTGTCATGGGCGAGGGGCTGGTGCACCGGGCTTTGCGCCGTGGTCTGATCCTTCATGGCGTCTCTCCTTCAGGCGCTCAGCCGGGCCGCGGCCCCGCGCTCGTGTTCGAGGTAGAACCGCAACAGCAGGTTCTGCGCCGCCCGCATCCGGTAGGCGGCAGAGGCGCGCATGTCGGTGAGCGGGGTGAAATCGCCCGGCAGCGCGGCCATCGCCGCGCGGAATGCCGCCTCGCCCCAGGGCTGCCCGGCAAGCGCCGCCTCGGCCTGCGGCGCGCGTTTCGGCGTCGCCGCCATGCCGCCATAGGCGAGACGGCAGGCGGTAATACGCCCCTCGTCGATGGTGATCGAGATGCCGACAGCCACCGAGGAAATATCCTCGTCGCGACGCTTCGAGACCTTGTAGGCCGCTACTCGCTGACCGGGGACGACGCGGGGGATGCGGATCTCTTCGACGAATTCGCCGGGCGCGCGATCCTGCTTGCCGTAATCCTCGAAGAACGCCTCGAGCGGCATCGACCGACGCGCGTCGCCGTGGCGCAGGGTGATTTCCGCCCCGAGCGCGATGAGCGCGGGCGGCGTGTCGCCGATGGGCGAGCCGTTGGCGATATTGCCGCCGATGGTGCCCGCGTTGCGCACCTGCCATCCGGCGATCCGGCTCCAGTACTCCGCGAGGTGCGGGAAATGCGCGGCGATCACCGGGGCGCAATCGCTGTAGCTCACCCCGGCCCCGATGCGGATATCGGTCTCGCTCACCTCGATCCGGCGCAATTCTTCGAGATGGCCGATGAAGATGGCTGGAGCGATCGGGCGCAGGTGCTTCGTCACCCACAGCCCCACATCCGTGGCCCCGGCAACGAGGGTGGCCTCGGGTGCCTCGGCATAGGCCTTGGCGAAATCGTCGAGCGTGGCGGGCAGGATCGCGCGATCCGTCTCGGGGCCGGTCACCACCCGTGCGCCGTCGCGCATCGCGGCGAGCGCCGTTGTCACCCGCGCGCGCTCCTGCACCAGAGTGTCGGCCTCGGGGCTGCCGTGGCGGGCGGCGGACCTTGCCGCGCGGAGGATCGGCGCATAGCCGGTGCAGCGGCACAGGTTGCCCTGAAGCGCGGTCTCGATCTGCGTCTCGTCCGGGTCCGGCACCTGCATCCACAGCGCGTAGAGCGCCATCACGATCCCCGGCGTGCAAAAGCCGCATTGGCTGCCATGCTCGGCGACCATCGCCTGCTGCACCGGGTGCAGCGCGCCGCCTTCGCCGCGCAGATGCTCGACCGTCACGACGTGACAGCCCTCCACCGAGGCGAGAAAGCGGATGCACGCATTGACCGGCTCATAGCGCAGCGCGCCCGCGTCCAGCCGCCCCACCAGCACCGTGCAGGCCCCGCAATCGCCCTCGGCGCAGCCCTCCTTGGTCCCGGTCAACCGCCGGTCGATCCGCAGGAAATCCAGCAGCGTCCGCGAGGCCGCAACACTTGCCAGCGTGATCTCGCGGTCATTCAGCAGGAACCTGATCTCGTCTCGCCGCGTCATGCCGATCCCTCCGTGTTCAGGTGACAGCCCGCAGGGTAGCGCAACGGACTTTCGATGAATACGGCGGCATTGGCCAAAGACTTTCAACAATACGTTGAAAACCACGGTGTCCCGGTGTTCACTTCGCCGCGGTGTCTGCGAAGGAGGCGGCCATGTCCTATATCGACAGCCTGCGCGTGTTCGTCCGCGTGGTCGAGCTTGGCAGCATCACCGCGGGCGGGCGCGACCTGCGCATGACGCCCGCGGTGGCGAGCAAGCGTATCAAGGAGCTTGAGGCGCATCTCGGCGTGCGGCTCTTCAACCGCACCACGCGCAAGCTCTCGCCCACAGGGGCGGGGCGCATCTTCTATGACGAGGCGCGCAAGGTGCTGGACAGCGTAGAGACTGCCGAGGCGGCGGTGGCGAGCCATTCCGCGACCCCGCGCGGCGAAGTCCGGATCGCGGCCCCGCTTGGCGTGGGGCGGCGGATCATCGCCCCGCTCGTGCCCGCCTTCGTGGCGCGCTTTCCGGATATCCAGGTGCAGATGCGGCTTTCGGATCGGGTGGTGGACCTGATGGCAGAGCGGCTCGACGTGGCGTTCTTCGTCGGTCAGCCGCAGGATTCGACCCTCAAGCTGCGCCGGATCGAGACCTGCCGCCGCGTGCTCTGCGCCGCGCCGGATTATCTCGCCCGGCACGGCACGCCGCACCGCCCCGCCGACCTGCTCGATGGCCGCCACAACTGCCTGCTGCTGCGCTATCCGCGCTCGCCCGAGTATTTCTGGACGCTGGAGACCGGCGAGGGGCCGCGCAAGCTCGCCGTTTCAGGGCGGTTCGACGCCGACGACTCGGACGTGCTCACCGACTGGATGCTCGCCGGGCACGGCATCGCCAACCGCCCGCTCTTCGACGTGGCGCACCATATCGCGGCGGGGCGTCTCGTCGAGGTGCTGCCGCAGACCCCGCCCTCGGCCTCGCTCTTCGGCTGCCTCTACCCGCACCGGCGCTGGCAGGACCCCAAGCTGCGCCTCCTCGTCGATTTCATGGTGGAGCACAGCCGCAAACGCATCCGCGCGGCGCAGTGATTTCCCCCGCGCGCCCCCCACCACGCCCCTTGCCAACCCCGCGCCGCTGCGGCTAGAAGGCCCCAACGGAGAGGTGGCCGAGTGGTCGAAGGCGCACGCCTGGAACGCGTGTAGGCGGGAAACCGTCTCCAGGGTTCGAATCCCTGTCTCTCCGCCACTTGCCCTCGCGAAAGCTTTCTCTCCGTCCGGCTGCGGCCGGATTTTTCCGTTGTTTTCGAGGGTTATGCGGGACGGGCTGAGCACTGGCTACTGCGCTAGGAGGCCCGGAAGCGGTCTCTCAGGGCCGATATTCTCCGGACCTCTCGACTGAGCGGATCTGGTGTAGAGCCTGTAAGCTCTTAAAATAGCAGCGAGAAATAGCGGCCTGACCTGAACACTTCGAAGTCAGTCGCATCCGAAAGACGGAACAGAAGTCGAACAGAACCGCAGACGTTGGTCCGGTGGCCGAGCTACAGACTTCATTTCTTGCTCCGTTTGCCGGCCGAGCGTCTGCTGTCCCCTGTCCGATGGCTGCTCGATCGACGACCTGACGCACTCTTGTGAATTGGCATCCGTTCGAAATACTATCGTATAATCATTGGCATGCCGGATCGGACAAAGTGGCGAAATCGCAGAAGACACAGGTGATCGAGCACTTGTTCGAAAAGCACTGGGACGCGGCGAGCGGCGCTCTCGACAAAACGCTCATGAGCCTCGACGATGTGGCTCAGGCGATCCGCGAATGCAACAAGCTGTACGGCTCGACCCTAAGCGACCGGAACCCAGCCAACTTCATGAAGGATTTGCTCCGCGGAGCGAACGCATCGAAGAACTGGCCAGCCCCGGTTGCGGCACGACGGTTCACAGGTATCCAGCGCACGGGCGACGGGGAGTGCTTCGAATTCATCCCCTACCGTCCCGGTCAGACGGAGCCCTTTCCGGACGCCTTCAAGGTTCGCGAGGACGCACCGCGTTTCCTCGTGCAATCTATCAGTCTGCCGCTGGCCACAAAGTCGCTCGGTCGATCCGATGAAACCTGGCTTATCCAGACGGCCATCAATCTCCGGGTAGTGGAGACGCACTTCGCAGTCGCCCCAGCGTTTCCTCTCCTCGAGCTTACGCACCTGCAGATGGGCATCAAGCTCCGCTCGACTGAGATCGATGCTCTGTTTCTTGGGAAGGCCGGCGACCCCAAGAATCCAGACTCTGTGCTGGTCACCTGTGAGGCGAAGCAGGCCAAGGACCCATTGATCCCGAGCCAGATCATCAACCAGGTTCAGGCCGCTTTCGCGGAAGCAGAAGTCGACACGGTAGTCCCGATCGGCCTCCGGACCGTCAGAGGCGTCGGGTTCTATCTCACGGAATTCGAGGCCGTCACGAGAGACGACGCTGAGGCGCTCGATGAGCTTACGCTAGCCAGCGACGCCATCTATGAACTCCGACCTCCCGTTAAGGGAATATGAGGCCTCGATTTCTACCTGCTTTCGCTTCTTGGCACCGCTCTTTTTATCCCGTCGACCTATTGGATTCTCGACCTGGAAGTGCGCAGCCGCCTCGGTATTGCCCATGGTCAGAAGCCGCTCGTCGCCGAGGGCAATGGCCGCGGTTGGACGGGTAGGTTTGACGCCCAAGGCTCGTATGACGGCTGCCGCGACGGCGCGCGCTAGTGGTGGCGGAACGGCGTTACCGATCTGGCGGGCCCCGTGCCACTTGGTGGCATTGAAACGGAACCAGTCAGGAAAGCCGTGAAGACGCGCCATCTCTCGTACGGTCACGCAGCGTGCGTAGGCATAGTGGATCGGCCTCGGGCTCGTGAACGCCCCTCGTGCCGAGTCCGTCCCAGCGCGAAGAGTATTGGACACGCCGTCCGCCGGGAGCTTGAAGAACCGGGAAATCGGCTCGACCTGTCCCTGATCGGTTTCTCGGAAACGGCGCCGCGAAATCTCGGTGTGCTCGGTGCGCGCGCTCGAAGTGAGCAGGCTCGGATCCCACTTTCTCGGATGTCCGAAGGCCCAGGCATCGTTTCCAAGCCCTCGCAGCGGCTCGGCATATTTGCTCGGCTTCCCAAAGTCAGACGTCTCGACGTAATCCGACGACCTAAGCTCTTCGAAGAGCTCAGCGTCGGGCAGATCGGCGAGTGCGGCTTGGCATGTCGGCCTCTCGCCAATCGTTTTCGGGTAGGCCGGCACCTCTTCGCCCCTCTTGGTGCCCATGAGGATTAGCCTCTGGCGATCCTGCGGCACGCCATAGTCGGCCGCATTCAGCACACGCCAATCCTTCTGCACCTCGTAACCGGCAGCCTCGAACTCTTCGATCAGTTCGAATAGGAATTTCCGGTGCTTTCCGACCGTGAGCCCCTTCACGTTCTCAAAGACGAAATAGGCGGCATCGAGTTCTCTGACGATACGCACGAAGTCCTTGACGAGTCCGTTCCTGGGATCGTCCAAGGCCCGCTGGCCAATCAGCGAGAAACCTTGGCAAGGAGCACCCCCGAACACGACATCCACACGACGGCTGCCGATCCCGGCTGCCGTCCTGATGTCTTCGCCTGAAACGTCCGTGACAGATCGTGGGAGAACAGCACACCGCGGGAAGTTGTACTTGTGGACCGCAGCGTGGACAGGGTCGAGTTCGACGGCCGCGACCACGTCGAAGCCGGCTTGCTCAAAGCCGAGGCTCATCCCCCCGGCCCCTGCGAACAGGTCGACTCCTATCGGTCTTGCCATGCCTCGCTCCCTGTCGTTTTCACTCAACATATCGGTGTGGCGTCGGATTGACCAGCGAAACCTAGCTTCTCAGGAAGGCTTCGACACGGCCGACGGCTCCTTCGAGGTCCCTCAGTTCGCACTGCCAGACAACGAGCGGCTCCCATCCAGCTTACCGCAACTCGGTTAAGGCCCTCTTATCACGTTCTCTGTTTGTTTCAATCTTCGGCTTCCAGTACTCTGGCCTGGACTTTGGCAGTTGGCCCCACTTGCAGCCATGACCATGCCAGAAGCAGCCGTGCACGAACACGACCTTCTTCCGCGACGGGAACACGATGTCAGGGCTGCCCGGCAGATCGCGACGATGGAGCCTGAAGCGATATCCGAGCCGGTGAAGGGCGCGGCGCAGGGCGAGTTCAGGCTTTGTGTCCTTCTGGCGGACCATCGACATTATGTACGAGCGGCGGTCCGCAGTTACGTGGTCAGCCATCACGATAGACGCATGGGAATTGCCTGGAACGGATCGCCGGGTCTCTTCGGAACCGCGCGGATCCCACGGAAGCTCCCCCGTTGCGTCCGCGTTTCCACGACGACGTCGCCATTGTCGACATACGCCCGCCGGATGGGCGCCTTGGTCAGGGCGATCCCCAGCGGCCGGCCATCTTCCGTGAAGACGCGAACGCCCTTGCCTTCGACCAGGAGGACCATGCCTCCGCTGACGAGCAGATCGCATTTTGGCGAACAATCATGCAAGGCCATCAGGCGGTCGCCGTCGAGCACATAGAGACGGGTCGTGGTCATCACATAGAGGAAGGATTCGGTCTCAACGATGCGGACAGGCACGGAGCCCACGTCGTAGATCGTGGTCGGCGAGCCGCTGCGGTCCACCCGCACCACCCGCCCGGCATAGGTGCCGAGCAGAGCGGTTTCTCCCGTCCCGGAGAAGGCTGCGGCATAGATCCAGTCAGCCTCGGCCGCGGGGCCAAAGCTGATCACGATTTCAAAACCGGCTTCACCTCCTCCACTTCCGTCGAGCTGCTCAGGATCGAGGCCGGTTAGCCGCTCAGATGCGACATTCACGGCCTTCATCCTCTCTTCGTTTCCGGGATTCACGTCAGGGTGCAGTTCACGCACGAGCTGCCGGTACCGCTTCCGGATCGCGTCGGGCGTGACCGGCATCTGAAGACCCATGACCTGTAGGGCTTGATCGATTTCCGCCGCGGTCCCGAAGCTGGAGCCGCCCACCCTGAAGCGGGTCGGCTCTTTCGCCGGCATCCTGAGCCCCCATAGGCGCTCTCCTTCCCGGTTAAAGCACCACGCTTCGTCGACGTGAGTGAAGAGGTAGCGGTTTCGATCCGGTGTCAGTGCTATACAGCGCAGGGCGCGATGTGCCTCGCTTTCTGCTAAGCCGAGGCGTTCGCGGTTGGCGGCGACTTCTGGGGCGGCCTCTAGATCTGTCTCGAAATCGATGCCGAGGTCGCCACGATAGACGGTCATCACACCGCTCTTCGAGCGCAACGCGAAGCCCTCGCCCTCTGGATGAACGGAGATGTGGTAGGCATCGCGGTGTAGGGGCACCGGTGTCCCAGGTCGTCCGCTCGCGTCGCTGAACATCACCGCTCCAGGGGCGCCCAGGCTGGCTTCTGACTTCGCAAGATCGTCGAACGACAGTGCACCGCCACGCGTGCTGTAGTGCTTGCGAAAGGCCGGATCCGGTCGATCCGATTTTTCAATTGTCTTGACGACAATTTCGCTCCAGCCCCCCTGAGGGTCTGCAAAAGCTTCCTCGGTGGCAGGCAGCTCGACGGGTCGCTCCCACGCATTCGGCGAGGGCGGAAGCGGCACGATGTTCACACGCTTTGGGTCTAATTCGTTGGGAAGCCCGGCGCTTCGGTCGCGTCGGTGCGATCCCGGCCTTGCTGGTTCATTGTAGATCGTCGCGGCAGAGGCCTTGGGCATCTCGGCATCGGCGAGGTAGAGCTCATAGGTCTTTCCGCTCTTCGCGCGACGGACTTCTCCCGACTTCTCGAGGTAGGAGATGAGCCGACTGGCACGGCGCCCGTCATCGACGCCCAGCACGGTTTTGATCCGGCTTTGCAGGATGCCCGGATTTGCGCGGATCGCTTCCCGGAGCCGGTCGAAAAGGTCGAGGTCGACGAAGTGTACCTCCGCCTCGGTTCGGTAAGCTTGCAGATGGTCGAAACTCTGCACCAGGTCCCGCAACTCGCAAAGTCCTTCCCGATCGCCGACGATGGCCATCATCGTTCCGCCTTGCGACAGGGCCGGAATCCGAATGTCGAGCCGCTGCCCGTCGCCTTGAGGATCTTTCAGCCAATCACGCAGCAGCGGTAGACTTGCACGCGCGGCTGCAGCCGCGGTCACATAGTCCTTTGCGGAAACCGAGGAGGTGAAACGTTCGAGCTGCGCGAAATAGAGCTGCCCGGGCAGAGAAGGGTCCGCCATCCGGAGGATCTCAGGCTCCGACGCGGCAGCGGCCTGACTGCGAGGCTCTTCTCGCACCGTATCCGGTGCCTTGGGGGCGCGGTCAGAAGATCCGCCAAATAACCATCTGAATATGCCCGACATGATACGCCTCAAGATCCCCGATCTGCCTCTGGGTCATCTGAAACCCAAGCTGCCGCAATCCCCGTATCGTGGGGAATTTCATTTGGCAGGCACTCAGGAAAGCAGCGCCATCTGTGATCGCCATTCCAACGGAAATGGCTCCATAAGCCTCTTCAGCGTGACGCCCGACCTCTGGTTCCCATCGAAGATAGCTTCGACGATGTCGGGCGCAAGCAGCGTAAGGCGCAATACACGGGCCATGTAGGTGAAGGCGATCCCCTCACGTTCGGCCAGTTCGGCGATGGTGGCGAACTCGCCTGACTCCAGCATCTGCTTCCAGCGGAACGCGCGGGCCAGTGCCTTCACCAGCGTGTTGTCGGTCCGGCGCGGTTGCGTGGCGCCTTCGGGCATCTGCATCTCCTTGCGCCCGCCGCGCTTCACGACGCGGAACGGTACGTGGAGCGTCACCGTCTCGGGGATCGGCGACCCGCGGGTCATGCTGCGGCCTCGATACCACCGGCCAGCATCTCGCGCGCGAGGTTGCTGAGGCCATCGACCCGAAGCCGGACGTTCAGCCCCTCCGTGCCGATGTCCACGCGCTCGACCAAAAGCGCCACGATGCGCGCCTGCTCTGCGGGGAAAAGTTCATCCCATAGAGGGTCGAGCTGTTGCAAGACCCCGCGAGCGTCGGCTTCCGTTATGTCGGCGGCATGGGTGCGGGCCGCATTCCATGTCCCCGCAATGATCTCGGGCTGACGAAACACAGCCCGCAACTGGTCGATGACCGCGGCCTCGATCTCCCCTGCTGGCACGCGGCCCACGAGGCATGTCCCCGCACCATGCTTGAGCACCGTCTGGCTGACGTAGTAGCGGTAGAGACGGTCGCCCTTGCGCGTGTGGGTCGGCGAGAACGCGGCGCCATCGGGACCGAACAGCAGCCCCTTCAGCAGTGCGGGCGTCTCGGCGCGGGTGCGCGCGGCGCGCTTGCGGGGGCTCTCCTGCAGGATGGCGTGGACGCGGTCCCACGTCTCGCGGTCGATGATACCGTCATGCTCGCCGGGATAGCTGTCGCCCGTGTGGACCGCCTCGCCGATGTAGGCGCGGTTGCTGAGCATCCGATAGACGTATTTCTTGTCGATCCTGTTCCCGCGCGGGGTGCGGATGCCGCGCGCGCCAACCTCCCGTGCCAGTTCCGTGCAGGACCCGATCTCGAGAAAGCGGGCGAAGATCCAGCGCACATGCGTGGCGGCTTCTTCGTCGACCACCAGCTTCCGGTTGTCGACGCGGTAGCCGTAGGGCGGCACCCCGCCCATCCACATGCCTTTCTTCCGGCTGGCGGCGACCTTGTCGCGAATCCGCTCGGCGGTCACCTCGCGCTCGAACTGGGCGAAGGACAGCAGGATGTTAAGCGTGAGCCGGCCCATCGACGTGGTGGTGTTGAACGACTGCGTGACCGAGACAAAGGTCACGCCGTTGCGGTCGAATACCTCGACCAACTTGGCGAAGTCGGCGAGCGACCGGCTGAGACGGTCGATCTTGTAGACGACAACCACGTCGACCAGCCCGTCTTCGATATCCTCCAGCAGCCGCTTCAAGCCGGGCCGCTCCAGCGTGCCGCCGGAGATGCCGCCGTCGTCGTACTGGTCGCGGACCAGGACCCAACCCTCGGAACGTTGACTGGCGATATACGCCTCGCAGGCCTCGCGCTGGGCGTGGAGCGAGTTGAATTCCTGCTCCAGCCCCTCCTCGGTCGATTTGCGCGTGTAGATGGCGCAGCGGAGTTTCCTGATGATCGGCTTGGTCATGCGCGCCTCCTGTTGCGGAGCCCGAAGAACACCCAGCCGTTCCAGCGTGTGCCGGTGATCGCGCGGGCGATGGCCGAGAGCGACTTGTAAGGCCGGCCCTCCCATTCAAAGCCGTCGGTCGTAACGGTGACGACATGCTCGACGCCCTGCCATTCGCGGAGCAGCC
>ENA-ORCV01000906-ORCV01000906.1-marine-metagenome-genome-assembly--contig:-NODE-906-length-12642-cov-5.407640_pt1 | contig 12642 bp, 12 predicted proteins | sample MGYA00237779_ERZ508509 | MGnify/ENA primary metagenome ERZ508509 (study PRJEB26180, sample SAMN06268772) | marine metagenome | isolation source: Bioluminescent Bay, La Paraguera, Puerto Rico | place... | reverse complement strand
GACACGCGGTAAACCCGTCCCTGGGGGCTCTGCACCGCCATCCATGGCGGTGAAGGTCTCGCAGACCGCCCCCGGTATCAGCGCCTTCGCCCAGAGCAATTTACCTGTGAACCGGTCTGAGGCTAGAGGCCCTGTTTGGGAAAATCAGCCAAGCTTCGCAAACACCCGGCGCGCGGCGGCGATGGTGTTGTCGATATCCTCTTCGCTGTGGGCCGCGGACATGAAACCTGCCTCGTAGGAGGCCGGCGCCAGGTAGACGCCCTCGTCCAGCATGCCGTGGAAGAAGCGGTTGAAGCGCTCGGTGTCGCAGGCCATCACCTGCTGGTAGTTGCTGACCTGCTCCGCATCGGTAAAGAAGAAGCCGAACATGCTGCCCACCTTGTTGGCGGTGAGCGGAATGCCGGCTTCTTTGGCCGCTGCCAGTACGCCCTCTACCAGGCGGTCGGTCTTGGCGGTGAGTTCTTCGTAGAGACCCGGTTGCTGGATCAGCTGCAGGGTTTCCAGGCCCGCCACCATCGCCATGGGGTTACCGGACAGGGTGCCTGCCTGGTAGATCGGTCCCAGCGGGGCAATCTGCTCCATGATTTCGCGCTTGCCGCCGAAGGCGCCCACCGGCATGCCGCCGCCGATCACCTTGCCGAGGGTGGTGAGGTCCGCCTCGATACCGTAATGGCCCTGAGCGCCGGTGAGGCTGACGCGGAAGCCGGTCATTACCTCGTCCAGGATCAACAGCGCGCCGGACTGGTCGCAGACTTCGCGCAGCGCTTCCAGAAAGCCGGGTACCGGCGGAATGCAGTTCATGTTGCCGGCCACCGGCTCGACGATGATGCAGGCGATCTGCTCGCCGATTTCCGCGAAGCACTTTTTCACACCCTCGATATCGTTGTAGGTGAGGGTGATGGTGTGGTCCGCCAGCGATGCCGGAACACCCGGGGAGGAGGGGACACCCATGGTCAGGGCGCCGGAGCCGGCCTTCACCAGCAGGGAGTCGGAGTGGCCGTGGTAGCAGCCCTCGAATTTGACGATCTTGTCGCGGCCGGTGTAGCCGCGGGCCAGGCGGATGGCGCTCATGGTGGCCTCGGTGCCGGAATTGACGAAGCGCACCAGGTCCATATTCGGCCACAGGCGGCACAGTTCTTCCGCCAGCTCGGTTTCCAGTTCGGTGGGAGCGCCGAAGCTGAGGCCGGACTGGGCCTGTTCCACTACCGCTTCGATTACATCCGGGTGGGCGTGGCCCAGCACCATCGGACCCCAGGACTGCACATAATCGATGTAGCGCTTTTCATCGGCATCATACAGGTAGGCGCCCTCGGCGCGCTCGATGAATACGGGGGTGCCGCCCACGGCGCGGAACGCGCGCACCGGGGAGTTGACGCCGCCGGGGATGAATCGCTGGGCTTCGGCAAAAAGGGTTTCGGACTTGCTCATAGAAATTCGGACACCGGATTGGGTGAATTTGGGGTGAAGGAGGGGTAAAAAACTGCGCGTATTATCTGCGCCCGCGGCGGTGCTCGCAAACCGCAGTGGGGCGCGCCCGCAGAGTGCGGGGGGAAAGCCCTGACAACCGAGTTGGGTCGGTTGGGCTGGATCAGTCTTTCTTGGTCCAGAAGAAACGGTTGGGCACCGGGCGCCCCATACCCAGGCGGCGGCTGTCGGCGATGGCGCTCCAGGTATATTGCTGGCTGCGGTTCACCGCTTCCAGAATGGTGAGGCCGTGGGCAATGTGGCAGGCAATGGCGGTGGTGAGGGTGCCACAGATGCCGTAGGCGGCGGGCGGCAACCGCTTCCACAGGAACTGGCGCATCAGGCCGCGGGTGTCGTAGAGGCGGTTCTCCAGCTCGCAGCTGGTAACCGGGACGCCGGTGAGCAGCAGGTAGCGGCAGCCACTTTCCAGTAGTTCCTGGGCCTGGGCGTCGTGCACATCCGCCTCTCCCGCCATGGCCCGTGCCTCGCGGCGATTCGGTGCCACCAGGGTGGCCAGTGGCAGCAGCATGTTGCACATGGCGCTCCACAGCGGCGGTGCCAGTAAGCTCTCCTTGTCCGCCAGGGTGGCGTCGGGGTCGATGATCAGGGGGATGTCGGGATAATCCCGCAGCACCGAGTGCAGTGCGCGCACATTTTCCACCGAGCCCAGATAGCCGATTTTGATCGCCGCCACCGGCATGTCTTCGAGCACCGCCCGCGCCTGTTCCACCAGCAGGCTTTCATCTACCGGTGCCACTCCGGAAAGCTCGCGGGTATCGCCGATGGTAATGGCGGTCACCACCGAAGCGCAGTGACAGCCCAGGCTGGCGGCTGTTTCGGTATCGGCGGCGATGCCGGCACTGCCACTGGGGTCGTGGTGGCTGATGGTCAGAACGATGGGTTGGCGTGTATCCATAAGCGGGTGTGGAGGGCGCGGATCCCGGTTGTCGATCGTTTCATTTTAGCCGCGAATCCACCGGCACCCGGTAGATAGACGCGCCCCGATTTGCCTGTGACCCCGGTAGTGCCGTCTCAGAACGGCTTGACCACCGCCAAAATCACGATCGCCAGCAGGGCGAGCACCGGCAGTTCATTGAATATGCGGAAGAAGCGCCCGCTTTTCGTCACCGTGCCTTTGGCAAACCTCTTCACGTAGGCGCCGCAGATATGGTGGTAGCCGATCAGCAGCACCACGATGGTCAGTTTGGCGTGCAGCCACGCGGCGGACTTGTAGTAGTCGGGGTTGAAGGTGATCAGCCAGACGCCGAAGACGATGGTGAGAATCATCGACGGCAGCGCGATCCCCCGGTACAGGCGACGCTCCATGATACAGAAGCGGTCCTTGCTGAGGGCATCGGTAGCGTCCACGTGATAGACGAACAGCCGCGGCAGGTAGAACAGTGCCGCAAACCAGCAGACCATGGAAATAATGTGGAAGGCTTTGACCCAGAGCATTGAGGCGTCCTTTTCCGGAATGGGTACCGGGTATAAATGGGTACCGGGTATAAATGGGTACCGGGATTGTTGTTGTCGATTGCGTCGGCCGAATATTATTGGCGGTAATAACTTTCTATATGCTGGGGCAGGATGATACCCGCCACATCACTGTCCAGTACACCGGGGTTGCCCTGGTCGTAATCGCGGCCGACATACAGCGCCCCGGCACCGGAACTCTCCAGTTGCTGTTGCGCTTCCAGCAAGGTTGCGCGCCAGCTCAGGGGGGCCAGTTCCAGGCGTTCGCCGGGCAGGCGCAGCAGGTCGATTTTCTCTTCGGGGTCCCGGCCAGGTTCGCGTTCTTCGGCGGTGGCAGAGGTGTCGCGGGGGCGCTGCAGGAAATTCGCCAGGTCTGCCGTGCGCAATAGCTGCGGTACCTGTCCCCCTCCCACCAGCAGCCAGGCGGGTTGCTGTTCGATCAGGCTTTCCGCCTGCGCCGGATCCAGTTTCTGTGGCGCCACCGCAATCGCTCTCTCCATCACACTGGTGACACCCACCCGGCTCAGCATCTGTGCGCGCCAGCTGGGGGTGCCGCTTTTTCCCAGTGCGCGCAGGGATTCCTGGTAAATGCCCTCGGTGGCAAACAGCTGGCGGCTGGTCAGTGTGGCAACCACGATGGTCATCATTGCCGGGAACAGTACGTTGGCGTTGTAGGTGAGTTCGAGAATCGCCAGCAGTGCCGCCAGCGGCGCATTCAGTAGTGCGCCCATCATGGCCGCCATGCCCACCATGGCATAGAGGCCGGGACTGCCAATGCCAAGCCAGTGGTTGGCCACATGGCCCGCGCCTCCGCCGACGCAGGCACCCAGCACCAGGCTGGGGCCGATCACACCGCCGGGGATCCCCAGCCCCGTGGCCAGCGCGGTGGCCGCCAGTTTTGCCACCACGATGACGGCCAGCGTGGCGAGCCCCAGCTGACCGAGAATGGCGAGTTCCAGAGTGTCGTAGCCGGTGCCGAGGATTTCCGGTACATAGACGGCAATGGTTCCGGTTACCAGACCGACAACCGCAAACCGCAGCAGCGGCGAGTGGCGCTGCTGCAGGGGGGACAGGTGGCGCTGGCTGACCACGAACAGGGAGGCGAGTGCACCGAGTATCAATGCGGTTACGAACAGAATCGGCAACTCCCCGAGGGATTCCATTTGTATTGGCGCCACGTTAAAAGCGACATGGTGGCCGAAGGCCAGCCGCGTTGCCACGCTGCCGCAGACCGCGGCGATAATCACTGGCAGAAAACCGGCCACCGTGTACTCCATCATCACCACTTCCATGGCGAAGATCACACCCGCGAGCGGTGTATTGAAGGACGCGGCAATGGCGGCGGCGACCCCGCAGCCGAGCATGGTGCGGCCGGAGTTATGCGGCAGTCGCAGGCGCTGCGCCACCCAGCTGCCACTGGCGGCACCCAGGTGTACTGCCGGCCCTTCACGACCGATGGACTGCCCGCTCAGCAGTGCCAGGCTGCCGGAGAAAAACTGCAGCAGTGCATTTTTCATCGGCATTTTGCCCTGGTGGTTGTGCAGGCGGTCGAGTACATGCACAACCCCGGTGGGGCGCCCGGAGGGGGCTGACCACTGGAACAGCAGTCCCAGAATCAGCGCGCCAGTGAGCGGCAGCAAGAATCGCCACAGGGGCGGCAGAGCCTCAAAATCTTCCAGCTGTGGCAGGTAGAAAATGGTCGGGCCTTCGCTCAGTTGGCGAAAGGCAACGATCACCACGCCGGCACAGATGCCGATGATCAGCGCCAGCAGAACCAGGAAAGGCAGCGCTTTCTGTGCGGCCAGCTTTAGCTGGAGGCGGTCGCGGACACTCGCTTTCCTGCGCTTCAACAGATCGGCTGGGCTGGGGGGGAACTGGGAAGGGCGCGGCACACTGGGTCCTTGTTGTCCGTTGGCTTGTGATAGAGTGCTCGGTTCAGTATACAGGGGTCGACTGACCAGTTGGCCGGTTGACGGTCGCACTTGCAAAATATCGGTGCGGCAGATGGAAGGAAGTAATCAGCGAGGATCGGGCGTGAGCGATATCAAGGCGGCAATCGTAGGTGGGACCGGGTACACAGGAGTGGAGCTTTTACGCCTGCTGGCGGACCACCCGCAGGTGGAGGTCACTGCGATTACCTCCCGTGCGGAAGCGGGGACGCCGGTATCGGAGCTCTTTCCCAGTCTGCGCGGGCACTACGATCTGAAGTTCAGCGAGCCGGATGTGGAACAGCTGGCGGCCTGTGATGTGGTATTTTTCGCCACGCCCCATGGTGTCGCCCAGGCCCAGGTGCCGGAACTGATCCGCCGCGGGGTGCGGGTGATCGACCTGTCCGCGGACTTCCGCATCAAGGATATCGCTACCTGGGAGCACTGGTATGGGCAAAAGCATGCCTGTCCCGAGCTGGCCCGGGAGGCGGTTTACGGGCTGCCGGAGGTCAACCGGACACAGATTGCCGGCGCCCAGCTGCTGGCTTGCCCGGGCTGTTACCCCACCGCGATCCAGCTGGGCTTTATTCCCTTGCTGGAAGCCGGGTTGATCGAAACCTCCGGGCTGGTTGCCAATGCCGCCAGCGGGGCCAGTGGCGCCGGTCGCCAGGGCAAGACCGACCTGCTGTTTGCCGAAAACAATGACAGTTTCCGCGCCTACGCCGCCGCCGGACACCGGCACCTGCCGGAAATCGAGCAGGGGCTCAGGCTGGCCAGTGGCGAAGGCGAGGTGCAGATGACCTTCGTGCCCCACCTGTTGCCCATGGTGCGGGGGATTCACGCCACTCTGTACGGCACGCTGAAGGGGGAGGCCACCCAGGAATCCCTGCAGTCGCTGTTCGAGCAGCGCTATGCCAGCGAGCCGTTTGTGGATGTAATGCCCGCGGGCAGCCATCCCCAGACCCGCAGCGTTAAAGGCACCAACCTGTGCCGGCTGGCGGTATACAAGCCACAGGATCGCAATACCGTGGTGGTACTCTCGGTCATCGACAACCTGGCCAAGGGGGCATCTGCGCAGGCGATCCAGAATCTGAACATCATGTTCGGCTTAAATGAGAACCAGGGGCTAGAGCGCCCCGCACTGCTGCCTTAGAATCGGGGCGGTGTTGGATTAAGCAAAATAGACGACAGCAGAGTTCATGGCGCGCAAAGTAAAAGGCAGCAAACAATATCGAATGAAGGTGGTTCCGCACCGCCCGTTTTTCGGCGCCTTCTCGGTGATGGGGGTGGCACTGCTGGTGCTGTCCACGAGTGCCGGGGCCTATTACGCTGGCCAATACCAGCTGCGCAAGGAGCTGGATCAGGAAACCCGCGAACACGATCAGGCAACCGAGCAGCTGGACAAGCTGCGCGCTGAGAACGAGGCGTTGCGGGTGCGTGCGGCCTCGGCGGAACAGTCGGTCACAATCAATCAACAGGCCGGAGAGTCCGTGCGCGCCGAGCTGGTGGCCAAGGACAACCAGATTGCCGAGCTGAAACAGGAAATATCCTTCTACCGCGGCATTATGGCGCCGGATGAGGGCAGCGACGGGGTTTCCATCGGCCGCTTCAGTATTTCCGAAACGTCCAACGCCGGCCGCTACCAGTACAAGCTGCTGGTGCAGCAGTCGGCCGCGCGTCACCAGGTGGTCACCGGTGATGTGCGTTTCACTATCTTTGGCCAGCTGAATGGCGTGGAGACCCGCTATGCGCTGGCGGACCTGTCCGAACAGGTCGAGAGCGAGCATATCCCGCTACGCTTTAAGTATTTTCAGAATATAGAGGGAGAGTTGCAGTTGCCCGAGGGGTTTGAGCCCGAGGGTGTGGAACTGTCACTCAAATCCAGCAAGCGCAAAGGGTTCAATATTGACCAGCGCTATGGCTGGCTGGTGCAGAAGACCTGAGGTCAGGGAATACCGGGGCCCGGACAAGGCCGTACAGGAGTGACCAGGCTCCGCTCAACTCACGAGGTTTTGGTTGAATTATGTTGAAGAAAAAAGAGAAAACTATGGCAAATACCGGTGGCAACAACACGACTCTTATTGCTCGCCACACCGAAGTGACCGGCGACCTGCACTTCCGCGGCAACCTGGTGATCGAAGGCCGGGTCAACGGTAATGTGTGCGCACACAGCGACAGCGATGCGCGCTTGCAGATTGTCGATGGCGGTGTGATCGAGGGTGAAATCCGCGTCCCCAACGTTGTGGTCAACGGCAATGTCAAAGGTGATGTCCACGCCAGTGGCCACCTGGAGCTGGCGTCCAAGGCGGTGGTAGAGGGCAATGTCCACTACAAGCTGATTGAAATGGTCAAGGGTGCGCAGGTCAACGGTTCCCTGGTGTCCAATGTGGAAATCGACACTGCCAGTGAGCCGCGCATGATCGGCTACTCTGAAACCGTGGAAGCGGACGCAGAGTAAGCATACGCTCTCGCGGGTGTTGATGGTGCCCGGCAGGCAGCACAATACTTGACCTGTTTGCTGGGTTTTACCCATAATGCGCCCGCAACCGTTGCCAGCGCCCCGCAGCCAATTCCGGCGCGCCACGCTGGCCACAAATTGGTATCGAGAGTCATTATGTCAGAAGCTGTTTCCTTTTCTCCCGCTCCGATCCAGGTGACGGAAAGCGCCGTTGCCAAGGTGAAGGCTCTGCTGGAAGAGGAAGGCAACCCGGACCTGAAACTCCGGGTGTTTGTCACCGGTGGCGGCTGCTCCGGTTTTCAGTACGGCTTTACCTTTGATGAGCTGGTCGCTGAAGATGACGCAGTGGTCGAGAAGGACGGTGTGGAAGTGCTGGTCGACGCCATGAGCTATCCTTACCTGGTGGGCGCCAGTGTGGATTACGAAGAGGGCCTTTCCGGTTCCCGCTTCGTGGTGCAGAACCCCAACGCCTCCTCTACCTGCGGCTGTGGTTCCTCCTTCTCCATCTGATCGCGCGGCCCGGCATCAGCGCGGGCCGTACTCCCCTTGCTTTCCCTTCCAGATTCAGTGACGGCGGCGTGCGCCTGGTTCCGGGCTGGCTGCTGTCATGCCGGGTAGATGGCGCCGAGGATCGATTCCCGGTCGGCGCCGGTAACCGCCGGGCAGTTGCCCGGGAGACCGCGAATGGTTTGCCGCGCCAGCCAGGCGAAGCCGGCTCCTTCCACCCAGTCCGCATCGACTCCGTAGTGATCTGTCGCCGCTACCGTCCAGGTTGGCAGGCGTCGCTGCAGGCGCTGCATCAGGTCCTTGTTGCGGGCGCCGCCGCCACACACCAGTAGCTCACCGCCGCGGGCAAATTCGTGCACACCATTGGCAATGCTGGCTGCCGTCACTTCCGCCAGGGTGGACTGGACGTCGGCAGGGGTTACATGCAGGCCGGCACAGGCGCGCTCCAGCCAGCTGGGATTGAAGGCTTCCCGGCCGGTACTTTTGGGGGGCGGCATGGAGAAAAACGGGTCCGCCAGCAGCCGGTGGAGCAATTCCGGGTTGGGCGCCCCGCTGGCGGCCCAGGCGCCGTCGGCGTCGTAGGGTTTGCCCAGGTGCAGTTTTATCCAGTAATCCAGCAGCGCATTGCCGGGGCCGGTGTCGTAACCGCGCACGCCGCCGGCGGCCGACAGTTCGGTGATGTTTGCCATACCGCCGATATTGACCACTGCACGATCGCGCTCGGTGCGGAATACCGCATTGTGGAACGCCGGCATCAGCGGCGCCCCCTGGCCTCCCAGGGCCATATCCCGGCGTCGAAAGTCGGCCACGGTGGTGATGCCGGTGTGTGCCGCAATGGTGTTGGGGTCGCCGATCTGCAGGGAAAAGGGGGTGGACACCGAACCCGGTGGGCGGTGGCGAATGGTCTGGCCGTGACTGCCAATGGCGGTCACCGCGGAGGGCTGTACGCCGGCCTGATCCAGCACCTGGAGGGTTGCCTGCGCAAACAGGGCGCCCAACTGGCGATCCAGTTGCCCTGCGCGGTCCAGCTCTGAGGGGCCGGGGGCGCAGAGTGCCAGGATGGCTTCGCGGACTTCGGCGGAGATGGGATAGCCGATGGCTGCGATGGTATGCAGCCCGGCAGTGGCTTCGTGCCCTGAAAATTCAACCAGCACCGCGTCGATGGAGTCGACGCTGGTGCCGGACATCAGGCCCACATAGAGCTCGGCCATGCAGATGACTCAGTTGACGGATTCGGTCTGGTCTTCGTGCTGAGCCAGTGCGGGTTGTTCGAAACGTTCCAGTTGCGCCATCACCGGCTGGGTCTGGGCGCGGAAACGGTCCATCTCCGAGGAGGGGACGGCCTTCGCCTTGGGCAGCTTGCGCACGATGGTCGCCGGATTGCGGTGATGCCCGTCGACGAGGAATTCGTAGTGCAGGTGCGGACCGGTGGCGTATCCGGTGGCGCCGACCTTGCCAATCACCTGGCGCTGCTTCACCCGCTGGCCGCGCTTCACCAGGCGCTTGCTCAGGTGCAGGTAGCGGGTGATGTAGCGCTCGCCATGCTGGATGAACACATAGTTGCCGTTGGGCTTGCTGTATCCGGCCTTGATCACCCGGCCATCACCTGCGGAATATACCGGGGTGCCGGTGGGCGCCGCATAGTCGGTGCCATTGTGCGGGCGACGGGTTTTGAACACCGGGTGCAGCCGGCGCGGGTTGAAGTGCGAACTGATGCGGGCGAAATCCACCGGTGTGCGGATAAACGCCTTGCGCATGCTCTTGCCTTCCGGGGTGTAGTAGTTGGTGTCCCCGTTGGCGTCGGTGTAGCGCACGGCGCTGAAGGTTTTGCCCTGGTTGGTGAAGGTGACCGCCTGAATCGGACCGTTGCCAATTTTCTCGCCGTCCAGGAACTCTTCGCCGAAGATGACGCTGAAGCTGTCGCCTTTGCGGATGTCCAGGGCAAAGTCGATATCAGAGCCAAAGATGTCGGCCATTTCCATGATCAGGTTGTTGCTCAGACCGGCCTTGCTGCCGGCCACGAACAGAGAGCTCTCGATTTCGGCCTGGCGGTACGCGGTATAGGTATCGGGCTGGCGCTGGTGCAGTGCGTACTTGTACTGATCCGAGCTGTCGCGGCTGAACTCCACCTTGCTCAGGCGGTCGCGGTGCAGCTCCAGGCTCTGCAGGTTGCCGTCGCCGTCCACCTCGAAGGTCAGTTCCTCTCCGGGGGTGAGCTTGGCCAGTTGCTTCGCTTCCTTGCCGCTGGAGAGCAGCTGGTACATCTCGCTGCTGTTGATGCCCGCGCGTTGGAACAGGTCGGAAAGGGTGTCGCCATTGCGAACTTTTTCCTGGATTACCCGCCGTCCAACTGCAGGGTCGGCTTCGCTGTCAGCTGCCGCAGCGGTGGCTTCGGGCTGTGCCGCAGGCGCGCTCAACGCGGACTCCGGCAGGCTCAGGGAGACTTCCAGACTGGTGCGTTTGGCTTCCACTTCCGGCGGTGATACGAAGAAGGTCAGCGCCAGGGCGAAACTGGCTGCGCCGGCAGCGAGAGCGTGGGTGCGCGGGAAATGCTTGCCCAGGGCGCCCAGCAGGCGTGGGTTCTTGCGTTGATTTTGCATGGTCTTAAACAGGGGTAGCGCTGACAGTGATTGTTATCGGGTTCGGGCAATTGTGCCTAAAAAACGAACACCGGCGCAAGTTTTTAACAAAATTCCCGCCGTGGTCCACGGGGTAATTGACCTGTCCTTCCATGATTCAGTTCCTCTGTCCGACGCAATTCTGCCGCTCGCCGCGCTGTGCCGGGATGCTGGTCCGGACGCCGCGGCGCGCTTGTATTTGCTGCAGGATTCGGTACATTTGCAGCCCAATTTTTCGCCGCCGGGCAGTGCCTGCCGGGCGGATTCCATGAGCACACCTGAATTTACCGCAAGGGGACACAATGGCCGGAGTGGATGCGACACTGCTGGAAGATCTCACGCGCCGCGGGTTGGTCAATCAGACCACTGGCGACGGCGAACTGGAACAGCATCTGGCGGAAAGTCGCACCCTCTATTGCGGCTTTGATCCCACTGCGGATTCCCTTCACATAGGGAGTCTAGTCCCGCTGCTGACTCTCAAGAGGTTTCAGGCGGCAGGACATAAGCCGATTGCGCTGGTTGGCGGCGCAACCGGCCTGATTGGCGACCCTTCCTTCAAAGCGCAGGAGCGTTCCCTGAATACTCCGGAGGTGGTTTCCGGCTGGGTGGAGAAGATCAAGGCCCAGGTCAGTGCTTTTGTTGATTTCGACGCAGTTGATAATGCCGCCCTGGTGGTCAACAACCTGGACTGGACCAGGGATCTCAACGTCCTCGACTTCCTGCGGGATGTGGGCAAGCATTTCTCGGTCAACAACATGGTGAACAAGGAGTCCGTGAAGCAGCGGATTCAGCGTGAGGGCGAGGGCATCTCCTTTACCGAGTTCACCTATATCCTGCTGCAGTCCATGGACTTCTCGGAGCTGTACCAACGCCACGCATGTACCCTGCAGATCGGCGGTTCCGATCAATGGGGCAATATTACCGGTGGTGTGGATCTCACCCGTCGCCAGCACCGCGGCAAGGTGTTCGGCCTGACGCTGCCGCTGGTGACCAAGGCGGACGGTACCAAGTTCGGCAAGACCGAGAGTGGCACCATCTGGCTTGACCCCAAGCGCACCTCGCCCTACGCGTTCTACCAGTTCTGGCTGAACAGCGCCGACGCGGATGTGTACAAATTTCTGCGCTACTTTACTTTCCTCAGCGTCGATGAAATTGAGCAGATCGAGGCGGCAGATCGCGAGCGCGCGGGCCGTCCGGAGGCCCAGGGTATCCTGGCGAAAGAGGTAACCCGCCTGGTACACGGCGAAGAGGGGTTGGTTGCCGCAGAGCGCATTTCCCAGGCGCTGTTTTCCGGTGACAGTACCGACCTCTCCGTGGATGACCTCGAGCAGCTGCGCCTGGACGGGCTGCCGAGCTCCGACCTGCCGGCAGATTTCGGTGAGCTGAGCCTGATCCACCTGCTGGTGGAGGCGGGGATGGCTCCTTCCGGGAAACCGGTGAAAGATGCTCTGGGTCGCAATGCGGTGATCGTCAATGGCGCCGCCGTGGGTATGGATAGCAACAGTGATCCGGCCGCGGTTTTTAATAGCGAAAATGCATTGCACGGGCGCTTCTTTATCGTGCGTCTGGGTAAAAAGAAATATCACCTGTTTTGCCGGTAAGTCTGCTCGATTTTTGAGCTAGATTAAGTGTGAAAGAACTTTTTTACACTATTGTCATAAAAGCGCTTGCGCAGCCCCGGCGGGGCCCGTATAGTTCGCGCCCTCGCTGCTTGAGCGGCAACGCAAAAGGCGGCGAGGAGGCAGGATAAGCTGTTGATTTCCAAGGGTTTTTTCCTTGAAAAAGAAATTCAAAAAGCGCTTGCCAAGGTCGAAGAGGTCGCTATAATGCGCGCCACTTCAACGGGTCGCCAAGGCGGTTGAGTTGAGGTTTCGGTGGGGCTGCTGGCAGTCCCTCGGGTTTGAAAATCCAGTGCTTTCGGAGCCGGTTTTCAAGCCTGAAAAAAGCTCTCAAAAAGAGCTTGCCAAGCGAGAGAGGCTCGATATAATGCGCGCCCTTCTCGAGGTCACCGAGAGGGTGATCGAGGGGCCGGAAGGCGTTGATTTACAACGGTTTCGGAACTTCAAGAAAGTCTGCGAAAGCGCTTGCTAAAGCAGACTGGATGTGTAGAATACGCGTCCCACAGTGAGGGCCTGGCGCCACACTGAGTTGTTTAAAAATTCGATCAAGCAATATGTGTGGGTGCTTGCGGAGT
>ENA-ORCV01000904-ORCV01000904.1-marine-metagenome-genome-assembly--contig:-NODE-904-length-12668-cov-2.582003_pt1 | contig 12668 bp, 12 predicted proteins | sample MGYA00237779_ERZ508509 | MGnify/ENA primary metagenome ERZ508509 (study PRJEB26180, sample SAMN06268772) | marine metagenome | isolation source: Bioluminescent Bay, La Paraguera, Puerto Rico | place... | reverse complement strand
CCGCACAATCGTTCAAGTATTTTGCACTATAAAGTGACGACCACAGGCGTTTGAGCGCCCACCCGCGGTCGGGCGCTCGCGCGGCTCATCGCCAAAGCGGCAAGGTCCGCTCCTGGCCAGGACCGGCGGTCCTCCCCACTCTGGAAATCGCGCGGCGCGCGGGCTATTGTCAGTTTCCGCCTCTGCGCAACGGACAGGCCGCCAATGACCCGTTTTTCCGCCCCGATCGCCGAACAGATATGGTCCATGAAGTACCGATACGTCACCGAGGACGGCGGCGATGCCAGCGTCGAGGATACCTGGCGGCGCGTCGCGCGGGCGCTGGCGGCGGTGGAAGCGGAGCCGGAGGTGTGGGAGGACCGCTTCTATTCCGCGCTCGAGGATTTCAGGTTCCTGCCCGCGGGCCGGATCATCGCGGGCGCGGGCACGGGGCGCAGGGTGACGCTGTTCAACTGTTTCGTCATGGGCACGATCCCCGACGACATGGGCGGTATCTTCGACGCGCTGCGCGAGGCCGCGCTGACCATGCAGCAGGGCGGCGGCATCGGCTATGATTTCTCGACCATCCGGCCCAAGGGAGCGGTGGTCAAGGGTGTGTCTGCGGATGCGAGCGGGCCGCTCAGTTTCATGGATGTGTGGGACGCGATGTGCCGCACGATCATGAGCGCGGGCTCCCGCCGGGGCGCGATGATGGCCACGATGCGCTGCGATCACCCCGATATCGAGGCGTTCATCGCTGCGAAATCCGACGCCGCGCGGCTGCGGATGTTCAACCTCAGCGTGCTGGTGACGGATGCCTTCATGGAGGCGGTCAGGGCCGACGGGCCCTGGGAGTTGCAGTTCGGCGGCCGGGTCTACCACACGGTGCAGGCCCGCGACCTGTGGAACCGGATCATGCAGGCCACCTATGATTATGCCGAGCCGGGGGTGATCTTCATCGACCGGATCAACCAGGCCAACAACCTGGCCTATTGCGAGGAGATCGCCGCGACCAACCCTTGCGGCGAACAGCCGCTGCCCCCCTATGGCGCCTGCCTGCTGGGCTCGATCAACCTCGCCAGGCTGGTGATCGACCCATTCGGGAAACGCGCGCGGCTCGATGCGGCGGCGCTCAAGGACCTCGTGCGCCTCGCGGTGCGGATGATGGACAACGTGGTGGACGCCTCGCAATTTCCCCTGCCCGCGCAGGCCGAGGAGGCCCGCGCCAAGCGGCGAATCGGGCTCGGGGTCACGGGGCTTGCCGATGCGCTGCTGATGCTGGGGCTGCGCTACGGATCGGACGAGGCGGCGCGCCAGACCGAGATATGGATGCACAAGATCGCCGTCGCCGCCTATCTCGCCTCGGTCGATCTGGCCCGCGAGAAGGGGGCGTTCCCGCTCTTCGACGCCGAGCGCTTCCTCGCCTCGGGCACCATGCAGGAGATGGACGAGACCGTGCGCGACGCCATCTCCCGCCACGGCATCCGCAACGCGCTGCTGACGAGCGTCGCCCCCACCGGCACGATCAGCCTTTATGCGGGCAACGTCTCGAGCGGGATCGAGCCGGTCTTTGCCTACAGCTACACCCGCAAGGTGCTGCAGAAGGACGGGAGCCGCACCGAGGAGGAGGTGGTGGACTACGCCGTGCAGATGTGGCGCGAGATGTTCGGCGACACCCCCCTGCCCGATCACTTCGTCAACGCCCAGACGCTCGCCCCCGAAGAGCACGTCAAGATGCAGGCGGCGGCGCAGAAATGGGTCGACTCGAGCATCTCCAAGACCATCAACTGCCCCGCCGACATTTCCTTCGAGGCGTTCAAGGATGTCTACATGCAGGCCTGGGAGACGGGCTGCAAGGGCTGCACCACCTACCGGCCCAACGATGTGACGGGATCGGTGCTGAGCGTGAGCGAGGCCGAAGACAAGGTGCCCGGCGAGGGCCGGGCAGAACCGCCCGCCGAGGGTGGCGACGTCATCTACATGGCCGACCCGCTCGACCGCCCGCAGGAACTGGAGGGCGCGACCTACAAGCTGAAATGGCCCGACAGCAACCATGCGATCTACGTCACCGTCAACGACATCGTGCTGAACGGCCACCGGCGCCCCTTCGAGGTGTTCATCAACTCCAAGAACATGGAGCATTACGCCTGGACCGTGGCGCTGACGCGGATGATCTCGGCGGTGTTCCGGCGCGGCGGCGACGTGTCCTTCGTGGTCGAGGAACTCAAGGCCGTGTTCGACCCGCGCGGCGGGGCCTGGATGCAGGGAAAATACGTGCCCTCGATCCTTGCGGCCATCGGCGGCGTGCTGGAACGGCACATGGTGCAGATCGGCTTTCTCGCGGGCGAGGGACTGGGGCTCAAGACCGACCCGACGGCACAGGTCGTCGGGCTGGAAAACGCGCCCCGCGGCCCCGCCTGCCCGGCCTGCGGCAGCCATGACATGCGCATGATCGAGGGATGCATGACCTGCGCCGCCTGCGGTCACAGCAAATGCCAATAGGCGCACCGACGGGTGCCTGTATCATGGCCGGCCATGGTCGTCGTGCGCGGACACGAGCAAGCGTCTGAGCAGGGGGTGTCGGCGGACCGGGCCGGGTGTGCCGCATCGCGGCAGGGTGCCGTGCATCCGCGAGCGGGCGGCTCCGGCCTTTTGATCGCGGTGGCCGGTGCGACAGCACGCCGGACGCATCCCGGGCGCAGGTTCCGCTGCCCGCGTCGTGCCGCAGCGTTGCGGTCCCGGTCATGTCCCGGCCATCGCCTCGACCGTCTGCTCCGCAAGACTGATCCCGGCCTGGTTCATGGTCAGGTAGGTGTAATCGGCCCCGGCCTCCCGGATCTGTTCCTCGTGCGCCTCATGCAGGGCATGCGCGACGATCGGGCCCTCAAAGCCGCGTTGCCGCAGCGAGCGGGCGGCGATCAGCTTGGCCTCGATATCGTCCATCGCGAGGATCGCGGCCTTGATCCGGCCAAGATCGCAGCTGCGCCAGAAATTGCTGTCCTCGGCATCCGCGAACATGACGTTGCGCCCGGCCTCCTTGTGTGCCTGCGCCTTGTAGGTGTCGGCATCGAGGCCGAGCGGTTTCAGACCCTGTTCCCCGAGTAGCCTGTAGGCAGAAGTTCCGGTACGCCCCATCCCGAAGATAAGGACATCCGCGTCTCCGATGCTGCGCGGTTGCTCGTCCGGGTGGACCGTATCGCGCTCGTAGCGGCGCAGCCTGCTCTCGAGCCGCTCGTAGAGGGGATGCGCGTAGCGGTTCAGCGGGGCCGAGATCACGAACGAGATCGACACCGCGATGGCAAGCGGCACGAGGTATTCCGGCAGCACGCCCGCGGCCACGATCAGGCCGAACTCGGAATAGGCCGTCAGGCTGAGCGCGGTCAGGAATGCGCTGCGCGCCCGCAGCTTGAACGCCACCATGAGAACGAAGAACAGCACCCCCTTGAGCCCCAGAACCAGACCCGCCGCGATGGCAAAGACCATGGCCCCCCAATCCGGCAGACCGGTCAGCCCGATCTGCAGGAAAAAGCCCACGAGGAATATCTCCTTGAGAGACCAGAGCGATGCGCTCAGGTCCTTGGCGCGGGTATGGGTGGACAAGAGCACGCCCATCACCAATGCGCCGATCTCCGACGACAGGCCCATCGCCTCGAAGCCCATGCCGCCGATGACCAGCGACAGCATCATCCCCATCAGCACCAGAAGCTCGTCATGACCCGCGAAATCCAGCAGACGGTGCAGGACCGGCCGCAACAACGGAACGCCGAACACCAGAAGCGCCCAGATGTTCGGCGTCTGCCCGGACCAGACAGCCAGGACCACCAGCGCGATGATGTCCTGCACGATCAGGATGCCGATGGCGCTGCGGCCGTGAAACGCGCCGAGCTCGCGCTTGGTTTCCAGCAGTTTCGCGGCCAGCACGGTCGAGGAAAACGACAGCGCGATGGCCAGAAGCAGCGCGGTGTTCCAGTCGAGCGCCATCAAAAGCTTGACCCCCGGCGTGAACACCGCCACCGAGATGGCGAAATGCAGCAGCGCCCCGCCGATCACCTGCGATTGCGCGATCTGCGCAAGCTTGAGCTTGAGACCGACCGTGAAGAGCAACATCAGCACGCCGAGATGCGCGACATGGCTGAGCGCCTCGCCCGTGTAGTCGGGCAGACCGAGCGCGGAGCCGAAGATGTTGATGGCAAAGCCCGCGGCCAGGAAACCGACCAGGGGCGGCAAACCGATCTGCCGCACGGCCAGGCCGAAGAAGAAGGCGAAACTTATGGTGATGACTTCAAACACGACGCATCCTTCCCTTGCCCTGACATCCGCCCAGCCTCGCGCATCCGGCCCTCGACCACCACGGTTTTCGATCCGTTTTCACCATGATCCGCAAGGGGTGCCACGATTGTCGTCACACCGCGGCCACCGTCTCCGTTCGTACCGGATTCCGGCGGAAGACACCATTGCGCCATTCCGGATCGAGGCTCCGTGCCGTCTGAGCGCAGCCCTGTTCTGCCCGGCCAAGGGATGGGTCCAACGGCATCGAGAACGACCGAGAACGTTGCGGGCTGACCCGCTCCCCTGAAGAAACCTCAAGTCAAGCTTGTCCGAACGACGATGCGGAAAGGCGGGACACCGAGTTCTCCGGCGATATCGAAAGACTAATCGTCTCAACCGGTGATCGCATGGAAGTGATGGTGCCCGGGGGCGGAATCGAACCACCGACACGAGGATTTTCAATCCACTGCTCTACCCCTGAGCTACCCGGGCACGGGTGAGGGCTTGTCCCTCGGGTGGGCGTGTCTTAGGCGAGCGGGGGCGGGGTGTCCAGAGGGTTTGAGCAGGCTCAGTGCGGTTTTTCCGTCCGGTTTTCCGCCGCTTCCGCCGCTTCTTCGATATCGTCGGGATCCGACGACGGCACGCGATAGCCTTCGGAGAACCATTTGCCCAGGTCGATATCGGCGCAGCGGCGCGAGCAGAACGGGCGATAGCGTGCCGCGCCCGCCTTGCCGCAGATCGGGCAGGTCATCGCAGCACCTCAGCCAGCGGCATCCGGGCGCGCTGGCGCTGCAGTTCGTAATGCCCCAGCGGTGTCCAACCGGCCAGCACCGTCTCGACCTCGTCGCGGCGGAACGCGGCGCGCAGCGCATCCTCGAACACGCGGCGGTCCTTCTTGGGCATCGGCGCGAGGTCGAGCGTGATCTGCCCGCCGAGTCCGCGCAGTCGCAACTGCCGCGGCAGGTCGCGCGCCAGCGCGATATTGGCCTTTAGTCCGGCGGCGGGGCTGGTATCGGCACCGGTGTTGACATCCACCGCAACCAGCGCGCGCGTGGGCTCGATACAGGCCTGCGCACCGCCTGCGAGGCGCATCTCGGGTGCGCGCAGATCGTCGATCCGTTCGAGCACCCCGTGCGCCGCGAAACAGCCCGGCGCGCGGTCCAGTTCGGCGGGCTCCGGCCAGTCGCGCCAGGCCCGCGCGTGCGGCCCGTCGCCGTCGAGCAGCTTTTCCGCGCCGCGCCCCGCGGCGTCGCCGGTCACGGCCTCGGCCACTTCGCGCATCTGCGCGATATCGGCGGCAATCGCCTCTTCCTCCGCCCCGTCGCAGGCCGAGCGCAGGATCAGCCCCATGCAGCTGTCGCCCATCGCCCCGGCCGCGATCTCCTGCAGGCGCACCCGTTCGTCCTCGTCGCGGATGGCGCGCGAGACGTTGCGGCCGGGCGCCTCGGGGGTAACGATGGCGTAGCGGCTCTTGAACAGCACGCGGGCGGTCACGGGGATCGCCTTGCCCGGCTCGGCATAACCCGTCACCTGCACCAGCAGCGCCTGCCCCGGCGCGAGCCCCTTGACCTGCCGCACGAAGGCGGTGCCGTCGGGCGTGCGCAGGAACATGCCGCCCTGTCCCTTGACCGGGCGATCCGCGATGGCGCGATAGATGGTGCCGGGGCGGGGCGCGTCGCTGTCGATCAGCAGGTCGTCGAGCCGCCCGCCCACCATCAGCGCCGCCGCCTCGCGGCCCTCCAGTTGATCGAGGGCGATGGTGATGCGCTCGGTCATGGCCGATCCTTCCATACCGGGTAGCCCGCCGCCTGCAAGAGCCCCGCCGTCTCGGCCAGCGGCAGGCCCACGATACCGGTGAACGAGCCGGATATCCACGGCACGAACGCCCCGGCCATGCCCTGGATGCCGTAGCCGCCGGCCTTGCCCTGCCAGTCGCCCGAGGCGAGATAGGCGTTGATTTCCTCGTCCGAGAGCCGCTTCATCCGGACCGCGCTGACCACGTCGCGCTCCCACAGCCGCGCGCCGCGGCGCACCGCAACCGCGGTGATCACCCGGTGCCGCCGCCCCGAGAGGGCATGGAGGAACTGTGCCGCCTCGCCGGCGTCCGCGGGCTTGCCGAGGATGCGGCGGCCCATCGCGACGGTGGTGTCGGCGGCGAGCACGATATCGTCTGCGCCCGCCTCGGTGGCTTGCGCCTTTTCCCGCGCCATGCGCGCGCAATACGGGCGGGGCAATTCGCCCTTGCCCGGGGTCTCGTCGATCTCGGGCGGGCGCACATCATGCGGAACCACCCCGATCTGCGCCAGCAGGTCGCGGCGGCGCGGGCTGCCCGAGCCGAGAATCAGCGTCACGGGATCGCGCTTACTTGAAGCGGTAATTGATCCGCCCCTTGGTCAGGTCGTAGGGGGTCATTTCCACCTGCACCTTGTCGCCTGCCAGAACGCGGATGCGGTTCTTGCGCATCTTGCCTGCCGTATGCGCGATGATCTCATGGCCGTTCTCAAGCTCGACCCTGAATGTCGCGTTCGGCAGGAGTTCCTTGACGACACCGGGGAATTCGAGCGTGTCTTCCTTGGCCATGGTCTCTCCTTGCTCTCGCGTCCCGCCGGTCTGCGGAACGCGCTAGTAAATGCGCCCGTTTCCCGCTTTTTTCAAGGTCTAATCAACGCAGGCGCGTGGGTGTGACCGCGCGGTCACGCCCCGCCTGATCGTCCCAGTGGCGGCGACCCAGCACGACACCGTCGGCGCGCACATGCGCGACCGCCCCGAGATCGACCTTCGCCACCGTCCATCCGGGGGCGTTGAGCGTGCCCTCGGCGATCACTCCGGTGGGCGGAAAGCCGGTATCGGGCGGGCCGAAGATACCGCCCATCCCGGTATTGGCATCCACCGCCGGAGACCATGCCGCATCGCCGACGGTCGAGGCCATGACGGTGATGCACTGCGCCTCGAGCGCGCGCGCCATCGCACCGATGCGCACGCGGGAATAGCCCGCGAGCGCCTCGGTGCAGGACGGCGCGAGGATCAGGTCGGCCTCGGCAAGGGCGCGGCCCAGGAGGGGAAATTCGCAATCATAGCAGATCAGGATGCCGATTCTGCCCAGCCCCGTGTCGAACAGCGTCAGCGGGCCGCCGGGGATCACGTCCCACTCTTCGCGCTCGAACCGGGTCATGATCTGCTTGTCCTGGTGGCCGCGCGCTCCGGTGGGCGTGTAGAGCGTGGCACGGTTCACCGGCCTTTCTCCGATCGCGGGATCGAACACCGGGGCCGAGGCGCCGAGGATATGCAGCCCGTGGCGCGCCGCGAGATCGGCATGCAGGTCGCCCGCATCCGCCATCACCGCATCGACCGCATGGAGCGACCGCTCCAGATCGCCCGCCGCCTCCGCTCCTGCCAGCATGGCAAGCTCCATCGCCCCGTATTCGGGAAAGACGGCGAGATCGGCCCCCTCCGCCGCCGCCCGCGCCACCCAGTCGGACAGTTTCGCGGCATATTCCGCCCAGTTTACAAGCGGGTCGAGCGGGTAGGCGGCGGTGGCGATCTTCATGGCGGTCCTTTCGCGCAGCGGGAACGCCTCTCCATACCGTCCCTGCCCCCGCGCGTCGAGCAATTGCCGCCACCTGCCGCCCCGTGCTACGCTCGCGCGAACGAGGCAGGGCAGCCCGGCGGATGAAAAGAACGGCACTCCGGAAATACCAGCGGCTCGAGGCGGCGGCGCTGTGGCGGCCCGAGCCCGGCGCGCAGCGCCTCGACGTGATCGTGTCGCTGGGCGAGGCGACGCTGACCATCACCGACCTGCGCGAACGGGTGCAGGCGCATTGGTCGATCGCCGCCGTCGCGCGGGCCAATCCGGGCGCCGAACCCGCGCTCTACCACCCCGATGCCGACCCCGGCGAGACCCTCGAGATCGCCGAGGGCGAAACCGAGATGATCGCCGCCATCGAAACCCTGCGCAGCGCCATCGCCCGCCAGCGCCCGCGCCCGGGACGGCTGCGCGTGGCGGGCATGGCCGCGAGCCTGCTTGTCGTGGTGCTGGTCCTGACGCTCTGGCTGCCCGGCGCGGCGCGGGAACACGCGCTGCGCGTGGTGCCCGAGGCCAAGCGTGACGAGATCGGACAGGCGCTGCTCGATCATCTCTACCGCGTGACCGGGCCGCCCTGCCGCACGCCCGGCGGCACCGGTGCGCTCGCCGCGCTGGAGCGGCGCCTTCCCGCGGTCTCGGGCCGGACCCGGCTGGTCGTGGTGCGCAGCGGTGTCGGAGCCGCGCTGCCCCTTCCCGGCGGCACGATCCTCCTGAATGCCGATCTTGTCGAGGATCACGACACGCCCGACATCGTCGCGGGGCACATCCTCGCGGCGCAGCTGCGCGCCGAGACAAGGGATCCTCTCGACACGCTGCTCGCCAACGCGGGGCTGCGCGAGGTGTTGCGCCTGCTCGCCACCGGACGCCTCGGCGACGACGCGCTGCGCGCCCATGCCGAGGCGCTGCTGCGCGATCCGCCCCCACCGCCGCCCGATGCCGTGCTGATTGCCGGTTTCGAACGGCTCGAGGTCCGCGCGACGCCCTACGCCTATGCCCGCGACATCACAGGCGAGACGGTGCTGGGCCTGATCGAGGCTGATCCCTTTGCCCGCGACGCCGACCTGCCGCCCATCCTGAGCGATGGCGACTGGCTGCGGCTTCAGGGGATTTGCGGCGGCTGAGGGCCGGGGGCGCGCCGCTCGTTACGATCGGCCCCGAAGCGGCATCCGCACCTGGGGCGCTATTCGAAACAGCGCACCGGAGTCAGGAAAGTTCAAAACTTTCCTGGACGGAATTTCTTCAAAATTCCGCCTCCCGGCGATGACAACCCGCCCTCCCGGCCCCTCACATTCCCTTCGCAGCCTGGCGCAACTCGAACTTCTGGATCTTGCCGGTCGAGGTCTTGGGCAATTCCCGGAAAACCACCGCCTTGGGCGTCTTGAACCCGGCCAGCCGCTCGCGGGCAAAGGCGATGAGATCGGCCTCGCCCACCTCGGCCCCGTCCTTCAACTCGACAAAGGCACAGGGCACCTCGCCCCATTTGTCGTCCGGCTTGGCCACCACGGCACAGAGCAGCACCGCCGGGTGCCGCATGAGCACCCCCTCCACCTCGACGGAACTGATGTTCTCGCCGCCCGAGATGATGATATCCTTGGCCCGGTCGGCGATCTTGAGATAGCCGTCGGGATGCTGGAACGCGATGTCGCCCGAGTGGAAATACCCCCCCGCAAAGGCCTTCTCGGTGGCCTCCGGATTCTTGAGGTAGCCCTTCATCACCGAGTTGCCGCGAATCATGATCTCGCCAAGGCTCTCGCCATCCATCGGGATCTGTTCCATGGTCTCGGGGTCCATCGCGGTGATGTCCTCCATCATCGGCATGAGGATGCCGGTGCGCGCCTTGATGGCATAGCGCTCCTCGTCGGGCAGATCGTCCCACCGCGCCTGCCACAGGCATTCGGTGACATGGCCATAGGTCTCGGTCAGCCCGTAGACCTGCGTGACGGTAAAGCCCAGCGGCTCGATCGCCGCAATCGTCGCGGCGGGCGGCGGGGCCCCGGCGGTGAACACGTCGACCACGTGATCGAAGTCGCGGCGCTCCTCGTCCCTGGCATTCACGATCATGTTGAGCACGATGGGCGCGCCGCCGAAATGCGTGACCCCCTCGTCGGCGATGGCGTCATAGATTGCCCGGGCGGTGATGTCGCGGCAGCACACCACGGTGCCGCCCAGCATCGGCATCAGCCAGACATGGTTCCAGTTGTTGCAGTGAAACAGCGGCACGATGGTGAGGTACTTGGGGTAGCGCGGCAACTGCCAGCTCACCACCGTGCCCATGGTCATCAGGTAGGCCCCGCGATGATGGCAGACCACGCCCTTGGGCCGCCCCGTGGTGCCAGAGGTATAATTCAGCGCAAGGCTCTCCCACTCGTCTTCGGGCATGATCCAGGCGAAATCGGGATCGCCGGTGGCAAGGAATTCCTCGTAGCTCATGTAATCGGAATGCGCGTGCACCCCGGCCCCGTCATCGGGCACCTCGATGATCGCGGGGGCGGGCCGCTCCATGATCGCGAGCGCGGCATCCAGCGTGGGCAGGAACTGCGTGTCGCACAGCACCACCCGCGCCTCGCCATGATCGAGGATATAGGCGATGGTGTCGGCCTCGAGCCGGGTGTTGATCGCGTTGAGCACCGCGCCCGCAGCGGGCACGCCGAAATGCGCCTCGCAATGGGCGGGCACGTTGGGCAGGATGGTCGCCACCACGTCGCCCGGCTCTACCCCGATATTCGCCAGCGCCGAGGCCAGCCGCGAGACGCGCGCGTGATATTCGGCATAGGTCTTGCGATGCCCGGGATAGACCACCGCCTCGCGCTCGGGAAAGAGATGCGCCGCGCGTTTCAGATGCGACAGCGGCGTCAGCGGCACGAAATTCGCCGCTCTCTTGTCCAGCCCGGTCTCGTCCCTCATCCAGCCCATCGCATGCCTCCCTCGCTTGCGTCCCACGGTTCCGGGTGATTAGCAGGAAGCACCGCGCTCAGGTCAAGAGCCGGTTGGCCGGACGGTCCGCAAACATCACCTGACTCAGGCCGAAAGCCCCGCCATGCCGCAGATGATGCGCCATTCCTCCGCCGTCACCGGCTGCACCGACAGGCGCGAATTGCGCACAAGCACCATCTCGGACAGGCGCGGATCGGCCTTGATCATATCGAGCGTCACTGGCACCTGCGCTGCTTCCACCGCCTTGATGTCGACGCAGTCCCAGCGCGGATCATCCGTGGTGCTGTCGGGATGCGCCTCGGCGATCACCTCGACCGTGCCCACCACCGCCTTTTCCTTTTGCGAATGATAGAAGAAGCCGCGATCCCCCACCGCCATCTCGCGCATGAAGTTGCGCGCCTGGTAATTGCGCACGCCATCCCATTCCTCGCCGTCGTCCCCCTTGGCCACCTGATCGGGCCAGCCCCAGACCGACGGTTCGGACTTGAACAGCCAGTAGCGCATCAGATCACCTTCTTCCACGGGATCAGTTCGACACCGGAGAAGAGCTCGGCCCTGGCATAGGGATCGTTATTGGCCCAGTCCTGCGCCGCCTTCATGTCCTCGACATCAAGGATGATGAGCGAGCCGACCATCTCGCCCTCGTCATTGAGCAGCGGCCCGGCCTGAGAGACCACGCCGGTCTCCTTGAGATAGGCGATATGGGCCTCGCGATTGTCGAGACGGGTTTGCAGGGCGCCGGGCTTGTCGCGGGCGATCAGGGCAATCAGCATCGTTCTTCCTTCAATGGCCTCGAGAGCAGCATATCCATCGCCTCGGCCACGCGCAATTCACCTGCGACCAGCGCCACGACCGCCGCCGTCACCGGCATGTCGATGCCCAGTGCCCGCGCCCGCGCCAGCACGGCGCGCGCCGTCGCCGCCCCCTCGACGGTGATCGCGGGGTCGAAATCCTCGCCGCGCCCGAGGCTCTCGCCATAGCGATAGTTGCGCGACTGCGCGCTCGTGCAGGTCAGCGCCAGGTCGCCAAAGCCCGACAGCCCCGCCAGCGTCTCGGGCCGCGCGCCCAGAGCCGGGGCCAGCCGGTTCATCTCGGCGAAACCGCGCGTCATCAGCGCGGCGCGCGCGCTCTCGCCCAGCCCCGCCCCCATCACCGCGCCGCAACCGATGGCGATCACGTTCTTGAGCGCCCCGCCCAGTTCCGCGCCCACCGGATCGGTGCTGCGATAGAGCCGAAGCGTGGGTGTCGAGAGAGCCGCCTGCAGCGCCGCGCCCACCGCCTCGCCGCCGCAGGCCAGCGTCAGCGCCGTGGGCAGGCCAAGGGCGATGTCGCGGGCAAAACTCGGGCCGGTCAGGATCGCGGATGTGGTGTCGGGGCAGCTTCGCGCGATCAGGCCCGTGGGCCCGAGGCCGGTGGCCAAGTCCATCCCCTTGCAGCAGGCGACGAGGGCGCGCGCGCCCAGCGCCGCGCGGTGCGCCTCCAGAAACCCGCCCAGCACCTGCATGGGCATCGCCAGCAGGCAGGGCGCATCGCCGCCGGGCACCTGACCCGAGATCACGGTGATCGCCTCGGGCAGGGCAATGCCCGGCAGGCGGCGGTCGTTGACGCGCCGCGCCTGCATCGCTGCGGCATGGCCTGCATCGCGCGCCCAGAGCGTGACCGGGCCGCTTCGCGCCAGCGCCACGGCCAGCGCCGTGCCGAACGCCCCTGCGCCGCAAACAAGCGTCATGCCTTGGCCCCCTTGCGCCCGCCGCCCAGCATCGCCGGGCTTGCCGCGTCGAGCGGCCAGCGCGGGCGAGCGGCAAGGGTCATGTCGTCGCGACGCCCCAGCCGGAACATCTCGCCCCCCGCATAGGCGATCATCGCCGCGTTGTCGGTGCAGAGCGCCAGCGGCGGCGCAAGG
>ENA-ORCV01000902-ORCV01000902.1-marine-metagenome-genome-assembly--contig:-NODE-902-length-12677-cov-2.835238_pt1 | contig 12677 bp, 11 predicted proteins | sample MGYA00237779_ERZ508509 | MGnify/ENA primary metagenome ERZ508509 (study PRJEB26180, sample SAMN06268772) | marine metagenome | isolation source: Bioluminescent Bay, La Paraguera, Puerto Rico | place... | reverse complement strand
CGTCGTCGAAGGTGAGCGAGCCGCGCCGGTCCGGCAGGGTGCCGTCGTCGAGCACCTTACCCTCGTCGTCGCACCACACCGTGTACTGGACGCGGTCGACACGGAGCTTCGAGACGTCGCGGACGGTCAGCCGGTCGCAATAGGCCTCCGCGTCCGGCCCGGCGATCCGGTACTTGACCATCGGTGTGACGTCGAACAGCGAGGCCGCGTTGCGGATCGCGAAATACTCCGTCTCCTCGTTGCTCAGCACCTGTGCGACCTGATAGCCGCCCCAGGCGGACCAGGCATGCGTCCGTGTCAGCGCTTCGAGGCGCGGATGGAACGGGGTCTGCCAGAGCGGCTGGCGGAAGTGTTCGCGGGGCAGGTTATTGCGGAGGGGAGTCATGCATGGCCTCCGTTCAGAGTATGGCGCAATTGCCGTTCTGGGTCCCGGGTCGCGCCCGGGACATCGGCTGTGCTTTTAGCGTCGCTTCTGACGGACAACGGATCGACGCCCCGGACCTGATCCGGGGCCCGGTTCAGCCGCAACGGCGATGCGTGGCCCTGGCTGTTCATCGTCACTTCGCCTCGCCGAGAATGCGTTTCGCCGCGTTCATGCCTGCCGCGCCCATGACGCCGCCGCCGGGATGGCTGCCGGCGCCGCACAGATAAAGGCCCGGGATCGGCGCCGCGTACTGGGCGATGCCGTAGACCGGCCGCAGCATGAACATCTGGTCGATGGCGAGTTCGCCGTGATGCCAGTGGCCGCCCGGCATGCGGCAGGCCGTTTCGATATCGGCGGGCATGAGGGTCTCGCTGGCGGTGACCTGCTTGCCGATGCCCGGCGCGTAGGCTTCCAGAACCTTCATGACGCTCTTTTCGAAGGCCTTGCGGCTCCTGGCGGGATCCGCATCTGGATCGAAGGCGGCATAGAGCGCGCTGATCGAGGCGACGTGCTTGCCGCCGGGAGCGAGCGAGGCATCGCTGAGCGAGGGGATGACGATCTCCATCGCCGGTTCGGGCGAGGACGCCTTGTACTTGACCGGGTTGAAGCCGTTTTCAACGTAGTCCATCGACGGGGCGATGACGAGGCGGCCGGCGAGCTGACCCTCGTCGACGCCCCTGAACTCCGGCAGGCCGTCGAGGGCGAGATGCAGGCGGGCGACATTGCCGCGCATGCGGATGTTGCCGACGCGGCGCACCAGGCCCGTGTCGAGCTCACGGGTGCCGACGAGATCGATGAGCGTGGTCTTGGGGTTGGCGCCGGAGACGACGGTGGTCGCCCTGATCTCCTCGCCGCCATCCAGGACGACGCCGGTTGCGCGATCGTTCTCCACGAGGATGCGGGCGACGGGTGCGCCGGTGCGGATCTCGACACCGGCTGTCTGTGCGGCGGCGGCCAGCGCTTCGACGACGGCGCCCATCCCGCCTTTCGGCAGCGCCAGCGCACCCTGCATGCCGTCCGCCTGACCGGCAAGCCGGTAGTAGAGCGTCATCAGCGAATTCGGCGACATCGGCCCGAGATGGGTGCCGAGCACCGCATCGAAGGCAACGGCGCCCTTCAGCCGGTCGTCGTCGATCTCCTCGTTGAGGATGTCGGCGACGTTCATCAGCATCATCCGCAGGAATTCGCGCATGTCGGCGCGGCCGAGGCGGCGGATGCCCAGGCCCAGCTTGCCGAGGGTCATCAGGTCGCTGCGCGAGCCGTTCTTGAGCCGCGGTGGGATATCGGCGAGGGCCGGCCGCAGGACGGCCGAGAAGCGCAGAAGCTTGGCGCGGAGGTCGGTCCAGGCGGCGCGGTCCGACGGGGCGATGTCACCGTCGAGCCGGTCTCCGAAGGGCCCGTGCAGTGTGAGATGGCGGCCGCCGGCATCCAGCGCGGTGGTCGGGATATTGGTCGCGGCGAGCTGCAGGCCGTGACGTCTGAGGTTCAGCTTCTTCTCCACTTCGGGATGGAGCTGGTTCAGGACGTGGGCGATCTGGCTGACCTTGAAGCCCTTGGCGAACTCCACCGTGCGGGCGGCGCCGCCGAGCGTCTCGCCGGCTTCGACCAGCACAACCTTGTGGCCTGCCTGGGCGAGCAGCGTGGCACAGACCAGCCCGTTATGGCCGCCGCCGATGACGACGATATCGCAGGTTCGTGCGGTCATGGCCGGTCCTCGCCGCTAAAATCAAAGGCGTGTCCGGGACCTGATCCGGCACCCAGTACGGCCGTGAAACAAGCCCCGGCAGGGAAAGGTGCGGGGCCTTCGGCGAACCGATGTGCTGGGTTCCGGCTCACCGTCCACTCGCTCACGCTCGCTTCCGGCGTCCGGAACACACCGGATTCCGAATAGAGCGACTGCCCTGACATCTCACAGCACCGCATAGGCGTCGCTCATGTCTTTACGGGGCGTCTTCAGGTCACGCAGGATCTCGGCCGCGGCGTTGCGGCCGGGCGCGCCCATGACGCCGCCGCCGGGATGGGTCGAGGAGCCGCACATGTAGAGGCCGCCGATCGGGCTGCGGTAGTCGGCGTAGCCGGGCACCGGGCGGTTGAACAGCAGCTGGTCGAAGGTCAGCTCGCCCTGGAAGATGTTGCCCTCGGTGAGGCCGACCTCGGCTTCCAGTTCGCGCGGGGTGCGCACCTCGGCGTGCAGCACGAGGTCCTTGAAGCCCGGTGAATAGTCGGCGATCTGGTCGATCACGGTCTGGCCGAAGGCGTCGCGCTGGGCGTCGGTCCATTCCTCGCCCTCGACCTTGGGCGGGCAGTACTGCACGAAGCAGCTCATGAAGTGCTTGCCCGGCGGGGTCATGGTCGGATCGATGGTGGTCGGGATCACCATGTCGAGGAAGGGATCGGCCGACCAGCGGCCCGCCTTCCAGTCGTCATAGGCGCGTTCCATGCGCTCGACGGAATCGGTGAAGTGCATGTCGCCGCGATAGATGCTCGAGTCGTCGGGCAGCGCGGGGAACTTCGGCATCGCGTCGAGCGCGATGTTCACCTTTCCTGACGAGCCGCGTATCTTGAAGTTCCTGACCTGCTTGACGAAGCCGCCGGGCAATTCATTTTCCTCGACCAGCTTCAGGAAGGTGCGCTTGACGTCGAGGTTGGAGACGACGAGCGGGGAGCGGATCTCCTCGCCGCCCTCGAGCACGATGCCGGCGGTGCGGCCGTTTTCCACCAGCACGCTGTCGACGCCCGCGCCGGTGCGGATCGTCCCGCCCGAGGCCTCGAAGGAACTCGCCAGCGCCTGCGTGATCGCGCCCATGCCGCCGCGCGCATAGCCCCACGCGCCGACCGCGCCGTCGACCTCGCCCATGTAGTGGTGCAGCAGGACGTAGGCCGTTCCCGGCGACATCGGCCCGAGCGCGGTGCCGATGATGCCGGAGATGCAGAAGCTCGCCTTGACCACGTCGGTCTCGAAATATTCGTCGAGGTACTCGGCGATCGGCATCGTCCAGAAGCGGATCGTGTCGTACATCTCCGTCTCGGTCAGGTCGTAGAACTTGCGCCCGAGATAGAGCAGTTCCTGCACGTCGCGCGGCTTGAAGGAGGTCGGGTCCGGCGGCGTGCGCATCAGGAACGGCCGGATGAAGCGGCACTGGCGGATAACGTCGGCGGAATAGCGGTCGTAGGCTTCGGCGTCGCGCAGCGAGAATCGCGCGATCTCGCGGCGGTGGGCGTCGTGCTCCCGGTAGCTGCCGAGCACGTCACCGTCGCGGGTAAACACGCCGCCGCCCTCGTAGGGGATCACCTGCAGGCCGTGCTGCGGCAATTCGAGATCGCGCATGATCTCCGGCCGCAGGAGCGAACAGACATAGGAGCAGTTGGAATACAGAAAGCCCGGGTGCAGCGAGCGGCTGACCGCCGCGCCGCCGACCCAGTCGTTCTTCTCGACCACCAGCACGTCCAGCCCGGCGCGGGCCAGATAGCCGGCGGAGACGAGGCCGTTGTGGCCGGCCCCGACGACGATGGCATCCCAGGTTTTCACATCCGCCACCCGTTTTGCGTCCCGTTCCCGGCGTCAGCCTGCCGCGCGGCGGTCTTCGGCGCCGGCGAGTTCCTCGACCGTCTTGTCGACAGCGACCTCGAAGCCCCGGAGCGTATCGGCGAGGCAGGAATCGTCATGTGCCTCGCAGATGAACCACGGCTCGCGGGAATCCGGTTCGCAGATAACGCCTTCGTCGTGCAGGTGCTTGGCCATCGTGTCGTAAAAGGTGTAGTCAGACGTCTTCCAGTCGCGGTAGTTGGTCGGCGCTTCCTCGGCGAAGAACAGGCCGGTCATCGACGGGTGCCCAACGAAGGAATGCACGATATCGCGGTCGTTGAGAATGCGCGACATGCCGGCGCGCAGTTTCTCGCCATAGGCGGCGATGGTCTCAAGCGCCGGCGTCTCGTCGAGGATCTCCAGCGTCTTCTCGGCGGCGGCGATCGCGACGGAATGGGCGGTATAGGTGCCGCCGTGGGCAACGCCCTGTCCGAACTTGCGCATGATGTCCTCGCGCCCGCCGATGGCGGCGATCTGGTAGCCGTTGCCCATCGCCTTGGCGAAGGTGCAGATGTCGGCCTCGACGCCCATCAGTTCCTGGACGCCGCCCTTGGCGACGCGAAAGCCGGTCTTCACCTCGTCGATGATCAGCAGCACGCCGTACTTGTCGCAGAGCTGGCGGGCGGCGCGGACATAGTCGGGATCGGCGGTGATGCCGCAGCAATTGCCCTGGATCGGCTCGATCAGGAAGGCGGCGATGTGGTTGCCGTGCTTCTTGAAGATGCTCTCCAGCCGGTCGGCATCGTTCATCGGCGTGAAGTGCAGGAGTTCGCGGGTCACTTCCGGCACGCCTTCCGAATAGGGTTCGATCGGCGGTTCGGCGTTGGTCTTGTCCGGATCCCACTGGTCCATGTCGGTCATCCACAGCGCGGCGTCGAACAGGCCGTGGTAGCCGCCTTCGAGGATCACGTAGGAATCCTTGCCGGTGTAGCCGCGGGCGAGCCGGAGTGCCGCCATCACGGCTTCGGTGCCGGAGTTCGAGAAGCGAACGAGATCGACCGAAGGCACCATTTTGGCGATGCGGTCGGCCACCTCGAACTCGCGTTCCGTCGACATCGCGAAGACGCCGCCGACCTTCATGCCCTCGAGGGCGGCCTCATCGACGCGCGGGTCGGCATAGCCGAGGATCGCCGGGCCGTAGCCGAGGCGGTAGTCGACATAGCCGTTGTCGTCGATGTCCCAGATGCGGCCGCCGACGCCCTTCTTCACATAGATCGTGCGATCGTCGCCCCAATAGCGGAAGTTGGAGGCAACGCCGAGCGGCAGCCGCGTCAGCGCCTTTTTGAAGTGCGCGTGGCTCTTGGTCAGATTGCGTCCCATGGCTGGCCCCGTTTGCTGGTGTGTGCGGTCGACGCTGGTGCGCCCGAAGTCCGGCGAAAGATGGCACGAGCGCCCCGTGCCTGTCCAGCTTACTGAACAAACATTCAGCAAATAGATTGCTGAACGTTCATTCAAAAGCCTTGCGCAACCCTCGGGATGCGTTATGGTTCGTGACCTATGAATGGTTCTGGAACCATCGATATGGCAGCGCATCCGGAGAGCTCGGGTTACGCGGGCGGGCACGTCGCCCTGCTGCAGTTGATCTGGGGCGAAGGGTTCCTGTCGCCGGGCGGTCCGGCCGAGGTCGAGCGTATTCTCGAAGGCGTCGATCTGGCCGGAAAACGGGTGCTCGACATCGGCTGCGGCATCGGCGGGCTCGACCGTCTGATCGCCGAACGCTACACGGTCGCCGAGGTGGTCGGCATCGACGTCGAGGAGCCTCTGGTCGACGAAGCCCGCCGCGCGACCGAAGGGTCCGCGGTTGCCGATCGCGTCCGCTTCGAGCTTGTTGAGCCTGGGCCGCTGCCGTTCGCCGACGGGTCCTTCGACATCGTGTTTTCGAAGGACTCGATCCTGCACATCCCCGACAAGGGTGCGCTTGCCCGCGACGTCTACCGGATCCTGACGCCCGGCGGCGTGTTTGCTGCGAGCGACTGGATGACCGGCCGCGAGGGCGAACCGACCGAGGAGATGAAGCGCTACCTGGAGGCCGAGGGGCTCGGCTTCATAATGGCGACGCAGGCGCAATACCGGTCCGCACTCGAAGCTGCCGGTTTCGAATCCGTGGCCTTCGTCGACCGCAACGCCTGGTACCGGGACCTCGCTGCCGAGGAGCAGGCCTCGCTGGCCGGTCCGCTGCGCGATACGATCGTCGCGCAGACGGACGAAACGTTTCTGGAGGAGCAGCTCGAAGTCTGGCGCACGATGCGGATCGTGCTCGACTCCGGCGAGCTCCGCCCCACGCATGTTCGGGCCGAAAAGCCTGCCGCAGATGTTGCGGCGACTGTTGCCGGGGGATCGACTCGTTGAGCCCTGAGACACTTGCCACGAAGCCCCGGGGAACCCGCCGGGCGGACAAGAGCCTGAGGCGCCAGGAACTGATCGAGGCGACCATCGACTCGCTCGCCAAGCGTGGCTACGACGCGACGACCACGGCAGTCGTCGCCGACGGCGCCGGCCTGTCGCGCGGCATCGTGAACTTTCACTTCGAATCCAAGGAAAAACTGCTCGTCGAAACATTGCGCTACCTGTCCGACGAGTATTCCGGCCACTGGCGCGGGGCGATCGAGGCGGCCGGGCCGGGAGCAGCGGCGAAGCTTTGGGCGCTGGCCGGCGCGGATTTCGACCGTAAGGTCTGCACCCAGCGCAAGCTCGCGGCCTGGGGTGCGTTCTGGGGCGAGGCCAAGTCGCGGCCGACCTACCGGGAACTGTGCAGCGCCAATGACGACGAGTACCTGAAGACGGTCATCGAACTGATGCAGGCTTTGCTGGCGCCGGGTCGCGATGTCCGGCTCCTGGCCCGTGGATTCGTGTGCCTGCAGGACGGCCTCTGGCACCACCTGATGATCAGCCCGAGAGAGTTCAAGCGGGACGAGGCCTGGGCGGTCTCGCGCGCCCATCTCGCAACGGTGCTGCCGGATCATTTCACGATGGACGGGCCGATCGACCGGCCGGCCGGCGAGCCGGAGGATGTGCGTTGAGTTTCGAACTGACCCCGGGCGCGCGTGACTGGCGCGACAGGATCCGCCGGTTCGTCGACGAGGAACTTCTGCCCTGGGAGCAGGAGGCGGAGATGAGCGACGGCGAGATTCCCGCCGACGTCGCCGCCCGCCACGAGAAACTGGCCATCGAACTCGGCCTGTCGCGGATGGACGTGCCGGAACGCTGGGGCGGGCTGGCCCTGCCGATCCTGGACCAGGTCGCCGCGGCCGAGCAGATCGGCCGCGTCACCAACGCGCTCGGCTGGTGCTACCCGGAAGCGCAGGGCTGGATGTTCGAGGCCTGCGACGAGGACCAGCTCGACGCCTTCGTGCTGCCGATGATGCGCGGTGAAAAGCATTTCTGTTACGCCATCACCGAGGAGGGGGCGGGCTCTAACGTCGACGACATCGAAGCGACCGCGCGGCGCGACGGCGACGCCTACGTGATCGACGCGGTCAAGTGGCACGTCACCAGCGCCAACCTGTCGGATACGATCCTGGTTCAGGCGAAAATCGTCGGCGGCGCGAACGAGGGGGCGCACGGGCTGTTCTTCGTCGACGCTGGAACGCCGGGCATCTCGACCATCCGCAACCCGGCCTATACGCATACCTATCGCCATCACCATCCGATCCTGCGTTTCGAGGGGGTGCGGGTGCCGGCCGACAACCTGATCGGCCGGGAAGGCGAGGGCATGGACTTCACCTACGCCTGGTTCCGTCGCGAACGGCTGATGATCGCCGCGCGCTGCTGCGGCGCCGCCGAGCGGTTGATCGAGGAGGCGAGTGCCTTCGCTGCGAGCCGCGTGGTCGGCGGCGTTCCGATCGGCGACAACCAGCTCGTCCGGGCGATGCTGGCCGACTGCCTCGTCGACCTGCACGCCGCCCGGCTCGTCACCTACGAAGCCGCCGCCGCGCACGACCGGGGCCTCGACCTGAAGGCGCTGCACGCGCGCTGCTCGGTCGCCAAGCTGCTCGCATCGGAAGCGGCCGGACGGGTCGCCGACCGGGCGGTGCAGATCTTCGGCGGGCGCGGCTACATGCGCGAGAACGTCGCCGAGCGCTTCTATCGGGAGCTGCGGGTCGACCGGATCTGGGAAGGAACCAGCGAGATCCAGCGGCTCATCATCGCCAACGGGCTGATGAAGCGCGGCCTTGAAGGAACGATCGGAATGGCGTGAGCGCAGGATTTATCGAACAGGAGTTCAAGGGGGAGGACGCCGACGGCCACGGCGCTCCGGCAAAACAACCGGCCGAAAACCGACGTACCGAATGACAGAGAGAGGAACGATGACCGACACCATGAAAACAATCCGCCGATTTGCCTTCGGCGCGGCGATCCTGCCGATGGCGGCGCTGCCGGCCATGGCGCAGGACAACGTCGTCCATGTCTACAACTGGGTCGACTATATCGGTGAGAACACGATTGCCGATTTCGAGAAGGAAACCGGCATCAAGGTCGTCTACGACACCTATGACGCCGCCGAGACCGAGGAAGCCAAGCTGCTCGCCGGCAGCTCCGGCTACGACGTCGTGCTGCACTCGGGCTCAAAGATCCCGGAATTCGTCGCCGCCGGCATCTTCGAGAAGCTCGACAAGTCCAAGCTTCCCGGCTGGAAGCACCTCGATCCGACGGTGCTGAAGGTTCTCGAGGGCTGGGATCCGGGCAACAACTACGCCATTCCCTACATGTGGGGCACGACCGGCATCACCTACAACATGGACATGGTGAAGGAGCGCCTCGGCGACGACGCGCCGCTCGGCACCATGGATATCATCATGAAGCCGGAATACGCCGCCAAGGTCGCCGACTGCGGCATCAGCGTGCTGGAAAGTCCGCGCGACGTGATCCCGATGATCCTCAGCTATCTCGGCAAGGACCCGAATTCCGAGGACCCGGCCGACTACGAGGCCGTCGTCGAGGCGTTCGCCCCGGTGCGCGAGTACGTGAAGACCTTCGATTCCGCGAACTACCTGAACGCCCTGCCGAACAAGGAAGTCTGCGTCGTCAACAACTGGTCCGGCGACTATGCGACGGCCAGCTGGCGCGCCGAGGAAGCGGGCGTGGAAATCGATCTTGCCTACTTCGTGCCGGAAACCGGTTCGCCGGCGTGGTTCGACACCTGGGCCATTCCCGCCGACGCGCCGCACAAGGAAAACGCCTACAAGTTCATCAACTACATGCTGCAGCCGAAGGTGATCGCCGACGCGACGAACTACACCTACTACGCCAACGCCAACAAGGACGCGGCCGAGTTCGTCGATCCCTCAATCCTGGAAGACCCCGCGGTCTATCCGGATGAGGAAATCCAGTCGCGGCTGTGGACGGCCAAGGTCATCGACCGTGCCGCCGACCGCGCCCGGGTGCGTGCCTGGAGCAAGATGAAGACCGGTCAGTGAGAAGGACCGGATAACGACAAAACACGGATGCCCCGGACAAGGGGCGCTTCTATAATGACTGTCTTCCCCCGGTCCGATGCCCGGATCGGGGGAAGCTGTTTGCCGGAGGGGGGGCGGTTATGACGGCGACACAGGCCCAGTTTCCCGACTACACCGACAAGCCCTGGCTTGACCCGAAGGCGCGCGCCTCGGTCGAGGTCGAGTCGGTCACCAAGAAATTTGGCGACTTCACTGCCGTCAACGACGTCTCGCTGAAGATCTATCGCGGCGAGCTGTTCTGTCTGCTGGGCGGATCGGGCTGCGGCAAGACCACGTTGTTGAGGATGCTGGCCGGCTTCGAGACGCCGACCTCGGGCCGGGTGCTGATCGACGGCCAGGACGTCACCGACGTGCCGCCCTACGAGCGGCCGGTCAACATGATGTTCCAGTCCTATGCGCTGTTCCCGCACATGAGCGTGGAGCAGAACATCGGCTACGGTCTGAAGCACGAGAAGATGAGCCGGGCGGAGGTCCGCGACCGTATTCGCGAGATGCTGGAGCTCGTGCAGCTCACCGAATTCTCCAGGCGCAAGCCGCATCAGCTCTCGGGCGGCCAGCGCCAGCGCGTCGCGCTTGCCCGGTCGCTGGCCAAGAAGCCGAAGCTGCTGCTGCTCGACGAACCGCTCGGCGCGCTAGACAAGAAGCTGCGCGAGCAGACCCAGTTCGAGCTGATCAACATCCAGTACAAGGTCGGCGTCACCTTCGTGGTCGTCACGCACGATCAGGAAGAGGCGATGACGCTGTCGACCCGCATCGCCGTGATGGACCGCGGCGCGATCATGCAGGTCGGGACGCCGACGGATATCTACGAGTATCCGAACTGCCGCTTCACCGCCGATTTCATCGGGTCGATCAACCTGTTCGACGGCGTCGTGACGGCGGCCGAGAACGGGCGGATCACGGTGACTTCGGACGATGTCGCAACGCCGATGCAGGTGGCGCATTCCGGCTCCGTCCAGCTCGGCTCGCCGGTGTCGGTCGCGGTGCGGCCGGAGAAGGTCGTGATCGGCCGCGAACCGCCCGAGGACCGCAGCTTCAACGCGCTGGAAGGCCAGGTCCTGGACCTCGGCTATTTCGGCGACCGGTCGCTCTACCGCGTCAAGCTGCCGTCCGGCCGCATCGTGCTGGTCAGTCACCAGAACATCCGCCGGGCGCGCGACAGCGAGCGGCAGGTCGACTGGGACGACAGGGTGTGGCTGTCGTGGTCGCCGGAGTCGGCGCTGGTGCTGACCGAGTAGGGCTCGCGGCATGAGCAGCGAAGCCTCCCCAACGACAAGCGACCGCTATTCCGCCCGCCGGTCCGGCCTGGCGTACCGGATCGGCCGCCGGCTGACCGAAAGCTGGCGCAGCCTGATCGTCGGGATCCCCTATTTCTGGCTGCTGCTGTTCTTTCTGGTCCCGTTCCTGATCATCCTGAAGATCAGCTTCGGGCTGTCACTGATCGCAAGGCCGCCCTACACGCCGCTGTGGGAATGGGGCAGCGACGGATCGTTGCAGATCTCGCTGCATTTCCTGAACTACCAGTACCTGATCAACGACGCGCTCTACATCGTCGGCTATCTGAACTCACTGAAGATCGCAGCCATATCGACGGCCCTGTGCCTGCTGATCGGCTACCCGATGGCCTACGGCATCGCGCGGTCGACGCCGGCGATGCGGAACCTCTTGCTGTTGCTGGTGATCCTGCCGTTCTGGACCTCGTTCCTTCTGCGGATCTACGCGTGGATGGGCATCCTCAACAAGCAGGGCGTGATCAACAACATCCTGACCGGGCTCGGCATTCTCGACCAGCCGATCACGATGATGAACACCGATTTCGCGGTCTATATCGGGATTGTCTATTCCTACGTCCCGTTCATGATCCTGCCGGTCTACGTGAACCTCGAGAAGATGGACATGAGCCTGGTCGAGGCTGCGATGGATCTCGGCTCGCGGCCGTGGCGGGTGTTCCTGGACGTGACGCTGCCGCTGTCGATCCCCGGCATCGTCGCCGGCTCGCTGCTGGTCTTCATTCCCGCGACCGGCGAATACGTCATCCCGGCGCTGCTCGGCAGTCCGTCTAGCCCGATGATCGGGCGGGTGCTGTTCGACGAGTTCTATACCAACCGCGACTGGCCGGTCGCCTCGGCGGTGGCGATCGTGCTGCTGCTCCTGCTCGTCGTTCCGATCCTGTTCTTCCAGCACTACCAGATGAAGCAGGCGGAGGCGGAGAAATGAATCGCCGCCGCTCGCCCCTGCTGACGGCCTGGCTCGTCATCGGCTTCGTGTTCCTGTACGGGCCGATCCTGACGATGATGTTCTATTCGTTCAACGCGTCGCGGCTGGCGACGGTGTGGGGCGGCTTCTCGACCAAGTGGTACTTCGAGCTGTTCGAAAACCAGCTCGTCATCGACGCGGCTATCCTCAGCCTGAAGATCGCCGCCGGTTCAGCGACGATTGCCACCGTGTTCGGAACGATGGCCGGCATCGCGCTTGCCCGGTTCGGCCGGTTCCGCGGCCGGGTGCTGTTTTCGGGCATGGTCACCGCGCCGCTGGTGATGCCGGAGGTGATCACCGGCCTGTCGCTGCTGCTGCTGTTCGTTGCCATGGAGGGGGCGATCGGCTGGCCCGCCGGGCGTGGCATGGTGACGATCATGATCGCCCACATTACGTTTTGCATGGCCTATGTGGCGGTGATCATCCAGTCGCGGCTGACGCAGATCGACGAATCGTTGGAGGAAGCGGCGATGGATCTGGGATCGCGCCCGCTGCGGGTCCTGATAGACATCACAGTTCCGTTACTTGTGCCGGCAATGGTCTCCGGCTGGCTGCTCGCCTTCACCTTGTCCCTGGACGATCTCGTTATTGCCACCTTCACCTCGGGGCCGGGAGCGAGTACGTTACCCATGGTAATCTTTTCCAAGGTCAAACTTGGCATAACTCCCGATATCAACGCCCTCGCCACGATCATCATCGTCATTGTCACGGCCGTGGTGGTTTCAGGAACAGTCATTATGAACCGTTTGCAGACACGCCGACTGGCCGAGAGCCAGCGCGCCACAGCTGAGAATGCCTAGGAATGGCGGGACGAAGGTACTCGCACTGCCGCTGAGAGGCGGATGTGCCTGCGGGCAGATACGCTACGAGATTACCGTCGCGCCGATCGATGCCGGGTACTGTCACTGCGGACTTTGCCGCCTGACCACGGGTGCCGTAATGCTCGCCTGGGCGA
>ENA-ORCV01000901-ORCV01000901.1-marine-metagenome-genome-assembly--contig:-NODE-901-length-12689-cov-3.231129_pt1 | contig 12689 bp, 13 predicted proteins | sample MGYA00237779_ERZ508509 | MGnify/ENA primary metagenome ERZ508509 (study PRJEB26180, sample SAMN06268772) | marine metagenome | isolation source: Bioluminescent Bay, La Paraguera, Puerto Rico | place... | reverse complement strand
TAGCCTTCGGAAAAAACGCTAACGCCTCGAGCAGTAAGTTTTTGCCAATGCCCTGCCCATGAAGGTCATGTGACAAGTACAACCGAGCGACGTGAATTCTGCCATCTACCGCGGCATATGCCAAAACATGGCCCACAATTCGGCCATCTAGTTCAGCAACCATACTGCAAACAGAATTGTCACTTGCCTCCTGAGTTAGCTTCTCAAGCGTGTGCCAACCTCGCGTCAGTTTTTTAACGCGTTCCGCACCGAGAAAACTGTCATAAGTGTCATGCCAGATTGTTTCTAACGACGTTTTTAAACCCGCGACGTCAGAAACCTTTGTAGGCCTAATTTCAATATACACAAATAAAATTCTTTCGCATTTTAAATTCATAAACATCTTTGCCCTGCGACTGTACTTCGGTTGCACGCTCAACTATTTCGTAGCCCTGCGAAAGATAGAAACCAACCGCCGGTTTATTGTCCTCGTAAACGTCCAATCGCACTTCAGAAACATTCACGAACGCCTCCTCTACGCGTTTGAGAAGCTGTGCGCCAATACCATGGCCGTGGAATTGCGGCTCCAGATATAGGCGCGCAACGTATACAATATTGTCTTTGCGATGATCGCCTCTGGCGTGTCCCACAACAACGCCATTCACAACCGCCACAAAACTGCAAATATCAATGTTGCTGAGTTCAGCCGCGATCAACTCGGGTTGATGCACTTTGTAGGACTGATTGAGCAATTCGTCTTCGGCGAGAATGTGCTTATAGGTTTGAAGCCAAACGCTTCGCATCAATGGCCCTATGAATTCAGCGTCCGCCAATTGAGTTGCACGCACTTCAAAATCCACAGGTCCATCCCTTCTTCAGAGCACCTTCGTCATCTTAATACTTGGCGGCTCATCATCCGGTTTTGGTTCTGGTCCCGCCTCGAAGAAGCCTTGGCTTTTATAAAACGCAATCGCAGCGTGATTGTGTTCAAGCACACCAAGTTCGACATGGTTCGCGTCAGGAAAACATTCAATTGCAGATGAAAGCAGTGTTTTGCCGATACCACGCCGCGCGGAGGATTTGAGCACATAAAGATAAGCGATCAAAATGGAACTATGCTGCCGAGGCAAGGCGTAGGTGTGTCCAACAATTTGTTCGTTTGAAATCGCCACCAAATTGAGCGCATTTTTGTCGCTGAGCCGCTCGGTAAACTTTTGCGGCGTAAGCCAAACCGCGCATATTTCGTCGAGTTTTTCCGGCGCGATGATTTCGGTGTAGCTTTCGCGCCATGACTTTCTCATCATGGCGCTAATTTGTGGCGCATCCGACAGATGCGCGGTGCGGATCGAAAACGGTGTTTGATCCGCAGCCAAGATCTTATAGGCCCAGCTTGGCCTTCAAAATCTCGTTGACGGCCTGTGGGTTCGCTTTGCCTTGTGATGCCTTCATCACCTGGCCAACAAACCAGCCAACGAGCTTTGGATTATCCTGCGCTTTCGCAACCTGATCTGGATTGCCCGCGATGATCTCATCGACGATCTTCTCGATTGCACCAGTGTCGGTCACCTGTTTCATGCCACGTTCTTCAACAATAGCAGCAGGATCACCGCCTTCGGTCCATACGATTTCGAACAAGTCTTTCGCGATCTTGCCTGAAATGTCGCCTTTAGAAATCAAATCGACGATACCGCCGAGTTGTTTTGCTGAAACAGGGCTATCGACAACGGCCACATCTTCCTTGTTCAAACGACCAAAGAGCTCGTTGATCACCCAGTTCGCAGCAAGCTTACCGTCTCGACCATTTGCAACAGCTTCATAATATGTGGCGCTCTCCCGGTCGGCGACCAAAACGCTTGCGTCATAAGCTGTCAGGCCAAAATCATTGATGAAGCGCGCGCGCTTTTCATCAGGCAACTCAGGCAAATCTTTCGCCAATTCCTCAATGAATGCATCATCAAATTCAAGCGGCAACAGATCAGGACAAGGGAAGTAGCGGTAATCGTGCGCTTCTTCCTTCGATCGCATTGAGCGTGTTTCACCCGTTTTTGGATCAAACAGGCGGGTTTCCTGGTCGATTTCGCCACCATCTTCCAAAATGTCAATTTGGCGACGAGCTTCAAATTCAATTGCTTGACCTGCAAAGCGAACAGAGTTCACGTTTTTGATTTCACAACGTGTACCAAACTCGCCACCTGGACGACGTACAGACACGTTGATGTCGGCGCGCATGGAGCCCTGCTCCATATTGCCGTCACAGGTACCAAGATAACGAAGGATCGTGCGTAGTTTATTGATGTAAGCTTTTGCTTCGTCTGAACAACGTAGGTCAGGCTTAGAGACGATCTCCATCAAGGCCACGCCTGAACGGTTGAGATCTACAAAGCTCATATTTGGGTGCTGATCGTGGATCGATTTGCCTGCATCTTGTTCAAGGTGCAAACGCTCAACGCCAATCTCAACTTCACCTTCCTCGCCCATATCTAGGTAAATCTTACCTTCACCGACAATCGGGTCTTGGAACTGTGAAATTTGATAGCCCTGCGGCAAATCTGGGTAGAAATAGTTCTTACGATCGAAAATCGAACGCTTGTTGATCTGCGCTTTCAAACCAAGGCCGGTACGCACAGCTTGGCGCACACATTCCTCGTTGATCACTGGCAACATGCCGGGCATCGCTGCATCAACGAAGCTCACATTGTTGTTTGGTGGCTGGCCAAATTCTGTTGAAGAACCAGAGAAAAGTTTCGATTCTGAAGTCACTTGCGCGTGGACTTCTAGGCCCAAAACCATTTCCCAGTCGCCTGTGGCGCCTTTGATGAAATATTTTGGGTTTGGCGTGCGTGTATCAACTATTGTCATATCATTCGCTCTTTATTGCTTTGCCGTTAGCCTGACCGTTCAGCCTTGGCTACGACGGGCGGCAATTACACCTTTTTCAAAATTCACATTCCAATCGATAAGGGTCCGCCAAATCAATTCGGCTTGGTCCTCATCCAATTGTTTTTCCAGCGCGCGATCACGCACTTTCTTAATCACAGCTTCAATCCGCTCAGGATCATACGCCTCATGTGGGTTGGTCTTAATGGCTGCCATGCGGATGACATACTCATGGCGCTCAGCAAACAAATTGATTAGCTGCTGATCTAGGCGATCAATTTCCGCCCGAACATCCGCTTTTGTTTCGCATTGCGCTGCAGTTTTCATCCGCTCAGTCATGTCAGTTCCTTACCACCACTTGTTCGGCGTAAAATCCAAACCATGCGATTTCTCAATCACGCGACCCGCGGCAAACAATGTTTCCTCGTCAAATGGCTTACCGATCAACTGCAATCCAAGCGGCAAGCCTTGACCATCCTTGCCCGCCGGCACAGAAATACCAGGAAGGCCAGCCATGTTTACCGTCACGGTGAATACGTCATTGAGGTACATCTTAATCGGGTCTTTGCTCATCTCCTGATCTGCAACACCAAACGCCGCAGAAGGTGTGGCTGGCGTCAAAATCGCATCAACACCGGTGTTAAAGACATCTTCGAAGTCTTTCTTGATGAGCGTACGCACCTTTTGTGCTTGCACGTAGTAGGCATCGTAATAACCAGCTGACAAAACATATGTCCCGATCATCACACGACGCTGCACTTCACGGCCAAAGCCTGCTGCACGTGTTTGCTCGTACATTTCGGTGATGTCTTTACCTGGCACACGAAGGCCATATTTCACACCATCATAACGCGCGAGGTTGGATGAGGCTTCGGCTGGCGCAACAATGTAGTACGCAGGAAGCGCGTATTTTGTGTGCGGCAAAGAGATTTCTTTGATGGTCGCGCCTTCAGCTTTTAGCCACTCGAGACCCTGCTGCCAAAGCGCTTCAATCTCAGATGGCATCCCATCCATGTGATATTCTTTTGGAACACCAATGGTGAGCCCCTTTACGCCGCGCTCTACCGCAGCGGCAAAATCAGGAACTGCCATATCAACAGATGTGGAGTCTTTTGGGTCAAATCCACAAATAGATGTGGTCATGATAGCAGCGTCTTCAACAGTTCGTGCAATTGGCCCTGCTTGGTCAAGTGATGACGCGAACGCTACTGTGCCCCAACGTGACGCACGGCCATATGTTGGTTTGATGCCAACTGTGCCCGTAAATGCCGCAGGCTGGCGAATAGAGCCACCCGTGTCAGTCGCCGTTGCTCCAGCGCAAAGCCAACCAGCAACAGCAGCAGCCGAACCGCCAGATGAACCGCCCGGCACCAAATCAGCATTTGAGCCTTCTGCGCGCCATGGGTTGATCACTGGCCCGTAGTAAGAGGTTTCGTTCGACGAACCCATCGCAAACTCATCCATATTGAGCTTACCGAGCATAACTGCACCGTCGTCCCAAAGATTTTGGGTAACCGTGCTTTCATACTCAGGCTTAAAGCCATCAAGGATATGACTTGCGGCTTGTGAATGAACGCCCTTGGTGCAGAAAAGGTCTTTAATGCCAAGTGGCACACCTTCCAGCGCACCGCCCTCACCTTTTTGCAGTTTCTCGTCGCTTGCGCCTGCCATATCAAGTGCTTGGTCGGCGGTCACGGCTACGTAAGCGTTTAGAGCCGACGCTTTCTCAATCGCATAGAGATATGACGCTGTGACTTCTTTAGACGTGAAGTCTTTCGCCTTAAGACCCTTGGCTGTTTCCGCCAAGCTCAATCTTGTTAGATCAGTTGTCATTGAAATAGTTCCTCAAAGCCACCCAATTTGAGTTCTTTCTCAAAAAAGGCAGAATATTCGCTTTCCGGATAATCCAGAACAGGCCCGCATTTGGTAAAGCCTGCATTTTCATACAATCGCCAAGCACCCGCATAACCATCACCAGTTCCCGTTTCGAGAACGAGACGTCTGTGTCCGCTAACGCGCGCTTTGTCTTGAATTGCGTTGAGCAGTCGAACGCCAACACGCTTGCCACGCACTTCGGGCAACGTGAACATGCGCTTGACTTCCCCCAATCCGTCACCGTGATCTTTCAAAGCGCCGATACCAACAGCACTGCCATCCTCGTCACGCGCGACAAACACGGTCGTGTCGTCGTCCGCCATATCTTCTACACTCATGGTGTAGTTGAACTCGGCAGGTGCAAGCGGCTCAATATGAGCATTCAGCGCTGCAACCAAGTTGCGCACATCATCTTGCAAAGCTGTTTCGACAAAAACGGTGACCGGCATGGGGTTTACTCAACCACCTTCGGTACCATGAAGAAATTGTCTTCAGAGATTGGTGAATTAGCAACGATCTTATCTGGGTAGCCACCGTCTGTAACGGCATCCTCACGGCGACGCAAAGCCATTGGCGCAACAGAAGTCATTGCCTCAACGCCTTCAACATTCACTTCAGAAAGCTGTTCGACAAAATCAAGAATGGTATTCAACTCATCTTTGAGTTTATCAACATCACCATCTTCAATTTTGATGCGGGCGAGCCGCCCAATACGTTTCACTGTATCGGCATCAACCGACATATGAGACTCCTACATTTTAGGAAAAGGTTCATTGGCTTTTAGCAATGGTATTGAGGCCTGACAACCAATGAAAGCGCGATTTTCGACCAAACAATTGAAATTCTAGCTAAAGCTCGACCGCCAAGCCAGTTTCCAACAATTGAGTCGGTGTTTTGCCAACAGTTTTGGCAAGGCTTTGCATATCAAGATTTTCTAGGTCTGAGACAATCAATAGGCATTGCCTTGGCCTTGTTTCGATCAAAGCGGACAACGTCTTTGCGACTTCTTCGAAGGCACCCTCAATCAAAAAGACAGCGCCTTCCATTTCATCTTCAAACGCATCCGGACAATGTCCACCACTTGGTACGAACAGAAGCTTCTCATCAGGTTCTGCTGAAACCAGATAACAACCATCGTCCAAGAAAGTGCGATCTGGGTTGTCGATCACATCAATTAAACGTTCTGAGCCTTCACGCTTCGACCCGCTATAGGGTACAAACGGACCAAATTCGTTTTCATTTACTTCGATTGCGTTGGCCAAAAGCTCACTTTTGCGAAACCGTGGTTCTGCGCTGTCAGAAAAAAAACATAAGGATGTCTCGCCAAGAGAAGCGCGAACGCATTGTCCGCCAAACCAAGTAATACGCATCGGCTACCCTATTCGCTTGAATTCATTTGTTTCTGGCGTTACGCAGATCAAACGCAAAATGCAGGGAAAGAGCAAATGTCGCAAGAAGAATTGAACAGTTTGGATTTGCTTCCAACGGCAGGACGTTTGCTTGGCATAGATCTCGGCACAAAAACCATCGGTTTGGCGATCTCTGACGGGTTGCAGATGACGGCAACGCCAGCGGAAACCATCAAACGCAAGAAATTCGGTGTGGATGCCGAACAAATATTAAAACTGATTGATGAGAACCAGATTGTCGGGATTGTTATCGGCCTACCGCTAAACATGGACGGCTCAGAAGGTCCCCGCGTTCAGTCAACGCGCGCTTTTGTGCGCAACTTTTCTCAAAAGTGTGAGTTGCCTGTTGCTTATTGGGATGAACGTCTGTCCACGACAGCGGTCACACGCACGATGGTTGAAGCGGATATCTCACGTGCAAAACAAGCAAAGGTGGTCGACAAACTCGCCGCGAGCTTCATTCTCCAAGGCGCGCTCGACCGTCGCCGTTAACAATGGTCGGGAAAACCGTTGATTTTCCTTGAGCCAGATCGGGGCATAGGCTATGCCGAGGAAACCGATTTGGAACGAGGCATATGAACACTTCCACGCCACGCCATAACGCATTCTCCCAAAAGCATCTGTTAGGTATTGCCAATCTCAATCCTGTTGAGATTACCGAGCTTATCGACCGCGCTGAAAAGATGGTCGAAGTCTCCCGTCAGGAGAAAAAGGCCAAGCACACGCTCGCGGGGCGAACGCAGATCAATTTGTTCTTTGAGAATTCGACGCGAACACAAAGCTCATTTGAAATTGCAGGCAAACGCCTTGGCGCTGACGTCCTCAACATGGCGGTAAGCACTTCAAGCGTGAAAAAGGGCGAGACGCTGATTGATACTGCGGCAACGCTCAACGCGATGCAGCCGGATGTCATCGTGGTGCGGCATTCTTCGTCTGGCGCGGTAAAGCTACTCTCTCAAAAAGTCGGCTGCTCAGTGGTCAATGCCGGTGATGGCACCCATGAACATCCAACTCAAGCTCTACTCGACGCCCTAACTATCCGCCGCCACAAAGGTCGCCTGAACGGACTAACCGTGGCGATCTGTGGCGACATTGCGAACTCACGTGTTGCACGCTCGAACCTGATGCTACTCAACGCGATGAATGTGCGTACGCGCGTCATCGCACCAAAGACAATGCTCCCCGCAGGCATTGAGCACATCTCCGCGGAAGTCTTCACCGATATGGAAGAAGGCCTGAAGGACGCGGACGTTGTGATGATGCTGCGCATCCAGCGCGAGCGCGCAGCAGGGCAGCAAATTCCTTCGACGCGAGAATTCTACCGCTTCTACGGATTAGACGAGCGCAAGCTTGCGCATGCAAAGTCAGATGCAATTGTGATGCATCCAGGACCTATGAACCGCGGTGTCGAGATTGATCCGGCCATCGCCGACTGCGATCGCTCAGTTATAACCGAACAGGTTGAAATGGGCGTCGCCGTTAGGATGGCTGTCTTAGAGGCCCTCCTCGCCAATGAGGAGGTGCAATCATGAGCGAACAACTTCTCATCCAAAACGCCCGCATCATTAACCCAGCAAGCAATGATGATTTCATGGGCTCAATGCTCATCGAAAACGGTATCATCGTCGAAATCGCTCAAGGTGAGATCGCTGCACCAGAAGGCGCAAAAACACATAATGCACATGGCAATGTCGTTGCGCCGGGACTGGTCGACTTGCGTGTGTTTACGGGTGAACCTGGTCACGATTATCGCGAAACACTTGGAAGTGCGTCGCGCGCTGCGGCTGCTGGCGGTGTAACAAGCGCGCTAATAATGCCTGACACAAACCCAGTGCTCGATGATGGCGCCTTGATCGACTTTGTGGCGCGGCGCGCGCGCGACAAGGCAGAAATCAACTTCTATCCCGCTGCGGCAATCTCAAAAGGTCTCGATGGCGACGACATTTCTGAATTTGGTTTGCTAAAAGAAGCTGGCGCGAAAGCCTTCACGGACGGACGCAAAAGCATCCAAAATGCAGCGCTTTTGAAAACCGCCTTCACTTATGCAGTGAACTTCGACATGCCGATCATTCATCACGTGTCCGACGATAGCCTGACAGGCAGCGGCGTGATGAATGCAGGTCTACTCGCTACCGGACTAGGCCTAAAAGGCATCCCACACATTGCGGAAACAATTCCATTAGACCGTGACGTCCAGCTAGCGGAAGCGACAGGTGTTCGATACCATGCGGCGCAAATTTCATGTGCAAAGTCTGCTGAGATCATTGCTCGGGCGAAAAAGAACTCGGACCGCATTTCTGCAGGCACTTCGATCAACAATCTATGCCTAAACGAAAACGACATTGGCGATTACCGCACCTACTTCAAGCTATCACCACCTTTGCGCAGTGAAGATGAACGCATGGCGATGGTTGCTGCCTTGGCTGACGGCACAATCGACGTGATCCACTCAGACCATGACCCGCAAGATATGGAAGGCAAGCGCCGACCTTTCGCTGAAGCGGTTGATGGGGCGATTGGGCTTGAAACGATGCTTAGCGCCGCGCTGCGGCTTGTACACGAAGGCCAAGTTGAGTTGATCACCCTCCTACGTGCCATGACGAGCAACCCCGCTGACCTTTTGGGTATCAATGCAGGTCGTCTGGAAAAAGGCGCCCCCGCAGACTTTATTGAGATCGATTTGGAATATCCGTGGGTGGTGTCAGAAGATGACTTGCGCTCTCGCTCGCGCAACACAACATTTGAAGGTGCGCGCTTTAGTGGTAAGGTCCTCGCCACTTTTGTAAAAGGCAAACAGATTTACGGGCTTAAAGACTAGATATGTTCTCTTTGATTTTGGTTATTTCCGCGATCGGCGGCTATTTGCTCGGTTCTGTGCCTTTTGGCTTGGTGATTACACGTGCCGCTGGTCTAGGTGACATTCGCCAAATTGGCTCAAAGAATATCGGCGCGACCAATGTACTCCGCACCGGCCGCAAAGACCTAGCTTTGGCGACCCTCATCTTAGACGCGGGCAAAGGCGGCATTGCCGTTCTGCTCGCCCGTTATTTCGGCGGCGAACTGGCGGGTATCGTTGCCGGTGTTGCTGCATTCGCAGGCCATTGCTGGCCTATTTGGCTAAAATTCAAAGGCGGCAAAGGCTTTGCGACTTACCTAGGCACCCTACTCGCCTTGAATTGGATTGTGTTCCTTATGGTGGGCCTAACATGGCTGATTATCGCCTATGCCCGCCGTTACTCTTCGCTTGCAGCACTTACTTCTTCCGCTGCGGCACCTATTTTTGCTTGGATTTGGTCAGGTCCGCTTTTAAGCGCGGCCTGCGCCCTACTTACTATTTTTATTTATTATCGACATAAAGAGAATATTTTGCGCCTTTTAGATGGTACTGAAACCAAAATCGGTGGAGAAAAGTCTCAGACAGGAGGCTGATGCCCTCCCTTTTTGATGACGCTACCCCACCCAAAACCAAACTAAGCGACGACCAACGATTGGCATGGTTGCGGCTCATTCGATCAGAAAATGTCGGGCCCGCGACTTTCAAGCGCCTAATCAATCGCTATGGCACGGCGTCCAATGCGCTTGATGCCCTGCCAGACATTGCGGCGCGCGGCGGCGCAGCAAAACCCATCCGCATTTGCGCGAAAGACAAAGCGCTCCGCGAAATTGAGACATTAGATGCGCTTGGCGGCAGTTTGATCGCCCTTTGCGAAGAAGACTATCCAGAACTCCTGACGCACGCGGCAGGCGCACCTCCACTTCTTTCTGTTATCGGTCAATTATCGAACAACCTCACAAAAACCGTTGCGATGGTCGGCGCCAGAAACGCCTCCGCAGCAGGCATGGCCCTCACAAGACAACTAGCGTCTGAACTTGGGCAGCAGGGCTACAAAATTGTTTCTGGTCTAGCGCGTGGCATCGACAGTGCGGCACACGCCGCCAGTATTGAGACACAAACCATTGCTGTATTCGCTGGTGGCGTTGATCACATATATCCCGATCAAAATCGCGGGCTTGCCGAGGCAATTGTTGAAGGTGGCGGTGCACTTGTGAGTGAAATGCCGTTGGGCACCAAACCCATCGCGCGAGATTTTCCGCGACGTAACCGGATCGTTGCGGGCATGTCGCTTGGCGTCGTTGTCGTAGAAGCTGCTATACGATCAGGCTCGCTCATCACCGCTCGCCTGGCAAACGAACAAAATCGAGATGTTATGGCGATACCCGGCTTTCCACTCGACCCTAGATCTGCCGGCGGGAACAAACTGATCCGCGATGGCGCAACGCTCGTAAGAAATACCGACGACATTTTGGAGCAATTGGCCAATTTCAAGGTTGAGCATTTGGGGCTCGCGCAGTCCGAGGAAGACGAAATTGCATTTGATTGGGACGACGAAAATACGCCTGAGGCGAGCGAGCAAGTTCTAAACGCCTTGAGCCACACCCCAACTGCCGTGGACGAAATTATTCGGGCTACCAACTTGCCAGCGCAAGCTGTCCAATTGGTACTGCTCGATCTCGAAATCGCCGGTCGAATTGAACGGGCAAGTGGACAGTTGGTCAGTTTGAAATTCACCTCTTAAGACAAACAATCACTTGAAATTGTCTTGTTTCTCTACTAGGTGAGCAAATCGATTACGCCGCTCAGTGATTGACATGAGCGCGCGAACTGGCGCAGTTTGTCGCGTCAAAACTCAGGTTTTAAGGAAGTTAAGCGATGAAAGTTGTTATTGTCGAAAGCCCGGCAAAAGCTAAGACAATCAATAAATATCTCGGCAAAGATTTCGAGGTTCTCGCTTCTTTCGGACACGTTCGCGATTTGCCTTCAAAAGATGGTTCGGTTGACCCCGAACATGATTTTGAAATGAAGTGGGAAGTCGACTCAGCGTCAAAAAAACGCCTCACCGACATCACACGCGCCGTTAAAGAATCTGACGAACTTATTCTCGCGACTGACCCGGATCGCGAAGGTGAAGCGATTTCTTGGCACGTTTTGGAAGTCCTGAAACAGAAAAAAGCGCTCAAAGACAAGCCAGTGAAGCGCGTTGTGTTTAACGCGATCACCAAGTCTGCGGTTCTTGATGCCATGGCAAATCCGCGCGATCTCGATGTGCCGCTTGTTGACGCCTATTTGGCGCGCCGCGCGCTCGACTATCTTGTGGGCTTTACGCTTTCGCCTGTGCTTTGGCGCAAACTACCGGGTTCACGCTCTGCTGGCCGTGTGCAATCTGTGGCGCTTCGCCTCGTGTGCGAGCGTGAGACAGAGATTGAAAAATTCAAGCCGCAAGAATATTGGAGCGTCATCTCGCAGTTTGAAAAAGACGGTAAAACATTTGATGCTCGTCTTTATGCAGTTGATGGAAACAAGGTCGATAAACACGACATCAAAACCCAAGCTGACGCAGAGGCGATCAAAGCAGCAATTGAGGCTGGCAACATTCAGGTTGGCAATGTTGAGAAGAAACCAACAAAGCGCAATCCATATGCGCCGTTTACAACGTCAACCTTGCAGCAAGACGCCTCGAGCCGCCTAAGCTTCTCGCCGTCGCGCACCATGCAAATCGCGCAGCGTTTGTATGAAGAAGGTTTGATCACCTATATGCGTACCGACGGCGTGCAAATGGCGCCTGAGGCGATTGACGCGACGCGTCGCCAAATCGCACGCGACTTCGGCGACAACTATCTGCCTGAAAAAGCTCGCATTTATCAGTCAAAGGCGAAAAACGCCCAAGAGGCACACGAAGCCGTTCGACCAACTGATTTGTCACGTGTACCGAGCCAACTGAAAAACCTCGATCCAGACCAGTTCAAGCTCTATGACCTGATTTGGAAGCGCACCATGGCCAGCCAAATGCGCGCTGCAGAAATTGAGCGGACCACTGCTGACCTGCAAGTCAGCGGGGCGCGCAATATTGACCTACGTGCGGTTGGTTCCGTTGTCACATTCCCCGGCTTCATGTCGCTTTACGGCGTCGGCAAGACGGAGAAGGATGACGAGAATTCAAAAGAGCTGCCCAAACTAGATACAGGCGACCAGCCGAAGTTGAACGAAGTATCTGCCGAGCAGCACTTTACCCAGCCGCCATCCCGCTTCACTGAAGCAAGCTTGATCAAAAAAATGGAAGAGCTCGGCATTGGCCGTCCTTCGACATTTGCGGCAACATTGGGCGTTTTGAAGGATCGTGACTATGTTCGTCTCGAAAAACGCGCACTGATCCCTGAAGATCGTGGACGTTTGGTGACGGCATTCCTCGAAAGCTTCTTTGAGCGTTATGTGGAGTATGGCTTTACCGCTGATCTGGAAGAACAGCTGGATGAAATCTCTGACGGCAAGATCCGCTACAAGGACGTTTTGACAAAGTTCTGGCGCGATTTCTCTTCGCATGTGACCGAGATTAAAGATCTGCGCGTATCTGAGGTGCTTGATGCGCTGAACGCGCTGTTGGGTGATCACATCTTCCCACCACGCGAAGATGGTGGCGATCCACGCAAGTGCCCAGATTGCGATACAGGCCGTTTGTCACTCAAACTTGGCCGATATGGCGCGTTTATTGG
>ENA-ORCV01000899-ORCV01000899.1-marine-metagenome-genome-assembly--contig:-NODE-899-length-12754-cov-3.942021_pt1 | contig 12754 bp, 9 predicted proteins | sample MGYA00237779_ERZ508509 | MGnify/ENA primary metagenome ERZ508509 (study PRJEB26180, sample SAMN06268772) | marine metagenome | isolation source: Bioluminescent Bay, La Paraguera, Puerto Rico | place... | reverse complement strand
GCACAAGAAAGTTGCCTTGACCGCGTGTATGCGGAAATTCATCACTATTCTGAACGCGATGATTCGAGAAAAACAAGTGTGGTGTGCAACTTAAATTTGGGGTGGTTGACACCACAGTCGCTTGTTAGCTGATTGAACCACGATACCATGAGGGAGGGCTTTGCAACCCCGACCATCCCCAATCTGCAAGCATTTCCATCATGGCTTCATCGTCGTAGGGCCGAGAATCTTGCTTTGACTCACCTAAACATGAAAACCCATATCCAAGGCTAATCAGCTGATTAGCGTAATCAGAAATTTGGCCGAAATTGGTAACAAGCAACATGCCTCGAACTGCCCCAAACTCTTTAAGTAGAACTGGCACGGTTATTTTTATACCCTCTACTTCTACAACAAACGGAACTTCGATTTTTAAGCCCCATTTTTTTGCTTCGAGCATCCATTTTTTCTGAAATGGGGTAAGTTCCATGGATTCTCCCGATCAGCTAACAGTTTTATTCAGAAGCCCCAGATATAGACATTATGTCTATATCTGGGCATATATATCCATATGTATCCATTATGCCTAAATATGGACATGACCTATATGGCTATATCTGGACATATGCCGCGTACCAGCTCAGTGATTGAATTTCCAGGGCCTGGTCGTTTTTTCATCATTTCTGTCGGTGGCTAGGAGCCCTAGATATTCAGCCGTAGGTTCGCTTCAATTTCCCCAATGAGCGGCTCTGGCACTTCGTATTCCATTGCCAGTTGCCGCCACCGCGAAACCTCTTCAACCACCGCGTCCACAATTCCATCGATCTTTCTCTTGGAAAACAGCGGGCTGACCTTTTCCAGGCTGTAGATATCTTCGCGGGTGAAGTTGTCCCGCTTGCCGTTCAGGCTCATCCAGTGACTGTTGACCCAGCGGCTGCCGGGTTTGTAGCTGTAGGCGAGGTCGTAGGCGGGGGCTAGTTGCCAGGTTTTTTCTTTTAGCTGGAAGGCGAAGTTTTTCGCGTGGTCGTCGTGGTTGCGGGCGACGATGTTGAACACCATGCGCCGCAGCAGTTGTTCGGCTTCCCTGGCGGAGAGTTTCAGTTGTCGGGCGACGCCGAAAAGTTCTGCGTAGGAGAAGGAGCCCGGTGTTTTGTAATCCACGTGGGCGATGCCGTTCAGGGTCTGGATGTGGATTTTGTCGTTGCCGCGGCGGTCGAAGCGTTCGGTGACGAAGTGTCGGCGATTGCCCTCGCTCAGCAGATGGCAGGGCATCATCTCGATGCCGCAGGCCTCGGCCATCTGGTGGTAGACGTATTCCATGGCGCCGAAGCCCATGGGGTCGCCGAAGGTTTCCTTGTTTTTGTTGTGCTCGCTGACGCCGTCGAACTTCATCAGGTAGTGGGTGAAGCCCTCGGGGACTTCGGTCTGCCCGGAGCGCACGTGGGTGAAGTCCTTGTTGAAGGCGAGTACCGCCTTGGGGCGGGCGCCGCCGGCGCTCATGCCGACGGACATCAGCGCCATCATGGCTTCGCGGTTGTCTTCGCCGGTTTTGTCCAGGTGTACGTTGAAGCCGCTGTGGTGGTCGAGCACTTCCTGGGCGATGGCCACCAGTTCGTCGATGGCGACGTCCTGGGAGGCGTTCAGCTTCTTGATGCGGGTGGCGGGGGCGTATTCCAGTGCGCCCATGCCGCGCTTGCCGGTGTACTGCAGTCGCTGCAGGGGTGTGATTTCTTCCGGGTGTTTGCCCTGGGCCGCCATCCAGGCGTTGAGTACTGCATTGCCGAAGTCGTCGGGGAGGGAGTCGGCAATCAGCCCGGGCAGGCCGCGAAAGGTGTCAAAGCGCAGTTCGGGGAAGCTGTAGATGCGCCGTGCCAGGGGCATTTTGAGGGGGGAGAGTTCGATACCGCTGTCGACAAAGGCGGGGTCGTATTCGAAGGCGCCGACCCCGGTGGCGGTGTCGAAGCTGATCGCACCGGCGGTCTCACCCTGGTAATCCACGCTGAGGGCTTCCATTACCATTCCGGTTCCTCCCGGGTGTCTGCTTTCCCATCTTCGTCGTCGTCATCCCCTTTGCCGCGCTGGCCGGACGCCCGTTGGCGCTGCTTGCCCTGCAGCTTGGCGAGCTGGATCGGCGAGGGTGGTTGCGGCGGCAGGAAACTGTCCAGCTGGGCGGTGAGTTCCAGTGCCTGCAGTATGGCGACCAGTACCTCCAGTTGGACTTTGCCTTTCTCCGCGTTGAGTACCGCCTTGCGGCTGACGCCGGTGCGTTCCGCGACCTCCAGCTGGGTGAGGTCCCGGTTCAGGCGCGCCTGCTTCAGACGTTGCCCCAGGGCTTCGGCGATGGCGGCAGGGGATTTGTTAGTGTAATCCATAAAGTCCCAATTTGGGTATCTTGAGCTGGTTTTGCTCAATTATGTGCCCATTTTAGGACTTTGTTAAGGATTAACTTATGTGCATAAAAAGGGACTTTATGGGTTTTTAGTCGTATAAGGTACTTAAAATGGCACCTTATGACTTTGTGTATGCGAGGGGCTTACTCTTTTGGGGCCCTGGGCGTTACCAATCGTGCAGGGTGCCATCCTCTTTGCGGTTTACCGGCAGGAAAGCCCTGTTGTAGGGATACCGTTCTGCGGCGCCCTCGTCGATATCCACCCCGAGTCCCGGCTGGTAGCCCGGGTGCAGGTAGCCATTGCTGAAGGCGTAGCCGTGGGGGAAGACCGCATTGGTTTCCTCGGTGTGGTGCATATATTCCTGGATGCCGAAATTCGGCACCGACAACCCGAAGTGCAGGGCGGCGGCCATGGTGACCGGCGACATGTCAGTGGCGCCGTGGCAACCGGTGCGCACGTTATACAGTGCTGCCAGGTTGGCGATGCGGCGCAGGTGGGTGATGCCGCCGGCGTGTACCACCGTCGCGCGGATATAGTCGATCAGTTGTTCCTCGATCAGCTGTTTGCAGTCCCAGATGCTGTTGAACACTTCCCCCACCGCCAGCGGTGTGGTGCTGTGCTGGCGGATCAGGCGGAAGCTTTCCTGGTTCTCCGCGGGCACGGCATCCTCCAGCCAGAACAGGCGGTAGGGTTCCAGGTCTTTGGCCAGGCGCGCGGCCTCGATGGGCGTCATGCGGTGGTGGGCGTCGTGCAGCAGGTGCAGGTCCCAGCCCAGCTCCTCCCGCGCCGCAGCGAACAGTTGCGGCACGACGCGCAGGTATTTCTCCGTGGACCAGACGTTCTCCGACGGCAGCTCGGCATCGGCGGGCTCGTAGCGCTCCTTGTCTTTGGAAACTCCGTAAGTGGAGGGGAGCCCGGGGACACCGCATTGCAGGCGCACGGCGCGGTAACCCATCGCCACATATTTTTTTGCTTCGGCAATGGTCTCTTCAATGGATTCGCCGTTGGCGTGGGCATATACCAGGTTGCCCTTGCGGCAGGCACCTCCCAGCAACTGGTACAGGGGCAGACCGGCCACCTTGGCCTTGATGTCCCACAGCGCCATATCCACCGCGGCGATGGCGCACATGGTGACCGGCCCGCGGCGCCAGTAGGCACCCTTGTACAGGTATTGCCAGATGTCCTCGATCTGGTGCGCGTCGCGCCCGATCAGGCAGGGCACCAGGTGATCTTCCAGGTAGCTGGCCACTGCCAGTTCGCGCCCGTTGAGTGTGGCGTCACCCACGCCGTAGGTGCCGTCGGCGGTTTCGATCTTGAGGGTGACGAAGTTGCGGCCCGGCGAGGTGATGACGACGCGGGCGGACTGGATCTCGAGCATTGGCGTTTCCCTGTTGTTATCCGGATTCTCTGTTGCAGGTGTTGCTGTCTGTCTCCTGGCTGGCGGCGACTGCATTTTCTGTCGCAGCGGGGGCGAGGCAGTTGCAAGCAGTCTAGTGACTGCCTGTGACACTGTGCCGACCCTGCCAAAGGATCCACATTATGGACCTGTTGCGCCCTCGATTGGTAGCGCTACCAGATTTTGCCACTGAAACACCGGATATTTCTTTCGCGAACGGGGGGGTACTTTCCGCTTCGGTGGTCCGTCTACAGCAATAGACAGGGAAAAACCTCTTGACTGGATCGAGCGAGAGGCGTATCTCTGTAATGGTAGCGGTACCAAAACGACTAAAAATTCAACAATAACCAATAAATGCCGCCAGGTCCTCCCGCTTGGATACCGGCCCGGAACCTCTCCGGGACGCCCGGTCGGGGAGAGCATTTCGGCGGCTGAATGCGAAGAGGGAAAACCCAAATGTTCAAACGAAACAAGCTGTCCGGTGCCATCGTCGCCGTGGTTGCCTCCATGTCCTGCGCCTCACCGCTGGTCGCCCAGGAGTCCACCACGCTGGAGGAGGTTACCGTTACCGGCATTCGTGCATCCATGGAGCGCGCGATGGACGTCAAGCGCGACTCGTCCGGTGTGGTGGATGCCATCTCTTCTGAAGATATCGGCAAGTTCCCCGATACCAACCTGGCGGAATCCCTGCAGCGCATCACCGGCGTTTCCATCAATCGGGTCAATGGTGAGGGTTCCGAAATCACCGTGCGCGGGTTTACCGGCAGCAACAACATGGTGACCCTGAACGGCCGCACCATGCCCGGCGGTATCGCCTACGGTGGTGGCAGTGGTGCCGGTATCACCCGCGGCGGCGGTACCCGCGCCTTTGATTTTGCCAACTTGGCGTCAGAAAGCGTACAGGGTGTACAGGTCTACAAGACCGGCCGCGCGGACGTGAGCAGTGGTGGTATCGGTGCCACCGTGAACATCGACACCGCCAAGCCATTCAATAACCCGGGCTTCCAGGCCACCATCGGTGCCAAGACCGTACACGACACCACCAATCTGGTGGGCGACGATTACACCCCGGAGCTCTCCGGTCTGCTCAGCTGGACCGATGACAACGAAAAATTCGGTGTGGCCCTGAGCGGTTCTGTGCAGGAGCGCGACTCCGGCGCCGCCAACGCCGCGGTCAACGACTGGAACATCGGCACCTGGGGCGAGGATGATCTCTACTCCTTTACCAACAATGCAGTGATTGAAAACGCGCCGGCCGAAGGCCAGCTGTACGCGCGCCCCAACGACCTGCGTTACGCCTGGTCCGACCGCCACCGCGAGCGCACCAACGGCCAGCTGACCCTGCAGTTCCGCCCGGTGGACAATCTCACCCTGACCGGCGATTACACCTACGCGGAAAACTACCTGCAGGAACACCGCAGCGAGCAGACCTTCTGGTTTGCCAACGGCGACAGCGCCAACCGCGTGGCCTTTGATAACGGTTCGGTTGCGGCCCCCACCATTTACTCCGAAGTGCTGAGCAACAAGGATGGTGGCTTCGAGCAGCAGTGGCGCGAGCAGACCAACACCCTCAATTCCGTGGGCTTCAATGCGGACTGGGAAGTTAACGACGGCTTCTCCCTGAGCCTGGACGTGCACGATTCCAGCATGGAATCCCTGCCCAGTGGCCCGGGCAACAGCGGCTCCATCGACGTGAGTATCGCCGCACCGGTACTGGCCTCCCAGATGGTACGGTTCAACAATGGCCTGCCGGTCGCCAATATCACCATCGACGATGAAGCCCGCGGCAACAACAACGGCGTATTCGATGGCGGGGACTTCGGTACCCAGGTAGCGCGCGTGTGGTATGCGGGCCAGACCACCGATATCACCCAGGTCAAACTGGACGGTGCGCTGGAATTTGACGATGGCCGCTTCGACTTCGGGGTGGAAAGCTCCGCGGTAGATATGCGCCAGCAGAGCTCCAACCGCTACATGGGCCTGGGTGACTGGGGTATCGCCAATCCCGGTGAAATCCCCGCTGGCCCGTGGGACGACTTCAGCCTTACCGGGCAGTTCGACGACTACAACACCAGCGATGCGCTGGCCACCGGCTTCCGCGGCGACCCCGTGGGCCTGTGTAACTGGGCCGTGGAAAAGTACGGCACTGCCGACAACGGTTACCAGTGCGCCTACGATCCCAACTTCACCACCAACAACCGCGTGGAAGAAGACACCGCTGCGGTTTACTTCCAAGCCTCCCTGGAAGGCGAGCTGGCGGGCATGGCCACCAACATCATGACCGGCCTGCGCTACGAAACCACCGATGTGAAGTCCTCCTCGCTGCAGCAGATTCCGCGCTACCTGCTGTGGATGGACAACAACGACTTCAATACCACCTATGCCGATGGCGAATCCGTGCTGATCAGCGCCGATTCCAGCTACGACAACCTGTTGCCGAGCCTGGATGTTTCGCTGGATATCCGCGAGGACCTTACCGGCCGCTTCTCCTACAGCAAGACCATTGCCCGCGCGGGTTACGGTAGCCTGTCGCCGTCGGTGAGCGAATTCGGCACCGTGGGTTCCACCTACAACGGCACCACCCCGACGGCCGTTGCATCCAACCCGGCGCTGTTGCCGCTGGAATCCGACAACCTGGACCTGTCACTGGAGTGGTACTACAGCGACAGCAGCTATGCCTCCGTGGGCTTCTTCGAGAAGCGCGTGGATAACTTCATCGGTACCGCGCAGGTGGAGGAAAACCACTTCGGCATGCGTGACGTGACCAACGGCCCCCGTGCAGAAGCTGCCGCCCAGGCCCTGGCCGATGGCGGTTACGCCCTCAACGACACCTCGCTGTTCGTGATGATGGCGGTGCTGGACAACCCGGATGCCTTCCCGGGCGGCGCGGCGGATTACACCGATGATGCGCAGTTCGCGGTAGACGTGGCCACCGCCTACGACCTGGCGCCGAACGAAAGCGATCCGCTGATGCAGTTCCGCACCTCCAAGCCGGACAACAACAAGGAAGCGAAAATCTACGGTGCAGAATTTGCCGTGCAGCACTTCTTTGGCGATACCGGCTTCGGTCTGCAGGCAAACTACACCATTGTGCGCGGCGATGTGGGCTTCGATGTGAACTCGGATCCGGGCGTGTCGCAGTTCGCCCTGCTGGGCCTGAGTGACACCGCCAACCTGGTGGCCATCTATGAAAACTATGGCTTCCAGGCGCGACTGGCGTACAACTGGCGCGACAGCTACCTGAACGAAGTGAACAAGGGTAACTCCCGCAACCCGGTATTTATCGAGGACTACAGCCAGATCGACCTGAGTGTCAGCTATGAAGTCAACGATAATATCGATGTCTTCTTCGAGGGCCTGAACCTGACCGAGGAAAACGTTCGCCACTACGGCCGCTCTGCCAACCAGTTGTGGTACCTGGAAGACCAGGGTGCGCGTTATCAGCTCGGTGCACGCTACGCCTTCTGATCAATCATCGTCTCGCCTTGATTGTACGTTGTGTTTTGGGCCACTGTTCCAGTGGCCCTTTTTTGCTTTCTGCAAGGTGGCTTTTCCGGTTGCATGCAGGCGCCGGGAAAGTGACACTGGAAACCCGGCAGGCGATGAAATAGCCATGCCGGGTTGATCATAATAACGATAAAGATGATGGGAGTTTTCATGGCCAACCATGTCCTGCTCAATAATGTGGATCATGCCAGCCTGCGGGTTGCTACCGGGCACTCCGAAGCCCTCGGTAGCCGTATCGGCCTGGTACCGGTGTTTGCCACCGAATTCAGTGAGGTACAGCGGGAATACCCGATCCTGCTGCGGCCGGACTCATCCCGTGGCGGCTACCAGGCGGTGGCGCTGCTGGGATTCGCCGGTGATGAAAACCTGTTTCTGGATGACGACGGCTGGCGTGCAGACTACGTGCCGGCCATTGTCGAGCGCGGCCCGTTTCTGATCGGTTTCCAGGAGCAGGAAATCGACGGCGAAATCCGCCGCGAGCCGGTGATCCATATCGACCTGGACAGTCCCCGCGTCAGCGAATCCGGGGGCGAACCTATTTTCCTGCCCCACGGTGGCAACACGCCCTATCTGGAACGAATCGCCGCGATCCTCAAGGGAATCCACAGCGGCATGGCGGTGAGTGATGACATATTTGCCGCGTTTGCCGAGCTTCACTTGATCGAACCGGTAAATATCAGCGTGGAGATTCATCGCGACGACAGCCTGGACCTCACCGGCTACTACACCGTGAATGAAGAAAAACTCGCGGACCTGGACGGGGCTGCGCTGGAGCGGCTGAACCGCGCCGGCTTCCTGCAGTACGCATTTTTTATTGCGTCCTCCCTCGGCAATATCCGTCGCCTGATCGAGCGCAAACGCCGCCGTGTGATGGCGACTGCTGCCGGCGCTACGGATGCCATGGCGTAAAACGGCGGGAGGTTTTGTGATGTCACAGGTCAACAATTCCGTGAAGGTCATCGAGGGTATAAACCCGGACAGTATTCCGTTTGACGAGCTGATGCAGGCGGGCGAGCCGGTACTGCTGAAAGGGCTCGTCCGCAACTGGCAGCTGGTGCAGCGGGGGCGGGAATCCGCCGCCGCGGCGATCGATTACCTGGGCGGCTTTCACAATGGCCGCACCGTGGCGGCCTATTTCGGCCGTGCCGACATTCAGGGGCGTTATTTTTATAACGACGATCTCAGCGGGCTCAACTTCGAAAGCCGGCGGCTGCCATTGAACGAGGTGCTGGAGATGCTGGCGCAGCATCTCGATGACGCGGCGCCGCCATCTGTGTATGTGGGCTCGACTACCGTGGATGCCTGCCTCCCCGGGCTGCGCGCACAGAACGAGCTGCAGTTTACGCACCCGATGTTTGACGGCAATCCGCCGCTGGCGAGTATCTGGATTGGCAACCGCTCCCTGGCCTCGGCCCACTACGACGCCCCCAACAATCTCGCCTGCTGCGCGGTGGGACGCCGCCGCTTTACCCTGTTTCCGCCGCAGCAGATCGACAATCTCTACCCGGGACCGCTGTCGCCCACACCCGGCGGCCAAGCGGTGAGTATGGTGGATTTTGCCAACCCGGATTTCGCGCGCTTTCCCCGCTTTCGCGACGCACTGGCGACGGCGCAGGTGGCGGAGATGGAACCGGGGGACGGGCTGTTCTATCCGAGCCTGTGGTGGCACCAGGTAGAGGCGCAGGCCGGTTTTAATGCCATGGTCAATTATTGGTGGAACCCATCACCGGCGTTTATGGATACACCGATGAATACCCTGTTGCACGGCATGCTGAGCCTGCGTGATCGGCCAACATCGGAAAAACAGGCATGGCGCGCGCTATTTGAATATTACCTGTTTGGTCCGGCGGAGCAGCCGCGTGCCCATTTGCCGGTGCATGCCCGCGGACCACTGGAAGAACTGGATACCATGAGTGCTCGCCGGTTGCGTGCACGATTGTTGCAGCGGTTGAACCGTTGATCATGAGAGGCAATATGAGCGATCTGAAAATCCGTAAAGTTGTCATCGCCGGCGGCGGCACAGCCGGCTGGCTGGCCGCTGCAGCGCTGAGCAAACAACTCGGTACGCTGCTGGATATCGAACTGGTGGAATCGGATGCGATTGGTACCGTCGGGGTAGGGGAATCCACCATTCCCACCATCTGCTCCTTTCACGCGCTGCTCGGCATCGACGAAGTGGAGTTTATCCGCGCAACCCAGGCTACGTTCAAACTCGGTATCGAGTTTGAGAACTGGGGGCGTCAGGACGACCGCTATGTACACGGGTTTGGGCAGATCGGTAAGCCGAACTGGATGGGGGAGTTTCACCAGTTCTGGCTGCACGCCAAAAGTCTGGGCTTCGGTGGTGATATCGGTGATTACTGCCTGGAAACCCAGGCGCTGGCGGCGAAGAAGTTCGCCACTTCAGACAAACCGGTACTGAATTACGCCTATCACCTGGATGCGACGCGCTACGCGCAGTTTTTGCGCAAGCATAGTGAGGCGCGCGGAGTGGTGCGCACTGAAGGCAAAATCAGCCAGGTTCGAACGAGTAATGAAAGCGGGAATATCGAATCTCTGGTACTGGACAATGGGCGGGTCGTTGAGGGTGATCTGTTTATCGATTGCACGGGGTTCCGCGCCTTGCTGATGGCGGAAACCCTGCAGTGTGGATTTGAGGACTGGCAGCACTGGTTGCCCACGGATCGCGCTCTGGCGGTGCAGTCAAAGCCGGTGGCGCCCGCGCGCCCCAATACCCGCGCGATTGCCCACGGTGCCGGTTGGCGCTGGCAGATTCCGCTGCAGTCGCGGATGGGCAACGGCATGGTGTATTCCAGTGAGTACCAGTCCGAAGACGCGGCGCGTAGGCAGTTTCTGCGTGATATCGACGGGGAGCCGCTGTTCGAGCCACGTCTGATTCCCTACCGCGCGGGCCGGCGGGAAAAAGCCTGGGAGAAAAACTGTATCGCCCTCGGGCTGTCCAGTGGCTTTGTCGAGCCATTGGAAAGCACCAGTATCCACCTTATCCAGATTGGCATCACCCGGCTGATGCAGTTGTTTCCGTTCGATGGAGTTGCGCCCAAATTGCGCGAGCGATTTAACGAACAGTCCCGGGAGGAGCTGGAAAAAGTGCGCGATTTTGTTGTACTGCACTACAAACTCACCGACCGCGATGACAGTGAGTTCTGGCGCTACTGCAAAAATATGCCGGTGCCGGATTCCCTCGCCGAGCGTATCGAACTGTTCCGCGAATCAGCCCATGTACACCGCAATGCCGACGAGCTGTTTCGCACCGACAGCTGGGTGCAGGTGATGCTCGGGCAGCGTCTGTATCCGCAGACATACCACCCCATGGGACGGTTGATGAGCGAGGATCAGCTGCGCCAAGCGCTGGGCGGTCTTAAGAACAACATTCAGCGGGCTGTGGATAAGTTGCCTGGTCACGCTGAATTTATCCGACGCTATTGCCCTGCGGAAATCCCCGCGGACGTGGAAGCCTGATGGGCCATGCCAAAAGTTGCCAACCCCCGGGAAAAGAGAGGATCATAGCCCGCCTGTAGATTGACCGGACCGTGACAGCGTGAAACAGAAACAGAGCCGCCGCCAGGGAAGTGGTCCCACCATTGCCGATGTTGCCCGCAAGGCGGGCGTCTCTCCGATGACCGTATCCCGGGTCATCAACGGTGAGAGCAATGTGCGGGAGAAAACCCGCGATACCGTCAATGCGGCCATCAAGGCCCTCGGCTATACCCCCAACAGTGCCGCGCGCAGCCTGGCCGGTGCGGCGCAGATCAAGGTTGGGCTGCTGCACAGCAACCTGAGTGCCTCTTACCTGAGTGCTTTTTTGATTGGCGCGCTGGAGCAGTCCAGCCGTTACAACGTGCAGCTGGTGGTGGAGCACTGCGATGCGGAGCTGAATGCAGAAGCGGTGGCGATGCGCCTGTTGAATGGTGGCGTCGAGGCGATGTTGCTGCCGCCGCCACTGTCCGATCTGCCGGCGGTGCTGGAGGTGCTGGAGTCCAGTGAGACCCCCGCGGTGTTGATTGCTTCGGAGATGCCCCGCCACAATATTTCTGTGGTCAAGATCGATGACTCCCAGGCTGCCTACGAGATGACCCGCCACATCGCTTCCCTCGGTCATCGCCGTATCGGGTTTATAACGGGTGACCGGCGCCAGCATGTGAGTGAGCGCCGACTGGAAGGGTACCGCCAGGCGTTGGCGGATTCCGAACTTGCCCACGATCCCGAGTTGGAGGTGGAAGGGCTGTTTACCTACCGCTCAGGGCTCAAGGCTTCCGAGCAGCTTCTGGACCTGAAGCACCCGCCGACGGCGGTCTTTGCCTGTAACGATGAAATGGCAGCGGCGACCATTTCCGTCGCCCAGCGCCGTGGTCTCAACGTGCCCCGCGATCTGACGGTGTGCGGGTTTGATGATACCGCGGTGGCCACCACCGTCTGGCCCGAACTCACCACTATCCACCAACCGGTTGTGGATATGTCACGTGCGGCAGTGGATCTGCTGGTCAGGAAAGTTCGCGCCCAAAGGGCTGGCGAAGCCGAGCAGGGGCAACAGGTACAGCTGGACTTTACCCTGATCCGCCGCCGCTCCGACGCACCCCCACAATAAAAAAAAGCCGGCGTAAGCCGGCTTTGAAGTCATACGATGAGAGCTATTGATCGCAACGCGATCCAGGGGAGAACTGATTCATTAGAGAGCCCCCTGTCGTGGAAGTTCCCGGTTAGGCATAAATTTTTTCGATTGGCGCCGTTCTTTTCATTGGCTCTTTAGAGTGGTAGTTTTCTGTTAGAAGTGACCGGGTAGTGGTAAAAAGCCGGAAGAACTGCACAAAATGCACAATTTTCACGAATAATACGATGCGCGGGTAAACCCCGGGGAAGTATCCGCATCCAACAGCAAAACTACGGGGAACAACCATGGCCGATCTGGTAATACTGGCGGCACCGGGGATGGGCGCGGTGGACGAGCAGTTTGCCCATCCGCTGTTCAATGCGCTCGCCAGTGCGCTCGGCGATGACTGGTCCCGGATCCACACCGACACCATTCTGTGTCAGGGCCATCTGCAGTCCAATATCGACCGTCTTTTCGAGGCCATGCAGAAGCGCGATATGGATTACCTGCGCGCGCGCAAATTCATGCTTTACGGTCTCTCGGAAGCGGCCGCGCAGCTGGGTGATATTCAGCAGCGCGGGGGCAATTACGAAAAGACCCAGCAGGCCGTTTATCAGACCTTTGAGCGTGCCGCCAAGGCCGTTGGGGATAACACCCCGGTGATCCTTCTCAGTCACTCCATTGGCTGCACCATTCTTTCCAACTATCTCTGGGATGCCCAGCGGCCGACAATCAATCACGGTATCTGGCGCGATGGTGGCCCCAAGGGGGTGCACAAGGGCTCCGCCAGGGACCTGTTTTTGCGTGGCAAAAGCCTGACACACTGGTACACCCTCGGTGCCTGCAGCCCTTTGTGGCACGGCGCCATGGGGC